>Ga0079224_100013931_pt1 | contig 11215 bp, 9 predicted proteins | sample Stecom2015_FD_80414 | JGI IMG/M metagenome (GOLD analysis project Ga0079224, IMG submission 80414) | Agricultural soil microbial communities from Utah to study Nitrogen management - Steer compost 2015 | ecosystem: Environmental > Terrestrial > Soil > Agricultural land | place: USA: Utah...
ACGCCTGTTGCAGCAGTATGTCGGCGCTCTCCCCGCCGGACGTCGGCTGGAGATCGGAGCGGTCTGCGCGGGGGGCGGCAAAATGCAGATCCTCCGGGCGGATCAGATTGTCGCGGCAGATCAGAAGCGTGTGGTGGATGACGTTTTCCAGTTCCCGGATGTTACCGGGCCAGCTGTAGTTCACCAGTTTGGCTTCCGCCTCCGGAGTCAGGGTGCAGCGGCTGTAGCCCAGGCGCCGGCAATAGGTGTCGATGAAGTGGCGGGTCAAGGGCAGAATGTCTCCGGGACGGTCCCGCAGGGCACTCAACTCGATGGTGACCACGTTCAGACGATAGTAAAGATCCTCACGGAAGTGCCCGCTGGCAATGGCTTTTTCCAAATCCACGTTGGTCGCGGCCAGGACCCGTACGTCGATGGGAATAGGTTTACGCGATCCGAGGCGAACCACCTCCCGCTCCTGCAGCACCCGCAATAGCTTGACCTGGATGGGCATGGGCAGGTCCCCGATCTCGTCCAGGAACAGGGTGCCGCCGTTGGCCTCCTCGAACCAGCCAGCCTTGGCTGCCAGGGCTCCCGTGAATGCGCCTTTTTCGTGGCCGAACAGTTCGGCCTCCACCAGATTTTCCGAGAAGGCGCCGCAGTTCACTGCGATAAAGGGGCCTTCCCGACGCTTGCTGTGGTTGTGGATGTAGCGGGCAACCAGCTCCTTGCCGGTCCCCGTCTCGCCCATGATCAGAACACTGGCTTCACTGGGGGCGACCCGCTGCAGATGGGCCAATAGAGAGCGCGATTTCGGGTCCTCAAATACCTGCGCGGTGGCGCGGATGGACGTTGCTAATGCCGGTGTCGCAGGTAATGTCAACAGACTCATGGCATTCTCCCTGAACAATGACAACTGAGCAGATAAAAGGATGGATTGGCCGTGGTTCCGGTGCCGACAGGGCCACCCGTAACCTGAAACGAACCGGCTGCGACGAACCCGTTAGGAATAGAAGGTCGGTATGGGGAACCGCTGGTTCAGCGCCCAATCCCCCAGTTCCTGGATCTTGTAATCCAGGGGATCGTGCAGTGACTGGGTACGCAGGTTTCGCCAGTAACGGTCCAGGCGCAATGAGGCATGAGTGGCCCGGGCTCCCGTAACCTCAAACAACCGGTTGGTCAGTTCCAGTCCGACGCGGGTGGCCGCCACCTTGGCGGTGGCGATGGCAACGGCCAGGCGTCCCCGTTCTTCTTCCGTCAGCTTGTGTTCCTTGTGCCAGGCTTCGTCCAGCATCTGGGTGGCACGTTCGGCCAGCAGGCGTACACTTTCCAGGCCCACCCAGAATTCCCCATAGTGGGCAAGTACATAGGGATCCTCCCCCATGTGGGCTGCCTTGGACTTGAACCAGGGACGGGCTTCCTTGAGGCTGTAGTTGCGGGCCTCTTCAAATGCCCCCTCGGCAATGCCTAAAAACATCTGTACGAAGGTCAGTTGGGCGATCAAGGGACGCAAACAGGCGAAGGGAGTGCTCAAAGGACCCGGATCCAGGAGCAATTCGTTCTCCTCCACCCTGACCTTCTCGAAGTTGGCGCTGCCGCTGTCGGTCTGACGCTGGCCGATATTGTCCCAGTCATGATTGAGGGTGATGCCGCTGCGTCCGGTGGGAATGGCCGCAAGCAGCAGCTTGCCCTGGCTTTCATCCAGGGCGGAGGCGATCAGCATTTCCGAGTCCGCAGAGCCGGAACAGAAGCTCTTTTTGCCGGAAAATTCCCACCAGCCGTCGAATTTACGAGCCACGGTGCGGGTATCCAGGGGATTGAGGGCGTTGCCCCAAAACCAGTTCTTGCGGGCTGTCTGCTCGAACCAGGGTTCCCATTGCTCCGGACGGGCGAACAAGCGTACCGTGGCCAGCATCAAATGCTGAAAGCCATAGACGTGGGCGATCGAGCTGTCCACCCGGGCAAACTCCCGGACGATGGTCATGCATTCAGTCCAGCTGGCGCCCAGGCCGCCATATTGGGTGGGGATGATCAACTTCAGCAGGCCGCTGGCGCGCAAGGCGTCACGCTCCGCTTTCGGGGTGCCGCCTCGCTGGTCACGTTCCACGGCGGTTTCGGCAAACGCCATGGCCAGCTGTCTGGCGGTTTCCAGAGGCGTTGCAACGACCGCGGGTTGTGGAATGGCGTTCACAGAAATCTCCTCAAGTAAGGTGGATAGGGTTTTGTGGGGCAGGCTGCTGCTCAACCCTCATTAGATGTTGTACACCTGAGTCCACATGGCCTCAGGCGATTTTCCGCAACGGCAGACGGTGCCCGGACAGTAAGGGCGCGGCACGCTCGGCAGCCAGGCGAATGCGGGCTTTCAGAGGCTCGCTGACGATGCGGTAGTTCTGGAAATCCGCTTCGGAGGCATAGACGCCGATGGGCAACGTCAGCGCCTGGAAGAAACCAAACAACGGCCGAAGCTGATGTTCCAGGATCAGGGCATGGCGGTCACTGCCCCCGGTGGCGGCCAGCAGGACAGGCGTATCGATCAGGGCATTGGCATCGATCAGATCGAACAGATGCTTGAGCAAGCCCGGATAGGAGCCGCGGAAAACCGGCGAAGCCACCAGTAACAGGTCCGCCTGCTCGATGGCTTCCAGTTCGCGCTGTACAGACTCCGGCAGCTTCTGGCGGGATAAGGCTCCACCCACATGCGTTGCAATTGAACCCAGTTCAATGACGCGGGACTCAATGGGAACCTGTTGGCTCAGGGCCTCCAGCAGGGCTTCGGTCAATACCAGGGTGCGGGAAGGCTTGTAGAATCCGCCGGATACGGCGACGACATTCAACGGCTTGGTCATGGCTACTCCCTCGTAGGTAGATGTTGTTCAGTTGTCATCCTGCTCAGCAAGCCATATGCCAATTCATAAATATTTGATGATTAAAGAAATTTTCTTTTGCCATTCAACGTGAATGTTCGATTTACAACACTTGTGTTGTGCAACTGTTGCTTCCGCAATAGTTCAGGCTGTCTTCACTGTTGCCAGGACAACAGCGGACAGAAGATGGTCGCCGCAATCCCCTTTCCCGCTTGGCCTACAGAGGGTTCCCAATCCTTTTCTTCAATTGGCACGGTGCCTGCAATCCTAGCCGCGGCGGTCTCCATAGGCCCCGGTCAGTACGGATGATATCCGGGCTGGCTTCAGTCATTCGTTCAAAAGGAATCTGTTATGAAAATTGTCGGCCTCTCGGGCAGTTTGCGGTCTCCGTCGCGCACCGCGACATTGGCGCGTATCATCCTGGAAAAACTCTCCGCCCACCCGGGCGTACAGACTCATTTTATTCCGGTGGTGGATCTTGCCCCTCACCTGTTTCAAACCCTGGACTATGATCCCCTGCCCGCGCCCGTGGCAGAGGCTTATCAACACCTCTATGATGCGGATGTCATCCTGCTGGCGAGTCCCGTCTACAAGGCTTCTTATTCCGGCATCCTGAAACACTTTCTGGACCTCATCCCGCCACAAAACCTGAAGGGCAAGATCGGCATCGTCGCCGCCACTGGGGGCACAGAGCGCCATGCGCTGGTCCTGGATCACCAGTTGCGACCGCTACTGAGTTTCTTTGGCGTGCAAACCCTGCCAACGGGGATCTACCTGAAGGACAGCGACTTCATCAAAGTATCCGAGGGTACCGACTACCACCTGGAAAACGCCGACGCACTGGAACGTATTCAGCAGATTGTCAGCGAAACGCTGGGGGTAACGCGCCGTCGGCCAATTGCAGCTGTGGCCTAATTTCTTTGGGTCCTGGCAAGCGGCTTCCGGAGGACCAATCTGCTTTGGGCACACCGGAAGCCGCCAATTTAGATTGAAAGACAGGCTTACGCCGCCAGTCCTGTCCCGCGCCGATAGGACTTGGCATCGCGAAACGACACCCGCCCGGTTCCGTTGAGGCCCAGGTAGAAGGACTGGACATCATCCCGCGCGGCCAGTTCTGCAGCCGGTCCTTCCAAGGCAACCCGGCCGGTTTCCAGGATGTAGGCGTAGTCCGCATAACGCAGCGCAAGGTTGGCATTCTGCTCCGCGACCAGGAAACTCACGCCCTCTTTACGATTGAGGCTGTGCAGAATCTCGAAAATCTCCTCCACGATTTGCGGCGCCAGCCCCATGGAAGGCTCATCCAGCAGCACCAGGCGGGGATTGGTCATCAGTGCCCGGCCAATGGCAACCATTTGTTGCTCCCCGCCGGAGGTATAGCCGGCCTGGCTGTGGCGACGCACTTTCAGACGCGGAAACCACTTGTAGATCCGTTCCAGCTCCTGTTTCAGCTGCCCGCGACTGGGCCGGCGAACGAAGGCGCCGGTGCGCAGATTCTCTTCCACCGTCAAATGGGGAAAGCAGTGGCGGCCTTCCAGGACCTGGACCAGCCCCTCGGCCACCAGAGTGGAAGCCGGAATGGAGGCGATATCCCGGTCGCGATAATAGATCCTTCCCCGGCTCACCTCGCCCCGCTCGACACCGATCAACCCGGCAATGGCTTTCAGGGTGGTGGATTTGCCCGCGCCGTTGGCACCCAGCAAAGTCACGAAAGCGCCCTCGTCGACCTGCAGGGATACGTCCAGCACGGCGAGGATCGCCTGTTCATACAGCACTTCGATCTGCTCCACACGCAAGATGGGATGTTGGCTCATGGGCCGATTCCTCCGGAAATTCTTAAGAAAAATGCCGCCGGCATGGTTCCGGCGGCAGCTGCAGGTCAGATATCCGAGCGCGAGCAGTCGCGAGGGGTAATACCTTTCTCCCGGGCGTATTTGGCCGCAGAAGCTTCGATGATGGGCCGCAACAGAGCCCGGTCTGCTTGCACCCAATCGCTGATCACATTCCACTTCTGGCCGTCCCATTGCTGGAAGCGCACCGCACCGCCGCCCTCATGGTCTTCGCAGGACAGCTTGATACGTTGTAGCAACCCTTTGGCGCCCAATTGCTCCAGACGTGCGTCGTCGATATTCAGGTTTTCGAAGCCCCAACGTACTTCCTCGCCGGTGAGCGGACGGTTGCCGAAGCGGGCCTGGGCGGTGCGGATCGCCTCCACGTTGAGGATGCCGTTGACCACACCCAGGTTGTAATAGACGTTGCCAAAGCGCTTGGCATCCTGCAGGTTGCCCAGGCCCTTGTTCACGACGTATTTCTGAATGTCTTGCAGCACGGGGAAATCGGTGCCGGAGGGATGGGTGGTAATGGAGATATAGCCTTTACCGGCCGCACCCGCCGGTGCCACGTCGTCCTCGGAGTTGCTCCAGATGTTGCCGATGATGCGATTCACCGGGAAACCGGTTTTGGCGGCGGTTTTCAGTGCCACCGGGTTCATCACGCCCCAGCCCCGCAGAATCACGTAGTCCGGCTTGATACGGCGGATGTTGAGCCACTGGGACTGCTGCTCGTTGCCGGGATGGGGCACTTCGATATGGGTCAGCTCAAAGCCGTATTTCTCCGCCAGGATGTCCAGCACCGGAATGGTTTCCTTGCCATAGGGAGAGCCATGGTAGAGAGTGACGATCTTCTTACCCTTGAGTTTGTCCACACCTCCAACCTGCTCACCGATGTAGTTGATGATGGCGGAGACCTCGCTGTAGGGGTTCAGCTGCAGCGGGAAAACGTAGGGAAACACCCGCCCGTCGGTGGAATCGGTGCGGCCGTGGTTGATGGTGATCAGGGGAATCCTGTCGGCCGTGGACCGTTCCAGGGTGGCATAGGCAATGCCCACGCTCAGGGGATTGGTGGCGGCAGCCGGTGCTCCATTGAGGCCTTTCTTGAGGCGCTCGTAGCATTCCACGCCCTTCTCCACCACATACTCGGTCTCGCACTCGGACCAGGTCAGCTTGACGCCGTTGACCCCGCCGTCGCGGAGGTTGATGAGCTGCATGTAGTCGATGAAGCCGCCGAAGAAGCCGGTGCCGCCCGCGGCATAAGGGCCGACTCGATAGCTTTGCAGGGGGAAGTACTGCTCACCGGCTGCTGACGCCTGACCGGGCAGCGTCACCGGCAAGGTGGCAAGAGATACACTAAAAATCAAAGGCTTAGCGAATTTTCTTAACATAGGATATGCACTCCTGGTTTGCGACAAAAACTCCTGGAACGCGCGCCACAAGAGCGTGCGGCCATGTTCGAATCAGAAAGCTGGGATGGTTGGGCTCGAAGGTTTCCCGGTCAGACGGCCTGCATGACGGCTTCCTCTGCTGGACTGCTCAATACCGCAAGGGCCATACTCCTGCCCGCTCGCGCATACGGTGCCAGAGCCGGGCCAGCCCCTCCGGTTCCTTCACCAGGAACAGGACGGTCAGGGCTCCGAAGAGGATCTTGCGGAGGTTTTCCAGGTGTCCCGGATCAATGCTGCTGCCGAAGAAGAAGTCCGACAGGTTAGTCATCAGGATGGGCAGCAGGACGATGAAGGCAGCGCCCAGAAAATTGCCGAGAATGCTGCCGAGCCCGCCGAGAATGATGATGAACAGGACCTGGAATGAGCGGCTCAGGTCGAAACCGTGGGGCTCCACGGTGCCGAGGTAGGTGAAGGCCCAGAGGGCGCCGGCGATGCCCAGGTAGAAGGAGCTGATGGCAAAGGCCAGCAGCTTGGTACGCGTCAAGGGAATGCCGATTACCGCCGCCGCAGTGTCCATATCCCGTACCGCCATCCAGTTGCGCCCCACGCTCCCCCGCACCAGATTCAGGGCGAACAGCGTGAGAGTCACCACAATGGCGAGGGTGAGCAGATAACGGCCCACCGGGCTGTCGAAGTCGATGCCCAGGATCTCCAGTTTGGGGGCCGTAATGACGCCGGATGTGTTGTAGTTGGAGAACCAGCCGAACTTGGTAAAGACCCAGGGAATCAGGAACTGCGCGGCCAGGGTGGAGACGATCAGGTAAAAGCCCTTGATACGCAGGCTCGGCAGGCCGAAGAAGATACCAAGTAAACCCGCCGTAACACCGCCCAATACGAAACTGAGCAGCACCGGGATACCCGGAATTCGCAGCTGAAAGTTATAGGCGGCAAAGGCGCCCACCGCCATGAAGGCCGCCGCACCCAGAGAAAGCTGGCCGGCATATCCGGTCAGCAGATTGAGCCCCAGCCCGGCCAGCGACAACACCAGGAAAGGGATCAGGATGGCGCTGAACCAGTAGTCGTTGCCAAGCAGTGGCACGCCTACGAATGCGAAGACCAGTAATGTACCAACCGACCAGCGATCAGCCTTCAGCCGGAACACCCGGCGGTCCTGGCCGTAATGGGTACTGAATTGACCCGCCTGTGAAAACAACATGCTTATACCCTCTCGATTGCCCGTTCACCAAAGAGTCCCGCCGGACGTACCAGCAGAAACAGCGTCGCCAGCAAATAGGGAAACCAATTCTCGATTCCGCCCCCGATCAAAGGCCCCACATAGACCTCAGCCAGTTTCTCGGTGGCACCGACGATGAGGCCACCGACGATGGCGCCCGCGATGGAGGAAAAGCCGCCGATGATCAGCACCGGCAAAGCTTTCAGCACCACCAGGGACAGGGAGAACTGCACTCCCAGCCGCGCCCCCCACAAAAGACCGGCCACCAGGCTGACGAAACCGGCCGCTGCCCAGACGGCAACCCAGATCTGTTGCAGACGGATGCCCACCGAAAGGGCCGCCAGGGGATCGTCCGCCACCGCCCGCAGCGACAGTCCCAGGCGGGTTTTGTTGAACAACAGGGACAGGCTCACCACCAGCACGGCGGCAATGGCGGCCGCGAACAGGTCGAACTGGCTCAGGAAGATTCCACCGACAATGAAAGGCTCATCGGCAATACCCAGGTCCAAACCATGCACCTGGGCGCCCCAGAGTAATTGGGCCAGGCCCTCGATGATGTAGCTGAGCCCCAGGGTGGCCATGAACAGGATGATGGGCGACCGGTTCACCAGAGGACGCAGCACCGTGCGTTCGACACCCAATGCCAGGAGGATCATGATGGCAAGGGTCGCCAGCAGCGCGATCCAGAACGGCAGCCCCAGCTCCTGCAGGCTGACGAAAGTCAGGGCCGCAAACAGCACCATGGCTCCCTGGGCGAAGTTGAAGATTCCGGACGCCTTGTAGATGAGTACGAAACCTATCGCCACGAGCGAATACATGACGCCGGCCAGCAACCCGCCGGTGAGTACTTCGATAAAAAATTCCATATTCAGAATTCCTAAGTTCCTCTATCTCACTCTCGTAACTCTCTCCTAACCGTTAAGAGCGGCTTGGGGGCAAAGCGGGCCCGGCACCGGAGCGCGGGCTCAGCGCAGACCAAAAGTCGCGTTGTAGGTTATGGGAGAGTTATCAGTGTCGGGTGCCCAGGTAGGCTTTGATCACTTCCGGATTGCCCCGTACTTCCTCCGGGGTTCCGTCGGCGATCTTGCGTCCGTAATCCAGCACCACCACCTGGTCCGACAGGTCCATCACCACACCGATATCGTGTTCGATCAGCACCACCGTCGTGCCCAGCTCGCGATTGACGTCCAGGATGAACCGGCTCATCTCCTGCTTTTCCTCCAGATTCATCCCGGCCATGGGCTCATCCAGGAGCAGCAGCCGCGGCTCGGATACCAGCGCGCGGGCCAGCTCCACCCGTTTCTGCAGGCCATAAGGCAGCTTGCCGACGAACTGATGGCGATACGGCTGGATTTTCAGAAAATCCAACACTTCCTCGGCTTTCCGGCGGTGCTCGATTTCCTCCTTTCCGGAGCGGCCAATGCGCAGCAACTGCTCCGGCCAGCTAGCCCACACCTTCAGGTTGAGGCCGGTCAGGACGTTATCGAGCACCGACATTCCCTTGAACAAGGCGATGTTCTGGAACGTCCGGGCGATGCCTTCTACGGCAGCCTGGTGGGGCCGCATCCGGGTACGTTCCCGGCCGTCAAAGAGAATCCGCCCCTGCTGGGGGACATAGACGCCGTTGATGACGTTGAGCAGAGAACTTTTGCCTGCGCCGTTGGGCCCGATGAGCGCGCATATTTCGCCTTGTTTTACCGAGAAACTGATGTCGTTCACCGCCTTCACGCCCTTGAAGGTCAATGAAATCCGCTCCAACTGCAGCAGGGGCTGATCGCCTGCCCTGGTATGACTCATGAGCTAATTATTCCTTTTGCACCATGCCTGTGTCGCGGGTTACGTTGCCGAAAACCGGCGTCGGACCCGTTATTCACAGAGATCCCGTTCCGGAGGCTGTCAGTACGCCCGGGGCTGCGTCTGGTATCGCCCGATCCTGGGTTTGCCAGGACTCGCCGTCATCCCAATTGCGGATATGAATCCCCAGCGCCTGGAACAGACGGGCCGTGTCTCCCTCGGGCAGCGACCCCACTACCAGCGGATGGCGGGTACGGGTAAAGCCGATCACGTCCCGTAGCGGGCGGCGGATCAGCAATTCCGCCAACCAGCGGGCGGCCCCCCCTAGTTCCGGTTGCAGGGACCAGTCCACCAGTTTCCGGCGCAAGCTGCCCGGCTCCGGCAGCCGTTCCTGTACCCAGCGGGCCAGCCGCTCATAGGTTTCCTTGGTGCCCAGCACCAGGGTTGGCCCCAGTTCACGGCGATCCGCATCCCTTGTGGCGAGGCTTTCCGGCAGGTTCAGACGGAATCCCCCGATCAGCCAGGGCGCGAGCAGATAACGGACCTGTCCCGCCGCGGCAAAGGCCCGTGCGGCCAAGGCTTCGTCATCAGCCCTCAACTGCTCTGTCTGGATGATGCGGATCCCGTCGGCGATCAGGGCCGCATGGCTCAGCTCGCGAACCTGGCCCCCCTGTCCGGGCACCGATTGATAGAATCTGAATGCCGGCTGCAAAGGGACCGCCAACGGCGCAATGGGGCGCAACAAGACGCCCATATCCCGTAGAGCCTGATAGCTGGTCAATTCCCTGCGGCGGTAGGTGCTGAGCCCGCGTCCGTCGGCGTAGATCAGCAGGCAGTCCTCCTCCAGGCCGGCTTCCAGTACCCGATCTACCTGCTGCTGGTCTTCGGCCAACAGGAAACGGGGACCAATCTGGCGCAGCAGTTGTGCCAAGTCTGAATCCTCAATGGCAGGATCCAGGGGAATGACCGTCCCGCCGAGCCATTGGGTGGCCAGCGAGACGGTCAAGGCTTCCGGTCGAGGATGGGTCAGCAGCACCAGGGGCTCCCCGAACAGAAAACCTTCTTCGGCGATACTCCGGGCCACCTGCTCCACTTCCTGGGCAAGTTCGCCCCAGCGCTTTTCCTGCCAGATCCCGCGATACTTGTACCGCAGGGCCAACGCCTTGCCGCGCCGGTGCGCCTGGTATTGCAGCCAGTGCGGCAGGGTTCGTGCCGTATCCTGGCGGCTATTGCTGTGACCTGATCGCGCCATAGCCCATTCTCCCCTTCGCGTCTTGTGCCGCTTAAGCCACCTTGGCCGTCTGCTGCGCTTCCAGTTCACGCACCAGAGGCAGTACCTTGCGGCCGAAGTATTCCACTTCCTCGTGGTAATGGAGGAAGCCGCTCAGGATCAGGTCCACGCCTACGGCTTTCAGTTCCAGGATGCGTTCCGCAATCTGCCGCGGGGTGCCGATCAGATTGGTTTTGAAGCCATCGTTGTACTGCACCAGATCCTCGAAGGTAGACTTGGCCCAGTTGCCTTCCCCTTCCGGAGAGGCTTTGCCCGCTTGCTTGACGGCGTCCCCGAAGGCATTGACTGCTTCGTAGTCCGCTTTTTCGATGATTTCGGCCAGCACGGCTTTGGCTTCTTCCTCGGTATCGCGGGCAATGATGAAAGCGTTCACGCCAATCTTGACGGAGTGACCATTCTTCGCCGCCTTGGCGCGGATATCCTCCACTTGTGCCCGGATGCCCTCCACCGTGTTGCCGTTGGTGAAGTACCAGTCGGAGACCCGGGATGCCATGTCCCGTGCCGCACGGGAGCTGCCACCCTGGAAGATTTCCGGATGGGGCTTCTGGAGGGGCTTGGGTTTGAGGGTGTAATTGTTGAAACGATAGAAATCGCCCTTGAAGGTGAAGTTGTCCTGAGTCCAGATACCCTTCAGGGCGCGGATGAACTCCTCGGAACGACGATAGCGTTCGTCATGTTCCAGCCAGGGTTCGCCGATGGAGGTAAATTCGTCCTTGAACCAGCCGCTCACGATATTGATGGCGACGCGGCCTCCACTCAGGTGGTCCAGGGTTGCCAGCTGCTTGGCAATCACCGCCGGATGCCAGGGACCAGGCAAAATGGCAGCGATGAGTTTG
>Ga0079224_100013932_pt1 | contig 11214 bp, 8 predicted proteins | sample Stecom2015_FD_80414 | JGI IMG/M metagenome (GOLD analysis project Ga0079224, IMG submission 80414) | Agricultural soil microbial communities from Utah to study Nitrogen management - Steer compost 2015 | ecosystem: Environmental > Terrestrial > Soil > Agricultural land | place: USA: Utah...
CGAAATCATGGATCGCGTGAGGGAGGCGGCCAAGAATGTGTTTCTGGAGGAGCCCGTGGCGGGAATGAACGTGCGGGAGCGCAAGATGCGGAAGACGGAAAGCAGTATTGTCTGGAATCAACCGGCTTCCAGGTAGCCGGTTTACGTCAGGCGGCCAGCCAATTCCGCAGTGCCTGGCCCATGGAAAAGGCCGCCCATCCGAACAGGAACAGCAAAGCGATAACGCCCAGGATGAACAGGATGGCGAAGAACCAGTCGGCGCGGCGCGCCTGGGTGGGATTTTCCAGATGGGCGCGGAGCAGTTCCACATTGCGGCGATTGGCCTTCCAGGCGAAATCGAACAAATCGCCCAGGAGGGGAACCAGCCCCACGACGGCTTCGAGGGCGATGTTGAAGCCCATGCGCAGCAAGGTCACCCGCGGGGCGCCCATCTTGGCGGAAACGACCAGTATATAGGTGGAAAGCAGGGCGCCGATGGCGTCTCCGAGTACCGGGACCAGGCCGATCACGGATTCCAGCCCAATGCGGAAGCGCATCCCCGGAATGGGTATGCTGCTGTCCAGGATCCAGGCCAGGCCTTCGAGGTTTTTCAGGGTGGATTCCTTGGCCGAAGGGCCGCGGCGCTCCCTTTCGCCCCAAGTGCCGATTTCAACCTCAGGCTTTCTCATACCGGTTAAAGTAAAAAACCGGCGCCTCGGTATCCTGTCTATTCCTCGGGCGCGGTCCGCTTGAAATACTTTTTCGGGGCCCCGCGTCCCTTGCGCATTTCCTTTTGGATTTCCGGAGGCAGCGCGTCCACTTCGCGGCAGGCCTCTGAGCAGCAGCCGGCCAGCCTTTCGGAGCACCGGCGGCATTGGATGAAGAGCATATGGCAGGCCCGGTTCCCGCAATTGACATGGTTGTCGCTCGGATCCCCGCACAAGTGGCAGGCGGAAACGATATGGTCGGAAATCCGCTCCGACATGCGGCCGTCGAATACGAAATTCTTGCCCAGGAATTTGTTTTCCAATCCCTGCGCCTTCGCCTGGCGGAGGTATTCTATGATGCCCCCTTCCAACTGGAAAACCTTTCCGAACCCCTTATGCCGGAAATACGCGCTGGCCTTTTCGCAGCGTATGCCGCCCGTGCAGTACAGGACGAGGTTCTTGTCTTCCTTGCCGTCGCCAAGTCCGGCTTCGATCACGCCCAGGGATTCCCGGAAGGTGTCCACGTCCGGGCGGACGGCTCCGCGGAAATGCCCTATCTCGCTTTCGAAATGGTTGCGCATGTCCACCAGCACGGTGGCCGAATCCTCGATGATGTCGTTGAATTCGTTCGCGTCGAGCCGCACGCCCACCTTGCCCGGATCAAAAGATTCGTCTTCGATCCCGTCGGCTACGATTTTGCGGCGGACCTTGATCTTCAGCTTCAGGAAAGACTTGTCGTTCTGCTCGACCGCGATATTCAGCCTTACGTTCCTGAGAAAGGGAAGCCCCTGCAAATGCTCCCGGAAAGCCGGCAGATTATCGGCGGGGAGCGAAAGCTGGGCGTTTATGCCTTCCCTCGCCACATAGATGCGGCCGAGCACATCGAGGCTGTCCCAGGCCAGGAACAGGGCGTCCCGGAAGGCCGCCGGGTCCGCGATGGAATGGTATTTGTAAAAGGAAAGGGTGATGCGCGGCCGGTCGGCCGCTTCGATCCGTTTTTCGCGCTCGGCGGCGCTCAGGGTGTTGCGGAGGAGTAGTGACTGCATGGTTTCAAGTTGGGACGCGGTAAAAAGTAGCAAGTTTCCCCGAGGGAGTTAAATTTCCATACATGAAAAAACGCAAATTGGGTTCCACAGGCTTGAACGTCTCCGTCATCGGTTTGGGCACTTGGCAATTCGGTGGGGAATGGGGCAAGGATTATTCGGTGCCCGAGGTCGAGGCCATCCTGCGCCGCGCCCTGGAATCGGGCATAAACCTCCTCGACACGGCCGAATGCTACGGGCCGGACCATCTATCCGAATCCCTGATCGGAAAAGCGATGGGAGCCGATCGCGATAAATGGATCATCGCCACCAAGTTCGGCCACGAATACGAAGGCCATATCCTGCGCAAGCAGGCATGGTCCGTACGCCAAGTCACGGATCAACTGGAGGCATCCCTCAGGGCCTTGCGCACCGATCATATCGACCTGTACCAGTTCCATTCGGGCACCGGCGCCGAATTCCACCAGGACGAACTGTGGTCCGCTCTCCAGGCTCAGGTGCGCGCCGGCAAAATCAGGCATCTGGGCGTATCGCTCAGTTCCCAGGGAGAAGGGCTGGCCCAAGTGGAAGCGGCCCGCCGCTACGGGTTGGAAGCGGTGCAATTGGTCTACAACCGGCTGGATACGGCTCCCGAGGAAAGGGTTTTCCCCGCATGCGCGCGGCTTAACCTCGGAGTGCTGGCGCGGGTTCCCCTGGCCAGCGGATACCTGAGCGGAAAATACCGTCCCGGAGCGCGCTTTCCCGCCGGCGACGTACGCGCCTCCCATGACGAGGCCAAGGCCCGGGCCCGCCTGGAGCGCGCGCTGGAAATCCAGAGGACCGAGGTCCCGGAGGGCGCGGACATGGCCCAATGGGCGCTCGCCTGGTGCCTGCGCGATCCCAGGGTAACGGCCGTGATACCGGGATGCAAGGATCCGGAGCAGGTGGAGCGGAACGCGGCGGCGGCGGACCTGGTTTCGGCGGCCGGGTAGGGGTTCCTTACTCCAACAATACGATGTTGCGCCCAGAGCTCGGATCGCGCTTTTTCCGGTCCTCCCTCCTGCTGTAACCGGTTTTGGTTCCCCGGTAGCTCGATTTGGAGGGATCCAGGGCGCATCGGCGCATGAAGTCGATCATGGCTTTGAACACTTCGATGAGATTGTCCTGAGGCCTTTCCGGCAGGCTTTCGATCCCGCGCCTGTCCGCTTCTCCGAGGAAAAAGTGGATGGACTCCAGGGTGGATAGGCAATACGGGGCGGGTTGTTCCTTTATTTCGAAAATGGATTCGCGCGATGCCGTGAAGGATATCCAGGGCAGCTTGCGGATGTTCAATGACTGGGTCATCATCTTTTTGGCGCATTGCCAGGTGCCGTCGATCAGGAACACGACCAGCATGCGGCCCGCCTCTTTCGCGGCCGCCAGGGGGGATACGTCGCCGGTCGAAATGTTCAGGGAACGCGGGCCGGGATACAGGACCATGCACAGATTGCCGGGATCCCGGATCAGGGCGTCGACGCGGACGTCACGGGTGAAGTCGACTCCGACTATGATTTCCGAATTCTCCAGGCCGGCCCGGCACAAGCGGCCGGTGCCCGCCTTCTCTTTTTTGGCCTCCATCGGATGCATCAGGATCACGAAGCGGGTGGATGTCGCGAAAGGCTTGATGAGGCGGCACCAGCAATGCGCTTCGATCCAATGGCAGGTATAGCAGGTTTTCTCCCGCTTGAAGGAAACGACGTTCTCCCGCAGGGAGCGTTTCCTTTCCAGGTATGCGGCCTTGTCCATCCATCTCCAGTTTCCGGCGGTCCCGCGTCTCTCCGAAGGCCCGCATGCCTCGGGAGCCCGTTCTTGACTCGTCCCGCGCCGGAATTTATGTTCGGGGAAATTCGATCGGCCCGCCCTGGCATGGCCGGACGGAATGCGAATTCCGGAATATAGCAAGGTAACGCCCTGTCCCGGGAGGATGCTGGACCCATGGGAAAATCCGCGGCCATTCTCTGCCTGGCGTTCATCCTGCAAGGCTGCTACACCCGGCTCTACCGGGGCGACGATTACGCTTACGCCCACGCGGACAGTCTGGCCTATCTCGCGGAATCCGCCGCGGCCGGCGACAGCGCGGGCGGCCGCGATCTCATCATAAACCGGTATTATGAGCCCAGGTATTATCGCGGCTACCCATACGGGGAATGGGACGATCCCTTCTTCGATCCGCTCCTGCGGCCCAGGCTGCGCGGTTACTGGGATTATTACTACGATCCCTATTGGGGCTCCCGCCGGCCATACCGGCATTACCGGCCGTACCGCCCGCTCTATCCTCCGGCCCGCCCTCCCGGATCGCGTCCTCCGGGCTCCGGTCAGGATTCCCCCGGCAACCAAGGCGGCCCCGATCTGTACGATCCTCCGTCACGCGTGCCGCCCCCGTCCCGTGGCCGCCGCCGCACCGACACCGAAACGCTTCCCCAGGAAAAACGCGAGGCCGCGCCGGAAAGCCGCGAATCGCCCCGGGGTCCGTCCGATGGCGGCTCTTCGAATCCTCCCGCCTCCGGCCCTTCGGCCGGGGAAGAGGAAAAAATTCCTCCGCCGGAGAAAGGCAGGCGCAGATGAGGATCGCGGCCGTTCTACTGGTTTCCATCGCCGTCGTATCGGCGCGCGCCCAGGTGGGGCCTTTGAACCTGGGAAGGCATCAGGATGTGAGCGCCCGGGCCATGGCTCTGGGCGGAAGTTTCACGGCCATCGCCAACGACTTCTCCGCCTTGTATTACAATCCCGCCGGCTTGTCTTCCATTCGCAAACATGAAGCCCAGTTCACCCTTGAAGGAAGCTTTCTCCAGGGTAAGGGCCGGACCGGAGCGTTTCCATCAGGAAAAGGAAGCCAGGAAAACCTGGGGGTGCAATCCTTCGGATTGGTCCTGCCCGTACCCACCGAAAGAGGGGGATTGAGTTTCTCCTTCGGCTCCTTCAGCGCCCGGACCTTTTCCGATCTCCTCAAATTCGAAGACGCCCTGACGGCGGGGAGAGGACCATATGAATACCGGGCCGAGGGCGACCTTACCCAATACCGAGCGGGCATGGCCGTGGACTTGTCCCCGGACGCCGTTTTCGGATTGGCTTTGGGCTATGTGAACGGCGAAGAACGTATCGATATCCAAGACGTGCCCGCTTCGCGATACCTTCGATCCTACGGCGGATTCAACCTGGAGCCGGCCTTGCTTTTCAAGGTAACGCCCAGGTGGCGGTTGGGCGTATCCCTGGTCGTCTTCGAACGTTTCACCGTCAATGAAACTTATCAGGAGCCCGGGGAGAAAAGCCTGCAGGAGGAATACGAAGTGCGCCATCCGCTGCAGATGAAGCTGGGCCTGGGTTACCAAGGCCCCGGCTACCTCATCGCGGCCGATTACAAGGCTTTCAATTGGAGCAATTACCGAATCGGCCTGCATGACGGCGATTTCCCGGAAAATCCGGGATACGAAAACGAACAGGCCGCATCCATCGGGAGCGAAATGCTTTTACGTCCCTTGCCGGTGTTGCTGAGGGCCGGGTACGCATACAATTCCCTGGTGGGGCCCGACCTCGATCCGGTTTACAATATCCACCGTGGGTCTCTCGGCGTGGGATTCCTGCTGGGCGGGGCGGTGGAATTGTCCGCGGCCTATTCCCTGGGTTTCTGGGAGGCCGAATCCGGAGCAGCCTATTCGGAAAACCGCGAGCATCGCGGCCTGCTCACTTTCGGTTACCGTTACTAGCTCCCGGATATCCGCCCGGGCCCCTCGCAAACCCCGTTCCCGGAAATGCTACTAACCTTCCATGACCTCTTGTAAGCGGGCCCTGGCGGCCCTCGCGATTTTCTGGAGCTTCGAAATGGCGGACGCCTTCGGCCCTACGGTATCCCTGATGCCCCGAATCGAGGATCCCCGGCTGGATTCCGCCCTGGCGCGGACGGCCAGGGGCATCATCCGGCGCAATATCGACCCCTATGCCGACGGATTGGTGCACCGCCCCAATTCCGAAGAGCCGGGCGATGCGGTTTCCGAAGGCCAGGCTTACGGAATGATGATAGCCCTGTATTCCGGAGATCAGCCCACTTTCAATCGGGTATGGGGCGCAGCGGAAAAACTGATGTGGAATACCGGGTCCAAACTGTACGATTGGCGCGTGGGCGCCAAGGGCGGGATCATCGGCACGGGCATGGCCACCGACGCCGATCAGGACATCGCGCTCATGCTCCTCTTCGCGGACTCCCTGGTGGCGAAGGGGAAATGGAAGGCGCATACCGGCCCCAAGGGCGCGGGCTATCGCCAGCGCGCCATGGAGATCATCAACGCCATATGGAACTCCGCCGTGGTGGACGGGCGTTATCTGGCTCCGGGAGCGGGCTGGGGCGGAAGGGAGTTCGTCAATCCCGGCTATTTTTCCCCGGCCAATTACAGGATCTTCGCCAAGGTGGATCCGGCCCATGATTGGAAAAGCGTCATCGACCAGTGTTATACCACTCTCTTCGCGAGTCCCGGCGCCTCCAAAGGCCTGTTGCCCGACTGGATGACGCCCCAGGGAAGCTATTACGACGGTTCCCTGGGATACAACGCCTTCCGCGAAGGCAGATCCATGTACAAGGACGCCATACGCGTGCATTGGCGCATGGCCATGGATTGGCTCTGGTTCGGCGAAACCCGCGCCAAGCGATGGCTCGATTCCGCGGCCGCCTTCATCCGCACGCCGGACCGAGCGAATTTCTACACCATGGACGGCGTCATGATCCCCGTAAGCGACACTTTCAGCCTCGGAGACGGCCAGAAAAGATCCCGGCGCGAGCACAGCGAGCTTACCGTGGGCATGTGGGCCTGCGCCGCTTTCTCATCCCTGGGGCCGGAAGCGGCCAAACCCTGGGCCGAGGCCATGCTCGGCTTCGCTCCGGCCGCGCGCGACGCCTTCGGGCGGCCCGCGGACATTAGCATCCCCGACCGGACCGGATCGGCGCCCAACGAGGATTATTTCGAGCAATTCCTCGCCTGGTTCGGTACGGCCGTGATGGCCGGACGGTTCTCGAACATCTGGGACGATCTGGACGATCCCCTGCCCGGAGTTTCGGTAACTTGGGTGGCACCCCCGACGGCGGGCCCGGAGGAGCTGGATTTCCAGACAGGTCCTTTGCGCATAGAAGGCCGATTGAACAAACCGGCCACCTGGACCGTGCGCATAACCCATCATTCCAGCGGCGCGCAATGGACCTCGTCCGGCCGCGACGCCGCGATTTCCCTGCCCTGGAACGGCATGGATGCGAAGGGCGCGCCCTTTCCCCAGGGATGGTGCCTGGTCGGCGTCTCCGCGCCCGGCCTTCCCGACGAAAACCGCTGGGTTTGGTTGTCCCGCCACCGCGACCTGCGCGCGGACGGCACCTGGCTGGTGATGGATGATTTTTCCGGCCCCGTGCTGGGGCCCAACCTGGGCTCTTGGGGGGCGTACAATAATGGCAGTGCCGGAGGAACGGCGAAGATAGGCCCCTTGGCGCCCTCCGGCACCGGCTCGGACCGGTCCCTGGCCTGGGATTTCGATTTGGGGACCGGAGGGTACCAATATTGCGGAATTGAATGGCGGACGGGAGGATGGTCGGGACTGGCGCATGCGGACCGGATCCGCTACCGGGCGCGCGCGGCCCAGCGCACCGTGATCGACTTCCACATGGTGCAATCCGATATCGGGGACGACAATCACTTCGGAGTTCTGGATACCTTGGGTACGGCCTGGAAAACCTATGAACACAAGCTTTCGGATTTCCGGGGGCGGTTGCGCGCGAGGGACGGCAAGGCGGATGCCTCCAAGGCGGTATCCTTCCGCTGGCATGTGCAATTCGACAAGAACTCCCCCGTCGCCTCGGGTAAGGTGACCTTGGACGATGTCCTGGTTACGGGCGATCTGGACGCCATGTACGTGCCGCCGGAGCCCGCCGTTCCCAAAACGGGAGCGCCGCCCGTATCCCTGCAGCGAAGCGCCGAGGCCGGGCATTCGGGCCGTATCGTATTGCGCGGAGGTTACCTGGAATTCCGTACCGACGGATTCGCGTCCGTACGCTGGCTCTCCCTGGGAGGAAAGTTGCTGGGCCGGTCCCGGGCCGACTCGAACGGTTTGGTCAGGTGGGTCCCGCCCAGCGATGCCTCGGGCCTGATTCTCGTGGGCATCGAAGGCCGGCGGGAGGCGCGGGCCATAATCCTGGCCCCCTGATTCCGGGCGGCCTGCCCCGCGCTCCGTCAATCCTCGCCCGCCCCCGCCGGGGCCCTCGGTTGACTGCCGAAAAGGCCGGCGCCTTTATTCCGTCAGAATCGCTTTCGCTTTCAGGAGAAGCGCATTGCGGGGGTCCCGGACCATCAGGAAATACATGCCCGGGGACCCGACCAGGGTTTTCAATTCCAATGTCGCGGCCTTGGTGAAGGTCCTGCCGAACACCCTTCGTCCATGCAAATCGAAGGCGCTGACATCCAGGGCGCCATTTCCCTCTATCTCCAGAGCGAGGCGGCCGCCGGCGAAACGGGCGGCCTGGTAACCGGCCTTGGCCCGGGGGCCGGGAGCGACGGCCACCTTGGGCTCCCAATCCGAAGGCATACGCGCGGCGATTCCGCGTCCGGCCGTGCTGCGATAGACCACGCCGAAAGTATTCGCGTCCCCCCGCACGAAGTTGCCGTTCGCCAGGGACCCGAACTGGTGTTGGGCATCGTCCATGCGGGTCCAGGTCTTGGCCTCGTCGATGGATTGGAAAACGCCTTTCACCCCGTCGATTACACCGTAAACATAAATTGCCGGGTAGGACGCGCCGGGCGCCGCTTTGCCGAACCCTACGGCTTCGGCATTGTTGATTTTTTTGGTGAAAACCGGATCCACGAATGGATCTATGTCCGTGAATGTCGCACCGCCGTCGTAGGTTCGGGAAAGAATGCTTCCGCCCACCACCCATATATGGCCTTCCTTGCCCGGCGCCGCTTGCATGTCGGCGGACCAGGATAAATTGCGGGTGCCGGCCTTGGCGAAGGTCTTGCCTTTGTCCACGCTCTTGTATAGTTCGCCTCCGAACACATAGAATACGTTCGGATTCACCGGATCGGCCGTAGGCCGCAGGTTCATGACGTCGGGGACGGTGCTGAGGGTCCAGGTGGCCCCCCAATCCTCGGTGCGGTACAGGGCTTTTTTCTGGTCCGGATTCCAAAGCACCGCCTTACCGTCGGCCGAAACCGCAATCTTGCCCTTGGCGTTCTGGCCGGGCTCGGGATGGGTGGCGAATTTGGTCCAGGTCCTGCCCGTGTCGGCGGAGTAGTACAGGGGGAAAACATAGTCCTTGTCCGTCGCGATCTTGTCATTGCCGCCCACTCGCACCACGACTCCGGGATTCTGCCGCGCGAAGTCGATGCTCGTGGTGGATCCCATCTGGGGAAAGTGCCGCGAGCCGGAAACCGGAGTCGTGATGTCGGAATGCACGAATCCGTCGTAATCCAGGATAACGGTGATGAGCGGGCCGCCGGGTATGCTGACCAGGTCCATGGGAACGGTTTCTTCGAGGCCGCGCACCGAAAAACGCCATTGGAATCGCTTGCCCGGGGAAAAGTCGTCGGCCATGTAGATGCCGTTGCCCGAGGTCACGAACACCCGCTTGGGGTTGAAGGGATCGAACTCGATGCTCCCGGCCCAATGGATGCTTTCGCCCTCGATCCAGTTATACCCGTTCTTGTCGAGCACGGCGACGGGAGCATCCCCCCCAACCGTGCCGATTTCGCTGTCCGCGATATCCCCGAAGACGTTTTTCCAGGTGGCCCCGGCGTCGGTGGAGGAGAAAATCCTGTCCCCCCATCCGGCCTTGGCCGGGTTGTTCCATAGCTGCGGCTTCCAGGTGTTCATCGACGAAACCACGATATGATTGGAATCGGCCGGATTGAGGGTGACTCCGCCGTATCCCCCGAAATGCGCGTCCCAAATGGTCTGGCCCGGCAGATCGGGATTGGGCGGATCATCGATCCAGTTCTCGGGAGAGATGTCCGCCCAGGTCTTGGCTTCCGTGTCGTATTTGAGAAAGGCCCCGCGGCTGACTGTGTGGTTGTTTCCGAATCCGGGGCCCGCTCCGTTTCCGGCCGTAACGTACAGGAATCTCCCGCCCGGCGTGAGCGCGGCGCGGTGCGGCATGACGGCTTTCGAAAGCGCGGGCAGGGCGATGGGGCTCCAGGTGGCGCCGCCGTCATCGCTCACATGCAGATTGCTCCCGGTGGCCGAGATGCCCGCGTACAGCCTGCGGGTCGACCCGCCCGCGGTTTTGGTCCCGTCGAACATGACGAAGCAAATCCCCACTCCGTTCGCGGGCGCGGCCAAGCCTTCCACCTTGGACCAGGTGGAGCCGCGATTGGCGCTTTTCCAAAGTCCGTGGTTGCGGGTGCCGCAGAACAGGATGTCGGGATTGTTGGGATCCACCGCCAGCCGCTCTCCGTTCTGGCGGCCGTAGCCATTACCATGGGTTTTGAACCGGGACGTGACATTGATGGTATCGAAGGTGGCCCCGTAATCCTCGGAGCGCAGGATCATGGTCTTGCCGTTGTTCCAGTACTCGGTGCCGGCAAGCATATAAAGCCGGCCCGGCTTGGAGGGATCCAGGGCGATGGCGTCCACTCCGAGTAAACCCATGTTATCGGCTCCGACCCAATCCGTGATCGGGTGCCAGGATTTCGCCGATTCGTTCCATCGATACGCTCCTCCCACGTCGGTGCGGGCGTATATGACGTTCTTTTCGGTCCGGGACGGAATGATGGCGGATACGAAGCCGCCGCCCCCCATGGCGACGATTCCCCATTTGAACGCGTCGGCGGCTAAGGCCTGGGTGGATAGCGCCAGGGCGGCGGCGCAGGCTGCAAGGGCCGGACTCTTCATGTTCTCACTCCATATTACCGTAGGTTCGGATCCCCTATATTTAGTCAGAAAACGGACCGGCTTCATCCGTACGCCGGCCATTTGGTATTCCGACTTCGGCGCTATTCCGGAACGAAAGAGGGAATCCCGGAGCCGGCTTGGGCATGGGGGCGGGGGAACATATATTAATCCACATGTCGCGGAAAAAGGCGTACTTGTAATGGCTGAAAAAACCGGTCAGGAGGCCCTCCACGGCTCTAAGCGGAGCCTTTCCTCCAAAGGCGTCCTCCCCAGGAGCCGGGACTCCCTCGAAACCTATTTGCAGGATATCAAAGACGCTAAATCCCTTTCCATGGAAGAAGAAGGAGCCCTGGCCCTGCGCATAAGGCAAGGCGACAAGCCCGCCCTGAACGAACTGGTGCAGGCGAACCTCAAATTCGTGGTATCCGTATGCCGCAACTACCGATTCCAGGGCCTCTCCATGGGCGATTTGATCAATGAAGGCAATTTGGGCCTGCTCCGCGCCGCCCAGCGCTTCGACGGAACGGCGCAGGTCAAGTTCATCTCTTATGCGGTCTGGTGGATCCGGCAGGGCATCCTGAACGCCTTGGCGGAGCATGCCCGCATCCTTA
>Ga0079224_100013933_pt1 | contig 11214 bp, 11 predicted proteins | sample Stecom2015_FD_80414 | JGI IMG/M metagenome (GOLD analysis project Ga0079224, IMG submission 80414) | Agricultural soil microbial communities from Utah to study Nitrogen management - Steer compost 2015 | ecosystem: Environmental > Terrestrial > Soil > Agricultural land | place: USA: Utah...
CGGTGAGCAGGGTCAGCAGGCGGCCGACAGACTCGGCGTCGACCCCGCGGACCAGGTCGAAGGCAAGCAGGCTCTGGTGGGCCTGGGCGTCCGTGGCGATGCCCGCCTGGTGCCGCCCGTGGAACGGGACGGTGTCCGTGCCGTGGGGGCGCGGTGCATCCGCGGGCGCGGCCGCCGATCCGAGCACCGCTCCCCCGACGGCGGCGGCACCGACGGCGGCGGCCCCGCCGAACAGGGCCCGACGCTTCATCAGTGGTCCTTGTGGTCCTCGTGGTCGTGCCCGTCGTGGCCGGCGTGGTCGTCGTAGTCCTCGGCACCACCGGCGAAGTCCTTCGCCGTGGCCGCCAGGTCGAATGTCGTCCCGTCCTCGAACTCGAGGGTCAGCGTGACCTCCTGGCCCGGCTCGATCGGCTCGGTCAGATCCATCAGCATGAGGTGGTTCCCACCGGGCTCGAGGATCAGCGACTCGCCGGCCGGGACGGTGAACGACTCGACCGGACGCATCGTGCCGTCGGCCGTCTCATGCAGCTCGGCGCTGTCGGTCAGGTCCGTCGCGACGCCGACGACCGTCGCGTCGGTGTCGGCGCTGTTGCTGATCACCGCGAAGACGGCGCTCATGTCCTCGTCGGTCGCCTTGACCCACACGTCCGCCGCGGCGATGCCGGCAGACTGGCCGGAGTCATCGCCGGCGCCATCACCACATCCCGACAGAACCAGCAGGGCGGCGAACAGCAGGGTGATGACTCGACTGAACATACCCGTAGGGTACGCCAGCGGTCCGATCACCCGACCCGCGACTCCCGCGTTTGCGCAGGTCAGAGCCAGGTGGGACCGCCACGCCGCGCCGCCTGGCGCGATCGCCGAGCGCAGGTCGGGAGGGTCTGGACACCCGACTCCGCCGCTGCCCTGGCGGCCCCGACTAGGGTGGCCGCATGCGGTCCGACCTGCGCGACGCGTCGATGCTGCTCGCCCGCGGCGACGCCCTCGACACCCTCGTCCGCGAGGCCGGGCGACTGCGCGACGAGGGCCTGCGCCGCGCCGGCCGCCCCGGCGTGATCACCTGGTCGCGCAAGGTGTTCGTCCCGGTGACGACCCTGTGCCGCGACCGCTGTCACTACTGCGCCTTCGTCGACACCCCCGCCAAGCTCGAGCGCAAGCGGATCGCCCCCTACCTCTCGGAGGACCAGGTCCTGGCGCTCGCCCGCCACGGCGCCGCCCTGGGCTGCAAGGAGGCCCTGCTGACCTTGGGCGACCGACCCGAGGACCGCTGGGGGGTGGCGCGAGCCTGGCTCGACGAGCACGGCTTCGCCTCGACCTTGGACTACGTCGGGCACCTGGCACGACGGATCACCGCCGAGACCGGGCTGCTCGCCCACCTCAACCCCGGCGTCATGTCGGCGGCCGAGCTGGAGCGCCTGCGCCCGACCGCACCCTCGATGGGGATGATGCTGGAGACCACCAGCCGACGCCTGTTCAGCGAGCCGGGTCAGGCGCACTTCGGGTCGCCCGACAAGGATCCGGCGGTCCGGCTGCAGGTCCTCGAGGACGCCGGACGCCTGCGGATCCCGTTCACCACCGGCCTGCTCGTCGGCATCGGCGAGACGGTCCAGGAGCGATTCGACACGATCCTCGCCCTGCGGGAACTGTGGGAGCGGCATGGTCACATCCAAGAGGTGATCGTGCAGAACTTCCGCGCCAAGCCCGCCACCGCGATGCAGGGCGAGGCCGACGCCGACCTGGACGAGTTCGTCGCGGCCGTCGCCACGACCCGGATCCTGCTCGGCCCGGACGCCCGCATCCAGGCGCCTCCGAACCTGGCCGAACCGGACGCCTTGGCCCGCCTGGTCGCCGCCGGCATCGACGACTGGGGCGGCGTCAGCCCGCTGACGGCCGACCACGTCAACCCCGAGCGTCCGTGGCCGCAGGTCGACGCGTTGCGCGACGCGACGCGACGCACAGGCCATGAGCTGCGCGAGCGCCTCACGGTCCATCCGCCGTACATCGCCGACCGGGAGGTCTGGATCGACCCGGGCCTGCACGCCGCGGTCTTGGCCCACGCCGGACCGGACGGACTGGCGGCGCCGGCGACGACCGAGCGTGCGCCGGTGGCGACCGTCGCCGGCGACCCGATCACCCGGGCCGAGCACGACCCGACCGGGCTGACCGAGGACGACTACGTCCGCCTCATGACGTCCACCGGCCGTGAGCTCGACCGGCTCACCGGACTGGCCGACGAGTTGCGCCGCTCGGTCGTGGGTGCGACGGTCTCGCTCGTGCAGAATCGCAACCTGGGCTCCGACCGCGTCGCCGACCTGGCGATCGTCGCCGAGGTGGCGGCCGACGCGGCCGAGCTGGGGGCCACCGAGCTGTGCGTCCAGGGCGTCGCCGCCTCGCCGACGCCGGACGCGTACGAGCAGATCGCGCGGACGGTGCGACAGGCGGCGCCGCAGCTGCACCTGCACGCGTTCCGGCCCGCCGACGTCGTCGACGGCGCCCGACGCGCGGGCCGGTCGGTCGCCGACCAGTACGCCGCCCTCGTCGCCGCCGGCGTCGACACCGTCCCGGGCACCGGCGTGAAGATCCTCGACGAGGACCACCGGCGTGAACGGTTCCCCGACGACCTGCCGGTCGAGGCCTGGCTGGAGGCGATCCGGGCCGCCCACCGCTCGGGACTGCGGTCCACCTCCGTGATGTTCTACGGACACGGGGAGACGCCACGACAGCGCGTGCGCCACTTGCTGGCCCTACGATCGCTGCAGTCGCAGACCGGCGGCTTCACCGAGCTCGTCCCGATGGCGTTCCCCGGTGGCGACCACGACACGGACACGCATCGGGCCGTACACGCGGTCGCACGGTTGATCCTGCACGGCAGCATCACCCACATCCAGGCCGCCTGGACCCGGATCGGCCTCGACGGCGCCGAGCTCGTCCTGCGATCCGGAGCCGACGACCTCGGCGGCACCTTGGTCGACGGACGGGTCCATCCCGAGGCGAGCGTGGAGCACGGGCACGAGCTCACCCCTGCCGACGCCGAGCGTCTCGCACGTCGACTCGGCCGCCAGCTCCGCTGGCGCACCACGACCTACGGGGTCGTCTCGTGATGCGCGTGCGGGTGGCCGTGGTCGGCGCGGGGTTCGCGGGGATCGCGATGGCCCGGAGGCTGGACGCGGCCGGCGAGTCGTTCGTCGTGCTGGAGCGGCGACCCGGCATCGGTGGCACCTGGTACGACAACCGCTACCCGGGCGTGGCGTGCGACGTCCCGGCCCACCTGTATGGCTTCTCCGACATCCCACACCCGGGCTTCAGCCGGGTGTTCGCGCCGGGCGCGGAGATCCGGGAGTACCTCGAGGACGCCGCCGCCTCGGTGGCGGACCGGATCATGCTGTCCACCCGGCTCGAGGAGGCCGTCTGGGACGGCAGTCGGTGGAATCTGGCCACCTCGCGAGGCGACGTCGTCGCCGAGGTGCTCGTGCTCGCCGCGGGTCGACTCACCGAGCCGCGGTACCCCGAGGTCGACGGCGAGTTCGCCGGCCCGGTCGTCCACACCGCCCGCTGGGACGACGACCTCGACCTGGAGGGGGCGCGCGTCGCCGTGGTGGGCACCGGCGCCTCGGGCCTGCAGGTGATCCCCGAGATCGCGAGGGTCGCCGAGTCGGTCGTCGTCCTGCAGCGCAGCGCGCCGTACGTGCTCCCCAAGGGTGACCGCGCCTACGACGACGCCGAGATCTCGCTGTTCCGGAGCAGGCCGGAGCGACTGGACGCCCTGCGCGAGTCCCTCCGCCGCGAGACCGACGAGGTGTTCGACGAGCGGGCCGGCGACGCCCGCCTGGCAGCCCGCGACCGCGCCCTCGCCCACCTGGCGGAGCGGGTGCCGGACCCGGTGCTGCGCGCGGCGCTGACGCCGGACCACGAGTTCGGCTGCAAGCGCGTGCTGTTCAGCGACGACTACTACGACACCGTCCGACTGCCGCACGTGACGCTGGTCCCGCATGCGCTGACCGGCTACACGCCGGACGCGGTGGTCGCCGCCGACGGCTCGCAGCACGAGGTCGACGTCGTCATCGCCGCGACCGGGTTCCACACGACGCGACAGCCCTACGCCGAGCTCGTCACCGGCCGCGACGGCATCGGGCTGGACCAGTACTGGTCCCAGGGCATGCGCGCCTACGCCTCGACCGCCGTCCACGGCTTCCCGAACATGTTCGTCCTCGACGGACCGAACGCGACGCTCGCCCACAACTCGGCGGTGCTCATGATCGAGGCGCAGGCGGACTACGTCGCCTCCGCACTGCCCTGGCTCGAGCACGGGCCCTTGGAAGTGTCGATCGAGGCCGAGCAGGCCTATGTCGAGGAGCTGGACGCGCGCAGCGGCCCGTGGACCTCCGGCTGCCACAACTGGTACGTCGACGAGCGCTCCGGACGCCAGGTGCTGCTGTGGCCGGGGAAGGCCCAGGAGTTCCGCGAGCGCTTCGGGCACTTCGATCCCGGGCCGTTCGGGATCGAAGTGCCCGACAACGCGGAGTCCACGGGTGCCTGACGCGCGGCGGGACGCCTGGACGGTCGTGGTCCCGGTCAAGCCGCCCACCCTCGGCAAGTCCCGACTCACGGTGCCCGGCGTCGACCGCACCGCGCTGGCGCGGGCGATCGCGCTCGACACCATCGAGGCGGCCGCCGCCGTGGCGGACGTCGTCGTGATCAGCGCCGACACCTCGATCGACGTCCCCGGGGTCCGGGTCATGCCTGAGCCCGCACCCCGCGGCATCGCGGCGGCGCTCTCCACGGTGCTGCCCGGGCTGCCCGAGGAGCGCCGCGCGGTGCTGCTGGGCGATCTTCCGGGCTTGGAGTCCTCCGATCTGGACGAGGCCCTCACGCTCGCCGAGAGTGTGCGCCTGGGCGCCGTCCCCGACGACGAACGGGAGGGCACGACTCTGGTGACCGCCCGGGAGGGCGAGCTGCCGGCGGCGTTCGGGCCGAGCTCGTGGCGCCGCCACCTCGCGGCCGGGTTCGTCGAGCTCCCGGTGCGTCCGGAGTCCACGCTGCGCCGGGACGTCGACCGCCCCGAACACTTGGTCGGCCGGCTCGGACCTCGCACGCGCGCCGTCCTTCGGCGACGCCGGTGAGTACCGTGGACGGTATGCGACGGAGCGCGACGCTGCTGGTCGCGGCCACGCTCCTGGCGGGGTGCGGCCGCGCCGCCGACGACGAGCCCGCGTCCGGTCCACCGGCGACCGGCGATCCGGCCACCTCGATCGGGCCCGAGGACACCCTGCCGGTGCTGGGACTGTGGGTCAGCGCGCCCGACGCCGAGCTCGAACGCCGCTGGCTGCTGACGTTGTCCGACGACGACACCTACACGCTCACCGACGAGTGCAACGAGGTCCCGGGGCGCTGGGACCTCGCCGGCGGTCGCGTGATCCTGACTCCCGACGCCGACGGCGGCGTCGCGTGCACCCGGTGGTCGGCCGAGATCCCCGAGCTGGGACGCGAGTTCACCGTCGAGGCGGACGCTCTCGTGCCGTCCGACGGCGTCACCTTCGTCCGACCGGGCTGATCGGCGCCGCGCATCCGGTCCCTCGGCGGCGCTACCGTGGAGCCATGCGCTGGCCTGAGATCGAGGAGTTCCTGCTGAGCTTCCCCGACACCGTGGCCGCGATCTCCTGGGGCATGCCGGGTGTCAAGACCGGCGGTCGGCTCGTGGCCTGGTGGCGCGACAGGCAGGACTCCCCCGGCGCCCTCGCGTTCAAGGTGGACCCCGCCGAGCGCGAGGCGCTCCTGCGCGACCCGGACCTGCCGTACTTCACCAACGACCACCTGGAGAGGTTCGACTCCCCCGTCGTGCTGGTGCGTCCGGAGGATGTCGACGACGACGAGCTGCGCGAGATGCTGACCGAGGCGTGGCTCGTGACGGCGAAGCCGCGCGTGCGGCGAGCCTGGCTCGAGCAGAGCGAGGGTGACCGGTGACTCACTACTTCGACGCCGCCCCCACCACGGGCGACGAACGGCGCACCGTGACGGTGGAGGTCTGGGGCCGTCGCCGCGAGTACCTGACCTCCGGTGGCGTGTTCTCCGCCGAGGGACTGGACAAGGCGACCGCGGTCCTGCTGTCGGAGAGCACACCGCCGCCGCCCGGCGCGGTCGTGCTGGACCTCGGGTGCGGCTGGGGGCCGATCGCGTGCTCGCTGGCCGAACAGGGCTGCACCGTCTGGGCGGTCGACGTCAACGAGCGGGCACTCGAGCTCACCGCACTCAACGCCGGCGACCTCGACGTCCGTGCCGTGCCGGGGACGCAGGTGCCCCAGGACGTCGAGTTCGACGCGATCTGGTCCAACCCGCCGATCCGCATCGGCAAGCGGGCGCTGCACGATCTGCTGTCGGTCTGGTTGCCCCGCCTGCGTCCGGGCGGCGAGGCGCGACTGGTGGTCGGCAAGAACCTCGGCGCCGACTCGCTGCAGCGCTGGCTGATCGAGCAGGGGTACCCGACCGAGCGGGTGGCGAGCCGCAAGGGCTTCCGGGTCCTGTCGGCGCGGCGGCCGACAACCTGATCCGGCTCAGACCTCACCCGACAATCGGATGGTCAGCGACCGAGATCGAGGCCCGGCGCCCAGGCGACGCCGCCGTCGACGACGACGCTGCCGCCCACGACGTAGTCACCGGCGCGCGAGGCGAGGTAGCTCGCCGTGCCGGCCATGTCCTCGATCGTGCCGATGCGGCCCGCCGGGATCGCCGCCTTGATCTCGTCGGCCCGGTCGCGGGCGTCGATGTTCATGTCCGAGGCGAAGGCGCCGGGCGCGATCGCCGTGACGCCGATGCCGTCCTTGATCAGACGCAGCGCCATCCGCTTCGTCAGGTGGAGGACCGCGGCCTTGCTCGCCTGGTAGCTGTAGGTCTCCAGCGGGTTCGGCGTGATCCCGTCGATGGACGCGATGTTGATGACCTTGGCGAGGTGGTCGCCCGCCTGACCGACGGCGCGCAGCTCGGGCGCGAGCGCCTGGGTGAGGAAGAACAGCGACTTGACGTTGAGGTCCATGACCTTGTCCCAGCCGCTCTCGGGGAACTCGTCGAACGGCGCGGCCCACGCGGCACCGGCGTTGTTCACCAGGATGTCCAGTGTCGACTCGTGCTCGCGGAAGCGGGCGACGACGTCGGCCATGCCCTCGGGCGTGGAGATGTTGCCCGGGATCGAGACGCACGTGCCGAGCTCGGACAGCTCCTGGGCGGTCTGGTCGCACTGCTCGGCCTTGCGGGCGGTGATGTAGACCCGCGCGCCCTGCCGCAGGAAGCCTTCAGCGATCATGCGGCCGATGCCGCGCGAGCCGCCGGTGACGAAGGCGACGCGGCCTTCGAGAGAGAACAGGGCAGTGGTGTCCACGGGAACTCCTCAGGGGTGATGTCGGTTCAGCGGTCCGTCGGCTCGGCATGAGTCGACGCGTCGAGCGTACCTGAATCTGCACTCAACTTCGAGAGGCGACAGGTGCGGTCAGCGCGGTCGCCAGGCCGGTGTCATGGGTTCCGGCCACGAATCGCGGATCCTCCAGGACCCGCGCCAGGAACGCCAGGTTGGCGCCCGGACCGGTGATCTCGGTCTGGGCGAGGGCCGCGCGGGCCAGCTCGATCGCCTCCCCACGCGACGGCGCCGTCACGATGAGCTTGGCCATCAGCGGATCGAAGAACGGGGTGACCGTGGTGCCCGGCCCGTATCCGGCGTCGACACGGACGCCCTCCCCCGTCGGCATCCGCCAGGTCTCGATCGCGCCAGGGCGCGGCAGGAAGCGCTCGGAGTCCTCCGCGTAGAGGCGCAGCTCGATCGCGTGACCGCGCGGCTCGGCGCTGAGCGCCGGGACGGTCGAGTCCCCGGTCGCGATGGCGAGCTGCCAAGCCACCAGGTCTACGCCGTGGATCTCCTCGGTCACCGGGTGCTCGACCTGCAGGCGCGTGTTCATCTCCAGGAAGTACGACTCCCCCGAGTCGAGGTCGTGGATGAATTCGATCGTGCCGGCCCCCCGGTAGCCCACGGACTCGGTCAGTGCGACGGCCTGGCGCAGCAGCTCGGCTCGAGCCTCGGCGTCGAGCGCCGGCGACGGGGCCTCCTCGACGACCTTCTGGTGTCGGCGCTGCACCGAGCAGTCCCGCTCCGACAGCGCGATCGCCCGACCGTCCGGCAGGCCCATCACCTGGACCTCGATGTGACGCGACCGTTCGATGTAGCGCTCCACGATGATGCGCGGATCGCCGAAAACCGAGGAGGCCCGCCCGGTCACCTGCTCGTACGCCCGCTCCAGGTCAGCCTCGGCGCGCACGATCGCCATGCCGATGCCGCCGCCGCCGGCGACCGCCTTGAGCATCACCGGATACCCGGCCCGCCCCGCCGCCGCCCGGGCGGCCTCGAGACTGTCGACGGCTCCGTCCGACCCCTCGGCGACCTTCAGCCCGGCACGCACCGCTGCGGCACGCGCCCCGGCCTTGTCGCCCATGGCCTCGATCACCTCGGCGGAGGGCCCGACGAACGTCATCCCGGCCGCCTCGACCGCCCGCGCGAACGCCGCGTTCTCGGACAGGAACCCGTACCCCGGGTGCACGAGCTCCGCACCGACCTGGCGCGCCGCGGCGACCATCGCGTCGACGTCGGCGAAGTCCCGCGGGCCGGTCAGCTCGACCAGCGCGTCCGCCGCCGCGACGTACGGCAGGTCGGCGTCGACCGCCGGGTAGGCGACCGCACCTCGATGACCGAGCTCACGGACGGTGCGCAGGACGCGCGCGGCGATCTCGCCACGGTTGGCGACGAAGACGACGGTCACGATTCACTTCCTCTTCGGGTCGAGCAGACGCTGGATCTCATCGCCGATGATGTTGAACGCGAACACGGTGGACGCGATCGCGATGCCGGGGATGAAGATCTGCATCGGCGCTTGGTCCAGGAACGTGTAGGACCGCGAGAGCACCGCACCCCAGGACGCCGTCGGAGGCTGGACGCCGAGCTGCAGGAAGCTCAGGCTCGCCTCGGCGATCAGCGCGAAGCCCATCAGAACCGCGACCTGGACCAGGATCGGCTGGATGATGTTCGGAATGACGTGCGGCACGACCATCCGGCGCAGCCCGCGGGCGCCGAACGACGTCGCGGCCTCGATGTAGGTCTCGGACCGGATCGCCATCGTCTGGGCGCGGGCCAACCGCAGGATCGCCGGTGACATCACGATGCCGACCGAGATCATCGCGGTGATGATGTCGGGCCCCATCGTCGCGGTGATGCCGATCGCCAGCACGATCGCGGGGAAGGACATGACCGCGTCGACGATGCGCATGATGATCAGGTCCGTCACGCCGCCGAGCCAGCCCGCGGCGATGCCGAACGGCAGACCGATGACGACCGAGAGGGCGACCGCGAGCAGCGCCGCGAGCACCGACACCCGCGTGCCGTGGAGCATCCGGCTGAACACGTCGCGACCGAGGTCGTCGGTGCCGAGCCAGTGCTCGCCGCTCATCGGCAGCAGGATCGCGTTGAGATCCTGCTTGTTCGGGTCGAACGGGGCCAGCACCCCGGCGAACACCACCACGAAGGCGACGAGCGCCAGGATCGCGTAGCTGATCGTGACCGAGAGACGCCCGACCTTGCGGCGGGCCGTGGTGGAGGTGGTGGGAGTGTCGACGGTGGCCATCAGCGGATCCTCGGGTCGAGCAGGCGGTAGGAGACGTCGACGATCAGGTTCGTCAACAGGACGATCACCGCGGCGACGAAGACGACCGCCTGGATCACGCCGTAGTCACGCTGGTTCGTCGCCTCGACGGCCAGCGATCCGATGCCGGACAGACCGAACACGGCCTCCACGACGACCGCGCCGCCGATCAGGCGCGACACCTGCAGGCCCACGATGGTCGCGAAGGGGAGGCTGGAGTTCTTCAGCGCGTGCTTCCACACGATGCTGCGATTCGACAGACCCTTGGCCCGGTGGGTCCGGACGTAGTCGGTCGAGAGGCTCTCGACCATCGCACTGCGGACCTGGCGGCAGATCTCGGCGCCGCCGACGAGGCCCAGGGCCAGGGCCGGCAGCACCAGGGCGCGCAGCGCGCCGGCCGGGTCGTCCTGGAGGCTGACGCCTCCGGGACCGGGGAACCAGCCGAGGTTGAGCGCGAAGACGATGATCAGCATCATGCCGAGCCAGAAGTTCGGGATCGCGATGCCGAACGTCGCTCCGGTGGTCAGGAAGCGGTCGAACGCCGTGTCGACCTTCTGCGCCGCGATCACGCCCGTCGGCAGGCCGACCAGAATCGCGACGAGCAGCGCCATCAAGGTCAGCAGCGCCGTGAGCGGAAGCCGCTGCATCACGAGCGCGGTGATCGACTCACCGGTCTGGAAGGAGGTGCCCAGGTCGCCGGTGAAGGCGTTTCCGATCCACGTCAGGTACTGCATGATCAGCGGCTGGTTCAGGCCCAGCTCTTCGCGGATCCGCTCCAGGTTCTCCGGCGTGGCGTACTCGCCGGCGATCGCCACGGCGGGATCGCCGGGGATCAGACGCTGCAGCATGAACACGATCAGCGTCGCCAGGATCAGGGTCGGGATCGCGGCCACCAGACAGGTGCCGACGACACGCAGGATTCTCATGACGCCACCGTCCTTCCGAGTCGGTCCGCGTACAGCTCGTCGACCCGCAGGCAGGCCGAGGCATGGCCAGGCAGCACCTCGACGAGGTCGGGCTTGACCTCGCGGCAGCCCTCCTGAGCGAACTGGCAACGAGTGTTGAACCGGCATCCGGGGGGCGGGGACACCGGGCTGGGGATGTCGCCCTTGAGCACGATGCGACGCCCCTCCGAGGAGTCGTGCACGAGCGGCTGGGCCGAGAGCAGCGCCTCGCTGTAGGGATGGAGGCTCTGCTCGACGAGCGACTCGGTGGTCGCGTTCTCGACGATGTTGCCGAGGTACATGACGCTGATCCGGTCCGCCAGGTAGCTGACGACCGACAGGTCGTGGCTGATGAACAGGATCGTCAGGTCGTACTCGGCCTTCAGGTCCTGCAGCAGGTTGAGGATCTCGGCCTGCAGCGCCACGTCGAGCGCGGCGACCGACTCGTCGCACACGAGCACCTTGGGATTGGTCACCAGGGCGCGGGCGATGTTCGCGCGCTGCTTCTGACCACCGCTGAGCTGGTGGGGGTACCGGCTGAGCATCTGGGTCGCCAGACCGACGTCCTCCAGCGCCTTCGCCGCCACCTCACGGCGGTC
>Ga0079224_100013934_pt1 | contig 11214 bp, 7 predicted proteins | sample Stecom2015_FD_80414 | JGI IMG/M metagenome (GOLD analysis project Ga0079224, IMG submission 80414) | Agricultural soil microbial communities from Utah to study Nitrogen management - Steer compost 2015 | ecosystem: Environmental > Terrestrial > Soil > Agricultural land | place: USA: Utah...
ACGAAGCGGTCGAGGAAGACCTGGCTGGTCGCGCTCAGGCTGCTGCCGAGATCCTCGAAGTACGCGTCGTCCGAGACCTGCTCGATGCCGGCGGTCACGCTCAGCCGGTCCGAGAAGCGGGTTTCGTGCTGCACGTTCACGTGGCGGCGGGCGCGGCGCGCCTCGTTGTCGTCGGGCAGGAAGCTCCAGTCGATCTCGCCCTCGCTGCGCGGCAGCAGATAGCGGATCTCCGTGTTGAGCTGCACGCCCCGCTCGCTCATGTAGCGCGGCTCGAGCGTCACGTCGAAGTTCGGCGCGATGTTCAGATAATAAGGAATCGAGATGTCGAGTCCGGTCCGGTCCCGCTCGGCGAAATTCGGCGTCAGGAAGCCGCTCTTGCGGCGGTCGTCGATCGGAAACGTGAAGTACGGTGCGTAAAGGATCGGCACGCCCTTGAACTCGAGCTTCATGTTCCGCGCGGTGCCGAAGCCCTGCTCGAAGTCGAGCTCGATCTCGGACCCGTCGAGCCGCCACGACCGGTCGCCTTCAGGGCATGTCGTGAAGAAGAACGACGACAACGACAGCCGCCGCTCGGCGCCGCTGATGACGATGTTCTCGCCCGATCCGCGCGCGGTCCGCGACGGAATCTCGAAGCCGGCCTCGCCGAAGAAAACGCTCTCGTCGAGCCGGTCGAAGACCGCGTCCTGCCCGTAGACGCTCGCCTCGGGACTCTCGTAGACGACGCGCCCGGTGATGTCGATCCGCTCCGGCGTGATCGTCGCGCGTTCGCCCGACACGCTGCGGCCCCGATACGCGATGCGGAAGTCGCCGGACACCTGGGCGCCCGTCGCCGTGCCGGCCTCGAGGCGTCGGAACGTGATGACGGCGTCTTCGGGCGCAGGCTGCAGGAACGGCGCCGGGGACTCGGCGCCCGGCACGGCGGCGAGACAGACCTGCTGCGCTGCGGCACCCCGCGCGCCGAGAGCCGACACGAAATAAAGGAGCGCCGTCGCGCGAGTGTTGCGGAGCACGAACCCCAGAGCCGCGGAAAGTCGGCTACAATGGCACACATCCTTTGTGCGTTCAATCGGTTGCCGGCGGCGAACGGCCGCACGGCGAGGCGGCGACGCCGATCGCCCGCGCGTCGCGTCGAGAGGGCTCGATGAAGGCGATGGTGCTCGCGGCCGGGCTCGGCACGCGGATGGGCAGGCTGACCGAGTCGACGCCGAAGCCGCTGCTCGACGTCGGCGGCGAGACGTTGCTCGGCCGGCAGCTGCGCCGGCTCGCCGCTGCGGGCATCACGGACGTCGTCGTCAACGTCGCGAGGCACGGCGCGCAGATCCGCGACGCCGTCGGCGACGGGCTGAGGTTCGGCGTCCGTGTCGAGTACAGCGACGAAGGGCCCGAGCCGCTCGAGACGGCCGGCGGCATCGTGAAGGCGTTGCCGCTCCTCGGCACGGCGCCTTTCGTCGTCGCGAACGCCGACGTGCTGACCGACTTCGATTTCGGCGCGCTCGCGCTCGACGGCGCGGACGGTCAGATCGTGCTCGTGCCGAATCCCGACCACCATCCGACGGGCGACTTCGCCGTCGACGCGCAAGGCCGCGTGACGGACCGCGGCGAGCGGCTGACCTACGCCGGCATCGCGTTGTTCCATCCGCGCCTTTTCGCCGGTCTCGAGCCCGGGCGCCGGCCGCTCAAGCCGATCCTCGACGCCGCGATCGCGCGCGGCGCGCTCCGCGGGCTCCGCTACGACGGGCTCTGGATCGACGTCGGCACGCCCGAGCGGCTCGAAGCGGCGCGTGCGCGCGTGTCCGCCGCCGGCGCGGCGGACGTCGCGTCCGGCACGACCTAGGTGACGGCGATGCGGCTCTACGATCACGAGCGAAGCTCTGCCGCGTTCCGCGTCAGGATCGCCTTGAATCTGAAGGGCTGCCGCTACGAGCGGGTGCCGGTCGCGTTTCCCGACGATCCGGCCGACCCGCGCATCGAGGCCTACCGGGCGGTGAACCCTCAGGGGTTCGTCCCGGCGCTCGAGCACGACGGCCTCCTGCTCACGCAGTCGCTCGCGATCATCGAGTATCTCGACGCGTGCTTCCCGGATCCCCGGCTCGTTCCGGAGGCGCCGGTCGAGCGGGCACGTGTTCAGGCGGTCGCGCAGATCGTCGCGTGCGACATCCACCCGCTGAACAACCTGCGCGTCCGGCGCCTTCTCGCCGCCGAGCTCGGTCAGGATGAGCCCGGCGTCGATCGTTGGTGCCGGCGGTGGATCGAGGAAGGGTTCGCCGCGTTCGAGGCGGCGATTGGCTCGACGACCGACGGACGCTACTGCTTCGCGGGCGGGGTCACGCTCGCGGACGTCGTGCTCGTGCCGCAGGTCCGGAACGCGCGGTGGCACGGCGTCGATCTCACCCGATTCCCCACGCTTGCGCGCGTCGCGGGTCATTTGGAGTCGCTCGAGCCGTTCGCCCGCGCCGCCTGAAAATCGATCGGGTCGGGAAAATTGGGGTCCGAGCCCTTGGGCTGAGCAAAAGGGCTCTGACCCCCGATTTTCAGCGGACGCCGTGCTCCATGCGCACGTCGAGCAGCGCCTGCCGGCCGCCGTGCACCGCTTCGAGGGCGTCCTGGATCGCGCGCGGCAGGTCGTCGGGCTCGTCGACGCGGCGGGCGAACGCGTCCGACGCCTCGGCCACCTTCGTGAACTCGGGCGACGGCGCGAGCTCGACCAGCGGCATCGGGCTCGCCGCGGCCGCGTGACCGTCCGGGTAGACGACCCGCGTCGCGGAGTCGACCGCCTGCCAGCGGCCGTTGTTACAGACGATCGTCAGCACCGGCAGGCTCGCGGCCCGCGACACGAGGTGGAACGGCGTCGGGTTGCCGAACATGTAGCTGCCGTCGCCCAAGGTCGTGATCACGGTACGGTCGGGTGCCGCGAGCTTCGCGCCGAGCGACGCGCCGAGCGCGAAGCCGAGCCCGCCGCCGATGCCGACGCCGATCAGGCTCCCGGGCTCGTCGAGCGCGAGCTGATGCGGCCATGCGCCGAGCTCGGTGATCACGAGGCCGCCCGGCGGAAGCGCCGCGCGGACGCATTCGCCGAGCCAGTCGTAGCGGATCGGCTTCGCCGTGCGCGCCTCGGCGAGCGCCCGTGCGCGCCGCGCGTCGAGCTCGGCGCGCCGCGCCGCCATCTCCGCCCGGCGGGCCGCGACCTTGCCGTTGTCCGCGCGCTGCGCCGCGAGCGCGTCCGCGAGGAGGCGGAGCGCCGTGCGCGCGCTGCCCGGGACCGCGACGTCCGCCGGGAACGAGCGGATCGGATAGCGCGTCCACAGCGGGTCGATGCCGAGGTGCGCAACCTTGACGCCGGGCGCCGGCGTGAACGCGCGCGGGAACCACGGCACCTCGGCGTCGATGACCACGATCACGTCGGCCTTCGGCAGCAGCGACCCGCCGGCCGGGCCGAGGCTCATCGGATGGCTCGCCGGCAGGTTCACGCACGTTGCGCCCGGCTCGACGACCGGGATCGCGAACGTATCCGCAAGCTCGGCCAGCGCGGCCGCGGCCGCGACGTCGCGGCCGACGTGGCTCGTCACGATCAGCGGCCAGTCCGCGGCCGCGATCCATTCGGCGACCGCCTCGATGTGGCTCGGGCTCGGCTGCGGCTCGGCGATCACCGGCGCGGTGACGGGCGGTGCGTCGGGGTCCGCGACGGCCGGATTCGCAAGCACCTCTCGCGGCAGCGTCAGGTACACCGGGCCGCGGGGCGCGGCGAGCGCGACGTCGAGCGCGCGGCCGACGACCTCGTCGACGTTCTGTCCGGCACGCAGCTCGAAGTCCCACTTGGTGTACTCGCGCACGATGCCGGCCTGGTCGAAGTTTTCCTGGCCCCAATGAATCGGTGCCGAGCGTGACGCGATGTGGCCGCGCTGAGTGATCGGGGTCCGTCCGGCCATCAGGAGGAGGGGGACCTCGTCGCGGTACGCGTTCATCAACGCACAGATCGTGTTCGCGGTGCCGACCGTCACGTGGACCATCACGGCGGCGGGTTTCCCCGTGACGAGGTAGAAGCCGTGCGCCATCGCAACGGCGAGGTTCTCGTGCGGCACCGTAATGAAGCGCGGGATCTCGCCGGCGCGATCCCCGAGCTTGACGAGCGCCTCGATGATCGGCGCGAAGTCCGTGCCCGCGTTCGCGAAGACGTAATCGATGCCGCGCCGCTTCAGCGCGCGCAGGAACGTTTCCGCGACCGACACCTGATCCTGTTGCATCTCGTTTCCTGAAGATTTCTCGACTGCCGGGAGCCCTTCCGAGTCACGATCGCGCAAGCGTAAGCGTCCCGGCGGAAGCGATCCGTCGCGATCGACGAGCGCTCCCAGTGGTGACCATGCGAGCGACTCGACCGAAAAAAAGATGTCGCTGTGGGACGCACGCTTCCCGCGCATCGTGACTCGGATCCTGTTTGCGAAGTTATCACAACGGGGCGTCGCGCCGCGGCAACCCGTCACTCGAGCCAGTCGTCGAGACGCGACGTCGCGAGCTCCGCGATGGCATGCTCGTTGAACGCGCGGTACGCGGCCCAGTGCGCGATCTCGTCGGCGAGCTCGAGCGCTCGCCGGCCGCGGGCATGCTCGAGCTCGACGCGACGGGCCGCGATCTCGCGGTCCGCGTAGCCGTTGCACCGCTCGAGGAAGCGCACGACGACCCGCTTCTTCTCATCCAGACTCATCGTTTCTTTTTCCCGTCCGGGCGCCGGCGAAAGTTCGCCGGCGGCCTCGAATCGACTGGTTCACTGCACGGTCTCGCCGGCATGATCCAAACTCGTCGATGATACCGGCAGCGGTCGCAGCCCTCGCAGCGGGAACGGGCTAGGCGGGAAGGGTAGCCAGCAGGTAAGCTCGGCTGTTGGGGGGCTCTGTGCGGTCCCCGCTCAGCGGGTGCCGGCCGACGACTCCGGGCACTTGATCCGGCGCTCGAGGTCCGTAATCAGGGTTCGCGATAGGACGAGTCGTGTTCGAGCTGTTGTTCAAGTATTCGCCCGAGACCTTCTCGCGCTCGGAATTCGTCTTCGCCCGCGAGCTGCCGATGTTCTGGCTCGCGGTCCTCGCGGCGGTCGCGGTTGCGATCGTTGCCGCGAGTATCGTGCGGACGCGACAGGATCTGTCGTGGCCGAAAGCCGCGACGATCGGCGGGTTGCAGGCCGCGCTGGTGATCGCGGTGCTCGTCCTGATGTGGCGCCCCGCGCTCGTGACGCAAACGCTGCGTCCGCAAGAGAACTCCGTTGCGGTGTTGCTCGACACATCGGCGAGCATGAGCTACGGCGAAGGCGACCGCTCGCGTTTGCAACAGGCGGTGGCCGTGCTCGGCAGCGAGACGTTGCCGGCGCTGTCGGCCGATTTCACGGTCGATCTCTTCGCGTTCGATTCACGTCTCGTCGAGCTGCCGTCGTTGAACGAGGTGCCCCTTCCGGGCAGGCAGACGCGCATAGGGGACGCGCTCTTGTCCGTGCTGCGCTCGGCGCAGACCGGCACGCTCGGCGCCGTCGTGCTCGTCAGCGACGGCGGCGACAACTCGAACGAGCTCGATGCGGCGAAGATCGCGGAGATCGCGAGCCACGGCATTCCGGTGCACACGGTCGGCGTCGGCCGTGAACGCCTGCCGGAGGACGTCGAGCTCGAGGACGTCGTCGTGCCGGCGCGCGGCCTTGCGGGGTCGACGGTCAGCGCGGAGGTGAGCATCCGCCACGCGGCCGCCGGTGAGGTGGATCTTCGCGTCTATGACGGCGATGCGATCATCGCGTCGGAGAGGATTCGGCTGCCGTCGCGTCCGGGCGTCACGACCCGCTCCGTCGATATCGACGTCGGCGAGCCGGGCGTCCGCGACCTGCGCTTCACGCTGAGCGCGTTGCCCGGTGAACGCAACCTGATCAACAACACGCAGCTTCGGCCCTTGGTCGTGCCGCGCGAGCGGCGGCACGTGCTCTACATCGAGGGCGAGCCGCGTTGGGAATACAAGTTCATCCGCCGCGCGCTCGACAAGAACCCGTCGGTGCGCCTCGCGAGCCTGCTGAAGACGACGCCGAACAAGTTCTATCGGCAGGGTGTCGAATCGGGCGACGAGCTCGCCGAGGGCTTCCCGACCGACGAGGAAGCGCTCTTCGCGTACGACGCGCTAATGATCGGCAGCTTCGAAGCCTCGGCGCTGACGCCGGCGCAGCAGCGGATGATCGCCGACTTCGTGAGCCGGCGCGGCGGCGGCCTCTTGATGCTCGGCGGGCGCCGCGGTCTTGCCGACGGCGGCTGGGGCTCGACCGTGGTCGCGGACGTGCTGCCCGCCACTCTGCCCGTTCCGAACAGCGCGACGTTCATCCGCTACCAGGCGAAGGCGCTCCTCACCGAGGACGGCAAGCGATCGCTCCTCACGCGGCTCGAGCGCGACGACGAGGCGAACCTCGCGAGCTGGGCCGAGATGCCGGACATCATGGACTTTCAGTACATCGGCGAGCCGAAGCCCGGCGCGATCACGCTGCTCGAGGCGGAGACCCCGGGCGGGCGCGAGCCGCTGCTCCTGTATCAGCACTACGGGCTCGGCAACGCGTACATCCTCGCGACCGGCGGCACATGGCGCTGGCAGATGGGGCTGCCGCACGAGGATCAGCGGCACGAGACGTTCTGGCGCCAGCTGCTGCAGACGCTGTCCGCGGCCGCGCCGCGTCCGGTCACGCTGACGACCGACCGGTCGTTCTACGGCGACGAAAGCCGGATCTCGCTGCGCGCCGAGGTGCGCGACAAGAAGTACCTGCCCGCCCGCGGCGCGACGGTGACCGTGAAGGTCGACGGCGGCGTCGGCACGTTCGGCGAGATCGAGCTCGAGCCGGTGCCGGGCGAGCCCGGCGTGTACGCGGCGGTCTACGATGCCGCCGAGCCCGGGATCTATCGCTTCACGGTGACCGCGACCGGCGAGGACGAAGAGACGCTCGGCACGGCGGAGGTCGCCGTGCGCCGTGCGGACGGCGTCGCCGAGCATTTCCGCGTCGAGCAGAACCGCGCGCTCCTCGAACGCATCGCGAACGCGACCGGCGGCACGTACTTCGCGCTCGCCGACGCGGCGAAGATTCCGGAGGTGGTGCGCTTCTCGGAGGCGGGGCTCGTCGAGCGGCGCGTCCTCGACCTCTGGAACATGCCGATCGTGTTCCTCGCGCTGCTGCTCTTGAAGGGTACGGAATGGATTCTGCGGCTCGTATGGGGGCGGCTGTGAAGCTTCGCCGCCTGGTCTGGCTCGCACCGCTCTTCGCAACGGCTGCCGCGGCCGAGCCTTATTATCTGATCGTCGCGGGCATTGGGGGCGAGCCGCGCTACGACGAGCGGTTCGCGCAGCAGGCGCAGGCGCTCGCCGACGCAGCGCGCCGCACGACGGGCAACGCCGAGCAGGTCGAGGTGCTCACGGGCGAGGACGCGACCCAGGAGCGCGTGCGCGAGGCGTTCGGCCGGCTCGCCGAGAAGGTCGGCTCCACCGATACGCTGATCGTCTTCCTGATCGGGCACGGCACGTTCGACGGCGACGACTACAAGCTCAATCTGAAGGGGCCGGACCTCACCGGCGAAGCGCTCGGCGAGCTTCTCGCGAGCGTGCCCGCGAGCGCTCAGCTCGTGATGAACGCGACGAGCGCGAGCGGCGCGGTCCTCGAGCGCTGGACGACGGACGGCCGGACCGTCATCACCGCGACCCGCAGCGGCAACGAGCGCAACGCGACGCGCTTCGCCGAGCATTTCGTCGCCGCGCTGTCGAGTGAAGAGGCGGACCTCGACAAGAACGGCCTGATCAGCGCGCAGGAGGCGTTCGATTACGCGTCCCGCAAGGTCGCGGACAGCTTCACGGCCGAGGGCATGCTCGCGACCGAGCACCCGCAGATCGCCGGCGACGGCGCACAGCGTTTCACGGTCGCGCGCCTCACTGCGCGGCCGACGCAGACGCCCGAGCTCGAGCGGCTGTCGGCGCGGATGGCCGAGATCGAAGGCGAGCTCGAAGCGCTGCGCCAGCGCCGCGATCGGATGGATCCCGACGCGTACCTGAACGAGCTTCAGGCATTGTTATTGCAGCTCGCGACGGTGCAGCAGGAAATCGACAGGGCACAGGCGGCCCTCGACGAGTCATCGGAGGACTGATCGATCGACGTCATGAGAAGGCTCCTTCCGCTCCTGCTCGCGGCGCTCGCGCCGGCCGCATTCGGCCTGACGATCGAGTACGGCGAGCGTCCCGAGCCGCTCGCGGAGTGTGATCGGCTCGCTTATCGGGGCGAGCGGAGCGCCGCGAGCACGTGCTATCAGCGGCTCCGCGCGAGTGACGATCTCGCGCTCCGCGCCGAGGCCGCGCGCGCGCTCGGCGACTTCCGCGGCGCGAACGACGCGTTCCGGCAAGCCGTGCAGCAGGCTCCGGACGACGCAACGCTCCGGGCGCGCTGGGGCTATCTCTTCCTGGACACGCACCAGGCGAACGAGGCGGTGCAGCTCTTCAACGAGGCGCTCGAGCGCGACCCGAAGCATATCGGCGCGAAGCTCGGGCTCGCGTCGGTCGCCGCAGGACGCTTCGAGGACCGTGCGCACGGCTGGCTCGAGGAGGTGCTGTCCGCGGACCGGGACAACCTGCCGGCGCTCCTGCTTCTCGCGCGGATGGATCTCGAGGAAGGTGCGCTCGACCGCGCGGCCGAGCGCCTCGACCGTGCGGAACGGATCGCCGAGGAGCGGGGGCACCCGCCGCTCGAGGTGTATGCGCTCAAAGCGTCGCTCGATCTGCTGAACGGCAACGCGAACAGCGAGTGGGTCGAGCGTGCGCTCGCGTACAACCCGACCTACGGCGAGGTCTACGAGACGGTCGCGCACTTCTACGTGATCACGCGCCGTTACCGCGAGGCGATCGAGCTCTTGCAGAAGGCGGTCGAGTTGAAGCCCGACCTTTACTCCGCGCACGCGGAGCTCGGCGTGAACCTGCTGCGCGAGAACCGCGTCGCCGAGGCGCAGCGGCACCTCGCGACGGCGTATCGCGGCGATCCGTACAGCCCGCAGATCGTGAACACGCTGCGGCTGATCGACAGCTTCGAGAACTTCGTCGTCTCGACGCACCCGCCGGAAGAGGGGCAGCCGTACGATCCCGGCGTGATCCTGCGCTTGCACAAGAGCGAGTCCGACGTGCTCGAGCGCTATGTGCTCGCGCTCGCGCGGAAGAGCATCGAGACCTTCTCCGAGCGCTACGACTTCACGTTGAAGGAGCCGGTCGTCGTCGAGCTCTATCCGGAGCACGACGATTTCGCTGTGCGCACGTCGGGCCTTCCGGGCATCGGTCTCCTCGGCGTGACGTTCGGGCACCTCGTCGCGATGGACAGCCCGTCCGGGCGCGCGGAAGGCGACTTCCACTGGGGCACGACGCTGTGGCACGAGATGGCGCACGTCTTCACGCTCGAGGCGACCGCGCACCTCGTGCCGCGCTGGTTCAGCGAAGGCGTGTCCGTGTACGAGGAATGGTCGACCGGACCTTTGCCGGGCCGGCATCTGCCGATCGTGTTCTTCGAGGCGATGAAGGACGACAAGCTCCTGCCGATCGCCGAGCTCGACCGCGGCTTCATCCGGCCGACCTATCAGGCGCAAGTCGTCGTCTCGTACATGCAGGCCGGGCTCGTCTGCGAGTACATCGCGACGCGCTGGGGCCAGGAGGGGTTGAAGTCGATGCTCGCGCTGTTCGCGGAGGGCGTCGAGACGCCCGACGCGGTGGAGCGCGCGCTCGGTATCTCGGCCGAGCAGTTCGACAAGGAGTTCGCGGCGCACCTCGAGGCGGAGCTCGGCGAGACGGTCGCGAACCTCGACGGCTGGCAGAGCGCGCAGCGTGACGCGCACCGGCACGCCGACGCCGGCAACTGGACGGAGGCGCTGGAGGCCGCGACGCGCGCCATCGAGCTTTTCCCCGACTACGTCGATGAAGGCAGCGCTTACCTGATCAAGGCGAAGGCGCACGAGGAGGCGGGGGATCTCGAGCAGGCCGCAGCGACGCTCGCCGAGTATCGCCGGCGCGGCGGACACGATCCGACGGGGCTGCGCGCGCTCGCGAAGTGGCGTTACGAGGCGGGCGACCTCGACGAGGCGATCGCCGTGCTCGAGGACGTGCTGCTCGTCGCGCCGCTCGCACAGGACGTGCATGCGGAGCTCGGCGACAGGCTGCTCGAGGCCGGCCGCCCCGAGCAGGCGCTCGTCGAATACCAGACGTTCGCGGCGATGAATCCGCACGACCGCGCGAACGTCCACTACCGGCTTGCGAGGGCCTATAGGGCCCTCGACGACCAGGCCCGGGCTCGGGAGCATTTACTGTATGCTCTCGAGATCGCGCCTCACTACCGTGAGGCCCAGCAGATGCTATTGGAGATCGTACGTTGAGTGTCGAACAGCAGAACGCACTGGAGACCGAAGAGACTCGTGAGCTGATCAAGAGCTTCCACGACTCGTTCGGCCGCATTCGCACGGAGGTCCGCAAAGTCATCGTCGGCCAGGACGAGGTCATCGACTCGTTGCTGCTCACGTTGCTCGTCGGCGGCCACTGCCTGATCACCGGCATGCCGGGCACGGCCAAGACGCTGCTCGTGCGGACGCTCGCGTCGGCGCTCGGCCTCACGTTCAAGCGTATCCAGTTCACGCCGGATTTGATGCCGACCGACGTCACCGGCACCGACATCATCGAAGAGGACATCACGACCGGCCATCGGACGTGGACGTTCGTGCCGGGGCCGATCTTCGCGAACGTGCTGCTCGCCGACGAGATCAACCGCACGCCGCCGAAGACGCAGGCGGCGCTGCTCGAGGCGATGCAGGAATTCTCGGTCACGGTGCGCGGCCACCATCACAAGATCGAGCGGCCGTTCTTCGTGCTCGCGACGCAGAACCCGATCGAGCTCGAAGGCACGTACCCGTTGCCCGAGGCGCAGCTCGACCGCTTCCTGTTCAACGTCGTCCTCGATTACCTGAGCGCGGAGGACGAGCTCGAGGTCGTGAACCGCTACACGACGCAGATGGACATGCCGCACGTCGAGGCGTGCACGACGCCCGAGCAGATCCTGAAGTACCAGCAGCTCGTGCGCCAGGTGCCCGTCGCGGAGTCCGTGAACCGGTTTGCGGTCGAGCTCGTGCGCGCGACGCGGCCCAGGGATCCGCTCGCGCCGGAGGTCGTTCGCCGCTACATCCAGTACGGCGCGAGCGTCCGTGC
>Ga0079224_100013935_pt1 | contig 11214 bp, 5 predicted proteins | sample Stecom2015_FD_80414 | JGI IMG/M metagenome (GOLD analysis project Ga0079224, IMG submission 80414) | Agricultural soil microbial communities from Utah to study Nitrogen management - Steer compost 2015 | ecosystem: Environmental > Terrestrial > Soil > Agricultural land | place: USA: Utah...
CCGGCAGATGATCGAACAGCTGCTCGGCGAAACTGTCGGTCATGGTGAGCTGGTGCCGCCAGGCGGCGGAGCGGCAGCCGTGCTGGTGCCCGGTGTAGTCGAGGTCGCCGTCGTAGACGTAGACCAGGGCGCGCTTCCCCGCCCCGGCGGCTTCACACGCTGCGGCGACCCGCTGACCGTAGGTGTTGGCTGTCCGAAACGGACCGCGCAACCCGGCCTGAGTGAGCCCGGAGCCGCGGAACTTGCTCTCACCGAGCACGGTCGTGGCCACCCCCGCTCGTTCGGCGCGTTCGATCACGCTGGGGTGCGGCTGATAGGCATCGGGATCCAGCCGCGGCTCCCAGCGCAGCGCATTGAAGATGCGGCGCCTGTCGCCTGGTACCCGCGAGGTGTAGCCCACCACCCCGTGCCGCCCCGGCGGCAGTCCGGTACCGAGGCTGGTCAGGCTCACCGCGGTGGTCGTGGGAACGCCCACGGTGATGGCCCGCCCGGTCAGGGAGGACAGGAACGGCGCTTGAGCCGGGTGCGCCTGAAGCAGGTTCCAGCCCAGCGCGTCGACGAGCAGGACACAGTACCGCGAAGAGCTGGGCAGACCGAGGATGTTCTCCTCACCGGGCAGGCCCAAAGCCCCCAGGACCGACGGCAGGACGTCGCACAGCGCAGCCTCGCCGTACCGAGGAAGCGCCACTCGCGTCACCGCACATCGACGGTGGCCGCGGACAGCGCCCGAGCAAACGTCAGCAGATCTTGGACCCGGTTGGTTCCCTCACCGGCTTCGCTGACCCGCAAGGTGAAGTCGTCGGAGGTCAGCGCGCCGGTGTAGCCGTGGTCGGCTTCACATTCAGGGTCGCCGCAGGTGGCTGGTTCGATGTCGATGCGGCTCATGGCGCCCCATCCGACGGTGAGCACGACGTCGAGCGCCGGGGTCCCGGTCCGGTAGGCCGCCGGTGCGGTGACCGTACGGCTCACCACGACGGAGGAGACCCGGTCCAGCGGCACCGCCTCGGTGGACGTGGTGGCGTACGGCACGTCGTGGGTGTCGTCGGAAGGGTATTCGTCGGTGTGCCCCACGACCAGGCGACTAGGCGTCAAGACGAGCACGCTGACGTGCCGCCGCAACTCGTCACGGTCGAAGTGCGGCTCGTGGTGGACGACGAACGCCGTCACTTCCTCGCCGGCCAGGGCCGTCTCGAGCGTGTCCGCGACGAGATCCGGATAGTACCCGGCTTCCTGAATGGCCAGGCGAAGGCCCTCACGCGTACTTAGATCCGCCATGTCTCCATCCTTGCACGCTCGGGACTACGTCACTCACAGCAGCCGTCGTGTGTACCAGTCGGTCCTGCCCGGCGGTGGTGCCACTCGCCCGGAGGCGTTGACGACGGCCAGCCCGCACTCTGCCACCAATACCGGGTTGAGCTCCACACTCTGCACCGAAGGAACGTCATCCACCAGCCGCGACATGCGGTGAATGAGATCTTCGACCGCGGCCAGGTCCACGGCGATGCCGCCCTTGTAGCCCAACAGCAGCGCGGCGGCTTTGATCTCGCGGACCATCTCAGCACAGTCGCGGTCGGTCAAGGGCGGAATCCGGTACGACCGATCGCCCAGCAGTTCCGTCGCCACACCCGCCACGCCGAACGAGACGACCGGGCCGAACATCGGGTCCTCCCAAGCGCGAACCACCACCGGCACGCCTCCCGGGGCCATCGGTTGCACGACGAAGTCGGCCTCCGCCGGGTCGGCCAAGGTGGCCGACATCGTCGTCCAGGCGTCGCGCATCTCGTCAGCGGTGTCGATGTTGCGCCACACGTCGGCGAGGTCCGGACGGTGCCGCAAGTGCGCCGCCGTCGCCTTCAGCACCACCTCACCCTCGAGGTGCTGCAAGGCCGCCACCGCCTCGTCCAGCGTCCGGGCCGCGATCATCGGCAGCAGTTCGACGCCGTAGGTGGCCAACAGGGCGCGGAGCTGGTCGGGGTTCAGGTCGACGCCGTCGCTCGCGTCGGTGCCCAGCAGCTGCTCGACCGTGCGTTCGGCCGCCTGCGTGTCGCATCCGGTGATGGCCGGAACCGTGCCCCGGGGGCGGCGGCGCCATTCGGCATAGTCCGTGACGTGCCCGAGCGCGCGGGCGGCCTCCTCCGGCGACGGGTACGACGGCACCGAGCCGCGCCCGGGAACGCCCAGCTCGTCCAGCGCGCGCATGCTCTCGGGGATGCCGCGACCGCCCAGGAACGTCGTCACGATCGGTTTCGGTGAGCTGGCAGCCTCCTCGGCCAGCGCACGGGCGACCTCCTCCGGGCTCGACGCGTCCACGGCCGGCGCGAACACGACCATGATCGAGCTGACGTCCGGATCGGCCACATAGCCACGGATCGCGGCGCGGTAGTCGTCGGCCTCTGCCCCGGCGCCGAACCGGGTCGGTTCACCGCGTACCTCCAGGCCGGCGCTCACCGCGGCGTCGGCGGCGAGCAGGCACAACGCACCGGAGTTGCCCATGATGGCGACGGTGCGTCCCTCCGGAAGGGGCTGGTAGGCAAGGACCTGCGCGACGTCGAACATCTCCGAGATGGTGTCGACCCGGATGACGCCGGACTGCCGGAACATGGCATCCAGAGCCGCCTGCGGCGCCTCGATCGGGCGCACCGTGTGCCCGAGCGGCACCCCCTGGGTCGAGCGCCCGCTCTTGACCGCCACGATCGGCTTGGCCGCGGCGACCCGGCGCGATATCCGCGCGAACTTGCGCGGGTTGCCCAGCGACTCCAGGTACAGCAGGACGACCTCGGTCGCGGGATCGTCCTGCCAGTACTGCAGCAGGTCGTTGCCCGAGACGTCGGCCCGGTTACCGGCCGACACGAACGTCGACAACCCGATCCCCCGGTCGGCGCCGTCACTGAGAATCGCCGTGCCCAGCGCTCCGGACTGGGCGAAGAATCCCACCCGCCCCGGTGGCGGCAGGACACCGGCGAGCGTGGCGTTCAGCGAGAATCGCGCGTCGGTGTTGACGATGCCCAAGCAGTTCGGTCCGACGATACGCATCCCGTTGGCCCGAGCGGTGCGCACCAACGCCTGTTGCCGTTCGCGCCCGACGGCCTCACCGGTCTCGGCGAACCCCGCGGAGACGACGACCAGGCCGTGCACGCCCTTCGCCGCACAGTCGAGGACAACCTGTTCGACCGCATCGGCCGGCACCGCCACGATCGCGAGGTCGATCTCCTCCGGCACGTCGCGCACGCTGGCGTAGGCCGGCACTCCGGCGATCGCTCTGGCGTGCGGGTTCACCGCGTAGACCGGGCCGGTGAACCCCCCGGTCACGAGGTTGCGCACCAGGGCGCGCCCGACCGCGTCCGGCCGCCGGCTGGCGCCGACCACGGCGACCGAGCTGGGCGTGAGCAGCCGCTCGATCGATCTCGCTTCGGCTCGGTGCTCTCGTGCGCGCATCACCTCGACCGAGTGGTCGGTGGGCAGGATCTCGAACTCCGCGTGGACCACGCCGTCCTCGTACCGGTTGTCGACGGTGTAGCCCGCCTCGGCGAAGACCGTGGTCATCCGCCGGTTGGCCGGCAGGATGTCGGCGACGAACCGCCGCAGGCCGCGCTCGCGGGCGGCTTGGGCGAGGTGTTCCAGCAAGACGCTGCCCACCCCTCGCCCCTGGTGTTCGTCCTCGACCAGGAACGACACCTCGGCCTCGGTCTCGGTGATCCGTTCGTACCGGCCCACGGCGATCATGTCGTCGCCGACCAGCAGGATCAGCGCTACCCGGTCGTCATGGTCGACGTTGGTGAAGTGCTCGATGTCGCGGCTGCTCAATGTGGGGTACGGCGCGAAGAAGCGGTAGTACTTCGACTCGTCGCTGACGCGGGCGTAGAACGCGACCAGGCGGTCGGCGTCGCCGGGGGTGATCGGGCGGAGGTGCGCCGTCGCGCCGTCGGACAGCACGACGTCGGCCTCCCAGTGCGCGGGATAGGGCGCTGTGCGGTCCACGGTGGTTCAGGCTAGCGCTGATCGACGCCCGGGGCATGGGTTCACCGGCGCCCGTAGGGCATGCCCTAGGCTCCGGTGACATGCGATTCGGACTCGTCGGCACGGGGTACTGGGCTCGTGTCACTCATGCACCTGCTGTCGTCGCCGCCGACGGGGCCGAGCTGGTCGGCATCTGGGGACGTGACGATGGTCGGACCCGGACGCTGGCCGACGAGTTCGGCGTCACCGCGTACGGCGACTACGAGCGCTTCCTGGCCGACGTGGACGCCGTGGTCTTCTCGGTGCCGCCGGACGTCCAGGCCGACCTGGCCACGCGGGCGGCTGCGGCCGGCAAGCATCTCATGCTCGAAAAGCCGATCGCGCTGGATGCCGAGGCCGGTCGCAGGCTGGAGCAAGCCGCGCGTGATGCCGGTGTGGCCAGCGTCGTCTTCTTCACTCAGCTGTTTCGCCTCCGGGTTCGTGACTGGCTGGCCGAGTGCGCGGCGGCTCAGCACGCTTGGGAGGGCGGTTGTGCCCTGCTGCTCGGATCGGTCCAGCGCGAAGGCGGCCCGTTCGCCACGCCATGGCGGCTGGAGCGCGGCGGCTTGTGGGACATCGGCCCGCACGCGTTGTCGGTCTTGATGAGCGCGCTCGGGCCGGTCACCGATGTCGCGGCCCATGGTGATCCGCTGGGCACGGTGCACCTGGTCCTCACGCACGAGGGCGGCGCGTCGAGCACGGCCACCGTGTCGCTCGCCGCCCCGTCGGCGGCCAGCGGTTTCCGGGTGCGGCTGTGGGGTGGCGACGGGCACGCCGTCATGCCGTCCTCGGACCAGCCGCCTGCCGATGCAGCAGCACTCGCCGTCAGCGAACTCATGGACGCCGCGCGGCGCGACGACCCCGCACACCCGCACGACGTGCGGTTCGGCCGGATGGTCCTGGAAACTCTCGCCGCCGCGCAAGACCAACTCACCGAGCAGGCGCAGCGGCCTCAGCGGTCGCGGCGTGTCCCCGGCGGCGAGTAGACGTCCAGCAGCTGTCGCTCGGCATGATCGAGCGCGAGGCGTACCGCACCGAGCGCGACCGCATCGTCACCGAGGGACGAGAGCTCCAGACGTGGCACGACCAGCGCACGTTGTTCCAGGTGCCGGCGCACAGCGGCGAGAATCGCGTCCCCGGCCAGCGTGATGCCGCCACCGATGACGACCAGTGCCGGGTCGATCGCGGTCAGGAACGGGGCGAGTCCGCGGGCGAACTCAGCAGCGACCTCGTCGAGAACCTGCAGCGCCAGAGGGTCACCGGCCGCCGCTGCGTGCAGTACCGCCACGGCGTCATGGCTCGTGCGGTCGCCGAGCTCACGGGCTCGCCGCAGGATCTGCGCCGTGCCGGTGACGGCCTCCAGCGGGCCCAGCCCGTCGGCCTGAGTGCCCTGGGGCTGCTCTTCGAGATCGATGAAGCCGATCTCACCCGCAGCACCGTTCGCTCCGCGGTGCAAGCGTCCCTGCAGCAGCACCGCCGCACCGACCCGGGCGCCCCATTGGACGAGCACCATGTCGTCTGCCTCGTCCCAGGACCCGTTCGCCCTCTCGGCGACGACGGCCAGGTTGACGTCGTTCTCCACATACACCGGGCAGGCGATGGTGCGTTGCAGCGTCCGGCCCAGTTCGAGGGCAGCCCAGCCGGGGACCGACGGCGCCTGGACGATCGCGCCGCGCCGCTCGTCGACGATGCCCGGGGTGCCCACTCCGACGGCCGCGATCGCCGAGCGTTCCACACCCGCGCGGTCCAGCACCAGGCTCACCGTGGATTCGACGTGTTCCAACAGCCCGGCGTGTGACGCCGGTTCGGCCACGTCGCGGCGTTCCTGGACCACCACGTTGCCGGCCAGGTCGGCGACCGCGCAGTACACCTTGTGCGGGCCCACGTCGACGCCGACGACGTGGGCGGCGTCGGCTCGGAAGCGCACCACCTTCGCCGGTCGCCCCATCCGGGGTGAGTCGTCTTCCGGCGCTTCGGTCTCTTCCACCCACCCGTCGCGGATGAGGGTGGAGACCGCGGCGGTGACGGTCGGCCGAGACAGCCCGGTGGCGCGGACGACGTCGGCCAGCCGGGCCGACCCGGTGTCGCGAACGGCTTGCAGCACCGCTGCGCAGTTCATCAGTCGAAGCAGTTGCGGCCCGCCGCCACGTCCGGATTGGGTCACTACGCCCCCTTGACACCGTGATGACACGTAGACATATTGAAGAAAGCTTCCTTAGTAAGTCTACCGAGTCGTCGAGCAACCGACATCCCCGGCCCCCAGCGCGCACATCCCAGCGACCACGCTCGTCGGTGGTGACTCGACCCGGTGATTTTCAGGGAGAACAGGCGATCCCAGGAGGAGCCATGTTAGGTAAGCGGTCCGCGTCATTGCTGTTGTTCCTGGCGCTGCTGTTGTCACTGATGGTCAGCGCGCCGGCCACCGCCCAACCGGTCGACTCGGCGGGCAAGGACGACGCGACATTCGCTGAACTGTCCGCCGCCGACGAATTCGAGAAAGTACTGCTGACCTCCGACGTCGCCCAGCCGATGACCATGGACATCGCCGCTGACGGCCGGATCTTCATCACCAGCCGGGACGGCGTGGTACGCGTTTACCACCCGGACACCGAAGAACTGACCGTGGCGGCGGAGCTGAGCGTCTTCGACGATCACCCGTTACCCGACGACCCGGACATCGAGGGGTCGAAGAATCAGGAGGGAGGGCTGCTCGGCCTGGCGCTCGACCCGGACTTCGACACCAACGGATGGGTGTACGTCTACTACACCAGCCGAGACGAGAACAATCACTTCCTGTCCCGGTTCGAGGTCCAGGACGACGTGATCGACGTGCAGTCGGAAATCGTCTTGTTGAAGGTTCCGTACAACAAGACGAACTGCTGCCACGTCGCCGGTGACATCGATTTCGACTCGGCCGGCAACTTGTACTTGAGCACCGGCGACGAATCCACGCCGGACTTGAACGACCAGTACTCCCCGATCGACAGCCGCGAGGATCATTGGTACAACGACGACCGCCGCACGTCGGGGAACACCAACGACTTGCGGGGCAAGATCCTGCGCATCACGCCGCAGTCCGACGGTACGTACACGATCCCCGACGGCAACCTGTTCACCGGCGACGAGGACGGCGGCGACAAGACCCGGCCCGAGATCTACGCGATGGGCTTCCGCAACCCGTTCCGGATCTCCATCGACCCGGCGACCGACCGGCTGCACATCGGCAACTACGGCCCGGACCGCCTGGGTGACTGGGACGAGCGCGGCCCCTGGGGCTTCGACCAGTACATGGTGACCTCGGAGTCGGCGAACTTCGGCTATCCGTTCTGCATCGGGAACAACTACCCGTACCGGCCCTGGGACTACGAGACGAATGAGCCGCTGGGCGACTTCTACGACTGCGAGAACGGCCCGATCAACGACTCACCGAACAACACCGGGCTCGAGCAGACCCCGCCGGTCACCCCGGCCACGATCTACTACCCCAGAAGCTGGGCCAACTGGCCCGACACCTGGGTGGGCTGGCCGGACCGCGAGATCAACCCGATCCCGGAGCCGTTCTTGAACATGGGAAGCGGCGCGGGCGGGCCGATGTCCGGTCCGGTGTACCGCTACGACGCCGACCTCGACTCAGACACCAAGTTCCCGGAGCACTACGACGGACGCTGGTTCCTGCTGGACTTCCACCGCGGGCACGTCAAGACCGTCGAGCTCGACGAGAACGAGCAGGTCACCGCGATCGACGACTTCATGCCGGACCAGAGCTGGATCGGCCTCATGGACGGCCAGTTCGGCCCGGACGGTTCCCTGTACGTGCTCGAAGGTGGCGCCTTCGGCGACAGCGCCAGTGCCGGGCTGTACCGGATCGACTACGTCAGCGACCAGCCTCCGCTCGACGAGTGCGTGGCCGACGACTTCGCGGGCACCGAGCTCGACCGCGAGATGTGGCCGACGATCGTGCGCGAGAACGCCGACGGTTACCGGCAGACCGACGGCGCCCTCGAGATCGACATGTTGCAGGGCGACATGATCAGCAATCACCTGAGCGGAAACATCAACACCGACGCCCAGAATCTGATCATGACCCCCGTTCCGGACGAGCGGTGGGAAGCCGAAGTCACCGTCGACCTGCCGGCGGAATCGGTCAGCCACGACCAAGCCGGGTTCATCATCTATCAGGACGACGAGAACTTCACCAAGGCGGCCTTCTTCCCCGCATACAGCGGGCAAGAGGACGGGCGATTCGAGTATCTCTACCACGAGAACGGTGAAATCCGCTTCCAGGGCGGCGTCGACAATGCGGTCATTCCCTCGGCGCCTCAGACGCTGACTCTCCGGCTGAGCAGCAACGGCGAGCAGGTGTCGGTGGCGTATTCACGCGACGGCGAGACGTGGTCCAGCGTCGGCCGCCCGGCGCCGATCTCGCAGTACGAGAACCCGCAGTTCGGGTTGTTCGCCGCACATGGCCCCGATGAGATCGAGACTCCGCTGACCGCGACGTTCACCGACTTCTCGCTGTGCGTCGGCGGTGATGCGGGTGACCCGGTGTGCGCCGAGCAGCCGGTCGCCGAGGGGTACCGGCCGCTGTGGGACGGCTCGACGCTGCAAGGCTGGAACCAGGCCGGCCCAGGCGGGTTCGCGATCGTGCCGGACGAGGACCGCGAGGGCACGTGTGCACTGGAGACCGTCGGCGACCCCGAGGGCCTGGGCATGCTGTGGCACGAAGAGCAGTTCGAGTCCTACCGGCTGCACGTCGACTTCAAGGCGGTCGCCGAGGACGACAACTCCGGCGTGTTCTTCGGCTTCCCCGACCCTGGGGACGACCCGTGGATCGGTGTGAATCAGGGCTACGAGATCCAGATCGACGACACCGGCGGCTTCCCGGACGCCCCGGACAGCTCCAAGACCGGCTCGATCTACACCTTCCAGGCACCGACGTCGTTCCCAACGGTGCCCGGCGAGTGGAACACCATGGAGATCGAGGTCGAGGACCCGATGGTCCGGGTGTGGATCAACGACGTACTGGTGAACGAGTACGAAAACCCGGCTGACTCCGGTCGCGACCTGTCCTCCGGGTTCGTCGGGATCCAGAACAACCGCGTCTCGGACAATGTGTTCTTCCGCGACATCTGGGTCAAGGAGCTCGGCGACGACCAGTGCCCGGAGCCGCAGACACCACCTGAAGGCTTCGTGTCCCTGTTCGACGGCGAGACGCTGGACGGCTGGACGATGGCAGGCCCCGGCGGCTTCGAGATCAGTGAGTGCGGGCTGTTGCAGCCCTACGGCGGGATGGGACTGCTCTGGTACGACCAGCAGACCTTCGCCGACTTCGTCATGCAGGTCGACTTCCGGGTCCACGCGCCCACCGACAACTCCGGCGTGTACGTCCGCTTCCCCGACCCCCAAGGCGATCCGAACAACACGATCGACGAGGGCCACGAGGTCCAGATCTACGACGCCACCGACGATCCGTTGACGCGGACCGGCGCGATCTACAACTACGCTCCGGCGGTCGAGCTGGCGACCAACCCGATCGGCGAGTGGAACACGATGCAGATCGAGGTGATCGGCCAGGAGTACCGGGTCATCCTCAACGGGACGGAGGTCACCACCTTCACCGGTGACGGCACCCGACCGCTCGAGGGCTTCGTCGGACTGCAGAACCATTCCTCCGGGCAAGCAGCCGGCGAGAGCGTGGAGTTCCGCAACGTCTGGATCAACGACCTCGGCGACGACTCGGGTGAGTTGACCGTGGACGCCACGGTGGATCCGGCCGAGCCGGACGGTGCCAATGGCTGGTACACCTCGCCGGTCACGCTGACGCTGGAGTCGAACAACCCGGATGCGGAGTTGCTGTGGCGCCCGCGCACCGACGAGAACGAGTGGCGGACGTGGACCGAGCCGGTGCTGTTCGACACCGACGGCATCTACAACATCGACTACAAGGCCGCGCTGCCCGGTGACGGTGGCGAGCCGTCGGAGACGGAGATCCTCGTCGGCGAGAACGGGTTCGACTTCAGCGAGACCGATTTCGCCGTCGAGCAAGGTGACACCATCAAGTTCCAGTACGTGCCCGGGTACGCGCACGACGTGGTGATCACCGACGCCAATGGCGAGATCCTCGCGTCTCGTCCGCTCGGGTCGGACTGGGAGGACGATCCGTTCTACTACGAGGCGGTCGACGAAGGCAGGTACTACGTCTACTGCACGCCGCACTCGAACCGGCCGGACCCGGACGACCCGACGACGTGGACCGGCATGGTGTCGACGTTCGAGGTGACCGCATCCAGCGGTGATCCCGGACAGGAGACCGGGATCAACGAGATCGAGTTCCTGATCGATCAGACGGCCCCGGGCACCGCGGCGACGCTGGAGGGTGAGCAGGACGGCGAGGCCTACACCGGCGCCGTGTCGGTCACCCTGAGCGCACAGGACGCGACCGCCGGAGTCGCGCAGACCGAGTACCGGATGGCCGGCGAGGAAGAGTTCACCGCTTACGACGCGCCGTTCACCGTCGAGGGTGCGGGCGAGCACGTCGTGGAGTTCCGCTCCACCGACGTGGCGGGCAACGTCGAAGACGTGCAGTCGGTGGAGTTCACCATCACCGACGGCGAGCCGGCGGCCTGCCCGGAGCCGGACACGAGAGAAACCGTCGTGATCGGCGGAGTCGACACTCGTGTCGCCAACCATGCACTTGACGACGGTTGTACGATCAACGATCTCATCCAGGAGGACGGCGACTGGAGTGACCACGGCGCGTTCGTCCGGCACGTACGGGAGGTGACCGACCAGTTGGTGTCCGACAAGGTGATCAGCGACCGGGATCGAGGCGCGATCGTCAGTGCCGCGGCCCGCAGCGACGTCGGCCGCCGGTGACCTCACTGCGCATGAGCGCGAGTGTGTCCCCTCGATGAGCGAGGACGCCCGGCGCCGGGAGACCGGCGCCGGGCACAGCGCTGTACACGTTCGATCACAACAGGAGAACTCATGTCGAAACGACTCCGCCGGCTGATCCCGATCGCGGGCGTCGCGATGCTGGTCCTGGCCGCGTGCGGCGAAAGCTCCGACCCGCGAGACAACACCGATGCCGGCGGCGGCGACAGCGACGACGGCGGTGGTGAGCAGGTCACGCTGCTCATGGAGAGCTGGCGCAACGACGACCTCGCGATCTGGGAAGACGTCATCCTGCCGGCCTTCCACGAGGAACATCCCGACATC
>Ga0079224_100013936_pt1 | contig 11213 bp, 7 predicted proteins | sample Stecom2015_FD_80414 | JGI IMG/M metagenome (GOLD analysis project Ga0079224, IMG submission 80414) | Agricultural soil microbial communities from Utah to study Nitrogen management - Steer compost 2015 | ecosystem: Environmental > Terrestrial > Soil > Agricultural land | place: USA: Utah...
CCGCACGGAAATCCTGTGCGCCAACTGTGGAGCGCACCTCGGCCACGTGTTCGAGGGTGAAGGCTTCACGGCCAAAAACACACGGCACTGCGTCAACTCGATCTCGATGCGATTCATCCCGGCGTCGAACCTGGGATCATAAGCGCCGAGACGTTTCGCCCCGCCTTACTGCGTGATGACGAGGGTTGCCACCACGCCGGCGTGATCGGAAGGCCAGAGCCCTGAAGGGGTGCGATCCGCCGGATTTTCACCGACGAGATCGATTTCCTGTGCCTCAACGTTGCCACGGTAGAGGATCAGATCGATCCGGTTATCGAGTTGCGACGTCGTGTTCCGCAGATCCGCCGCCTGGCAGCAGGTAAATCCGTTGGCGGACTGAAGCTCCGCCCAGGCGTCGGTGTATCGCTCGGTCAGCACACCGTACGAGTCGGTGTCTGATCCGTCGGCGGGACTGTTAAAATCACCCACGAGGATCACAGGATCGGGTAGCGATTGCAGGTTGTTCACCAGCTCGCGAGCCTGGGCCTCCTGAAAAAACGCTGCTTCACCACCGACCTCGAGGTGCGCGTTTGCAAACGTAAACTGGACACCGTCGACCACCGCCGTCACGAGGCCGTAGCCTCGAGTGAACGACACCGTCGGCCCTCCTTCGCCTCCAATCGGGATGGAAAGGTTCAACGAAAAATTACGCGTCACCGGGCCGCTGACTTCCACGTCACCCCGTGCCAGGATGACGTCCCGGTCCGAAAGCCGAATGTCCATCGTCTGGGTGAGGCTGAAAACGGCGGGCATCTCCACGTCGGCGTTGTTTGACGTGGCGACGACGCGGTAATCCGCACCCCGCTCTTCAAGGGCATCCATGAGAAGCTGGAGAAAGTCGATCGCAACGGTTGATGCATTGACTTCTACGTTCCCGGTGAGATAGTCGCTCGGAGTTTGCGTACGGTAAAGCGAGACTTCTTGCAGTCCAACCAGGTGCGGTTGATTCTCGACGATCTCGTCGGCGAGGGCTTCCGCGCGTTCGGCAAAGTTGCTGGCTTCGATGGCCTGCCAGAGTTGTCCGACCAGGAGCGGCACCTGAGTGGGAGACGTGGCTCCGACGACGGTAAACAGATCGCCACCGAGGTAAAGATTCCGCGTCATCACGGTCACCTCGACGCCACCATCGATCGGATCGGACGAATCACAGGCACTGAAAAGCAGACCGGCTCCCAGAACCACAAAAAAAACGGCCAGGTATTTCCTGACGCTAAGGGCGATACACTTCATACCCCTTCCTCTTTTTTATGATATGCTTGTCTTACTTCAAGATAATTCCAGCCCACGCATCCCGCTTCACGTTTCTCCGTTGAATCTAAACATTCTTTCGTTATCCTCCATCCGAATGTTATAAAAGAGAAAGCCTGTCACGTCGCCTGTGCGTCCGGATTACGCGTTCTTTACAAAATGGAAGGGGCGGGTTCAACCCGTTCTTCACGGTCGATCGGGTTCAAAACGGCTGCACCGATGGATGCGAAACTTTACCTTACGATGCGGAAGTGGAAACTAACCGGTTGAAGTGACAATGTTGCGCGAAGTATCAAACCTGATATTCAAACGTCTGATCGAGCTGTATCCACCGGATCGGCCATATCCAAAATCGAGTTTCGAAAGAGAGCCGATGCCCTGGCTCGTGTCTCACTTCCTCGTACAGACGATGCAGCGCAGCGTGGACCTGGAAATTGAGGAGCTGCGGGCCGCCTGTTCAGACTGGTTCGATTACGATCATCCCGAAGTTCAGAGCGCCTTCAAAGCCCTTACGCAGGCGCTCTCGACCCACACCCGGATTCCCCGGGACGAGTGGGCCGACAAGCTCGAACGGGCGATCTTTGAGGTCACTTCGTATCTGTTCCAGCCCACGCATACCCTGGTCGATTTTGTCTTTCAGGACGAAAGCGGACCGTTGCCCATTCGGGTGATCTACCGGCGGATGGCTTACTTCGGCGTCTACTCGTACCTCCGGGAAGTCCTGAAGGCATACGCCGAACAAAAGAACCTCCACGAAATCGATCGAAGCCGTTTTGCCTCGGTCCTGACGCGAAGCGATCGCCGGATGACCAGCGACTACACGCCCGAGGATTGGATTCGGCTCTTGAACCCTGCATTCGAGTTCATGCGCACGGTGCAGGTTTTCCCCGAAACAGGCGTCCCGATCGATCTGCTTTGCATCTTTTTTGAAAACAAGGGAGCCGGCACGATCGTCTCGCGCCTCAGGGAGCTTCAGCAGCGGGAGAACCTGCACGTCCTTGACGAATCCGGGCTGAAGCGTCTGCTCGAGAAGCCTCTGGAGCCTGAAGTCGAAAAACCGGTGGCCAGGCCGTTGCCTCCTGTCCAGGAGCCCGTGCGGCCGGCGGCCCCGGTACCACCGGCGTCCCCTGCCCCTGAAACGCAAGCTGCCGTCCCTCGCTGGCAGCAATTCCGACAGAAGACCTCGTCAGGGCAAACCGTTGCTGCCGCTGACCGTGCGAAGACGCCGCCCGTGAAGCCCGCGCCTGCACCGAAAGGCAGTCCAGAGCCTCAGAAAGTCCCACTCTGGATGCAATTCCGTAAACAGTCCGAACCTGCTGTGGTAGGGGATCCGGGTCTCGCCGCCCTCGAACGCGAAGTGCTGGGAGAACCCGGCATTCAAAACCGGGACGTCTTCATTCGAAACCTCTTCGGAGGCAACAAGGCAGCCTACGAGACGGTGCTCAAGTCCCTTCACGAGGCCCATTCCTGGGCCGAAGCGTCCAAAATTGTTGCCGAAGAGGTGTTCAAGAAATATCAGGTCAACATTTACGGCGAGACGGCCGTGGCCTTCACGGATGCCGTCGAAAAACGTTTTCGTAGAGTGTAAACCCGGCCTTCTACTCCGATTTCCTGGCGAGCTTTCGTAATCCTTGAAAACGAAAGGGTTACTCGTCGACCGGGTAATGAGCCGCAGACCGATGATCGAGGCTGTGTGAATTATTACACTTAAACGACGGTTTTCTGTTTTGAATCATCTTCCTGAGTAACCTCAAGCCAATCCGGACAGCTATCGATGGGTAGCAACGGTCCGGGTGGAATATTTTTTGTGTGCCGATGGCCTGTGCCCCGTCATCGGGCGCGGGCCGGCATGCTACTTTCCTCACACGAACTGCCGATCTGATGAGCGACCCGACAGGACCAACAGGAGACCTCCTGCGTCTTCGTGCTGAAGCGATGAAGGGAGGGGGCGAGGATCGAATAGCCCGGCAACATGAAAAAGGGAAACTGACTGCCCGCGAACGCATCGATCTGCTACTCGACGAAGGCTCCTTTGAAGAGCTGGGTTTATACGTCAGGCATCAATCACACGACTTTGGCCTGGACCAGAACAGGCCTTACGGCGACGGGGTCGTGACAGGGTTCGGTACGATCAAGGGACGCCCGGTCTACGTGTTCAGCCAGGATGTTACCGTCTTCGGCGGGTCGCTCGGCCAGGCCCACGCGGCGAAGATCACGAGACTGATGAAGCTTGCGATGGAGAACGGCGCACCGGTCATCGGGCTCAACGATTCGGGAGGCGCCCGCATCCAGGAAGGAGTCGTCTCGCTGGGGGGCTACGCAGAGATATTCCTTTTGAACCCCCTCGCGTCCGGCGTCATTCCGCAGATTTCGGCGGTCATGGGCCCGTGCGCCGGGGGCGCCGTGTACAGCCCCGCCATTACGGATTTTGTTTTTATGGTCGAAGGGACGTCCTACATGTTCGTCACGGGCCCCAACGTCGTCAAAACGGTTACCCACGAAACGGTCACGCACGAGGAGCTTGGAGGAGCGGCGACACACGCGTCGAAAAGCGGCGTCGCACACCTCACGTACCCCAATGACGCGGCGTGCCTGGCTGGAATCCGTGAGCTGTTCGACTTCATTCCGCAGAACTGTGAGGATCCACCGCCCTTTTTCCCGACCTCGGATCCAGTGGACCGAGCCGACGAGGCGCTGGACACGATCGTACCCGACAATCCCAACAAGCCCTACGACATGCACGACGTGATCCGGCGTGTCGTGGACGACGGCCGGTTTTTCGAGATCCACCCCCGGTTTGCGGAAAATCTGATCGTAGGCTTCGCACACCTCGGCGGGCGTTCGGTTGGCATCGTGGCGAACCAGCCGGCCGTCCTGGCAGGGGTACTGGACATCGACTCCTCCGTCAAGGGGGCTCGTTTCGTTCGCTTTTGCGATGCTTTCGGGATTCCGCTGGTGGTTTTCGAGGACGTGCCCGGCTTCCTGCCCGGCACCACACAGGAGTGGCACGGGATCATCCGGCACGGGGCAAAGCTGCTCTTCGCCTTTGCCGAAGCAACCGTGCCCAAACTCACGGTCATCACGCGTAAGGCATACGGCGGAGCCTACGACGTGATGAGCTCCAAACACATACGGGGCGACCTGAATTACGCCTGGCCTACGGCTGAAATTGCCGTCATGGGGCCACGCGGAGCCGTCGAGATCATTTACCGGAAAGAGATCGCCGAAGCTGAAAAGCCCGAAGAGGCCGAGGCCCGCTTCGTCGAGGAATACCGCAAAAAGTTCGCAAACCCCTTCGTGGCCGCCGAATGGGGGTACGTCGACGACGTCATCCTGCCGCGAGAAACGCGCCGCAGATTAATAAACGGACTGATAATGCTCGAAAATAAAGTGGTCAACAATCCAAGAAAGAAGCACGGAAACATACCGCTGTAAATCCTCTCGGGAAAAAGACGGCCACTTTAGGCTATGCAACAGAAATAAGGTAAAGGCTTGCAAAAATGGGCATAGCGTCTTATCGTGTACGCCCGTAGCGAGCGTGGTTAAAGTTATCCTTTAACTTACATCCTCACACACTACTAGGAACGGAGAATCTTGTGCGCCGAACGTTAATCCTGACCCTCGCCCTCGTACTGACCAGTGCAACTTCCCTCGCACAGCAGGTCCAGAGCCCACGCACAACGGCTCGCAGCAACCGGTCGAACCAGCAGATAGATCGCGCAGCCAGCCTGCCCCCCCAGACCCTGCCCACCTTAAGCACAAAGCGCCCCGGGCTCCAGCTCCCGCAGCTCTACTCCGGTTTCGTAACCCCCTCCGATTCGCTCAGTGAGAACGAAATTCTCCTGCGCATTGCCCGGATATACCGGTATCAGGCTGACATTCTTCAGGCTGAAGCCCAGAACGACGGAGAAAAAGCGGAGGAGCTGATCGGCCTTGCGATGACCGAGCTGAGCACCCTGCTCTCACAGCCGGACATCATGGAGCGCCCGAGCTTCCAGGAACTCTACCGCTCTGTCGTCACGGAGTACGAGCGTTTTTACGGCTCGTCTCCCGAAATCGGCTCACTTCAGTATGGTGAGATCTTTCAGCTCCGTGCAGATATTTTTGCTGCGCTGAACGAGCTCGAGAATCCGCTCCTTGAGGACGTTACCCTTCCAACACCACGCCCGATGGGAACGGTCGTCGAGATGACGATGAACCGTCTCGTGGAGCAAAGCATCGCGTACCTGCTCAGGCAGCCGGAAAAGCACATGTATCGGTGGCTGAGCCGAGCGGAGACGTACTTCCCCATGATCGAACAGGTGCTGGCGGAAGAGGGCTTGCCCGACGAGATCAAGTATCTCGCCATGATCGAGAGCGGCCTGAACCCCCATGCCGTCAGTTGGGCGCAAGCCGTCGGGATGTGGCAGTTCATCGCAGGCACCGGCAGGATGTACGACCTTCAGATCAACTCCTGGGTCGACGAGCGTCGCGATCCGGAGAAGGCGACGCGCGCTGCCGCCCGGCACCTGCGTGACCTCTACAATACGTTCGGCGATTGGCAGCTGGCCCTCGCCGCCTACAATTGCGGGGCCGGAAACGTGACTAAAGCGCTTCGGCGCTCCGGTCGCGAAAAAGGGACTTTCTGGGAGATCTACGAATACCTCCCCCGGGAGACGCGCAACTACGTCCCCATGTTCATCGCGGCAGCCCTCGTTGCATCGAACCCGGAAGCGTATAACCTCAGGAAGGTCGAGCCGGGGCCACGGTACGAATACCACTACGTACCGGTGAGGGGCATGTTGTCCCTCGAAACGGTGGCCAGGCTTGCCAATACGGACGTCAATACGATCAAGGCGCTCAATCCCGAGCTGCGCCGGCCGAGCCTGCCGCCGACCAAAGGCGTCTACTACGTCCGCATCCCGTTTGGGTCGTACGATGAGTTTGCGGAGAACTACCGTCAGCTTCCGGAAAAGGAAAAACGTACGACCATCACCGAATACGTCGTTCGTCGCGGCGATACCTTGAACAAGATTGCCAGCCAGAATGGAGTCTCCGTAGCTGAGTTGAGGAGCGCCAACGGGATCAAGGGGTCGTTGCTGAGGGTTGGGCAGCGCCTGGTCATCCCCGTTCCGCAGTACGACGCGGCGATGGACCTGGCCGTCGCCGAGAACGCCCAGGCCATCACAGTACAGTACGGGCCCCGTACGATCCGCCCGATCACCGCGGCTGGTCCGGACCTGATCGCCGAAAACACCCGGCTGAGCGGCCCCAGCGTCCCGGTAGTTCAGGCGAGTGAGCGTTCCGAAAGCGTTGAACCCCGCACCACGGTTAACACCCCCACTCCGGCTGTCTCGTCCAACACCGGTGACACGCGGGTGGTCTACAAAGTGCGCCGGGGTGATACCCTCGCTAAGATTGCCTCCCGGTACGGGGTCACGATACGCGACATTCAGAACTGGAACGGACTCAAGGGATCCGTCATCAAAACCGGCCAAAACCTAAAACTCTATCCCCCCGACAATGCGACGCCCGCGACGGCGACCGAAAGTGAAAGCACGGTCTACCGCGTGCGCCGCGGCGACACCCTGACCGGCATTGCGAGCAAGTATGGCGTGACGGTCAAGCAGATCCAGCAGTGGAATAACCTCAGGGGAACGACCATCCGTAGCGGGCAACGCCTGAAGATCTACACCGGCTCCAAAGCCGCTGCTTCCACCACGGTGACCTACAAGGTCAAAAGAGGCGATTCCCTCGGCAAGATCGCAGCCAGGTACGGTGTAACAGTATCTGACCTCAAGAGCTGGAACAACCTGAAATCCAACACTATCGCCCCCGGCCAGACGCTCAAGGTCAGAACCTGATCGCCGGTCAAACGAATAGACGCCAAGGGCGCCACCCAACCGGATGGCGCCCCTTTTTATATCAGACCCAGCCCTTTGCTTTTGCCTCCTCGTATCCTCGTGCTCGAAGAATGGATGCAGGATTGTCGAGCTTGCCGTAGCCCCACTCATTGAAGGTGGAGCGGTCGCCGTTGTAGTCGGTGTGCGTGTCGCGCCGGATGATTTCCAGCACACCCAGGTCGTTCGCCAGTTTCCAGGTTTCCGCCTTGGTCAGGTACATCAAAGGCGTATGGATGACGATCTGCGTGTCCAGCGCCAGCGAGAGCGACCGCTCCATCGAATCGATAAACTCCCTGCGGCAATCGGGGTAGCCGGAGTAATCCGTCTGGCAGACCCCGGCCACGAGATCGCGAATCCCCCTCGTGTAAGCGTAGCCCGCAGCGATGGTAAGAAAGAGCGCGTTTCGCGCGGGAACGAAGGAGGCGGGGAGGTCGGGATTCTCGCTGTGCGGCGCGTTGACGTCGGCACTGTGTTCGGTCAGCGCTGAGCCTTGCAGGGTGCCTGTGATGTCAAAAACCTTGAATTCCACCCCGGCATTTCGTGCAATCAGACGGGCCTGCTCGAGCTCAACCACGTGCTTTTGCCCGTAATCGAATCCAACCGCCTCGATGTGGTCGAATTCCCGCTTGGCCCAGAACAGGCTCGTGGTCGAATCCTGGCCGCCGGAGAAAAGTACGACCGCCGTTTTCTTTTTATCCTTATCCATGGTTAAGTACGATCCCGTCCGAGCGCCTTCACGAACCAGGATCGATCCTCCGTCGTATGCGTTGCTCTTGCACCGCTAGCACTAAGTGAAATACAACAACATCAACTCTTTCAAATGGCACAGGACGACCGGAACCGAATCGAAGCAAAGCTGAGGGAGATTCAGGAGCAATCGCTCGCGTACACACGCCAATCGATCGAGCACATGGCGCGGCATGGCATTTACCCGGAAGGGCGGCTCGGTCTGTTCCTGCCGCCGGAGTCACGCGAGCAAAAGATCAGCCGTCTCCCCTACACCCATTCCTCCCGGCAGGTTGTTCTCTACGAAACCGAGGCCGGAGAGTTCTCCGCCCTGTGTCCATTTTCGGGACTGCCCGACTTCGGCATCCTGCGCATCGAGTACGAACCGGGAAGCTGGATACTCGAGCTGAAAAGTCTCAAGTACTACCTCCTTTCCTGGCGGAACATCGGCGCCACCCAGGAAGACATCACGGCCATCGTTTACGAGGACCTGAAACGGGAGCTGGAAGACCCCGGATACCTCCTGGTCACGACGATATACAACGTCCGGGGCGGAATCCGAACCACATGCCAGATCGACAGCCGTAAACAAAACACCCCGGCCAAGGAGCCCTGAGATAAGGAAAACGATTCACCCATCCACCGGGACCAGCGACCTGTACAGGGCCTCGACTTCCTTCCGGAGCAGTTCCGGCGATCCCTCATTGACGATGACGTAGTCTGCTCGCGCCCGGAGCTCTTCCGCAGGAAGCTGGTGTGCCATCCGGGCGCGTACCTGCTCGGGGGTTACGCCGTCACGTTCAACGACCCGTCGTACCCGCACCTCTTGCGGAGCATCCACGACGGCAACGGCGTCGAGGTGCTTGTCGGCCCCGCTTTCAAAGATCAGGGCTGCTTCCTCCACCAGTAGCGGCACTCCGGCTCGCTCAGCCCTTTTTCGCTCCTCCTCGAACGCCGCAAAGACCCTTGGATGTACGATCTGGTTGATCCGCTCGACCAGCACCGGATCCTTGAAGACCGTCTGGGCCAAATAAGGACGGTTGAGGGCGCCGTCCGGCCGGTAGCTCTCGGCTCCGAAGGCTTCACGAATCTCATCCCGCACCTGCTCATCCTCTTCCATCAGCCGCTTCGCCACGTCGTCTGCGTAAAAAACGGAGGCGCCAAGCTCTTCGAGCATACGACAGACCGTCGATTTGCCGCTTCCGATTCCACCTGTAACGCCCAGTGTTTTCATTGCGCCTCGTTTGGCTACAGGTCCCAGAGCACGGAAAGTGAAACGTTTGGAATGATGGTTTTCGAGCCCCGCCTACCGGCCTGCCGGATGCGGTCCGCATTCTCTTCCGGAAGCGTGCCGAAAAGCCGGCGCCGGACGTGCTGCACGTTGAACCAGCCATCAAGATGCAGGGTTGCCCTGGAACGCATGGGCCAGGTGATCGAACACGTCGGGCCGACCTGCTCGATCCAGATTCGACCCGGCCTGCTGATGCTCGAAAGAACCGGCTCTCCCCGTTCGTCTAGCACGGGACGGCCCGAATCATCGACACGGGGATACCGAATGGATACCGACCGGTCAAAATCGCTTCGAACGAAGAAACGAATACCAAGATCGGCCACGATCCGTCCACCCGTCTGGAGACGTACCCAACCGCTGTACGTATTAAGTGTGTCGAAGGGTATTTCTGCAAACCGATCCCACAGCAGCCTGCCCAGAAAAAGACGGCTCAGGCTGCCATCCACCAGGAGTCGGACGTCACTCCCGAGATCCTGCTCCAGCCGGGCGTCGTAACGAATCTCACGAGCCGACTGATCGCTCGGTCTGCGGCCGGGAAGGAGAAAATCGTCCACCGTATACGTTGCCCGCACCTCCGAGCTTCCCCTGAACCGTGTGTGTTCGGATGGCGTCCACTGAATGGCAGGTTGCAGGCGCACCGAACGCTGAATGTTGTTTTCCGCAGAGCGCGTGGCGTCGAGAAAGATCGTGTGATAATAGGTGCCGGACAGCCTCACGTCGGCTTGCAGGTAGCGGCTAAAGGAGTAAAGCACGCCCGCCTGTGCGGTGTTGTAAACCTCGTCGCGGTCGTCCAGGTTGGCGTCGGGCGTGTCGTGGCGGAGGAGGCTGGCGGAACCGTCGAACATCACCACCATCCGCGATCCGATCGTGGAACGGAGACGGCCGTGGAGGGCGATGTGCCCCTGATCGAAGTCAGCCTGCTCGAGAATGCTACTTTTTTGAGCGGCCTGCGCCGGCGGCAACGCATCGCGGTTGACCAGTTGGCGCCGCTCGACCTCGGCTCCTCTGCGTACGGCTAGCCGGGCGAGCAGACGCGGGGTATCATGAACGAGCGCCGCCTCGACGTCGACCGATCGCCGTTCAAAATCAGTATCGAAGTGCAGGGCTCCCTCCTGCGCCCTCAGCGTGCGAACGTATCGGTCGTTCACCCCCAGATCGACCGTCGTCGTAAATCGGAAAGCGCCAAACAGGGGTGCATCGAGATTCAGGGCGGCTGCAAGCGTGTCACTCGTGGTCGCCTCAACTGTCTCGGAGAGCCGATCCGTTACCTCGTTGCGATTAAGAAATGAGACCGCCTGATAGGCGTCCCTCCGGAAGGAGGAGTAATTGAACAATGCGGAGATGCGGGTTTTCTCAAATATTCGTTCCACGCCGCTCGTCAGGCGAAGCGAACGCCCGCGACGCGGCGTGATGTACTGCCAGAATCCTTCTCCATCCACGTGTACCGTGTACCCGGCAAGGTCCCCCGGCGTGTATCGAAACATGCTTCCCAACGCGGGCCCCACGTCGCTGCGTAAAGGCACGATCTGGCCCGTGATGTTTGCTCCGGGACGCTGGTCCCAGGCGACGCCGATCGCGGGCTCGAAGGCAACGTGATCCAGGGGCTGAATACGGACGCCGGAATAAAGCTCCTGACTCAGAACCCGGCCCTGGCTGTACCACGCCGATCGGCCCCAGAGCCTCCCGTACGCCCGGTTCCCCATCGGCCGTCCAAGCTGAAACGAAAGCCGGTTCTCGTCTCGAAAGGTCAGGGTGTTTGCCACGAGCATGTATGCGTCGGAAGCGAACCGGTCTTCAACCTGGAGAAGCCACGGGCCTACCTGCCGGTTGATGCTCGTCGAGGCCTGCCACTGGTATCGGTTAACGTCGCGTTCGAACAACGTCTGTACCCGGATGGGTTGGGCGTACCCCCGGCTCACCGTGAGAAGCGATACAAAAACCAGGAAAAACCCCGCCAGCTGCGGGAAGACGTCTCGACGCTTCACCCCGCCTCCTACTGATTTCGGCCGCAGATCAGCCCGGAGGCC
>Ga0079224_100013937_pt1 | contig 11213 bp, 20 predicted proteins | sample Stecom2015_FD_80414 | JGI IMG/M metagenome (GOLD analysis project Ga0079224, IMG submission 80414) | Agricultural soil microbial communities from Utah to study Nitrogen management - Steer compost 2015 | ecosystem: Environmental > Terrestrial > Soil > Agricultural land | place: USA: Utah...
AAATAAAATTCGACATCCCAAAAGAATCACTCGCGAAGCTGAAGGTGTATGATATGCTTGGACGGGAAGTAGCAACACTAGTTAATGAAAAATTAAATCCCGGCACTTACGAATATGAATGGAACGGAATAAATCTTCCCAGCGGAGTATACTTCTATAAGCTCGAATCCGAAAACTTCATCGAAACCAAAAGGATGGTGCTGATAAAATAATCAATATGCTTGGAGCGGTATGAGATGCTATCTGCACAGTGAGTGGAGAGATTATCTGGCCACGATCGGTGCGACGCTTTCTGTTGCTAATGGTAATGCCTTTAATCCATTAGTGGTTGGTGCAAATAGTGTCGCAAGCAGTAAACTAATGGTTTCTGTGCAGTCATTTTTCTACCTTTTTCACCCTATTTTTCCTTCAAATTGTTAATATTTTCATAATTAGTACTAAATTTATAATTTATAGTTAGTAGCATCGGAAGGGTTATTCGAATAAGATTCAGGTTTCTTTGTTGTAAAGGTTAATATTTGAGCAGTTTCTTATGTTGACTTTTGCGGCTAGAATCGGTATTTTTGTGTTTGTCAAATTTTGGATAGGTATAAGCAAAAATGGCGTTAAAGAAACTCAAACCAAATACTCCGGCGACTCGTTATTATTCGATCTCAAGTTTTGAGGAGATCACTAAAACCGAGCCTGAAAAATCGTTAACGAAACCGTTAAAGAAATCAGGTGGAAGAAATAATCTCGGTAGAATAACCTCTCGTCATAGAGGCGGCGGTCATAAGAGAAGATATAGAATAATAGATTTTAAGAGAGTGAAAGAAGGCGTGGCTGAAGTGATCGCGATCGAATACGATCCGAACAGGACTTCACGAATTGCGTTGGTACAATATCAAGATGGTGAAAAAGCATATATCATTGCTCCGCACGAAATAAAAGTCGGAGATAAGATTAAGTCTTCAAATGATGCAGACCTTAAGCCGGGTAACACAATAGAGCTTAAGAGCATACCTGTTGGAACATTCATTCATAACGTGGAATTAAAGCCGGGCAAAGGCGGTCAAATTGCAAGAAGCGCAGGAAACTCCGCGCAGCTCGTTGCAAAAGATAAGCAGTACTGCCAGGTAAAACTTCCATCAGGTGAAGTAAGAATGATCCTCAGTAACTGCAAAGCAACTATTGGAGTAGTCAGCAACATAGATCACGAGAACATAAGTTACGGTAAAGCCGGACGGTCAAGATGGTTAGGTATAAGACCTCAAACAAGAGGGGTTGCGATGAATCCTGTGGATCACCCGATGGGCGGCGGTGAAGGTAAAACTTCAGGCGGCGGACATCCAGTAAGTCCGTGGGGACTGCCTGCTAAGGGATTGAAGACAAGAAAGAAGAAGAAGTTATCAAGCAAGTTTATAGTTAAAAAGAGAAAGTAACACAATAAAGTATAATGACCCGATCACTTAAAAAAGGACCACACGTAGATTACAAGCTTGTCGAGAAAGTTGAAAAACTTAACGAGCAAAATCAAAAGAAGGTAATCAAGACCTGGTCAAGAGCATGCACGGTAATCCCTGAATTCATAGGGCACACGTTTGCAGTTCACACCGGAAATAAATTCATTCCGGTTTACGTTTCAGAAAATATGATAGGCCATAAATTAGGTGAGTTTGCGCAAACAAGGACATTCAGGGCTCATTCAGGACAGAGGAAAGAGGAGAAGGGCAGATAATGGAAGCAAGGGCTATTAAAAGATATTCAAAGGGTTCACCCCGCAAAATGAGATTGTCAGCCGACCTGGTTAGAAATCAAACTGTTCAGGATGCTGTTGCAATATTAAAGTTTTCAAAGAGCCATTCATCAGACATAATTGAGAAGACAGTTGTTTCTGCATATAATAATCTGATCAATAAGCTTGACACAGGCAGGATCGGACAGGACGAAGTTTTCATAAGTGAGATCTTCGTAGATGGCGGACCTTCATATAAAAGAATATTACCCGCGCCACAGGGCAGAGCTTTCAGGATTAGAAAAAGAACAGCTCACCTTACTGTTGTAGTAAGCAACGGCGAAGAAGAGGAAGTTTTAGGCGAAGAAGTGGAAATTGAAGAAGATACAGAGGAAGCAGTAGAGGAGAAAAAAGCTCCTAAGAAAACAGCTAAGAAGAAATCCACTGTAAAGGCAAAGAAGGAAAAAGTAAAAGAAGAGGCTGAAGAGGACATAGAAGATGAAGAAGTAGAAGAAATCGAGGATGCGGAAGACGAGAATACCGTAGCTGAAGAAAAAGCTGATAAAAAGCAAGCTGATGACGAAGATGAAGCAGAAGCTGAAGAAGACGAAACAATAGAAAACAAATAAAACTAACTAAAGAATAATTTGGGACAGAAGACACATCCGGTAGGTTTTAGACTTGGGGTGATAAACACCTGGGACTCTAACTGGTATGACGAAAAAGATTTTTCAAAGAAGCTTCAGGAAGACCTGTTAATCAGGGGTTACCTCAGAAAGAGGTTAGAGAAAGCAGGAGTTGCTAAAGTTGCGATTGAGAGAACTCTCAAAAAGATAACGCTGACCATCCATACATCAAGACCCGGCTTCGTAATCGGAAAAAGCGGTAAAGAAATTTCACAGCTTGAGAGCGAGATCAAGAAGATCACCAATAAGGATGTAAAGATAAACGTATTCGAAATAAAGAAGCCTGAGCTCAGTGCGAGGCTGGTTGCTGAAAACATTGCAAACCAGATCTCAAACAGGGTGGCATTCAGAAGGGCAATGAAGGGCGCAATCACATCTTCTATGAGAATGGGCGCAGAAGGAATTAAAGTAATGTGTGCAGGAAGATTAGGCGGTACTGAAATAGCCAGAACCGAGCAGTATAAAGAGGGAAGAATTCCTCTCCAGACACTGAGAGCTGACATAGATTATGCATCTGTGCAAGCACAGACAGTTTATGGTATAATTGGAGTTAAGGTTTGGATCTGCAGGGGTGAGAAGTTAACAAAAATGAATTATCAACAATAATCAGTATTACAAAGTTTATAAAGATACGAGGATAGTATTATGTTAATGCCCAAAAGGGTAAAATTCAGAAAAATGCAGAAGGGCCGAAACCGCGGAAATGCAACTCGCGGGTTCAGCGTGGATTTTGGTGCATTTGGTCTAAAAGCAATGGAGCGCGGCAAGCTCACATCGAGACAGATAGAAGCCGCAAGGGTGGCATTGACAAGGTTTATGAAAAGGGATGGGAAAGTATGGATAAGAATATTTCCGGATAAACCGGTAACAAAGAAGCCTGCTGAAACCCGTATGGGTAAAGGTAAAGGAGCTCCCGAGTACTGGGTGGCTGTAATAAAACCGGGCAGAATAATGTTTGAAGCTGATGGAGTGCCCGAAGCGATTGCCAGGGAAGCCTTCAGATTGGCATCAAGCAAGCTCCCGATAAAAACAAAATTTGTAGAAAGAACAGACAAGTAAGATGAAGACATATCAATATAGAGAGATGTCCACCACGGACATAGAGAATGAACTCCAACAGGCGCAGGAAGCTCTGCTAAATTACAGATTCCAACACGCTACAAGCCAGCTTGAGAACTTCAAAGCTGTGAAAAATACCAGGCTCGACATTGCGAAAATGAAAACCATTCTAAAAGAGCGAGCAATGGGCATTAATGAGAGGCTTGACAAAAGCAAAAAAGAAAGCAAATAACATTTTATAAATGAGCGAAGAGAATAAAACAGAAGGTTTACAGGAAGAGCAGGTGCAGGAAACACCGGAAGTTAAGAGTGAGTCTGTGGTGACAGAGACTTCGGCTGAAGAAACTGCCGGCGAAAGAGGAATGAGAAAGACCAGGGTAGGGAAAGTCGTAAGCAATAAAATGGATAAATCCATTGTGGTAACCATCGAAAGAAGAGTTAAACACAGAATATATAAGAAGTTCTTTAAAAAGACTAAGAAGTATATGGCTCACGACGAGAAGAATGAATGCGGAATAGGTGATACTGTGAAAATAATGGAAACAAGACCACTCAGTAAGAATAAGAGATGGAGACTTGTTGAGGTAGTTCAAAAAGCGAAATAAATAATTTTTAGTATATAATAGACAATGATACAGGAAGAAACAAATCTGGTGGTAGCTGATAATTCGGGCGCAAAAGCGATTAGATGTATAAGAGTGCTTGGCGGATCGGGTAAAAGGTATGCTTCATTAGGAGATATAATAGTTGTATCTGTTAAGACGGCTATCCCGGGCGGTACGGTAAAGAAAGGTGAAGTTTCAAGAGCTGTAATAGTAAGGACAGCAAAAGAAAAAAGAAGAAGAGACGGAAGCTACATAAAATTTGATGAGAATGCAGCAGTGCTTATAAATAACCAGAACGAACCAAAAGGCACCAGGATTTTCGGTCCTGTAGCAAGAGAGCTGAGGGAAAAGCAGTTCATGAAGATCATTTCCCTTGCACCGGAAGTAATATAAAGATTTTAAATAACGACAATGAAGACGAGATTAAAAAAAGGTGATAATGTAGAGGTAATAGCAGGTAACTCCAGAGGAGCTACCGGTAAGATATTATTTCTCAATAAGGAAAAGGGCAGAGTAATAGTGGAAGGTGTAAATATAATGCACAGACACACAAAGCCCAACCAGAAAAATCAACAAGGCGGTATCATAAAAAGGGAAGCCCCCATTAATATTTCGAATGTGATGCTTGTGTGTCCAAAGACGAACAAGCCGACAAGAATTGGTTCTGAAGTGATAAAAGATGAAAACGGAAAGACTAAAAGAATGAGAGTAAGTAAGCAGTCAGGTGAAATTATATTAAGCTAACAAAAGAAGCGTAACTTATAACAATGGCTAAAACTAAAGAAGACAGAAAAAAAGGACAGGAACAGCCTAAGGCTAAGGCAGAAGCCAAAGAAAGCAAGAAGCCAAAACAGGACAAAGGCGACTTTGTTGAGGAGAAGGTTCCTGCAAGACTTTATGGACGATATAAAGAGAAGGTAGTCCCTGAACTGATTAAGAAGTTTAACTATAAGAATACAATGCAGGCTCCAAAGCTGCAAAAAATCTGTATTAATGTTGGAGTCGGTGAAGCAGTTAATGATCCTAAGCTTGTGGATAAAACAGTTGATGATATTGCAACCATTACCGGGCAAATGCCTGTTGTGGTGAAGGCAAAAAAATCGGTGTCTAACTTTAAGCTTAGAGAAGGAATGAGCATTGGTGTAAAGGTTACATTGAGAAATGAAAGAATGTATGAATTCCTTGACAGGTTCATAAACATTGCGGTTCCGAGGATCAGGGATTTTAGAGGACTCTCCGATAAGAGTTTCGATGGAAGAGGTAATTATACTCTAGGTATTAAAGAGCATATAATTTTTCCGGAGATAGATGTCGACAAAGTGACCAAGGTAAGCGGAATGGATATTACATTTGTAACGAATGCAAAAACAGATGAAGAATCATTTGAGCTTTTAAAAGCATTCGGTGTACCCTTTGTAACAAGACAAACAAAAGCAACACAAGAATAAAATGGCAAGAAAATCATTATTAGCAAGGCAGGCAAAAAGAGAAAAGCTTACAGCCAAATATGCTGCAAAGAGAAAAGAACTGAAAGAAAAAGGTGACTATGAAGGCCTGCAAAAACTTCCAAGAAACAGCAGTCCAAGCAGGATGAATAACAGATGCATGGTGACAGGAAGAGTAAGGTCTTATTACAGAAAGTTTGGCGTATCGAGGCTGGTATTAAGAGAGTTTGCTCTGCAGGGAAAACTGCCGGGTGTAGTAAAATCAAGCTGGTAAAACAATAAAGTAAGAGGAATAACTAATGTCGATGTCAGATCCAATAGCCGATTTTTTAACGAGAGTACGCAACGCCATCAAGGCTGAGAAGAAAGTCGTTGATATACCGGCATCGAATTTGAAAAAAGAATTAGCCAGGATATTAAAGGAAAATAATTTCATCACTGATTTTAAAGTGAATGAAACCGAAAATAAGCAAGGCGCAATATCCGTATACCTGAAGTATAGGAACGGTAAGAGTGTTATAGCGGGCTTAAAGAGAGCCAGCACCCCAGGGCTGAGAAGATATGTCAATAAAGATGAAATTCCCAGGGTTTTAAACGGTCTTGGAATGGCAATAGTCTCAACTTCTAGAGGTGTAATGACCGATAAACAGGCACGGAAAAATAATGTTGGCGGTGAAGTAATCTGTGAAGTCTGGTAGTCATTAATAAAAGAGAAAAATTTATAAAAGATGAGTAGAATAGGCAAGAAGCCAATACAAATAGCAGGTGACATCCAGGTAAAAACCGAAGATAAGCACATCGAGCTTACAGGCCCTAAAGGCACTTTAATGCTGGACATCAAAGGCGGTATTTCAGTCGATGTGAAAGATGAAGAGATCATAGTGACCAGAGCAAATGATTCAAGAGAGAACAGGGCATTACACGGTCTGTACAGGTCTCTATTGCAGAATATGGTAACGGGTATTAAGGATGGTTACTCAAAGACATTAAATCTTGTAGGAGTAGGTTATAAAGCTGAGATAAAGGGAACGAATCTATTTCTTTATGTAGGATATTCACACCCAATAATATTCGCAGCACCTGATGGAATAACGATAGAGGCAAAAGATAATACAACTATCCTTATCAGCGGAGTAGATAAGCAATTAGTCGGACTTGTTGCCGCAAAAATAAGGTCATTCAGACCACCGGAGCCTTACAAAGGTAAAGGAATTAAGTACAGCGACGAGGTAATTAGAAGAAAAGCAGGTAAAACTGCAGCTAAATAAAGGTTAAAGTAATGGGATTTCAGGAAAATAACAGAAGAAGAAAAGACAGGATCCGTTTCCGGATAAAGAAGAAAATTCAGGGCACAGCTGAAAGACCAAGATTAGTGGTTTTCAGAAGCCTGAATCACGTATACGCTCAGCTTGTGGATGATGTAAATTCAAAGACTATCGTATCGGCAAGCTCTAACTCCAAGGAAATCGAAGATAAGCTAAAAAATGCGAAAGGTAAAGTTGATAGAAGTAAAGAAGTAGGCAAATTAATAGGTGAAAAGGCTAAATCTGCCAATATAGAAAAGGTAGTTTTTGACAGAAATGGCTATTTATATCATGGGAGAGTAAAAGCACTGGCAGACGGCGCCCGTGAAAGTGGCTTACACTTTTAAAGAGAAATTATTATATTTGTGCAATTTAATATTTTCTCGGGTCGTCTAATGGCAGGACAGCGGCCTTTGGAGCCGTACGTGGAGGTTCGAATCCTCCCCTGAGAACAACATAAAATAAAGACAATACTTATTATAAATGGCGAAAAAGGAATTCATAAAAGCAGGTGAGCTTGAGTTAAAAGAGAAACTTGTTAAGGTTGGCAGGGTCGCAAAAGTAGTGAAAGGTGGCCGAAGATTCAGCTTTAATGCAGTGAGCGTAGTTGGTGATGGTAAAGGCCACGTTGGAATTGGTCTTGGAAAGGCAAATGAAGTTACAGACGCAATAAAGAAGAGTGTAGAGGATGCAAGAAAGAATGTGGTCAAAGTATCGATCACCGGGAAAGGCACTATTCCTCATATGATAATAGGGAAATACGGCGCAGCAAAGGTTTTGTTAAAGCCTGCAGCACCGGGTACAGGAATCATTGCAGGTGGTGGTGTTAGAGCCGTTCTTGAATCTGCAGGGTACCAGGATATTCTTACTAAGCTATTAGGCTCTTCAAATCATCATAATGTTGTTAAGGCAACAATGGTGGCTCTCGAGAATCTTGAAAATGCAGTTTCTATTTCTGAAACAAGAGGAATCTCACTGCAGGAACTTTACGAAGGAGTATAAGATGGCAAAGATAAGAATAACACAAATTAAAAGTATCATAGACAGACCGGCAAGGCAGAAGAAAACAATGGAAGCATTAGGATTGAGAAAAATGAACAGTTCAGTCGAAAAAGATGAGACACCACAGATCAAAGGAATGGTCGATGCAGTGAAACATTTGGTGAAAATCGAAGTATTATAATCGAAGTAAATTACGAGTTTTTTAGGGGTAATCAGCGCGTTCTTTTAAAATTTTAATTTAGACTAAGTTTGAAATAGTAAAGTTTGGTACTACGCGTATAGCTTACTAATTAGTTTACAGTAAGTTAGATAACACCAGCAACACGCAAAAAAACCTTGCTTGAAAAATTCAACCTTAAAATTTGAATTAAAATTTAAATTATTTTTTTTTAAATTGTATTGATGCCATAAAAATGGTGTCAATATAGAAGTTAATTTTAAATTATTCTTCTATTTTATAAAATCTTTTGAAAGGAGAAAAAATGTCAACAATTAAAAAACTATTTGTTGCATTAACTTTAGTATTATTTGTTGCTGGTTACTCATCTGCTCAGTATAAGCCGGTGAACACAAACTTTGACGGTCCTATGCCGGAAGTTAAGAAAGGTTCAAGATCATTCATCTTTACTTACACACCTTTCCAAAGCAATTTAGGATCAGTTTATTCCGGTTCATACACAGCTACCGGTGGTACAAACAATGATCTGTTACAGATTGACTTAGCAGGTATTGGTTTCCAATACTATGTTAGCAATAACATTTCATTAGGTGGTGGTATCAATTTCGGTTCTACAACTGTAAACGGTCCTGACAGTACTGCAAGTGATTTCAGTGCTTCAACATTCGGTCTCGCTTTAGATATCAATTATCATTTCAGATCTCTATACAGCGTGTCACCTTATATCGGACTTAACCTGAACTACGGTATGTTCTCATCTACTGTAACACCGTTAGCAACAGGCGGAACAGAAACCGAAAGAAAAGGTAACTCATTCGGCGCAGGTGTAAATTTTGGATTTGACTGGTACTTCACCGAAGGTATTTCATTAGGTGGTAGGTACACATTAGGATTCAGACAGTGGTCAGCTCCTGAGACAACTTCAGGAACAACAACTGTAACAGGTCCTGATGGAAACTCATTCGGAACAGGAATAATGAGTGTATTAATGAACGTTCATATCTAAAGAGTAAAAATTACTTATATTTAATTCCTTTGGGGGTCACCCCCCAAAGGAATTTATTTATTTTATAATCAATTTATCTTCAATTAATCGATCAATGAGTATACTAAGCAATCTAAAATACGCAGAAGGCTCCAGGAAAAAAAGAAAAAGAATAGGTAGAGGCCAGGGGTCAGGTTATGGAGGCCATACATCTACAAAAGGTCATAAGGGTCAAAAGTCAAGGTCGGGTTATAAATCCCGCGCATGGTTTGAAGGCGGCCAGATGCCTATACAAAGGCGTGTGCCCAAGTTCGGTTTTAAGAATATTAACAGAAAAGAATTTAGTATTCTTAATGTTGGACAATTACAAAAATTGATAGATAGCGGTAAGATCAGTGATTCGGCTATTGATAAAGATTTCTTAGTAAAAATGAGATTGATCAGCAAGACTCTTCCATTAAAGATCCTGGGTAATGGAGACATAAAAACGAAGATAGAGATTACAGCAAACGCATTCAGTGATTCCGCAAAAGAAAAAATCGAAAAAGCGGGAGGCGTAGTTAAAACAGTATGAGTGGTTTCGTAGAGAATTTCCGTAATGTTTTCAAAATAGAGGAGTTAAGGCAGAGGATACTATTCACACTTGGTCTGCTAATTATTGTCAGGATTGGAGCACACATTACACTTCCCGGGATCAATGCGGGACTAATTGCAGAAGCATCCCAGAACCAGGCTTCCAATACATTATTTGGTCTTTATGACCTTTTCGTGGGAGGCGCATTTAATAATGCTGCTGTATTTGCACTGGGAATAATGCCTTACATCAGCGCGTCTATCATAATTCAGCTTTTAGGCGCTGTATTTCCTTACTTCCAGAAACTTCAGAAAGAAGGTGAAGAAGGAAGAAAGAAAATCAATCAGCTGACAAGAGTTTTTACCATTCCTATTGCTGCATTGCAGGCATGGGGAGTAAGCGTACAGCTTGCCAGCAGAAATGTAGAGGGACTTAGTATCATAAACCCCGAGATATCCGGTTTTATGTTCACTGCCTCTACTGTTATATTTTTGACGGCAGGAACGATATTTATGATGTGGCTTGGTGAACAGATAACGGACCGGGGAATAGGTAACGGGATATCGCTTATTATATTTATTGGAATCATCGCGCAGTTTCCATTTGCGGTGCTGGATGAATATCAGCTTGTATCCTCGGGAGTAAGAAACATACTTGTAGAGGTAGTATTTATTGCAGCATTTGTATTCATTGTCGCAGGAGTTGTGGCGGTAACGGTAGCCACCCGGCGGATACCGGTACAATACGCGAAGAGAGTTGTCGGGCGTAAAGTTTTTGGGGGTGTTACACAATACATTCCATTAAAAGTTAATCAGGCAGGTGTAATGCCTTTGATATTTGCTCAGTCAATTATGTTCATACCGAGCACATTTTTATCGTTTTTTCCGGACAGTCAATTAATGCAGACAATAGCCGGATATTTTGATTATACGAGTTTTGTTTATGCTTTTGTATATTCACTGCTGATTGTGTTCTTTACTTATTTTTATACAGCGATCGCTTTTAATCCAAAAGATGTCGCAGATAACATGAAGAGACAGGGCGGGTTTATTCCAGGAGTACGTCCAGGAAAACCAACCTCAGATTTCATAGATAACATTTTAACAAAGATAACGCTGCCGGGGGCAATATTCCTGGCGCTAATAGCAGTTCTTCCGACTTTTGTAATGAAAGCCGGGATTACTTCAGGATTTGCTGCATTCTTTGGGGGCACAAGCCTGCTTATCACAGTAGGTGTAGCTCTCGATACTTTACAGCAGATCGAATCACACTTACTGATGAGACATTATGACGGATTTATGAAAGGTACAAAACTGAAGGGAAGAAGGTAACATCCGGATGTCACTGGTAAAAAGTGAGAAGGAGATAATGCTTATCTCCGAAAGTTGTAAAATAGTAGCAGACGTTCATAAACATATTGGAGCTTTTGTAAAACCCGGTGTAACGACTAAAGAACTGGACAGTATCGTAGAAGAATTCATATTATCCAGGGGCGGCGAGCCGGCTTTTAAAGGATATAGAGTCAAAAACAGGAAGTTTCCCGCAAGTATATGCTCTTCTGTGAACGAGGTAGTTGATCACGGAATTCCTAATGATATTAAACTTGAAACAGGCGATATTTTATCGATAGCTGTTGGTGTTAAAAAGAACGGATATTTCGG
>Ga0079224_100013938_pt1 | contig 11213 bp, 8 predicted proteins | sample Stecom2015_FD_80414 | JGI IMG/M metagenome (GOLD analysis project Ga0079224, IMG submission 80414) | Agricultural soil microbial communities from Utah to study Nitrogen management - Steer compost 2015 | ecosystem: Environmental > Terrestrial > Soil > Agricultural land | place: USA: Utah...
AAACGGCCTGGGTTTGCCAAGCCGTCTTCTTCAAATATGGTGCCCGGGGCCGGACTCGAACCGGCACAGCTTTCGCTACCACCCCCTCAAGATGGCGTGTCTACCAGTTTCACCACCCGGGCATCATTCTTTACTCGAGTTCGGGGAGCGCATCCCCGCCCTCGGATTCGCTGTTGGCTGCAGGCTCTTCAGCAGAGGGAGCCTGTTCAGCTTGCGCACCTGCCTGAGACGATTCCTGAACAACCGGAATACCTGCCTCGCCAGCCACTTCGGCGCGCTGCTTGGCAAAAATTGCCAGCGAAAAACTTGTCACAAAAAAGATAACCGCCATAAAGGTGGTCATCCGCGTCAGGAAGCTTCCGCTGCCCTGACTACCAAACACGGTCTGGGACGCACCGCCACCGAAAGCCGCGCCGGCGTCTGCACCCTTGCCCTGCTGGATCAGAACCAGGCCCACCAGCGCCACGGCGATCACGACGTGAACAACAACTACCAGTGTTTCCAACCAATCCATACAGACTCTCGTAAACGTGTCGGCTTAGACACCTGCCGGGAAAGACCGGCAAATGCTGATAAATTCTTCGGCCTTCAACGATGCACCACCGATGAGACCGCCATCAATATCCGGCTCTGCAAACAAAGCGGCCGCATTATCCGCTTTTACACTGCCGCCGTAAAGTACCGAAACCTCATTAGCCGGTGCATTCATACCAGCCAGCACCTTGCGGATTTCCGAATGCATGGCCTGGGCATCGCCTGCTGTCGCGGTTTTTCCGGTTCCGATAGCCCAGACCGGCTCATACGCCACAACAACCCTGGACCACTGGTCGCCAGCTACAGCTGCCAGCCCGTTGCGAACCTGCTCGGCAACCACCGCTTCGGCTTTGCCGGCTTCCCGCTCCGCGAGCGTTTCACCAACACACAGCACCGCAACCAAACCGCTCGACAGAACCTGCTCAACCTTGGCGGCTGTCACGGAATCTGTCTCACCAAACAGTTGCCGGCGCTCGGAGTGACCTACCAGCGCATAGCCACACCCCATATCGCGGGCCATCTCGGCGGAAATCTCTCCCGTATACGCACCAGACTGCCATTGAGACACATTCTGCACGCCGGTAGTGATCCGCTCACCTCCCTGCTCGGCAACCTGGCCCAGATAGATAGCAGGAGGGACAATAACCACCTCCACATCTTCGCCAACATTGCCGGACTGCTCGCGAACTGCGCCAACCAGCTGTTTCACCAGGTCTTTCGACCCGTTCATCTTCCAGTTTCCGGCAACAATTCTGCGACGCATCTCTGTCCTCGACAGTCCCGAACAAAAGGGAGGCGGAACTATACAGCAGTCACCCGCCGTACACAACCACCCTTCGAAATCAGGGTGTTGAGCGCTCCACCACCCGGGCGAGCTCTTCCACCACCCGGGTAATATCGTCTGCGCTCTGGCCTTCGGCCATCACTCTGATCAGGGGCTCGGTGCCGGATGCCCGTAGCAGAATGCGCCCAGAATCCCCCAGCGTAGCTTCTGCCCGCGCCATAGCCTCAACAATATCCGCCCGCCCTAACGGATCAAACCGTTCGGCGACACGCACATTGATCATTTTCTGCGGCAGTTTGCTCATGCCTGCCCGCAACTCTTCCATGGTTTTGCCGGACCGCCGCACTGCCAGCAGGACCTGCAAGGCAGAAACAATACCATCACCGGTAGTGGTACAGTCCCGGATCACCATGTGCCCGGAACCCTCGCCTCCAATCAGCCAGTTGTTGGCGAGCAGGCGCTCCATCACATAACGATCGCCAACCTTGGCACGCTCGAACTCTACGCCAATCTCGCGCAGGGCCAGCTCAACACCCAGGTTGGTCATCAAGGTACCAACCACACCACCGTTCAACCGCCCTTCAGCCTGGCGCTGGGAAGCGAGGATATACAGCAACTCGTCGCCATCCACCTCGGAGCCGTCCCGGTCCACCATTAACACCCGGTCGCCGTCACCGTCGAAGGCAATCCCAAGATCCGCCTTTTTCTCGGCAACCGCCTGCTTCAGGGCGTCGAGGTGAGTAGAGCCCACGTTCAGATTGATGTTCAGGCCATCCGGTTCGGCGCCAATCACGGTCACCTTTGCCCCCAGCTCACGGAACACTTTCGGCGCCACGTGATAGGTAGCACCGTGAGCACAGTCCAGCACCAGATGCATACCATCGAGAGTAAATTCGTTTGGCACCGTACTCTTGCAGAACTCAACATAGCGGCCGGGCGCATCGTCTACCCGGCTCGCCTTGCCCAGTTCTTCCGGCTCACACACCTTGATCGGTTGATCCAGCCAGCGCTCGATCTCGGCTTCCAGGGCATCGTCCAACTTGGTGCCGGCAGAGGAAAAGAACTTGATGCCGTTATCGTGGTGAGGGTTGTGGGAGGCACTGATGACAATTCCGGCAGATGCCCGGAAGGTGCGGGTGAGGTAGGCAATCGCGGGCGTCGGCATCGGCCCCAGCAACTTGACATCAACACCCGCCGCCGCCAGACCAGCTTCCAGTGCCGACTCGAACATATAGCCAGACAACCGGGTATCCTTACCGATCAGTACGCTGTTGCGCTGGCCCGCACGCTTGAACGCCTGCCCCGCAGCCCAACCCAGATGCAGCATGAACTCCGGCGTAATCGGACTGTCTCCGACCCGGCCACGAATGCCATCGGTACCAAAGTATTTGCGCTGGGTCATCAGATTGCCTCCTTCACTGCCGCTACGATCCTGACGGCGTCCACAGTTTCCCGAACGTCGTGCACCCTGAGGATGCTCGCCCCTTTCATGGCCGATATTGTCGCGGCAGCGAGGCTGGCCGGCAACCTTTCATTCACATCACGACCGGTGACCGCACCCAGCATGGATTTTCGCGAGACCCCGATCAGCAATGGATGCCCGAGAATATGCAACTGCTCAAGGCTGGCGAGCAGCTGATAGTTATGCTCCACGCTCTTGCCGAAGCCAAAGCCGGGATCAAGAATAATGTTATCGGCACGCACACCGGCCTGCTCAGCCACCCGCATACGCTCCGTCAGAAAAGAGCTGACTTCCCGACGCACATTCCGATATCGGGGATCGTCCTGCATGCTATCCGGCTCACCCTGAATATGCATGATGCACACCGGAATGCCGGCCTTTGCGGCCACTTCGGGCGCGCCTTCGCGCTGCAGGGCGCGGACATCGTTGATCAGGCCGGCACCCAGCCGGGCGGTTTCCGCCATGACCACGGGATTGCTGGTGTCCACTGAAATCACGGTATCCAGCTCTTTGGCAATGGCTTCAACTACCGGACACACGCGGTCCAGCTCTTCCTGGGTCGACACTTCAGTTGCACCGGGGCGAGTCGATTCACCGCCTACGTCAATGAAAGTAGCCCCGTCGCTGACCATCTGCCGGGCCCGCACGAGTGCAGCCTCCCTGGAATTAAAGTATCCGCCATCGGAAAACGAGTCGGGGGTGACGTTCAGAATGCCCATCACGTGGCACCGAGACAGATCCAGTTCGCGACCGGCAAAGTTCATTTTCATAACGCGACTTCCACAGGCAGAGTTTTCGGAGAGACAAAAACAAACGCCGCCCGGGAGCCCGGGCGGCGCATTCAGTTACTCAGGCTTTGACGACGAATCAGTGCTCGCCGGCGGGACGCCCGACGCCAGGTTGCCGGCCGTCGTCGGAGCTTCTGGGCTCCGGCGCCTGCTCAGGCTCTTCGGCTTTGACGCCCCCGGCAGGACCACTGTCACCCCAGTTCTTGGGTGGACGAGGCTCCTTGCCAGCCATGATGTCGTCAATCTGGTAACGATCGATGGTTTCATACTTCATCAGTGCTTCGGCCATCATGTCCAGCTTATCCCGGTTATCAATCAGGATCTGCTTGGCCTTTTCGTAGCACTCATCAATGATGTTGCGAACTTCCTCGTCAATCCGCTGGGCGGTCTCCGGCGAGTACACCGTATGTGCCTGCCCCGCGGACCGGCCGAGGAAGGGTTCCTCGCTATCGGTGTCGTACTGCAAAGGGCCAAGCTTCTCTGACAGCCCCCAGCGGGTCACCATATTCCGGGCCAGACTCGTGGCCCGTTCGATATCGTTGGACGCACCAGTGGTGACACCATCAAAGCCCAGGGTCAGCTCTTCCGCGATACGACCACCAAACAGACTACAGATCGAGCTGATCAGATAGCGCTTGGAATGGCTGTACTTGTCCTCTTCCGGCAGGAACATGGTCACACCCAACGCACGACCGCGGGGGATGATACTGACCTTGTAGACCGGATCGTGCTCAGGCATCAGGCGGCCAACAATGGCATGGCCGGACTCATGGTAAGCCGTGTTCCGCTTTTCTTTCTCACTCATCACCATGGACTTGCGTTCGGCGCCCATCATGATCTTGTCTTTGGCCAGCTCCAGCTCTTCCATGGAGACCAGGCGCTGGTTACGACGGGCCGCAAACAGCGCAGCTTCATTGACCAGGTTGGCAAGATCGGCACCGGAGAAGCCCGGCGTGCCCCGCGCAATAACCGCAGGATCAATACCGTCGGCCAGCGGCACTTTTTTCATGTGCACTTTCAGAATCTGCTCACGGCCAATGATGTCCGGCAGGCTCACCACCACCTGGCGGTCGAACCGGCCCGGGCGCAGCAATGCCGGGTCCAGTACGTCCGGACGGTTGGTCGCGGCAATCACGATAACGCCTTCATTGCCTTCGAAGCCGTCCATTTCCACCAGCAGCTGGTTAAGGGTCTGCTCGCGTTCGTCGTGGCCACCGCCCATACCGGCACCACGGTGACGGCCAACCGCATCGATCTCATCGATGAAGATAATGCAGGGGCTCTGTTTTTTCGCCTGCTCGAACATGTCGCGAACACGGGAGGCACCCACGCCCACAAACATTTCCACGAAGTCGGAGCCGGAGATAGAGAAGAACGGCACCTTGGCCTCGCCCGCGATGGCCTTGGCAAGCAGGGTCTTACCGGTACCCGGAGGACCAACCATCAGTACCCCCTTCGGGATGCGACCACCCAAGCGCTGGAACTTGCTGGGATCCCGGAGAAAATCCACCAGCTCTTTCACGTCTTCCTTGGCTTCGTCGACACCCGCGACATCGGAAAACGTGGTTTTGATCTGGTCTTCACTCATCAGGCGCGCTTTGCTCTTGCCGAACGACATGGGGCCTTTGCCGCCACCGCCGCCCTGCATCTGGCGCATGAAGAACACGAACAATGCGATGATGATCAGAATCGGGAACGCTGCCACCAGCAGCTGCGTCCACAGGCTCTGGCGCTCGGGCTCCTTGCCGATCACTTCGACGTTGTTGGCGAGCAGGTCATCCATCAGCTTGTTGTCAGACACTTGTGGCCGGATGCTCTGGAACTGGGAACCGTCGTTGCGGACACCCTGCACCTGCAGACCATCAATGGTCACCTGCCGCACCTGGCCCTGCTGGACCATCTCGACAAACTGGGAGTAGTTAACTTGTTGGCCGGTGGTGGTGGGAGAGAAATTCTGAAACACCATCAGCAGCACGGCGGCTATGATTAGCCAGAGAACCAGATTTTTTGCCATATCGTTCAAGGATCATCACCTGTGAATTGCAGGATCAGCGCCTGAAGGCCGCCAACCCTTTTCCGACACCTTACACCAATTGTACGCCGGTAAACCAGAAACGGCCCATCCGGAACCGATCGCGATACTACCTATATGGGACGCTCTGACCGGAATTACAACACCCTCTGTACGTGAATACGGCCATTTGTCATGAGTCGCTATCTGTTACAATCGCTGAATTATACGTGGTTGCCAGCGGATTCACCGCTGACCTTTTGTTAATTGCACCTATTAAGAGATTACATCATGAGTCTGTCACCGGAACAGCGCCGGGAATACCGGGCTATTGCCCACAACCTGAAGCCCGTCATCATCGTTGGCGACAAAGGCCTGTCTGAAGGGCTGCAGGACGAACTGGACCGTGCCCTGAACGACCATGAGCTGATCAAGATCAAAGTTGCCAGCCAGGATCGCGAAGTCCGCCAGGAAGCCATTCAGGCCCTGTGCGAAAGTTCCGGCGCCGAGCTGGTACAGACAATCGGCAAAATCGCCGTCATTCTGCGCCGGGCCAAGAAGCCGAACCCCAAGCTGTCGAATCTGCTGCGCAACAAATAAGCGCTAGCTAAGACGCGAAAAAGCCGGCCTGGTTCCCCAGTGCCGGCTTTTTCTTTGTGCCCTATCAGCACAACCGAGTCAGATATATTCCACTTCGGAAATCTCGTACTCCACGGTACCTGAGGGGATGCGGATCGCCACCACATCACCTTCGTTCTTACCAATCAGTGCGCGGGCGATCGGCGAGGACACCGACAGCTTGCCCGCCTTGATGTCCGCCTCATCTTCACCCACGATCTGGTAGGTAACCTCTTCGTCGGTTTCCATGTTAACCAGATGCACGGTGGTACCAAAGATCACCTTGCCGGTGTTCTCCATGGTGGTCACATCAATCACCTGGGCCACGGAAAGCTTGCCTTCGATTTCCTGGATGCGACCTTCGATAAAGCTCTGCTGCTCCCGGGCCGCATGGTACTCAGCATTTTCCTTCAGATCGCCATGCTCACGGGCATCGGCAATGGCCGCAATCACCCGCGGCCGATCCTCGGACTTCAGCTTTTTCAGCTCCTCACGCAGACGGGCTTCGCCCGTCTTGGTCATCGGTACTCTGTCAGCCATAGCCTTACTTTCCTGCGTGTAGTTCCTGGAGGCGACGAACGGTGCGTTCCGGGCCAAATTTGATGGCCCGACAGAAAGCTTCGCCACCTGCCAGTGTGGTTGTGTAGGTTACTTTGGTCTGCAAGGCAGACTGGCGAATCTGCGCCGAGTCAGAAATCGCCTTGCGACCTTCCGTGGTATTGATAATCAGCTGAACCTGACCATTCTTGATGGCATCCACAATGTGCGGGCGACCCTCGCGAACCTTGTTCACCCTTTCAACGGCAATACCTTCGGCCTCCAGCGCTTTGGCGGTGCCGGTGGTGGCAATAATCTTGAAGCCAGCATCCACCAGGTCGCGGGCGACACTGGCCGCACCCGGCTTGTCGACATCGCGCACCGACATGAAGGCCACGCCCTGGGCCGGCAAGCGCTCGCCCACGGCCAGAGCGGCCTTGGCAAAGGCTTCATCAAAGCTGTCGCCCAGGCCCATCACCTCACCGGTGGATTTCATTTCCGGCCCGAGGATCGGGTCCACGGCCGGGAACTTGTTGAACGGGAACACCGACTCTTTCACCGCGTAGTAGGTCGGCACGATTTCCTGAGTGAAGTTCAGTTCTTTCAGGCTCTTGCCGGACATAACCCGGGCCGCGACCGCCGCCAGCGACACCCCAATGGCCTTGGACACGAACGGCACGGTACGTGAAGCCCGGGGGTTCACTTCGATCACGTAGATCTCGCCGTCCTGATAGGCCAGCTGCACGTTCATCAGGCCGATAACATCCAGCTCGATGGCCATTTTCTTCACGGCCTCGCGCATGTCGTCCTGTACCTGCTTGCTCAGGCTGTACGGCGGCAGGGAGCAGGCGGAATCACCAGAGTGAACACCGGCCTGCTCAATGTGCTGCATGATACCGCCGATCACAACATCAGTGCCGTCACTGATGGCATCGATATCCACCTCGATGGCAGCATTCAGGAAGTGATCAAGCAGAACCGGGCTGTCATTGGAGACCAGCACCGCGTTACGCATGTAGCGCACCAGTTCGGTTTCGTCATAGACGATTTCCATGGCCCGGCCACCCAGTACGTACGACGGGCGCACCACCAGTGGGTAGCCAATCTCGCGGGCCGCCACGATGCCTTCCTCGTGGCTGCGCACAGTGGCGTTTTCCGGCTGCTTCAGACCCAGGCGCTGGATCATCTGCTGGAAGCGCTCACGGTCTTCGGCGCGGTCAATGGCGTCCGGGCTGGTGCCGATGATGGGCACACCGGCGGCTTCCAGGCCACGGGCCAGTTTCAGCGGAGTCTGACCGCCGTACTGGACAATCACACCCTTGGGTTTCTCGACGTTGATGATTTCCAGAACGTCTTCCAGGGTGATCGGCTCAAAATACAACCGGTCGGAGGTGTCGTAATCGGTCGACACGGTCTCCGGGTTGCAGTTGATCATGATGGTTTCGTAGCCGTCTTCACGCATGGCCAGAGCCGCGTGCACACAGCAGTAGTCGAATTCGATGCCCTGACCGATCCGGTTGGGGCCACCGCCGATGACCACAATCTTTTCGCGGTCTGATGGCTCCGCCTCGCACTCTTCCTCGTAAGTGGAGTACATATAGGCAGTGTCAGAGGCAAATTCCGCCGCACAGGTATCGACACGTTTGTACACCGGGCGAATGCCCAGGTCGTGACGCAGCTTGCGCAGGCTGACTTCGGAAATACCCAGCAGTTTGGCCAGGCGGGCATCGGAGAAGCCCTTGCGCTTGAGGCGGAACAGGGTGGCCTTGTCGATATCGGCCTTACCGGCCGACTTGAGGGCCTGTTCTTCGCGCACGATGTCCTCGATCTGCACCAGGTACCAAGGGTCTACCTTGGTGTGGCGGAACACTTCGTCCACGGTCATGCCGGCGCGGAACGCATCGCCGATGTACCAGATACGCTCGGCACCAGGCACGTTCAGCTCCCGGGTCAGGGTTTCGCGGCTGTTCTCGGAGTCCAGATCTTCCAGCTTTTCATCGAAGCCTTCGGAACCCACTTCCAGGCCACGCAATGCCTTTTGCACCGATTCCTGGAAGGTCCGACCAATGGCCATAACCTCACCCACAGATTTCATCTGGGTGGTCAGGCGGGCGTCGGCCTGGGGGAATTTTTCGAAGGTAAACCGGGGAATCTTGGTAACCACGTAATCAATGGACGGCTCGAACGAGGCCGGGGTGACGCCGCCGGTGATTTCATTCTGCAGTTCGTCCAGGGTGTAACCCACCGCCAGCTTGGCCGCCACCTTGGCGATCGGGAAGCCGGTGGCCTTGGACGCCAGTGCGGATGAACGCGACACCCGGGGGTTCATCTCGATCACCACCATGCGGCCGGTGTCCGGATTAATGCCGAACTGCACGTTGGAACCGCCGGTTTCCACACCAATCTCACGCAGCACCGCCAGGGAGGCGTTCCGCATGATCTGATATTCCTTGTCGGTGAGGGTCTGGGCCGGGGCCACCGTAATGGAATCACCGGTGTGCACGCCCATGGCGTCGAAGTTCTCGATGGCGCAGACGATGATGCAGTTGTCGTTCTTGTCGCGAACAACTTCCATCTCGTACTCTTTCCAGCCGATCAGGGATTCGTCGATCAACAGCTCGTTGGTCGGCGACAGGTCCAGGCCACGAGTACAGATTTCCTCGAACTCGTCCTTGTTGTAGGCGATACCGCCGCCGGAACCACCCATGGTGAACGATGGACGGATGATGCACGGGAAGCCGATGTCTTCGGAGATCTTCCAGGCTTCGTCCATGGAATGAGCGATGGCCGCACGCGGGCACTCCAGACCGATTTTCTTCATGGCCTTGTCGAAGCGGTCACGGTCTTCGGCTTTGTCGATGGTGTCGGCGTTGGCGCCGATCATTTCAACGCCATGCTTCTCCAGCACGCCGTGCTTTTCCAGGTCCAGCGCACAGTTCAGTGCGGTCTGGCCACCCATGGTGGGCAGCAGGGCGTCCGGCTGTTCCTTTTCGATGATCTTTTCGACCGTCTTCCAGGTGATCGGCTCAATGTAGGTGGCATCGGCCATGGCCGGGTCGGTCATGATGGTGGCCGGGTTGGAGTTCACCAGGATAACCCGGTAGCCCTCTTCGCGCAGCGCCTTACAGGCCTGGGCTCCGGAGTAATCGAATTCGCACGCCTGCCCGATCACGATGGGGCCGGCGCCCAGGATCAGGATGCTTTTAATATCGGTACGTTTTGGCATGTCTCGGTAAACCTGTCAGCAACTTTTGAATTCTTGCAGCGCGATGTTCAGCGCCGGTGAGCTATCGTTGATGGCCTTGCCCTCAGGCAGATCGCGCTTCCATCAGCTGGATAAACTCGTCAAACAATGGGGCCACATCGTGGGGACCGGGGCTGGCTTCCGGGTGACCCTGGAAGCTGTAGGCCGGCTTGTCGGTGCGGCGAATTCCCTGCAAGGTGCCGTCAAACAGCGACTTGTGGGTGGCTTCCACGTTAGCCGGCAGGGTTGACTCGTCTACCGCAAACCCGTGGTTCTGGCTGGTGATCATCACGGTGCCTTTGGCAATGTCCTGCACCGGATGGTTGGCACCGTGGTGGCCGTGGCCCATTTTCATGGTTTTTGCACCACTGGCCAGGGCCAGCAACTGGTGACCCAGGCAGATGCCGAACACCGGAATCTCGGTTTCCAGCACTTCCTGAATGGCCTTGATAGCATAGTCGCAGGGCTCGGGGTCGCCCGGGCCGTTGGACAGGAAGATGCCATCGGGGTTCATCGCCAGTACATCAGAGGCCGGAGTTTGCGCGGGCACGACGGTGATGTCGCAGCCGCGGGCCGCGAGCATGCGCAGGATGTTGTATTTTACGCCGTAATCCCAGGCCACCACCTTGAACTTGCCTTCGGCGCGCTCACCGTAGCCGTTTACCAGATCCCACTCGGCCTGGCTCCAAGGGTAGGCTTTGCTGCAGGTGACTTCTTTGGCCAGGTCCATGCCTTTGAGGCCGGGGAAGGCATTAGCCAGTTCCAGCGCGCGTTCGGCGGTGGCGTTTTCGCCAGCAACGATGGCCCCGTTCTGGGAGCCCTTGTCCCGGAGGATGCGGGTCAGCCGGCGGGTGTCGATGTCCGCAATGCCAACAATGTTGTTGCTTCGCAGGTAGTCATCAAGGCTACCCTTGTTTCGCCAGCTGCTGGCGAGCAGGGGCAGATCCCGGATGATCAGGCCGGCGGCCTGTATGCGGTCGGATTCTACGTCTTCTTCGTTAACACCGGTGTTGCCAATGTGCGGATACGTCAGGGTAACGATCTGGCGGGAGTAGGACGGATCGGTCAGGATTTCCTGGTAGCCAGTCATGGCAGTGTTGAACACTACCTCGCCGCTGGTTTCTCCGTCTGCGCCGATGGCGGTGCCGTAGAAGAGGCTTCCGTCTGCGAGTGCAAGGATTGCTGGTGTGCTCAAGGCTTGTATCCTCATCGAGTGGCGTAAGTTCGTCACGAAC
>Ga0079224_100013941_pt1 | contig 11212 bp, 10 predicted proteins | sample Stecom2015_FD_80414 | JGI IMG/M metagenome (GOLD analysis project Ga0079224, IMG submission 80414) | Agricultural soil microbial communities from Utah to study Nitrogen management - Steer compost 2015 | ecosystem: Environmental > Terrestrial > Soil > Agricultural land | place: USA: Utah...
AGGATTAGACCCAAAAACTTCCATGGTCATCGACCAATTATTGCACGAATTAACCGTCGAATACAACACCACTACCATCATCAATACACACGATATGAACTCGGTGATGGAAATAGGGGAGAACATTCTTTTCTTGAAAAATGGATACAAAGAATGGGAAGGAAATAAGAATGAAATTTTAACCGCAGACAATGAAGCGGTCATAGATTTCGTTTATTCTTCAAAGCTCTTCACCAAATTGAGAGAAGTTTTATTGAAAGAAAAATCAAATTCATCAAAATAAATTTTATGAAGAAGTTATTGTTAGTAGGATTTTCCCTTTTAGCGCTTAACACCTATGCGCAAAGCAGCTCATTTGGGATCAAAGTAGGCGGAGTGTTCAATGCCGACAAAGGAGCATTGACTACGGCTACTGAAGCTTGGGAAAACAAAGGAAAAGGTTCGATGGGATTCCAAGCCGGAGCGATGGTACGCATCAAAGCCGGAGGTTTCTATGTTCAACCGGAATTATTGTACACCTCTTTCAAAAACGAATATGAAAGCAAAGACGGTGGTCAATCATTCGAAGTCGGAAAAAGAAGAATAGATGTTCCTGTCAATTTAGGTAAAACCTTCGCACTTGGTTTGGTGCATGTTCAAGCAGGACCTGTTTTCTCTTATTATTTTGAAGACGATATCTCTTTGAGCGGAATTCAAAATGCCGAAAGAGATGAATTCAACATGGGATTCCAATTGGGAACCGGAGTAAACGTAAAAAATTTCGTATTCGATGTTCGTTATGAATTCGGATTTGGCAAAAACGTTTCCAAATTCGTTCACAACGAAACCGGATTCTCCACTGAAAATCGTTCCAAATTATTGAACATTTCAGTTGGATACTTCTTCTAATTGGAAAGTATTTTAAACTGCTTAATCCTCAATTTGTTGAAAAACAGGTTGAGGATTTTTAATTTTCTACTGTATTTTTGGGCAAAATCCTAAAAAATTCTATTTTTGCACACTTGAAATTCAAAAGAAATGGCTAAAACCAATAAAAAACAAGAATATACCACGGAGAAAGTTCTTGAAAGTTTGAACGAAACTGCCTACAAAGCAGAAAATTTCTTCGAAAAAAATTCCAAAATCATTATCGGAGTATTGGCCGGATTAGCACTTATTGCTATCGGATATTTCGTTTATTTGAAAACCGTTTTGGAACCAAAGTCTGAAAAAGCCTTTTTGGAAATGGCTCAAGCAGACGAATACTTCAAACAAGATTCTGTTTTATTGGCCTTGAAAGGAAGCCCTGGAAGCTTTTTAGGGTATGAACAAATCGTGGAAAACTACGGTGGAACCAAAGGAGGTAACATCGCTCGTTATAAAGCAGGAGTTTCTTATTACCGTTTAGGTGACTATGCTTCTGCCGTTCAAAGTTTGGAAAAATTCTCCACAGATGATGAGATTTTGGAAGCCCAACGAAACGGTATGATTGGAAATGCCTTGGTACAATCCGGAAAAGAAAAAGAAGCACTTCCTTACTACGTAAAAGCGGCTGAAGGTACCGATGTAGAAGTGATTCAAACCATGTACTACACCAAAGCAGGTAAATTGGCGATGCAATTAGGTCAAAATGCAGACGCTTTGAAATATTTCCAAGCATTGGCAGACAAATATCCAAATGCCGGAAATGGTGAAGTTGAAAAATTCATTGAACGATTAAAATACGCAACAGGTGGCGACGGAAAATAAAAACCTATCTGTTTACGATAAGACAAAATTACCCAGTGCCGAAGCATTTCGTTTCGGCATTGTTGTTTCTCAATGGAACAGCCATATCACACACGGATTACAAAAAGGAGCTATTGAGACCTTAATCGATTTAGGGGCTCTGGAATCAAATATTGAATGCTTTGAGGTACCCGGAAGTTTTGAATTGATTTACGGCGCTCAAAAATTATGTAAGTCCAATCAATACGATGCTGTCATCGTAATCGGTTGTGTTATCAGAGGCGAAACGGCGCATTTCGATTATGTTTGCCAAGGGGTCACCCAAGGAATTAAAGACCTCAACGCATCTCAAGATACTCCTGTTATTTTCTGTGTTTTAACCGATGATAACGAACAACAGTCCATCGATCGTTCCGGAGGAAAACACGGGAACAAAGGAACAGAAGCAGGTGTAACCGCTGTGGTAATGGCCGATTTCCGCCGTAAATTTTAAGCCTAAATTGCCATTTTTTTACGAATAATAAAATTAAAAAAGTAGGTAGAGAAAAGTTTTTCCTATCTACTTTTTACTTAATAGGAGTTGAATTACCTTTGTAGATTATGATTTCCACAGGTGATGTAATACAGTTGTTGCCCGACAACGTAGCCAACCAGATTGCTGCTGGTGAGGTCGTACAGCGTCCGGCTTCGGTGGTGAAAGAATTGATAGAGAATGCAGTAGATGCGGGAGCAACAGAAATTGATTTGGTTGTAAAAGACGCCGGCCGAACTCTCATCCAGGTTATTGACAACGGATGCGGTATGAGCGTTACAGACCTTCGGTTGGCCTTTGAACGGCATGCCACCTCCAAAATCCGAACCACGGAAGATATTTTTCATATCCAGACCAAAGGGTTTAGGGGAGAGGCTTTGGCTTCAATTGCGGCAGTTGCCCAAATCGATGCCTTGACCAAACGAGAAGAAGATGAAATTGGAAATCGTTTGATCATAGAAGGAGGGCAGGTGAGAGACCAGCTTCCGGCCGCGACTCCAACCGGAACTTCCATCTCGGTCAAAAATTTGTTTTACAACGTTCCGGCAAGAAGAAATTTCCTGAAATCCAACCAGGTCGAATTAAGACATATCCAGGATGAATTTTTGCGTGTTGCCTTGGCACATGAGAAAATCAGTTTTCGATTATTTCATAACGATTCAGAATTGTATATCCTGAAAGCGGGCAATCTCAAACAAAGAATCGTTCAAGTTTTTGGACGCAAAATCGAAACCCAATTGGTTCCGATTTCAGAAGAAACCGAAATCGTAAAAATTGCAGGATTTGTCGGAAAACCGGAAAGCGCCAAAAAACAAAGAGGCGAACAATACTTCTTTGTCAACCAACGATTTATCAAAAGCAATTATCTGCACAAAGCCGTCACAGAAGCCTTTGAAAATCTGCTTCCGAACCAGTATGTGCCTTCTTATTTTTTGTTTTTGGAAATCAATCCGAGCAAAATTGATATCAACATCCATCCGACCAAAACGGAAATCAAATTCGAAGACGAATATGCCATTTTTGCAGTTTTACGTTCCGCTGTAAAACATTCTCTGGGACAGTTTAACATCATGCCTTCTTTGGATTTCGATCAAAATCCGGATTGGGCTTTCATCCCATCGAAACCGGCAAACGGAACAATTAAAGTTCCTGAAATCAAAGTCGATCGAAATTATAATCCGTTCGAAACAAAACCTACCCAGTCGGAAATTCGTCCGGTTCAAGAATTTTATCAGTCCTTTTCTGAATTTGAAATCGAGAATAAACATCCGGAAACCTTGCTCAGCAAAGAAGAATTTGAAAGGGGTGAACAACCGGTAATTCAGTGGCAAAACAAATACCTCATCACCCAACATCGCGGTGAGTTGCTCATCATTGACCAGCACAGGGCACACCAATTGGTTCTTTTTGAGCAATTAAAGCAAAATGGAACCGGAAATGCTTTGAGTCAACGATTGTTATTTCCGGTGGAAATGGAAATGAGTGAACCCGAAATCCAGCTATTGAAATCCATGGAAATGGAATTGGTAAAATTTGGATTCGATGTGGAATTCCTTGCAGGTTCTGTATCTGTAAACGCATTGCCAACAGAAGTCGGAACCGACGAAGTACCTGCGATATTTTCAGATTTCATCCACGAATTGACTCTACACGACAACGTTCAATTCGAAGTGGAAATTTCCAAAATCATTGCAAAAAATACGGCAATCAAAAAAGGAGATGTCTTGGCACCCGAACAAGCCAAACATTTGGCACAGCAATTGTTGCAATTGGAAGAGCCCAATTATTCTCCTTATGGAAAACCCGTTTTTGTTCAAATTCACGAAAGTGAAATCTTTAAAAAATTAAACTAATTATGTTCAGACAACCCATCCCTGATGTTACCAAAAACTTATTGATTATAAACGGTTTGTTCTTTTTAGCAACCATGGTTTTTGAATCTCGGGGATTCAATCTATACGAATATTTGGCTGCCTTCTACCCGGAATCGCCTTATTTCCATCCTTGGCAAATCCTGACGCATATGTTTATGCATGGGGACATTACCCATTTAGCGTTCAATATGTTTGCATTGTGGATGTTTGGTTCGGTGGTAGAAACGAGCGTTGGTGCCAAAAAATTTCTGATTCTCTACTTTTTAGCCGGATTGGGGTCTTTTGCCTTGTTCAATTTTGTCAATTATCTACAGGTAGAAAATCTTAAGCCCTTGGCTTTGGAATTAGGATTCCGATTGACGGATTTTACGGAAACAGCGGTTCCAATCGGTCACTCCTATGGTGAGGGAGCTCCTCAAGTAGCCAGAGATTTAATGGCCTACTATACCATGCCCATGGTGGGAGCATCGGGTGCTATTTATGGGATTTTAGTAGCGTTTGGAGTATTATATCCGAATGCAAAATTGATGATGTTGTTTTTCCCGGTTCCGATTAAAGCCAAATATTTTATTCCGATAATGGTCGTATTTGAATTCTTATTAGGTTTACAAAATTATGCATCCGATCCTATTGCCCATTTTGCTCATTTAGGAGGGGCTATTATCGGATTTATATTGGTGCGCTATTGGAAAAAAAATTATTTCAGACAGTTTTAAAATGGAGGACATCTTTCAACAGCTTAAAACGCAATTCAAAACAGGAGACATTACCATCAAATTGATTTTCATTTGTGTGGGAATTTTTTTCTTGTCCACCTTATTGGATTTTATTTTCTTTCAAAAAAGCTTTTACAGCATCCAAGATTATTTCTCGGCTAAGGCAAGTTTTCAGGAATTTTTCTCCCAACCTTGGGGAATTTTAACCTATTCCTTCTTCCACGGGAGTTTATGGCATTTGGTATTGAATATGGTCATGATTTATTTCGTGGGAAAATTATTTCTTCGCTATTTCCGGGGTGAAGATTTTATAACTTTTTTCCTTTTCGGAGTGATTTTCGGGGCCGTAATCTTCATGCTATTCTCACCGGTCTTCCATTATGGAAATGCTTTAGTTGGAGCATCAGCAGGAATCTATGCCGTCTTTTTTGGCTTGGTGGCTTATATCCCAAAAACAAAAGTTCAACTTCTGTTTTTAAATTTGAACATTCCATTGGACTATGTGGGATTGGCATTTCTCGGTTTTGATTTATTGATGATTTTAAGCGGAGATTCGAATCTGGGCGGACATATTTCCCATCTTGGTGGTGCCTTTTTTGGATTTCTTTACATGAAACAATTTGAAAAAGGAAATGATTTTTTGGGAAAATTTATGCGTGGATTATGGTATAAACCCAAAAAGAAGCCTGTAAATACACGAAAGACTCCTCCAAGGGATGATTACGAGTTCAACGCTCAAAAAGTCCAGAATCAAAAAGAAATCGATAAAATTTTAGATAAAATATCCCGTTCAGGATATGAAAGTTTAACCAAAGAGGAAAAAGACACTCTGTTCAAAGCAGGAAGAAATGGGTAGTAAAATGTTTCGTTTGCGCGGTTTCGACCCTGTATTTTTTGTTTCACATTTATTGTTCTTAGTGGTTTGCTATAGCATTTACTTGGCTCCGCATATAGCACCTTCCACCTTTCCTTATATGGGGATTGTGCCCATTTTATATCCCATTTTGATTACGGCAAATTTGTTGATGATTTTCATTCTGTTTTGGCGTCGTGTACCCTATGCGATTCTCTTTATGATTCTTTCAATCGGATTGTATTTTCCACTGGCCAAAACCTATCAGTTTTTTGGTTCTCCTTCAACGGAAGAACCGAATTTGAAAATCATTTCCTGGAATGCTCAATATTTACGAAAAGAAGGAGCCGTTGAATTTTTGGCAGAGGAAAAGCCCGATATTTTGGTGCTTCAGGAGGTTTACCAAAAAAATCCTCAATTCCAAGAATTAAAAGAATCCGTTTTCAAAAATTATTACCATGAATCCAACGAGTTGGTTCAAATTCTCAGCAAATATCCGATCGTAGAATTCCAACGAATTCTAAAAGAAAAAAATCGAAATGTAGGATGTGCCACTTATGCGGATTTAGACATGGGAGAAGACACTATCCGCGTTATCAATGTTTATTTGGAACCCATGTTCATCGATAAAAAACTTGTAAAAGAAAGCGTGAAAAACTTTGAAAAAACCGAAGAAAAATCTAAAATCATCGGTAGAAAATTGGCCAAAGGATTTTTGTTGCATCAAAATCAAATCAAAGAAATCCTGCCCTACATTCTTTCCTCCAAACACCCTATCCTACTGGCGGGTGATTTAAATGCGGTTCCTAATTCTTACGAATATCAGCAATTCTCTTATTACCTGAAAGATTCCTATTTGAAAGTGGGGAGAAAATCCGGTACTACGTTCCACGAATTTAAATACCCCCTCCGTTTGGATTATATTTTTCATTCAGAAGAAATTTTACCGGTCAAATTTGAAATCCGAAAAGATCTCCAACTCTCGGACCATTACCCGGTTATCGGATATTTTAAATTACCGTAAAATTGTATCTTTGGAACAAATCAAAATACTATGTCCTACAAAGAAGAATTTGTTCAGGAAATTCAGAATTCCTATCAGTATAAAGGAGACAAAATCGTATTGGGAAAAGCAAAATTGGAGGGTGAAGTATTAACCGAAGCCGAAATTTCCATTGCTTTGAAAACCATGAACCGACATGGTTTAATCGCTGGAGCAACCGGAACGGGAAAAACCAAATCCCTGCAGATTTTAGCAGAGCAATTATCTCTAAAAGGAGTACCTTCTTTGCTCATGGACATCAAAGGAGACCTAAGTGGAATTGCCATGCCTGGAAATCCTGATGACAAAGGGATTCAGGAGCGTCAAACTCTTTTGGGACTGGAATACACCCCGATGGGGGCACCGGTAGAATTTTTGTCGTTGAGCCACGAAAAAGGCGCCAGATTACGTGCCACCGTATCGGAATTCGGTCCGATTTTGTTCAGTAAAATTTTAGAGCTCAACGAAACTCAAACCAGTATAATTTCCATCATTTTCAAATATTGCGACGACAAAGGACTGCCTTTGGTTGACTTAAGCGATATGCGAAAAGTCTTGCAATACGTCAGTGAAACTCCCGAAGGAAAACAAGAATTAACTTCCAATTACGGAACGATTTCACCTGCATCCTTGGGTGCGATTCTGCGTAAAATCGTGGCTTTGGAACAACAAGGAGCTACGCAATTTTTCGGAGAACCTTCCTTTGAAGTCAATGACCTTTTACGCACCCGAGATGGAAAAGGGGTCGTAAACATCATTCGATTAACGGACATTCAAAATAAACCCAATTTATTTTCCACTTTCATGTTGAGTTTGCTGGGAGAGATTTATGAAACTTTCCCGGAATCAGGAGATTTAGAAAAACCCAAATTGGTGATTTTCATCGATGAGGCCCATTTGATTTTCAACGAAGCCAGCAAAGCTTTATTGGATCAAATCGAAACCATGGTGAAATTAATCCGCTCGAAAGGGGTGGGAATTTTCTTCTGTACCCAAGTACCGGGAGATGTCCCAGATGCAGTATTGAGCCAATTAGGTTTAAAAATCCAACATGCCTTAAGGGGATTTACGGCAAAAGATCGTAAACAAATCCAAAAAGCCGTGGAAAACTATCCGATTTCCCGTTTTTACAAAGCAGATGAAGTAATTACCCAATTGGGAATAGGGGAAGCCTTTGTCACTGCTTTGAACGAAAAGGGGATTCCTACTCCGTTGGCCTATACCTATATGCGATCTCCGAATTCCCGAATGGATGTATTAACTGAAACAGAATTAGTTACTCTAATCAGTGGATCTGAATTGGTAACAAAATATGCCAACGACTTGAACAAAGAGTCTGCCTATGAAATATTAACGCAGAAAATGGAGCGAGCAATGGCCGAGCAGGCAAATCAGAAATCGGAAGCTCCAAAACGTTCTCCCGGTAGACCCCGAAAAGAAAAATCCACTCTTGAAACCATCTTAACCGATTCCACCACCAAAAGTTTTATTCGAACGATTGGAAATCAAATTATTCGTGGAATTTTTGGTAACTTAAGTAAACGAAGAAGATAAGTGTACGCAATACTAGATATAGAAGCAACTGGGGGTAAAAAAGGGGAAGAAGACATTATCGAAGTAGCCATTTACCGATTTGATGGAAAAAAAGTAGTAGATCAGCTCATCTCATTGGTGTGTCCCGATCGAAAAATCGATGCATATGTTCAAAAACTAACCCAAATTACCCCAAAAATGGTGAAGACGGCTCCCAAATTTGCCCAACTCGCCAAAAGAATTATTGAAATTACCGACGGGGCAATTTTAGTCGGGCACAATGTGGATTTCGATTATCGCATGCTGAAACAGGAGTTTAAAAAATTCGGCTATGCGTATTATCGCGAAACCATTGATACGGTGCCTTTATGTGAAAAATATTTCCCGGAGGCTGCCTCTTATTCCTTGGGAAAATTGAGCAAAGAATTGGGAATTCCGGTTTCAGATCGACATCGTGCAGCAGGCGATGCCAGAGCTACTTTAGAGTTGTTTAAACTCCTTTTGGACAAAGATTCCCTCAAAGATATTACTTCAAAAGAGATTCAATCGAAACCCAAATCGACTAGCAAATTTGCTTCCTATTTTGAGAACCTTCCCAACCAAACCGGGATGTATTATATCTTTGACAAAAACAACAATATCGTCTATTTATCGCGCTCGGTTAACATAGCTCAAAGCGTCCGGAAATTAATTACCGGTAAATCTAATTTGAGCAATAAAATCCGAATGAATATAGCTTCGGTCAAATATGAGGTAACCGGCAACGAATTAATTTCTTGGATCAAAGAACGAAATGAAATTAAACGCCTTACCCCCTCTTTAAACGATGTAAACAAAAAAATTAATTTCCCTTATTCTCTGTATTTAGAGGAAAAAAATGGTTATAAAACAATTGTCATACGAAAAACCAAAAAGAAAGGACCCAAACCGATTTTTAGAATGTTTTCGATGACTTTTGCTCAAAAATTCCTATCGTTAATCACCGAAGACTACGAGCTTTGTCCGTTATTAAATGAAATTTCAAGCGATGAGACCAAGTGCTTGAGCTTTGAAGTAGGAGAGTGTCACGGAGCCTGTCAAGGAATTGAAAATCCGGAATCTTACAACAAACGAGTCGATGAGTTTTTGGAAAAAATCGATTTAAAAAACCGAAGTTTCCTTTTGATTGGAAACGGAAGAAAAATTGGTGAAAAATCTTTTGTCTGGGTCGATAAAGGGCAATGTCAAGGATATGGTTATTACGAATTAAATCACCAAATTAAAACCTTGGATAGAATCAAGGAAAGAATGATTCCGGTGAATCCGGAAGATGATATCAATGGAATCATCAAAGCCTTTTTATTTACCGAAAAATATGTAGAACTGATCAACTTAGAAACAACTTAACCATGAATCAAGAAGAAAGAGAAGAGAACGAGAGAATCCGTGAAAAATTTACGCCGAAAAGTTGGAACGAAGTGAAGTCAAACGATTCTTGGGCTTTATTTAAAATAATGGCTGAATTCGTGGAAGGATACGAGAAAATGGCCAAAATAGGACCCTGTGTTTCAATCTTTGGTTCGGCCCGTACACAACCTGAATCACCCTATTACAAAATGGCTGAAGAAATCGCCTACGGACTCACCAAAATCGGATTCGGCGTCATCACAGGAGGAGGCCCGGGAATCATGGAAGCGGCCAATAAAGGAGCGAGAAGAGGCAAAGGAAAATCGGCGGGAATTGGAATTCGACTTCCTTTTGAAACCGGATTAAATGAATTTGTGGATGCTGAATACAGCATCAATTTCGACTATTTCTTTGCCCGAAAAGTCATGTTTGTAAAATACGCCCAAGGCTTTATCGTTTTACCAGGAGGACTCGGTACCATGGATGAACTTTTTGAGGCATTGACCCTCGTTCAGACCCACAAAACCGGAAGATTCCCCATCGTATTGGTAGGGGTTAAGTACTGGTCGGGGTTAATTGACTGGCTGAAAGAAACCGTTTTAGCAGAAGGAAATATCAGTGAAAAAGATTTTGAATTATATCGTTTAGTGGATACACCCGAAGAAGCAGTAGGTCATATCAAGGCCTTCTACGACAAGTATATGGTCAAACAAAACTTCTAAAATTCATACTAAACAACACCAAAAATCGTTCGATTTGAAACAAGTCATAAGCATGAAAGGAAAATTAACCATACAAAGAATCTTCTTTTATTTTTTGATTTCTTTTTTGGTTCCCATTCAAGGGATAAATGCACAATTCAACACCACTACCCGATGGCAGGATTACTTTTCTTACAAGAGTATCCACCACATCTGGGAAATTGATGGTTTGGTTTATTGTAGTGCAGAAAATGGCTTGTTTTCCTACGATCCTACCAATGGAAATATTGAAAAAATTTCCAAGGTAAATGGGTTGAACGATATAGGCATAACAGCCTTTCACTACAGCCCTGAATTAAATATGATTATGGTGGGATATGAGCGAGGAGAAATGGATTTCATAACCCCCGAAGCAACCCACAATCAATTGGAAATTCCTTTGCACCAATCCTATACGGGAAATAAGAAGGTAAACCACATCTATTCCTCCGGAAACACGGCCATCATTGCCGGAGATTTCGGGTTGGCCACCTTCAGCTTGGAAAATTTCGAATTCATGGAAACGACCTATTTTCTCCAAAGCGGAGCCTATATCAGCGTTTCCGAAACCACTATTTTTAATGGAAATATTTATGCCGTAACAACACAAGGTATCTATACCCACCCTTTAAATGAATTCATTGCAAATTTCAACAACTGGGAAAAAATTCAGGAAATTCCAGGCTCTCCGTATCATAATATCGTAAGTTTTAACGGAAATATATTTGCGAATTCATGGAGCAATGTTTACCGATTCGATGGAAACAATTGGACTTTATATGGAAATTTCACCGAATTAATAGACCTTACAACTAATGATAATAATTTA
>Ga0079224_100013942_pt1 | contig 11212 bp, 10 predicted proteins | sample Stecom2015_FD_80414 | JGI IMG/M metagenome (GOLD analysis project Ga0079224, IMG submission 80414) | Agricultural soil microbial communities from Utah to study Nitrogen management - Steer compost 2015 | ecosystem: Environmental > Terrestrial > Soil > Agricultural land | place: USA: Utah...
CGAAGCAAGATCGAATAGGGAAAGCGTACCGGCTTTAGCCGGTATAAAGTTGTTCGCTTTAGCACCGCTTCGGCGGGCAGCTTTCCGGGTAGATCGCTGGATCCTGGCGGTAACGTTAGGGCAAGATAAATAATTGCCATCCGCTTTTTGCGGATACAGAATTCGGCTTACAGGGATGAACTTTTTTGTTCTTTTTTAATAGGGATTATCCCCTGATTCTTATAAATATTCTATGATTAAAAAGCGTTGGAAAATAAGAGATATTGATGACGACTACGCTGTTAAATCTCTTGCCGATTCTTTAAACATTTCTGAAATCCTCGCCCGCCTTCTTGTTGTAAGAAATATTAAAAATTTTTCACAAGCCAGATTTTTCTTCCGCCCTACTTTAGATGCACTTTATGATCCATTCCTTATGAACGGAATGGAAGCAGCTACCTACCGTTTAATAAAAGCTCTTACAGAAAATCAACTGATTTGTATTTACGGCGATTACGATGTTGACGGCACATGTTCAACTGCGCTGATGTATTTATTCCTTAAAGAACTTGGAGCTAATGTTGAATTTTATATCCCAAAAAGATTAACTGAAGGATATGGAGTTTCCAAAAACGGAATTGATTATATAAAAAGCCGCGGCACTTCTTTAATGATTACAGTTGATTGCGGTATTACTGCGGTTGAGGAAACATCTTACGCTAAAGAGCTTAATATTGATATGATCATCTGCGATCATCATCAGCCAAAAGAAATTTTACCTGATGCCTATGCTGTACTTGATCCGCTTAAACCGGGGTGTGAATATCCATTTAAATATTTATCCGGCGCCGGTGTGGCATTTAAACTTGCACAAGGTGTAGCTGAACGAATTGGTAAACGTGAACTTCCGCTTAAATATCTTGATCTTGTTGCACTTGCAGGTGCGGCTGATATTGTTCCATTGGTTGATGAAAACAGATTGCTAGTTAAGGAAGGTCTTTTACAGATTAATAATAATCCGCGCCCTGGTATTGCGGCTTTAATTGAAACAAGCAATATGGAACCTGGAAATTTAACTTCAGGGCAAATTGTATTTACAATTGCTCCGCGGATAAATGCAGTTGGCAGATTAGGTGATGCACAAAGAGCAGTTGAGTTACTAATTACTTCGGATAAGGAAGATGCACTTCAGCTTGCGCAGGTTCTTGAATCTGAAAATTATCAGAGAAGAAAAATTGATGAAGATACATTTGTAAATGCACTGGAGCTTGTTGAAACTTCTCTGGATCTTGAATCTGAAATTCCAATAATACTTCATCAGGAAAAATGGCATCCCGGAGTAATTGGGATAGTTGCATCTAGACTTGTTGAAAAATATTACCGCCCTACCATTATGCTTACAACAATTGATGGCGTGGCAAAAGGTTCGGCCAGAAGTATTTCTAATTTTAATATTTATGAAGCATTAAAAAAATGTGAAGATCTGCTTATCCATTTTGGCGGGCATCAGGCGGCAGCAGGTTTGGCTGTTGAGATTGATAAGATAAGTGATTTTAAAATGAAATTTAACCAGGTTGTTAAAGAATTAATTGATGAAGATGATCTTTCCCCTGAAATTGTTATTGATTCAAAATTAAGATTTTCAGAAATAACACCTAAATTTTTAAGAATTATAGATCAGTTTTCTCCCTTCGGTCCGGGAAATATGCGTCCAACTTTTCTTTCGGAAAATGTTGTAGTTTCCGGTACACCACGTATAGTTGGTTCAAATCATCTTGTTGTAAGTTTAAAGCAAAATGGTTCTGAAAAAGTTTTTGATTGCATTGGATTTAATATGGGCAATTATTGTGATCTTATAGGAACAAACGGATGTCTTCTTGATGTGGTTTTTTCTATTGATAAAACTACAAGAGACGGAAGAACTTTTCCGCAGTTCAGGTTTAAAGATATTAAAGTAAAAGAACGAATTGAAAACAAAAGCGTTGAAGCAGTTCAGGCTTAAACTGATAAAAATTTATTAAAGTAAAAATGATAATCTTCGGTGTTGATCCCGGAACAAATCTTACAGGATTTGGAATTGTAAAGTTTAATAAAAATTCCTTCATCCGGATAAAAAACGGCTGCATAAAACTTCCCGCATCAAAATCCCTTGCATCTAAATTGGCCTTAATATATGATGAACTGGATAAGCTTATTAAAATTTATAAGCCGGATGAATTTGCAATTGAAACAGCTTTCTATGGTAAGAATGTTCAATCAGCAATGAAGATTGGCTACGCACGCGGCGTTGCTTTGCTTGCTGCAGTTCATAACGGCGTACCAACCAGTGAATATTCACCGCGTGAAATAAAAAAATCTGTTGTTGGAACCGGCGCAGCTTCTAAAGAACAGGTAAGTTTTATGATCAAAACATTGCTTGAATTAAAATCCGAAAAGATGAAGTTTGATGAGAGCGATGCACTTGCAGTTGCACTTTGCCATGCATTCAGAATGAAATCGCCCGCAAAAAAAAGTAAAGACTGGAAAGCTTTTGTTGAAGCATTTCCTGAAAGAGTTATTCAATAAGTTATTAATCATTTCTTAATCTTAAAAAATTAAATGATAGGTTATCTCACCGGTAAAATAATTTCATCTAAACCAACAAAAATTATAGTTGATGCAGGCGGCGTTGGTTATGTTGTAAATATTTCAATCAATACATTTGAAAAAATCTCAGAAAAAGAAAGCGTTTCTCTTTTTATTCACACTGTAGTAAGAGAAGATGCAATTACACTTTTTGGTTTTTACACCGAATCAGAAAAAGAAATGTTTGAGCATTTGATTACTGTAAATGGAATAGGACCCAAACTTGCTATTAGTTTATTATCAGGTATCCAAACAAGTGATTTAAAATCTGCAATTCAATCAGGTGATGTTTCCAGAATTGTAGCAGTGCCGGGAATAGGAAGAAAAACCGCGGAGAGACTTGTACTGGAACTACGAAGCAAGGTTGATTCTGTTGCAGATGAAGGAACTGCAGTTGTTTCTGTAAGCAAAAAGAATGAAGCTGTACTTGCTCTTACAACACTTGGTTACAATTCAAAAACCGCTGAAGCAGCAGTGCGTAATATTTTAAACTCAGCTCCCGAACTTTCACTTGAAGAATTAATCAAAAGAGCATTGGGTGATTTGAACAGGTAAAAGTTAATTCCCGCCAAGACTCAGATTACAGTACATTCCAATTCAGCAACTTCTGTAATTTCTGCTTTTAGTATATCACCTTTATTAACCTTACTAACTCCGGCAGGCGTGCCTGTAAAAATTAAATCTCCTTCTTCAAGCGTCATCAATGAAGAAATATACTCCACAAGTTCAACCGGCGGAAATAACATCATATTTAATTTTTCGTTTTGCTTCAGAACACCATTAACATGAAGTGAAATCTCTTCGTTCAATGTAAGTACATAATCTTTTTTTGAAATGAATTCCGATAATACAGCAGAAGTATCAAAACATTTTGCTATAGTCCATGGATGTCCTTTAGTTTTAAGAGTTGATTGAATATCGCGGAGTGTCATATCCAGACCAGCGCCATATGCTGCAATTGCATCTTCAGCAGATTTTTCATCCGCATTTTTCACAGTCTTGCCAATCAGCAAGACAAGTTCAACTTCATGATGCATTTCATTTGAGAAGGAAGGATAAACTATCTTACCGCCGTTAAAAATAACTGATGAAGATGGTTTTAAAAATATAACAGGCTTTTCCGGGATTTCATTGCCAAGTTCCTTTGCATGTTCTGCGTAGTTTCTTCCCACACAAACTATTTTTCCAATCGGAACTTCATCCCGGTTTTTAATTATGATTTTCTTCATTCTTTTCCCACCAGAATAATTGAGCGGTAAAAATATGAATTTAATTTATAATTCTGCTGAGAATGAAAACATGCATGTGAGAATTTTTATGTTTTCTGTTTCTTTTTTGTTGCGGCAGGAAATAAAATATTATTTAAGATTAATCTGTATCCCGGTGAGTTTTTATAAAGTGCAAGATCTGTGGGAGGATCGCCAACCGCATGCTGATAATCTTCGGGATCGTGCCCGCCGTAAAATGTAAAAGTTCCTCTTCCGTAAGAACCATGTATATATTTCACCTGATCTGTTCCTTCACGCTCGGCAAGTACAACTACAGAGGTCTTAATTGTTTCCCTGCGGAACATTGTTGTCTGTCCCATAAATCCTCTTACTACATTCACATGATTCTGCGTAAGCATTGTCGGCACAGGATCATATTTTGCTGAGAATTCAAATAAAGTAAAATAATCATTATCAAAATTTCCTACTTCATTCGGCTGAATATCAATGTTGCTGTATTCATAAACGTAAGGATTTATTTCAAGTTTAAAATCTTTAAAAGCAAGACTGTTTTCAAAATCAAGTTTTTGCTGCGCATCAGCATCAGCCGCATCACCATCATACATTTGTGCGCAGATATCTGTATTATGTGCAGCAAGCGCTATATCGTATGAATCAGTTGCGGAACACATTGCAAAAAGAAATCCTCCCTGCGCAACATAATTTTTTATTGTAATTGCAACATCACGCATCATTTCTGAAACTTTTTTGTAACCATTTTTCTTAGCGTTGTTTTCATACATCATTTGCTGATCAATATACCATTGTGCATTTGCAAAACTTCCGTAAAATTTTCCGTACTGGCCTGTAAAATCCTCATGATGCAGATGAAGCCAATCATATTTTGAAAGATCACCACTCAGAATTTCATCGTTCCAAATTTTATCATAAGGAACTTTTGCGTATTCAAGCGCGAGCGTAACTGCATCATCCCATGGTGCAAATCCCGGCGGAACATAAACAGCAATTTTAGGAGCTTTCTCGAGACGAATTACATCCATATTATTATCTTCACTTTGAACTTCAGCATAAATAGAAGCAGTTTGAGGTGCAGATAATGTTTCAAATGAAACTCCTTCCAATCTGCATTCCGCGGCAATTTTATCAGTATAATCAATAAGGAAAGAACCGCCGCGGTAATTTAAAAGCCAATCAGCTTTTAATCCCTGCAGCAAGCTGTTAAATGTAATTCCGTATGCTTTTAGATGATCTGTTTGTTTCAAATCCATAAATATTAATATTTTGGATTGAGGAAGTATAACAGATGTGAACAGCAAAAATCCCAATAAGTATTTTATCATAACGAGCTTAAAAATAAAAGCCGGAACGAGTCCGGCTGATTAAAAATTATTAAACATCAGTTTATGCTGATTTTCTGTCTTCCAGATAAATTGGTTCCGAGCCATGCTCAACAACATCTTTTGTGATAACGCATTTATCAACATTATCTTTATTAGGAAGTTCAAACATAATATCAAGCATAAATTCTTCAACAATAGAACGAAGAGCTCTGGCACCGGTTTTTCTTTCCATTGCTTTTTTAACTATCGCGCTGATTGCGAAGGGATCAAATTCAAGTTCAATTCCTTCCATCATAAACAACTTTTTGTATTGTTTAAGCAATGCATTTTTAGGTTCGGTAAGAATGCTCTTCAAAGCATCTTCACTCAGTGCATGAAGCGGAGCAGCAATAGGGATTCTTCCAATCAATTCCGGAATCAACCCATACTTTAATAAATCTTCCGGCTGAATGTATTGAAGCAAATTATCATCATCATTCTTGCCTTTAAGATCTGTGGCAAATCCCATTTTATTTTTATTAATGCGTGATGCAATAATTTTATCTATTCCATCAAAAGCGCCGCCAACAATAAAAAGAATATTTTTAGTATTAATATTTATAAGGCTTTGTTCCGGATGTTTTCTTCCGCCTTTGGGTGGAACGCCGGCAATTGTTCCTTCAAGAATTTTAAGCAGCGCCTGCTGTACACCCTCACCGGAAACATCTCTTGTTATAGAAGTGCTTTCGCTTTTGCGTGCAATTTTATCTATCTCATCAATATAAACAATTCCTTTTTGTGCGCGTTCAAGATTATAATCCGCTGCCTGCAGCAGATGCACCAGAACTGTTTCAACATCATCACCAACATAACCGGCTTCAGTTAAGGTGGTTGCATCCGCAATTGCAAAAGGAACATCAAGAATTTTTGCAAGCGTTTGAGCAAGAAGAGTTTTTCCAACCCCGGTTGGGCCGATTAAAAGAATGTTGCTTTTTTCTATTTCAACATCATCAAGTTCAAAAAAGGATGTTTTTGAATTTACCCTCTTGTAATGATTATACACCGCAACTGAAAGAACCTTCTTTGCTCTTTCCTGTCCGATTACATATTCATCAAGAGTTTTTTTGATTGATTCAGGTGTGTGTACCGGTGAGCTTTTGGTTTTTGTATTGCTGTATGCTGCCAGATTATTTTTAAGAATATCCACGCTGCTGCCGATGCAAATATCACAGATATAAACATCCGGACCTGCAATCATACTTCCAACTTCACTGCCGTCTCTTCCGCAGAATGAACATTTTACAATTTTTTGATTTTGTTTTTTTGCCATTAAAATCTCAGCTTAATTTATTCCTTAATTTTATTATCTCATCGCGTGCTTCATCAAGATATAAGGAGTTCGGGAATTTAGCAAGAAGACTCTCATATACCTCAATTGCCTTTTGAACATCATTTTTACCATACTGATAAATCTTTCCCAGTAAATATAAAGCTTTATCCGCATAAATATTTTTTTCATTTTCAGCGGTTATTAAACTAAGCAGATTTACAGATGTTTCAATTTCGTCCAGTGCAAGTTTCATTTCCGCGGCTCTTATTTTTGCCAGATGTGCAAGCACAAATCCCTTCGGATTTTGTGCAACAAGCTCATATTTCTCCGCTGCTTGTTCAAATTTCTTTTGTTCAGCCAGGAGTTCTGCTTCAGCAAAAATTAATAGATTGGCTGAATCATTCATCGTGGTATTAAGCAGCAGGGAAAGTTCTATTGCATCATTTGCGTTATTATCCTTCAGATTATTTAAAATTTCTGAAAGATTTTTTTTTGCCTTATTAATTTCACCATTGTAGAAATTTATATCTGCCAGTTTCAATCTTGCTGAATTCACCTTATCGGGAAGAGTACGGCTGTTTTCAATTATTTTGCTAAGATAATTCTCAGCCTCATCAAGATTTCCTTCAATTATAGCAATCTCAGCAAGCCCGGTAAGTGCATCTGCGGCAAATACAGAGAGCGGTGAATTTTCAACTACTGATTGAAAATATTTTTTTGCTTCTTCGGGTTTAGCTTCTTTTTCAATTTTTAGTTTTCCAATTCTAACTGAAGCTTCATTTGCTGCTTCAGAATGAGGGAAAAGTTTAATTACCTGTTCATACGCATCAACTACCTCATTAACTATTTCAGAAGAAAGGGGTATGATTTTATAATAAGGTTTCCATGCTGCAATTTGGGAAGTAAATTTTTTAGATAAAACTTCCTCCATAGTTTTTGCGTATCCAAGTTTTGCGTTTGAAATAAATGGAGATGCCGGATAACGTTTAATTATCTCATTAAAAACAGAAGATGCAATTTCATATTCCTGTTCATAAAAAAGCATCTGTGCAAAATTAAATAACTCAGCTCCCTGGCTTCCCTGCCTCTTATCTACTTCCGCATAAAGCTCACGCGCAGATTCATAATTTTTATCTTCGGTATATAGCCTTGCAAGCAGATAATAATAAGAAATGTTATCATCCGCTTTACAATCTTCAAATACTTTTATGGTTTCACCCAGTGCTCCCGGTTTTCCTATATAAGAAAAAATTCTTGCTTCAACCGCATTTAACTGATTTGGATTGTTAGATAATATTGAGCAATACTCTTCCGCGCCTTCTTTAAATCTCATTGTTAGTGAGTAAAGATTTGCAAGATCGTATGAAAACATATTTGGATCTTTTGAGATTTTTTTCCCTTTCTCCATCACTTCAATTGCTTTATCAAATGCTCTTCGTTCAGTTGCATAATTTGCAATCACTCTGTAAAAGACGGGATTCTGATCAGCCTTGCTTAATCCTTCATCCCAGATACTGCTGCCTTTTTTTTCATCTCCCATTAAATAATAAACCGAGCCAAGTAATCCGTATAAATTAATATCCTGCGGAGAGTTTGAAATTTTTTGCTGAATCAGATTAATTGATGAATCATACTCCTTCATCTGAAGCAGAACATCATTCAACGCCTGGAAATATTGGGGATTTGTTGGATTGCTGTTATAAAGCTCAGCAAAAATATTTTTTGCTTTTTCATAATCGCCGGATTGTGCGTAACTCTGCGCAAGAAGAAATCTGTTGGCAGAATCCCTGTTTATCTGGCAAAATATAAGTGAAGCAGAAGCTGCAAAAAGTATAATTACCTGTTTTAGCATGGTTTCAAAAATAACAATTATGAAAGGCGTTTCAAGGGAAATATGATGGGGTAAAAATAGTTATTTCACTGCGGCTTGTTGAAATGCATTTCTTCTGTTATTTCTCTAACCCGGTCTATCGCATAATCCAGCATGTATTTATCGGTGTTTGTTGAATCTCCAATATACTGCTGAAAAAATTTCATCGCTATTGATTTGTCTGCATAAGCCTCATCATAAGCTGCGGCAATATTAAACAGCACTGCTTTCCTGCCCGGCTCAAGATGCAATGCCTTTTTGTACCAGTTAATTGCCTGTTCAAATTTTTTTTGAGATTGATACACATTCCCAAGCTGGATGTATGATTCAGTAACATATTCATTCATCTGAATTGCTTCAACTGCTTTAAGATAATCAACAGAATTTTGGAAATCATTTTTATCCTTATAAGCAACACCGAGATACAATGCTGTAACTATATCCTTTTCATTTGTTTTTTTAAAAGCAGTATCAAGATATGAAACAGCTGAATCTAATTTATTTCCGTTGAATAAACAGATTCCAAAATTTCTGTAAGCAGCGGCGGATGTATCACACAAATATATTGCCTGCTTATAAGCATTTGCAGCTTCCGGAAAATTTTCCAATCTGAATTGAGCTTCTGCAGCAATTCTCCACAAATCTTTAACCCCGGGATAATATTGTAAAGTTTTCTCTGCAATTCTAAATGCAGATACAGGCCGTTCTGTTTTGAAGTACAAATTGCTCAACCGTAAAACTACTTTTAAATTTTTTGGATTGAGCCTGTTTGCAATATTAAGATTAACAAGCGCATCATCATATTCCGCAAGCGCTTCATTACAAACTCCCAATAATTCATAATAAGCTGAGATTGAATCACCCATGCTAATTAAATTTTTAATAACTGCCTTTGCATTTTCCCATTCTTTTAATGCAATGAATGTTTTAGCAAGCTTTAACATCACCGGAAGGTTTGATGAATCCGCAGATAAATATTGCATATAAAATTTTTTTGCATCTTCATGCTGATCGGAAGAATAATAAACATCTGCCATTAAACGGAATAACTCCTTATCATCTTCCTGAATTACCGATGCTTTGGTTAACACAGCTGCCGCGTTTTCAAACTGTTCTAATGCGGCATAACATTGAGCAAGTTTTTTTAACGCTGTTAAATTTGTCGAATCATTTTTTAATTGTGCATTAAGCTCTGCAATAGCAGAAGAATAATCTCCGTTAAATATAAATTGATCAACAGAAATATTCTGCGGATAAATTTCACTAAGTGAAAAAGCAAATATCACCACGCATGTTAATAAAATTTTAATCATAATTGTTGTTTAATGATTTTTTGAATCACTCAAGTTTAAAAAGTATAGGAATTGAAACCTGAACCTTTACAGGTTTTCCGTTTTGTTTTCCGGGAAAAAATTTTGTCTGTTTAATTGCATTAATAGCTGCTTCATCCAATCCTGCCCCAATTCCTCTTATGATATTTGCGTATGCAACATTTCCTTCTTCATCAATATATGCCAGAACATAAACCTTTCCCTCAACACCTGCTCTTTTTGCGGTTTGGGGATAAACAATTTTTTCCTGTATTGCCTTAATGCCGCCGATTGGCTTGGGCATTTCTTCTACAGATACCAGGTATTCTCCGGAAGTAAAACTTTCAGGTATAGAATCTGTGTCTGAAAATTTGAAATTATACTGAGATTTGACAGGCTTATTATCTATCATGCCTGGTTTAAATTTCCAGCGTTTAATTTCATCAATAATTAAGTCATGGATTTTTTTATCATGACCGGAAAGGATTTGGATTTTTTCAACGTTTCCGGATTCATCTATCAATAATTTATAATGAACAGATATTTTATTGCTTCCTGATTTCTCAAGCTCATTTAATTTTTCAATAAGCTTAAGTTGATTATCTTCAATTAATCCCGGCGGAACATCAATCTTTGAAACAGGAACATAGATCTCATCATAATTTGGAATTACTTCAATACGGTTTTCTTCCTTGCATCCCAAAAAGAAAAGAAAAAATAAAACCGGAATTATTTTTTTCATCTTCAGCTCCATTTAAAGTTTTGCATGAATAACAATTTCATTTTCGGGTTTTGATGTAATTTCCGCTGCGGGCAGACTGTGAATTAAAAGTTCAATCATTTCATTTTGTTTTATTACTGTGCTGCTAAGGTTTTCAAACATGCGGTTATAATCTTTTAACATCATGAATGCAAAAATGCTTGTAATCAGAAGAAGTATTGATGCGGCGGCGGCAAATACAGGCAGCCATTTATATTTTTTTGTTTTTGCAGCAGATGATTTTATTGAGTTATAAATTTTTAATTCTGTTTCGAATGGCAAGTCTTTATTTTCTTCCTGTATAATATTTTTTAATTGCTTCATCCTGCTGAAATATTCTCTTGCTTCAGGATCAGCAGCAAGTAATTTAAAGAGCAACGCTTCTTCATCATTGGTTAACTCATCATCAAAATATTGATTTATCAAAATTTGATTTTCATTCATCACTGCCTCACTTAATTTTTGCTGATAAATTTTTTATTAATTTTTGGCGCACATTATACAGCCTGCTTTTAACCAGATTCTCATCAATCTCAAGAATTTTACTAATTTCTTTATAACTAAGTCCGCCGAATTCTTTCATTATAAAAGGCTCTCTCAATTCAGGCTGAATTGAATTGAGTTCATTCATTATTATTTGTTTCATTTCATCAAATTCAAATTGATGAACAACTGATTGATCATGGGGAATTTCAATTTCATTTACATCTTCAACATTATATCTATCAACATGAATTTTTTTCTTGCGGAAATGAGAATAAATTTCATTCCGTGCAGCTTTGAATAACCA
>Ga0079224_100013943_pt1 | contig 11211 bp, 8 predicted proteins | sample Stecom2015_FD_80414 | JGI IMG/M metagenome (GOLD analysis project Ga0079224, IMG submission 80414) | Agricultural soil microbial communities from Utah to study Nitrogen management - Steer compost 2015 | ecosystem: Environmental > Terrestrial > Soil > Agricultural land | place: USA: Utah...
CCCGTTCGGCGCGACCCAGAGGGTCTGCCCGATCACCGGGTCCGGCGGCGGGGGCCCCTGGGTGTAGAGCTTCCCCGACTGTTGCACCTCGGATTCTAGGCGTTCGAGGTCGTCGAGGATCGCCTGCACGTCCCCGAGCTCCTCCAGGCCCTCCAGCTTCTCCCACAGCTCCGGGAGGGTGACATCGTTCAGCTGCTCCAGGTTCGCGATCGCCTCGGCGAGCTCGGCGCGCGTCTGGTCCATGATCTCGTCGATGTCGCGCACGCTGTGCTCGGTGCCGTCCGGCCTCGTCCAGCGGGTGTCGCCGGAGGTGCCCATGTGCTTGATCCCGTGAGCGTTCGTCCGACCCTGGTCCTGCACGTCGACCATGCCCTCGATGAGCTGACGGAGGGCCGCCGCGGGCTCGACGTTGATGTTCCGCCTATACGTCATCGCCGACCAGCTCCTCCTCGTCGTCGTACCAGTCCGTGTCCTCCTGGAAGTCCAGCTTCACCGTCGAGGTCACGAAGTCACCGGACGCCGCGATGATCCTCTGCCGCGTCGTCCCGCCCGGGAGGGTCAGCCACTCGTCGGCCGAGAGGGTCACCGCCGCGAGGTCGCCGACATGCCAGTGCCCCAACTCCGTCCGCTCGTCGTCCCCATCGACGGTGAGCGTGAGCTGGGTCAGCGGAGTCGCGCCCTGCCGGAGGCGCGCGCGAGCATGGTCGAGGATGAGCTGAGGATTCTCCGAGTCGGACGTCGACCCGACCGTCTCCAGCAGGGGGACGTACTCCCGCATCCGCTTGAGATCCTGCACGACCTTGATCAGGGTGCCCTGGTCCTCCCCGGCGCCCGTCCAGTAGACGCGATTCACCACGTCGGTCCCGTCATGCGTCACCTTCGGCGAGGCGACGGGGCCGCGCGGTGCCGTGGTGTCGAGGCTCATCTCCCATTCCTGCGCGATCGCGGGCTGAGCGACGGTGCCGTGGTGCATCGCCCAGACGATGCTGGTGTGCGTCTCGTCCTCCCACTCGGGCCGGAACATGATGTCGGGCCCCTTGAGGACGTTCGACAGCTCCGTGAGCCGCTTCCAGGAGAGGTTGTTCGCGAGGTTGTAGCCCCAGTAGGTCCGCTCGTTGAGCTTCGACCCTGTCTCGCGCGGGGACGCGAAGCGGATCGGGAGGTGCCCGCCCGTCTTCGCGTCCGTCGAGAGCTTCACGACCTCCTGAGCGATCGTCCCGAGGCTCATCCCGGACCGGCGCACTACGGACTCCGCGAGCTCCTGCGCCGTATCCCGCGATGCTGAGGAGCCGCCGGGGAGGAAGTCCTTCGCGAGGACGACGCGCTGCTCCAGGATCGCGCCGATGCCGCGACAGGTCAGCGTCACAGTCTCCCGCGCCTCCTCCGGCGGCTCGACGACGGGACCGGCCAGCCAGGGCCTCTCCGTCCCGTCGACGCCCGTCTTCGTGATGAGCACGCCGCCGCTCCACTGCCGCCACCAGGACGGCTCGATCTCCCTCATCCGCGGCTTCGAGAGGGTGACCTCGAACTCCTCGATGTCGTTGAGGTCGATGCGCCACTTCCCATTCGCCGCGATGCTGATCTCCGCCCCCCGCTCTCCGGTCATCGGGCGGATCAGGTACGCGGTCCAGGTCACTTCCGCACCCCGGCGTCCCAGAGGTTCATCTCGGTGAGGAGCTCAGAGGAGTTGCCGAAGATGAAGGACCCTCCGGAGTAGTTCTTCGTCTTCACCGTGACGGTGTAGTCCCCCTCAGTGGCGACGAAGGACCAGGTCGCCGCGTTGGTGTTCCAGTTCGGGGTGTGCGCTGCGAGCATCCGCCGAGTCGACCCCGAGCCGCCCGGCCCGACGAAGGAGAGCGAGAACTGCGCGGTGCCCGACGTGGTGCCGCTCGACTTGATCGTCGTCGTCATGTCCGCGCGGATGATCCGGTCCGACGGGAGGTGGAAGCGTCCGGTGAACCGGGTCACCTCGTCTCCGCCGACGACGCCGCCGCCCGGATCGCGCCACTGTGCGAGGCGGCCGAGGGACGCCCCGGCCGGGATCGCGAAGTTCCGGTCGATCGACTGCGTCGCCGAGGTCGTCGCCGTGATCCCGGCGGGGACGGTGAACTTCGCGATCGCGACTCCAGAGGGGATGTTCGTCGAACCGATCGCGACGCGCACCGCCCCGTCGCCGTCGACGTAGATCGTGTCCGTGCGCGAGCCGGTCGCCGGAGCCGGGTTCGTCTGGACGGTCGTCCCCTCGACGGGGACGAGCATCCCGAGCTTCGAGGAGAAGCTCGTCCACATGAACACGGTCCCCGCGGTCACGGCGTAGGCCATGCCCGAGGTGCCCGAGACGGTGAGCCCACCGTTCGGGAGCAGGCCGCTGTTCATGTACTGCGAGCCGATGATGCGCTGGAGGTCGGACGGGGTCGTGCCCGTGCCGTCGGCGAGGGGCGCCTTCCCGAGCGGGTATCCCATGGTGTTCTCCTCAGATGTAGGTGTCTCGGTGGCGGACGACGGCCCAGCCGGTGCCGCCCTGTAGCGGGTCAAGGCGAGGCGTCTCGACGCCGCCCTGCTCGATGCCTGCCCAGCCTCGCTCGACGAGGCGGTGCGACTGGTCCTGCCCGGAGACGAGCAGAGCACCAGACATGTCCACGAGGACGGGCATGTCGGGGAACGTCGGCCACGGGTAGGTCACCCTCCGTGATCCTACGGTGACCGCGAAGCCTCCCGGCAGATCCCCGACGACCTCGATCTGCGGGTAGCTGGTCACGTTGCCGTTGTTCCACATCGTGACCTCGGAGTCGACGGCCGCCCCGAAGGTGAGGACCGGCTCGGTGAGCTCGACGCGCGGATTCCGGATGCGCACCTCCGTCGCCTCGTCGGCGGTGTAGAGGAGCTGAGGGGCAAACCCTCCCGTCACGGCGTCCTCGGGCGCCGTCCACGAACGCTCGACGTGGACCCACTCTCCGCTCACGAGCGTGTCGTCCCCGATCTCGCCGTCCCCGACGAACTGGGTCCCCCCGTCTGCCTGCGTGTAGTAGACCGCCGTGCGCGCCCGCATGGTGTCGTTCGCGACGTCGATCCAGGCGTCGTACGACACGCGGTAGGTCTGGCCCGGGACGAGCGTCATGGAGTCGTACCCGGTGACCGTGTTCGGGTAGGCGTTGAACTGCGTCGTCGACCCGTTCAACGCCGGGCGGGTCCAATAGAGCCCCTGCGAGGACCAGGACCACTGATCCCCTCCCATGACGTCCCGGAGCTCAGGCGACTCCGGGTCCCCGATGAGGTTCCCGCTCACGGCCATAGAGCCGCCCGAGAACAGCGGATACTCCAGCCCCACCCCGGCGCCCGGCAGGGTCAGCGTCCCCTCCCGCCACGGGCCGTACACGAACGGCTCCGCGGACCTCAGCGGGATGCTGAACTCCAGGATCTTCTCGTCCAGCTTCTCGACCGACGGCGTCCCGTCGAGACGCACCGTAGTCCACAGCACCCGGTCGTCGGCCTCCTGGACCGCGAGGGTGCCCTCCTGCCCGTCCCACATGATCCCGGACAGCTCACGCTCGACGTCGTCCCGCGTGTCGCTGTCGATGTTCCGGACGGCGCCCCGGATCGAGAGGGTCCTCCCCTCCCGCCAGCCGCGCGAGGGGAAGTCTCCGTGCCGGTAGCGGTCCGTCACCGACGAGCGGACGCCGGACCCGCCGTACCAGCCGGGAATGTCCTCCAGGACCCAGTGCGAGTCCGGGAGGTAGTCGAGGCGGGTCGTGAAGGTCCAGCTCGTCCCGTCCGCCTGCGTGAGGATCGCGGTGCGATCCGTCGGCCTCGTGATCATCGGGTCATCCTCCGCAGCGTCTTGAAGTCGAGGGTGTCAGCGAGTCGCTCGCCCCAGATCGTCGGATCCGCCGTCTCGGGCGGCGTCACCGTGAGGTTCATCGTCGCCGTCGACCCTGCGACGGGCGCCGGGGCCGAGATGACCCTCCGCCCCTGCACGGCTCCGGCCGGGAGCGCGAGGGACCGCGCCGACGGGATGTCGACCATCTGCGACGCCGCGCGGCCGATGGGCCGGGACATCTCCTCGATGCCGTCGATGAGCCCCTCGCCGGTGAAGCGTCCGATCTCGGCGAACACCCTCGACGGCGACTTGATCTTGAGCGCCCGGCGGACCGTCGCGGTGAGCTTCTTCGCCATGAGCTCGCTCGCCTTCGTCACCTTGTCGAGGTGAGAGGTGAGGCCGCGCACGAGGCCCTTCGCCGCGTCGACGCCGTTCTGGTACATGCTCTGCGCGAGGGACTTGCCGCCCTTCGCCGACGCCTTGCTGAGCTTCTCGTAGGCCGTCGAGAGCGAGGTGATCTCGGCACCGCTCGCGTTCGCGAGATTCTTCGCGAGCTGTGCCCCTCCCGCGACTCCGAGCTGAGCGACCTGGTCGACGAGGCCCTTGCTCAGCCCCTTCCTCTGGAGCCCGGTCAGCGTCGACGTGAACGAGGAGACGGACTTCGCCGCGCTCGTGAACCCGGTGATCAGCGAGGAGACGCTCCGCTTCGACGAGTCGGCGGTGAGCGTGAAAGTGTCCTCCAGCTTGCTGGTCATCGACGCGCCGTAGTCGTCGCGGACCTTGATCGCGTCCTTGAGCTGGGTGTTCGCCTTCTTGATCCGCTCGGTGAGCGACTCCCGCTGCTTCGCCATGCTCTCCAGCGTCTTCGCGGTGCTCGCCGCGTAGCGCTCGAAGAAGCTCTTCGCCTGGCTCTGCGCCGCGCCCTTCGTGTCGCCGCGCCGGGCCGCCGTGATCGCCGCCTGCGTGAGCTCGATCTGCTTCCGCACGGAGGCGAGGCGCTTCGCCGCCTGCGCCGCGGCCGCGGTCTCGACGGTGCGGGTCCGGGTCTTCGCCTTCCCCGTCTTCGTCTTGCCGATGACGTCGACGACCTTCCGCGTCGCCTTCGCCTGCTTCGCGAGGGCCGAGGCGTCCCGCCTCAGCCGCACGAGGCGGTCGGAGAGCGCGTTGACCTTGATCCCCTTCGAGGACTTCGCCTTCTTCTCGAACTCGGTGAGGATCCCCTTCGCGAGCTTGTCGACGGTGTCCTTCGTCTTCTTCTCCCCGGCCGAGAGGCCGTTGACCAGGCCCTCGACGGAGTAGTTGCCGACCTTCATGAACTCGCGGGACGGAGACTTGATCCCCAGGGCGCCCTTCGCCGCGTTCAGCGCGCCCTTCGCCATGCCGCGCATCTTCGAGGTCAGCGCCCCGGCGGCTCCGGAGACGCCGTTGATCACGCCCTGCACGATGTTCCGGCCCACCGAGGTGAAGCCGGAGATCATCCCGCGGAGCGCGGCGAGGGCTCGGGTGCCCATCGAGCGGAACAGCTGCACCACGGCGTTCATGCCCGAGGAGACGGCGGACTTGATCGCGCTCAGGATCGAGGTGAACGTCGACCGGATCCCGTTCATCGCGCTCGTCACGACGGCCCGGGCGGAGTTCAGCACGGAGGAGAACGTCGAGCGGATCGCGTTCAGCACGCTCGTGACGACGCTCCGCGCCGCATTCATGCCCGAGGTGAAGGCGGAGCGGATCGCGGACAGGGCGCTCGTGACGATCGAGCGGGCCGCGCTGAGCACCGAGGAGAAGGTCGACCGGATCGCATTCAGCACCGAGGAGACGACGGCTCGGGCCGCATTCATCCCCGAGGAGAACGCGGACCGGATCGCGCTGAGGACGGAGACGACGATCGCGCGCGCCGCGTTCAGCACCGTCGAGAAGGTGGAGCGGATCGCGTTCAGGATCGAGGAGACGATGCTGATCGCGCCGGTGAGGATCGAGCCGATGACCGAGACGATGCCCGTGATGATCGAGGTGACGACGGCGCGCGCGGCGGTGAGGATCGTCGTGATCGTCGTGCGGATCGCGGTGAAGATCGTCGTGACGACGGTCACCGCTCCCTGGAGGACGGTCATCGTCCCCGTCACGACGGCCTGCCACGCGGTGACGACGGTCGTCACGATGGTCTGCACGACGGTCATGATCGCCGTCGCGATCGTCTGGAAGACGGCGGTGACGGCGGCGATCATCGTCTGGATGCCCTGGATGAGCCCCTCGATGAGGAACCGCCCGATCTCCGCGAAGATGGTGCTCGGGGAGGCGACGCCGAAGAGCGCCTTCACCGCCTCGATCACCGAGGTGACCCACTGCGTGAAGAAGTCGATGACGCCCTGCGCCGCCGACATCACGCCCTGGATCAGCCCCGCGATGAGGTCGACGCCGAGCTGCACGAAGCCCTGCACGACGCCCTCCAGCATCGCGCCGATCCCCGAGAACATCTGGATCAGCCCGTCCCAGGCGCCCCGGAAGTCTCCGTTGATCAGGTCAGCGAGGATCGAGAAAGCCTGCCCGAGAGCGGCGAGCGCTCCGCCGACGAAGGTGCCGACGATGCCCATGAGGTTCGAGATCACGCCCGCGACGGTCGACAGGGCCGGGCCGAGGATCGAGACGAGCAGGTCGATGATCGGCTGGAGTCGGTTCAGCATCGCGCCGAACAGCTCAGCGAGGCCCGTCCAGACGGGGATGAGCCCGGACTGGATCTTGCCGACGAGGTCCATGAAGCCCGCGGCGAGGGTCTGCACGGCGGGGACGATCATCCCGACGATCGGCTGGACCACGCCGATGACGCCCTGCACGACGCCCGAGAGCGCCGTCCGGAACTGCTCGGTGGTCGCGTAGGCGTGCACGAAGGAGGCGACGAGCGCGCCGATCCCGGCGACGACGAGGGTCACCGGCCCGGCGGCCGCCGCGATCGCGCCACCGACGGAGCTCATCACGGCGCCCAGGCCGCCCGCGGCCGCGACCGCCGGGGCTAGGGCGCTCACGAGGCCCGCGACGCCGGAAATGACCGGCAGGAGCGCCGCGAGGAAGCTACCGACGGCCGCGACGACAACGCCGACGACGCCCGCGATGCCCGCGAGGGCGGCCGCGAGGCCAGGATTCGCCTGCACCCACTGGCTGATCGCCTCGACGACCTGCTGGATGTACGGCGCGACGGTCTGGATCGCGGAGACGAGGACGCCGCCGATGACCGGAGCGACGGCGGAGAGCGCTCCCATGAGCGACTCGACGACGGGGCCGAGCGCCTCGATCGCCGCGCCGAGCACGGGGCCGAGGACGGAGGCGAGGGTCCCCGCGAAGGAGGCGACGGACCCGAAGGCGGACGCGAGCGCCGGAATCGACGGGAGGAGCCCGACGACGCCCGCGAGGACGCCCTCGAAGAACGACACCAGGCCGCCCTGGAAGGCGGGAGTCTGGAAGGCGTCGCTGATCGCGGTCAGCGCGACGGAGCCAACCTGCCCGGCGAGCACGAGGATCTCCGCGATCGTCGGCGCGAGGGAGGTGAAGGCGTCCGCGAGGTTGCTCAGCCCGGGGCCGAGGGCCGCCATAGCGTTGTGCGCACCCTCGAACACCGTCGTGAGCGCGCCCTGCCACACGGGCCCCTCCAGGGCCGCGTTGACGTTGCGGAGCCCGGCGGCGAGCTCTCCGAGCCCGGAGCCCCCGGCCTCAGCGGCGGCGCGGCCGAGGTTGCTGAACACTCCGCCGATCCCCCAGATGACGGAGCCGAGGTCCTGGAGCGCCTGGATCCCCGTGTCGATCCAGCCGAAGATCTCCCCGCTGTTCGTCGCGTCCTCGACCCAGGCGGAGAACGACTCGGACACCCGGTTGAACCAGGACGCGAGAGCGGGCAGGTACGACGCGCCCACGTCCATGAGCCCCATCATCGCGTCGGTGAAGTGGGCGATGCCCTCTCCGGCGATGTCGATGCTGTCGCGGACGGACGCGAGGATCGAGTCGAGGTGCCCGACGTTGTCGGCGCTCGCGGCCGCGTTCGACATCGACGCGAAGAAGGTGCCGAGCTGAGACGACACCTCGGTCAGCCGATTGCTCAGCGTCGGGAGCCAGGCGTCGACGAGGTTGCGCACCGCCGCCTCGGCCTTCCCCGAGAAGGCGTCGCCCATGTCCCGCTTGAGCTGCGTGAACTTCGGGCCGAGGTCGTCGAGCTTCTCGAACAGGTCCGAGAGTCCGATCACCGTGCCCGCGATGCCGACGCCGAAGCCCGCGAAGATGCCCGGCAGGGCCAGGGCCAGCGGAGCGATCGAGGCGAGGGACCCGCCGAGAGCGAGGAGGTTCGAGGTTCCCGCGAGGGCCATGCTGCTGACGTTCGTCAGAGCCGTCGACACGGCCGCGATCGACGGGACGGTCCGGTCGAGGTCCATGAGCGCGTCGCGCATCCCGCGGAGCCGGTCCGTGATCGCCCTCGCGCCGCCGAGGGCCGCGAGCTGAGCGACGACCTTCGCCGACGCGGACTTGTCGAGCTCCGGGAGGATCTTCACCGTCCGCGGCCGAGTCGCCGCCGCGATCCGAGCCGACAGCCATGCGCCGTCGAAGTCAGGGAGGACGGGCACCTCGGCGTCGTGGTCCTCGATGTCGTCGACCATCTTGCGGACCCGCCGGTCGAACGACTTCCCCTTCTGCGCGGTGACGGTCAGCTCGATCGCGTCGAGGCTCTTCGCGGCCGCCTGCGCGGCGCGTCGCGCCTGGTTCAGCGCGGCCCGCTTCACCTCTCCGAGAGTCGCGGGGATCTCGACGGGGGTGAGGCTCTTCGCGAGGGCCTGCGCCTCGCGGCGGGCCGCGTTCATCGCCGACTTGCTCGGCGTCGCGAGGGCGGTCGGAAGCTTGATCTCGTCGAGGGTCTTCGCGACGGCGCGCGCCTCCCGGACGGCCGAGTTCAGCGCGGACTTCCGCACGTCCTCCAGGCCGACGGGGAGCTTGATCTGCGACGCGCGCTCGACGGCACGGCGGAACTTCTGGATGGTGGCCTGGGGCTCACCCTTCGCCACTTCGGCGCCCACTTCGATGTAGACGCCGCCCGCATCCTTGTCCGCCATGCCGCCTCCGCTCGATCACCTACTACGCATTGAGCGACTGCCTCAGCGAGGCGAACGCATTCGTCTCCGCCTCAGCACTCCAGGGGCCGACCTTCGGTGCGTACCCCTTCGGCGGCTGGTACAGCCGTCGCTCAAACCTGTCTCGCTCCTTCTGGTCCGCCTCGCGCGTTGCCCACCACCAGACGAAGTTGCAGAACCGGTCCAGAGACAGATTGTGCAAGCTGGGGATTGCGTGGGCGACGGCGAAGCCGTCCAGGTCTTTCCAGTGCTCGACGGCCAGAGCGACCAGCCGTTGAGTCACGAAGTAGGGTCCTCGGAGTCCTCCCTCGCCGCCTCGATGACCTTCTCCATCAGCTCGGAGATGTGCTCGATGTCGAGCTTGTCCTTGGGGTCCTGCATCCGAGCGCGGACCTCTCCGGCGGCGTCGCCGAGCACCTTGTCGGCCCATTCGAGGATGTCCTCGATCGCCTCAGCCTCGGCGGCGATGTCCACCTTGCCCGGATTCTTCCCCTTCGCCTTCTTCGAGGCGTTCTCCCGCTTCTGCACGGTGCGTGCGAGGGCGATGGAGGCGGAGGACTTCGGGACGTAGATGTCGTAGACGACGCCGACGAGGCGGGCCTGGAAGTCGGGTCCTCGGTACTGCTCCTCGTCTCCGACGGAGAAGGCGAGATTGGGGGTGGACTTGGTGGCGGCGCTGTTCTTGGGGCTCATGCCGGGCATTCTAGCGGATGAAGTCTCGGCGGCTCGCGAGCCTGAGCGCCCGCTCGAAGAAGTGCCCTCCGGGATCCGGCCGGACGTACCTCGCGAAGACGAAGGCGTTCAGCCCCTTCGGCTTGAACCGGAGCGCCTTCGCGCGGATCGGCCGGACGGGGCCGCGGCCGAACTCCTGCCAGCCCGCATAAGGCATGTCGGAGAAGACTCGGTAGCGCGCGAGGCCGGTCCGGCGGACGCCGATCTGGTTCAGCATCTTCCCCGTCCCGACGCGATCGGTGAGCGCGATGCCCTCCTTCACCCGCATCTGCGAGATCGACGCGGCACGCGCGGCGCCCTGCTCGGCGACCCGCTCCATCTCGCGGCGGATCGCCCGCTCGTCGATCGCGAAGCGCGCCCTCACAGGTCCGCACCCGTCCTGAGCGTCATCGTCCACTCGCCACCCGCACAGCCGCCGTCCGGGCCGGACGGGGTCCAGCTCCCGAGGCGCGTCGTCAGAGCGTCCCGATGCTGGTAGTCCTGGAGCACGTCAGCGAGCTCGCGCATGTCGCGGAAGCCGCGATGCCCGTCCGCGGTGATCTTCGCGGCGCTCGGCGCCCGGCCCCGGTCGTCGACGGTCTCGACGCACCGGATGATCCCGACGCCGAGGGTCAGGTCGTAGCCCGTCGGGCACTTCACCGAGTTGGTGTTCCCCTGGTAGAGCGGCGCGACGGCGATGACGCGGACCCAGAGCTGTCCCGCACAGCAGTCGTCCCAGGCGACGCTCGCACCCGGCGCGACGATCGTCCGGCCCGGCTTCACGGTGAGCCGCGCGTAGACCGCGTCGACGAGCTCGACGAGGCCGACGGGGATCCCCTGCTCGTCAACCCTCATCGCCGACCCCGGGGAAGGTCGACGCTGTGCACGGCCGCCGGGCGGCGAGGCCGCGTCACCGACGCGATCCACGAGTCGATCAGCCAGATGCCGGTGCGCCCGTCGTCGAGCCCCTCGAAGGAGTCGAGCATCGCGACGGTCACGCCCTGCCTCGTGACGGTCTGCACGCGCTGCGGGAGCTGGCACGAGCCGTCATCGCACAGCGCCTTCATGAGCTCCATCGCGAGGACCCCGGCCGCGATCTTCCCGCCCGCCGGGACGGGGAGGCCCCGCTGGTACTCGACCACGAAGGTGTCCGGCTCCGTCGGGTCCGCGTCGAGGTTCTGCGTGACCGGCCACGTCCCGCCGTCCGTGCGGACGAGGAGCCGCTGAGCGTCGACGCGGTACGCCTCAGCGGAGAGAGTCGCCCCGTCGATGGTGACCGCGTCGACGGAGTCGATCGGCCAGGGGAGGGACAGCGCCCGCGTGCCGTCGACGCACGAGCACCGTCCCCCACACTGGCCGCATCCGATGTTGATCCAGCGCCCGCCGATCAACACCGGCATCCACGGGGAACCTGAGCCCGTCCCCGTGGTGGTCTGGGTGAACTCGCGGAGAGCGCGGTGCGGGTCCTGCCGAAACGCTCGGCAGGGCCGCACCGTCGCCGGGCACACGCCGTAGAGGCCGCCGGTCCACCGATCCAGCAGATCGGTAGCCATCTCCTCCGCGAGGCGCTTGGTCTCG
>Ga0079224_100013944_pt1 | contig 11211 bp, 8 predicted proteins | sample Stecom2015_FD_80414 | JGI IMG/M metagenome (GOLD analysis project Ga0079224, IMG submission 80414) | Agricultural soil microbial communities from Utah to study Nitrogen management - Steer compost 2015 | ecosystem: Environmental > Terrestrial > Soil > Agricultural land | place: USA: Utah...
CGAATCGCCACCGAGAAACCCTACGGAAAGTGGGTCCGGGAAAATCTCATCACGCTCGATGACCTGCCCGAGCCCTCGTGGATTTCTCCTCCGGATAGTGGGACTTTGAGGACTCGAGAGGTGGCTTTCGGATACACCACCGAAGATTTAAAGATGATCTTGGGTCCGATGGCCGAATTTGCGGTCGAACCGATCGGGTCGATGGGGAATGACACTCCTCTCGCCGTGCTCTCGGATCGCCCCCAACCGCTTTACAACTACTTCAAGCAGCTTTTTGCACAGGTTACCAATCCCCCCGTGGATGCCATTCGGGAGGATTTGATAATGGATATCGGCACAACAATCGGGCCTGATGGCAACTTGTTAGAACCGGTTCCCGAGGCGGCACGCCAGATTGAGCTTAATTCTCCCATTCTGAGCAATGAGGAGCTGGAAAAACTGAGGCAGCTAGATGGCAGCAAATCGTTGGGCGACGCTGGTATTCGTTTCAAGACGCGAACCATTCGGATCCTCTTTCCTGCCGATGAGGGACCTTCCGCCCTTTCGCGAGCGGTGGATAAGGTATGTGAAGAATGCCGCAAGGCCATTGAAGAAGGCTGCGAAATCCTGATTCTCTCGGATCGAGGCGTTGACGGAAAGTGGGCTCCAATTCCGGCTCTACTGGCTGCCGCAGGGGTTCATCACTACTTGATCAGAAGCGGTTTGCGAGGATCAGTGGGGATCGTTGTGGAAAGTGGGGAGCCGCGAGAGATCCATCACTTCGCCCTGTTGATTGGCTATGGAGCCAGTGCCGTTAATCCTTATCTGGCTTTTGAGACGCTGAATCGGCTTATCCGAGAAAAGAAGGTGGCCGGTATCAGCTATGAAGAGGCTGTCGAGCATTACATTAAAGCGGTTAATAAGGGCGTTGTGAAGGTAATGTCGAAGATGGGCATCTCCACGATCCAGAGCTACCATGGAGCTCAAATCTTCGAAGCCGTTGGACTAAGCGACGAGGTTATTTCTCGGTATTTCACAGGAACACCCTCGCGAATCGGTGGTGTAGGACTTGACGTAATTGCGCAGGAAGTTCTTTTGCGTCATGAAAGAGCATTTCCTAGCCGTAACGCCGGCCCCGTCTTGCTCGAGGAGGGAGGTCATTATCAGTGGCGCCATAATGGCGAAGGCCATCTCTTCAGTCCAGAAGTTGTACACAAGCTTCAATATGCGTGCCGGACCAACGATTTTGAAAAGTTCAAGGAGTACACTCGAGCAGTGGATGAGCAGTCCAGAAAGCTTTTTACACTGCGTGGACTCTTTGATTTCAACTATGCCTCTGAGCCGATTCCTCTGGAAGAGGTGGAGCCGGTGGAGTCGATCGTCCGGCGATTCAAGACCGGAGCCATGTCTTACGGTTCAATCAGCAAAGAGGCGCATGAAGCTCTAGCGATTGCCATGAACCGTATTGGCGGTAAGAGTAACACCGGAGAAGGAGGTGAAGATTCCGGTCGGTATGTTCTTGATCCCAACGGCGACTCTCGTAGTAGTGCCATCAAGCAGGTGGCGTCCGGAAGATTCGGGGTGACCAGTGAATACCTGGTCAACGCTCAGGAAATACAGATTAAGATGGCTCAAGGCGCCAAGCCCGGTGAAGGAGGACAACTGCCCGGCCACAAGGTTTATCCGGAGATTGCCCGCGTTCGCTATTCGACTCCCGGAGTAGGTCTGATTTCTCCTCCTCCACATCACGATATTTACTCCATCGAGGATCTGGCCGAGCTGATTCACGATTTGAAGAATGCAAATCGGGATGCACGAATCAGTGTGAAGCTGGTGGCTGAAGTTGGGGTAGGGACTATCGCCGCAGGTGTTGCAAAGGCTCACGCCGACGTGATCCTGATCAGTGGATACGACGGCGGTACCGGGGCCTCCCCGCTGACCAGCATCAAACATGCCGGGATTCCCTGGGAACTCGGGTTGGCAGAGACCCATCAGACCCTGCTGATGAATGATCTCAGAAGCCGTGTACGCCTGGAAGTGGACGGGCAGCTAAAAACCGGTCGTGACGTCGTCATCGGAGCACTCCTGGGTGCGGAGGAGTTCGGCTTTGCAACCGCACCTCTCGTGGTGTTGGGATGTGTAATGATGCGGGTGTGTCACCTGAATACTTGTCCGGTAGGAATCGCCACCCAGAATCCCGAGCTCAGAAAGAAATTCATGGGTAGTCCCGATCACGTGGTCAACTTCATGTACATGATTGCCCAGGAAGTTCGACAACTGATGTCGCAGCTTGGCTTTCGAACAATGGATGAAATGGTGGGACAGACAGATCGGTTGAAGGCTCGTCCTGCAGTGGATCACTGGAAAGCACGTGGTCTGGATTTCTCGAAGATCTTCCATCAACCGAAGGTCCCGAGTTACGTAGGATGATATTGTCAGATTTCACAGGACCATGGACTTGAGGAATCCTTGGATCAGACCACGCTCTTAGAAGTGTGTAAGCGTGCCATCGAGAACGGCAATGCGGTCTCGGCCAGACTCCCGATTCGCAATACTAACCGGGCAGTTGGGACGATTCTAGGAAGTGAGATCACGCGTCGATTTGGTGCCGACGGTCTGGCAGACGGCACCATTTCCCTCCATTTCGAAGGCTCGGCCGGACAGAGCTTTGGTGCATTCGTGCCTCGAGGGATTACCCTTACCCTGGAAGGGGATTCTAACGACTATCTCGGTAAGGGACTCTCGGGTGGGAAAATAGTCGTCTATCCCCCCAAAGCAGCGACCTTCGATCCTGCGGCGAATGTAATTATTGGAAACGTCGCTTTTTATGGAGCAACCTCGGGAGAGGCCTACATTCGCGGCATAGCGGGGGAGCGCTTTTGTGTTCGCAACAGTGGAGTGCATGCGGTCGTTGAAGGCGTTGGAGATCATGGTTGCGAGTACATGACAGGGGGCAGGGTCGTGATACTGGGTCGCGTCGGCAAGAATTTCGCCGCCGGAATGTCGGGTGGGATCGCCTATGTGCTGGATCCCGACGAGCGACTTCCGGAAATGTGCAATCCCGAAATGGTCCAGCTGTTTTCCCTGGAAGATCCGGAAGAGATCGTCGCTGTCAAAGAAATGATTCGGCGCCATGCTGAACTGACCCGTAGCCAGCTGGCCTGGCAGATTCTTGCTCGATGGGACGAGCAAATCCCGCGCTTCGTCAAGGTGTATCCCAACGACTATCGCCGGGTACTGGAAGCTCAGAAAGCCAATCTCCAGGCTGGTTTAACAGCAGAGGAGGCTGCAATGGCAGCCTTTGAGGAAAACGCCAGGGACGTGGCTCGAGTCAGTGGCAACTAGTCGGTTCACTCGCCTCAAAATATGGATTGCCCTCAATCATCAGGGGGTCGCGATCCGGCTCTATTTGGACCGAGTGACCCCGATTTCAGGAGGTAGATAAATGGGAAAGCCGACCGGCTTTTTGGAATATGAACGGGTGCAAGCGGAGAACCGTGAGGTCCTCTTGAGGATTCTCGACTGGAAGGAGTTCCACGGTCATCCAGGTGACGATCTGCTCAAGCAACAGGCTGCCCGGTGCATGGACTGTGGAATTCCATTCTGTCACGTCGGAGTGGACTTGCAGGGAGCCGCCTCCGGTTGCCCGGTCAATAACCTCATTCCTGAATGGAATGACCTAGTCTATCGGGGTGATTGGAAGGAGGCGCTTTATCGCCTTTTGAAAACCAACAATTTTCCCGAGTTTACTGGAAGAGTCTGTCCGGCTCCCTGTGAAGGTTCCTGTGTGCTGGGAATAAACGATGACCCGGTAACGATCAAGTCGATCGAGTGTGAGATCATCGATCGCGGTTTCCGAGAGGGATGGGTCACTCCCCAGAAGCCCGCTCGCTATACAGGTAAGAAGGTAGCAGTCGTCGGTTCCGGGCCTGCCGGCCTCGCGTGTGCGGCTCAGCTGTCTCGAGCAGGACACGGCGTCACGGTGTTCGAACGCCACGATCGAATTGGTGGACTCCTCGTTTATGGGATTCCCAATATGAAGCTGGACAAGAGTCTGGTCGAACGCCGAGTCCGGTTGATGGAGGAAGAGGGAGTTCAATTTATCACTAATACTGAAGTGGGCGTGAATTATCCTGCTGACCGCCTGTTGACTGATTTTGATGCGACCGTATTGTGCACTGGCGCAACCAAACCTCGTGACCTCCCCATTGAAGGTCGCGACCTCAAAGGTGTTCATTTTGCGATGGAGTTTCTCCATTACAACACCAAGAGTCTCCTCGACAGCGGATTGCAGGATGGGCAGTACATTTCGGCCAGGGATAAAGATGTCATCGTGATCGGTGGTGGGGATACCGGTACCGATTGTGTGGCCACTGCGATCCGTCATCAATGCAAGAGCCTTCTTCAGTTCGAAATTCTGGATCGGCCACCAGATCAGCGGGCACCCGGTAATCCGTGGCCGGAATGGCCTCGAATTTTTCGAATTGATTATGGCCAGGAAGAGGCTGCCGCCCGATTCGGAAGGGACCCTCGTGAATACTCCATCATGACCAAGCGTTTCGTGGGGGATGAATGGGGTCACGTAAAGGGGCTTGAAACTATACGGATCCAATGGGTTAAAGGAACCGATGGGCGGATGACCCCCGAAGCGATTCCCGGTACCGAGAAGTTCTATCCGGCTCAATTAGTGCTTCTGGCGCTCGGATTTCTGGGGCCCGAAGATCAATTGATTGAGAAGCTGAAGTTAGAGCGCGACGCCCGATCAAACGTGAGAGCCGATTTCGAGAAATACCGCACCAGTCTTTCCGGTGTGTTCGCCGCCGGAGATGCCAGACGGGGCCAGAGTCTAGTGGTTTGGGCAATCCGTGAGGGGCGCGGTGCCGCCCGGGAATGCGACCGCTACTTGATGGGCCACACTTACCTTCCGTAAGCGCGTGGCTTGGTGCTGCGGCCCTGCGCGAGGCGGGTGGAAAGCCGTTAGATTCAGGCATTCAATCAGATAGAGCCTGATGCACTCTCTGCAGTCGCTCTTGAGCCTCTTCGGCAATGGGACGGACCTGCGGGTCGTCGACCAACTGAAACATCGCGTCAGGACGCAAAATGCCGACCTCAGACCCTCCGGGCTTTTCCGCTACGACGACGTTACAGGGAAGCAATAATCCCACGCCATCATTCGTCGAGAGCACCTTGTGGGCGAGTTGAGGATTGCAGGCACCAAGAATGACGTAGGTCTTGAAGTCGATACCCAGCTTCTTTTTCAGGGTGGCCTGTACATCAATCTCGGTTAGAACGCCGAAGCCTTCCTTTTCCAGGGCGCTCTTTACGCGTTCTATAGCCTGCTGAAAACTGACCCCGGGTAGATCCTTGTAAAAGGTGAAGTGATTACTTTCCATCTCGTTGAGCTTTCCAGACAAGAAGTTGTTCTTCTATCTTTTGCCGTCGCTCGGCAGGAATTTGTTCCTCTGGCGTTACCTCTAAATAATCTTGCAATTTCTCCGACGCCAACTCTACATTTCCCATTCTTCCATAAATCAATCCGAGATGAAGAAGACTGGCAGAATACCTGGGGGCATGCCCCAACGTTTCGAGTTGTTCGAGCGACTTCTGAGCGTTGCTGAAGTCGCCGAGATAGTAGTTCGCAAGTCCATCGAAAAAGAGAGCGCCGGGATGGCGAGGGTCTTGTTCAAGGGCCGCTGTCGTGTGCACCCGAGCCTTCTCCCACTGTCCGTTCTCAATCTCTATCCGAGCCATCTGGAAGTGGGGAGTAAAGCTGTCAGGACTAATCTCAAGCGCCTTCTCAAAAGCCTTGCGCGCTTCATCGCGGTTCTCCAGAGTCATCTGCACTTCGCCCAGCAGACTCCACGCTGCTCCGAAAGTCGGATAGATTTTAAGCGCATCTTTAAGCTCAGAGGATGCGCGACGAAGGTCAGGTTTATCGCGTGTCAGTTCGGAGCGGGCCTTCTGGAACGACTCGACAGCTTCGGGAGGAGCCGCCAACAATTCAGCGTCGATGACGGCCGCGCCCGTCTGCTCCTGGGTGCGTCGAATGAAGATTTCTCCTATGTCGGGTGGATCGAGGTGGTTACGGATTCCTAGATTAACCTCAGTCCCCGTCCAGCCGGCCGTTGGTGCCAGTGAGATCTTGCACTGGCTGAGGTCTATCCGTCCTGTCAGTGTAGTGCCGAAGCCGTTCTGGTTACCGACACTGCGGGTAGAGCTTGAGTTGAGGCCACCGACCGAAGGCGACAGGCGGCTGTCGCTCGTCAATTGGCCGAAGGAACGGCTTCCCAGCTCAAAAGAAAAAGAGCCGTCGCTGCTTGGGCGAACCTGTCGAACGACTCGACCGTTGCAGCTCAGTTCGACTCGCAGGTCGCGAGGAACCGGTCTGTCATTCTCTCTGACCAGCTGGCCGGATAGGAAAATCGTAGTTTCTTGCTGAGCGCTGAGAACAGGCGCGCGCAGTAAGAGAGGAAATACAAAGATGGCCGCAAAGGTTATCGCCCTCATGAGGTCGCTCCAAAAAAGCTATGTCATTCCAATATAGCGGAGTTGACAATTTTCACCTATAGAGATTTCGATGAGGGTGTCTGATATACTTTTCTGATCGGAACAGTAGAAAAAATAAAGGGGGACAAAAAATGGCTCATCACGAGACACTGGAAAGTTTCCTCTCCAAGGAGGAAGACTGGATTTACCGCCGTCAGAAGGGAATTCCGAACGATAAGCAGTTATTCGTGCTGACGTGCATGGATGAGAGAATCCCGGTCGAGGAGGCTCTCGATCTGGAGCTGGGAGATGCCCACATCTTCCGAAATGCAGGCGGCCTGGTTACCGACGACGTGATTCGCAGTGCCGCACTCACGATCCACTTCTTCCAGACACGAGAGATCATCATTCTCAATCACACCGAGTGCGGAATGCTCTCAGCCTCTGGGGACGCCATATCCAAAGCGATAGAGGAAAAGACGGGAGTTACGCTCTCAGAGATCGCTCTGGATCCTGCACTGGAGAACTTCCGCCTTTCCGGTGCTGACGTTCACAAGTGGTGGAAGATGCAGGAAAATATCGACGAGACGGCGCGGGCGCAGGTGGAAGCCTTGAGAAATCATCCGTTGATCCCGTCCGATATTCCGATCCACGCCTATATCTTCGAAGTGGAGAGCGGCAACATCCGACGCCCTGGTGAGATTCATACGGTGAAAACCGCAATCCCACCCGGAAAAAGATAATCCCTTCAGGATGTCGTCTCCGACGCGAAAGCGGTAGATAATCCATGGCCTGGGGCCAGCCGAAAGGCGCCGCCCCAGGAGCATGGCCTCCAACACAACATTCAGTTCTGCTTGGGCCAGAACAATTTCATTCCTTACGCAAGAGAAGCGGAGTTGGGCTGTACCTACAAGGATCAGTGGACGGCAACCATTGCCCACGAACCCCTATTTTCTCCAGGCTCCGGACTTCCAGTTCGGCCGCTGGCCTCCGACGCCCTCCTTCAATGTTCGCCACACTCGGAACCATTGGTCTCTGGATCGAGTTAAGATGTGGCAGGAAGATCGGAGAGTAAAGAAGACCCATGATAGGCCGATTCGGTGGTCTGCTGACTAGCGCTATCCTTTTCGTTTTTGCTTTCTTGACGGGATTCCTGATATCCGTCGCGAATCTGACAGCAGCAAACATCACTAGCCTTAGCTTGGGGGGCGTTTCCAACGCTGAAAAGGACTCCTTACTATCCTCAACCGGCGCGGATTATAGACTGATTGATGGTGATGAGTGGGTTGAGATTGCACCCGGATTGGACGATTACCAGTTGGGAATCGTAGAAAAGATCAATCGCACAGACCGTCAAAACCTCCATCAGCGTGATCGTTTGATTCTGCCGGGCCGATGGTTCGAGTCTGAACTCTGCTACAGTCCCTTGCCGCTCCTCTATTCGTGGGCTCGGCTTCACAAGAAGCTTATTGTCGTCTCCCTCACCCACCAGGTATTCGGTGCCTACGAGAATGGTTGTCTCGTTTACTGGGGGCCTGTCAGCTCGGGTCGCCGGGAATACCCCACCCCGCCCGGGCTTTTTCACCTCAACTGGAAGTCCAGGGGAAGGACCAGCACACTTAACCGCAATTGGTTCCTACCCTGGTATTTCAATTTCCATAACAAACGTGGACTTTCTTTTCATCAGTACGAGTTGCCGGGCTATCCGGCCAGCCATGCGTGTCTCCGCCTCCTGGAACGAGATGCCCGTTGGCTTTACGACTGGGGTGAGTCATGGGAGCTTGGATCGGACGGTATGACGGTTATCAAGAACGGGACCCCAGTCGTCATTTTCGGCCAGTTCGAATGGGATGAACCACCTCCCTGGCTCAGTCTCGATCCCCAAATTCGTAACGTCGTCCCCCCTGCACTTCCCGAGTAGCCCCTAAGCTTGGCCGTCGCAAGGACCGACCAGACATGACAGAGTTTTAAAATCACGGGTGTCTATGATAGAAGACATCGCAGTGCTAACAGTAAAGGTCAACATGCGACGGAATCGCTCACATTGAAAAGATGTCTTATCAACGTCGATTGAAGGCTCTGGTTACAGGTGGAGCCGGATTTATTGGCAGCTTCGTTGCAAAACGACTGCTCGAGGAAGGCTATCAGGTTAGAGTTCTCGATTGTTTGGACCCTCAGGTCCATTATCCCAGTGCCTTTCCCACCCTTCCGGAATCGGTCGAGCTTATTGTGGGAGACATTAGAGACCGCCATACCCTGAAAAGGGGCCTGGATGGAGTGTCCGTTTTAATCCACGCCGCGTCGGCCGTAGGCGTCGGCCAGTCGATGTATCGGGTGCACCATTACGCGGACGTCAATGTAGGCGGAACAGCTCTTCTACTAGAGCTGATTGCCGAGCAGCCGGGGCTGAAAAAACTGATCGTTCTCACATCGATGACTTCCTACGGCGAAGGGCTCTACAGGAGGCCTTCTGATGGCGAGTTGCTGCGCGTGCCGGTCCGGACCGAAGAAGAGATCAAGTCCTTCGGCTGGGAACCAGTTTGCCCTGAGACACGTGAGTCGCTGAGTCCGGTTCCGATACCAGAGTCGGCTGCCCTAATGGCTCGTAACGTCTACGCTCTCACCAAGAAAGCTCAGGAAGAGCTCAGTCTCAGCATTGGTGAAGTATACCGACTCCCGGTAGTTTGTCTCCGCCTGTTCAACGTGTATGGCCCGGGGCAATCACTCACTAATCCCTACACAGGCGTACTGGCCATATTCTTGAGCCGCTTGCTTTCCGGACGATCTCCAACGCTCTATGAAGACGGCTTGCAGACTCGTGACTTTGTTTCAGTGCATGACGTTGTCGAGGCTATCATGCGAGTCCTTGGAACCGATGCCGCTGACGGGCGTGTTCTCAATATCGGCTCAGGTCAGGCCCGATCGATAATGGAATGTGCAGAGCGGTTGATCGGCCTAACCGATTCAACCATGATGCCGGAGGTAACGGGCCGTTTTCGCACAGGCGATATCAGGCACTGCACGGCAGACATTTCACTGGCCCGGAAGTTAATCGGCTACTCTCCGTCGGTCCAGTGGGAAGACGGCCTAGCGGAACTGGTTTCATGGGCACAAACCGTGCACTGGAAGGATTCCTTTGAAGAGGCCCATCTGGAGCTGGAGCGGCGGGGTCTGGTTACTTGACAGCACCCAAATGACAGGGATGGTATCTCGGCAGGGTAAGGAACCAGATGAAATACGGACGTCAGCAGCGGCAGATGAATTGACAATATGCCGAAAAGAATTCTAATCACAGGAAGCAGTGGGCTGGTCGGTTCTGAGGCGGTCTCCTATTTCGACGAACGGGGATGGCACGTATACGGTATCGACAACAACTTGAGATCTGACTTCTTTGGGGCTGAGGGAGATACTTCTTGGATTCTGGAGAGGCTGGCCCAAACAGCCCGCCATTTTTCACATTTTGAGAAGGATATTCGCGACAGAGAAGCGGTTTCTCAGATCGTCGACCAGGTTCGTCCTCACCTGATCCTTCATGCCGCAGCACAACCGTCCCATGATCTGGCCGGTACGCGGCCGTTCGACGATTTTGAGGTTAACGCCGTAGGAACGCTGAATCTGTTGGAAGCAGTTCGTCAAACCTGTCCGGAAGCTCCCTTCGTTTTAATGAGCACGAACAAGGTTTACGGAGATGCCCCGAATGACCTCGAACTCTTGGAACTCGAGACCCGTTGGGACTATGCACGCCCCGACGACAAGCATGGTATCAGCGAGCAATGCAGGATCGATGCTTCGCTGCACAGCCTTTTCGGTGTCTCCAAGGCTGCTGCTGATCTCATGGTCCAAGAATATGGTCGATATTTTGGTTTGCCGACTCTATGCCTCCGGTGCGGATGCATCACGGGATCGAGACATTCCGGTGTTGAACTTCACGGGTTCTTGTCCTACCTGACGCGAGCTATCAGACAGGGTAGGAAATACCGTATCTATGGATATAAAGGTAAACAGGTCCGCGACAATATTCATCCTTTTGATATCTGCACCCTGATTGAGGCTTTCTACGATCGGCCGCAAACGGCAGCTGTCTACAATCTCGGAGGGGGTCGTGAGAACAGCGTATCTATTCTAGAAGCAATCGCCATTCTGGAAGAACGGCTGGGTCGGAAACTGCAGTGGGAATATGTCGATCAGGCAAGGCGCGGAGACCACATCTGTTACATCAGCGATCTGCGTCGGCTCAGAGCAGACTATCCAAACTGGCAGCTAACTCATTCACTGGATGATATCTTCATCGAGTTGACTGAGAATTCTTCAGAGCCTCAATGAAGCTTTCCCTGGTGATCCCTGCCCGCAACGAATCAGGCAACATCGCTGCAACTGTGGAAACTGTCGCAGAGCGCCTGGAGCGCGAGCAGATCCCGTATGAGGTCGTGGTAGTGGATGACGGTAGCGGAGACGGAACCGTTGAGGAGGTGAACCGGTGTCGCCGACAGAATCCAGCCATCGTGCTTATTCAGAACACGGGGCCCCACGGTTTCGGATATGCCGTTAGGAGAGGCCTGGAGGCCTTCACTGGAGATGCGGTAGTTATCATGATGGCTGACGGTTCTGACGACCCGGAAGATGTGATCCGCTATTACTATACCTTAAGAGATCGGGCGGAATGCGCATTCGGTTCAAGATGGATCCGAGGGGCCAATGTAGAAGGCTATCCTCGTTTGAAGCGCTTTCTCAATCGTGTTTCCAACC
>Ga0079224_100013945_pt1 | contig 11211 bp, 16 predicted proteins | sample Stecom2015_FD_80414 | JGI IMG/M metagenome (GOLD analysis project Ga0079224, IMG submission 80414) | Agricultural soil microbial communities from Utah to study Nitrogen management - Steer compost 2015 | ecosystem: Environmental > Terrestrial > Soil > Agricultural land | place: USA: Utah...
CCAGCTCGCCGGCGCCGGCGCGCACCGCCGCGCGCGCCGCCTCGACGATCGCGGCGCCGCTGCCCGCGCTGTCGGCGGCGACCGACCGGTCGAGCACGAGGGCGACCCGGCCGCGGCCGTCGGCCTGCAGCGCGGCCGCCAGCGCCTCCTCGTCGATCGGCGCGCCGGCGGTGACCAGCGGCGTCCAGTCGTACGGCGCGGCGCCGGCGACCAGCGGCGCGCCCGTCACGGACGGCTCGACCGGCAGCTCTGCCGCCTCGGCGGCCGCGCGCGCCGCCGCGGCGAGCGCGGCGCGCGCCGGCTCGAGCCGACCCCACGCCGGCCCGGGCGCGAGCAGCTCCTCGACGCCGGCGACGACGCGCGGCCACTCGGGCGCCGGCGGCCGCTGCCGCGGATCGGCGGCGAAGTACGGCTCCGGATCCGAGTCGTGCGCCGGGTACAGGCAGTGGCTGGCGATGCGCACCCGGTGGCGGAGCGGCGCGGCCGCCGCGTCGCGCAGCGCGCGGACGCAGAACCCGGCCAGGCGCAGGCGGGCGCCGCCGGCCAGCGGGCCGCCGCCGCGCGCGATCGACTTGAGCTCCATCGTGCGGCGCCACACCTCGGCGCGATCGGCCGGGGGCCTGCCGTCGAAGTCGAGCAGGGTGCGGGCGGCCACCGCGCCCTTGTGCAGCCGGTCGCGCGCGAGGATGGCGTCCACCTCGATGGCGAGGAGCTCCAGGGCGCTCTCGGTCCCGGCCGGCCCGCGGCGCAGACCGTCCGGTGCGCCGGCCAGCTCGCGCGACAGCTCCGCCAGCGCCGCGTCGTCGCGGGCAAAGCGCGCCAGGTCGAAGAGGTCGAGCAGCCGGTGGGCGCGCTGCCAGGCGTCCGCCTCGCCGCTCGCCCGGCCGCCCGGCGCGGCGGCGCCGCCGCCGCCGCCGCCGCCGCGACCGCCACAGGCGGCGGCGAGCCCGAGCGCGACCAGCGCCGCGGCCAGGGAGGCACGTGCGGTGGGCATGGCCGCGCAGCTTGCCACGCCGGGGACGAAAAGAAATCCCCGCCCGTCCGCATCCTGCTTTTTGGGGGGTGGGTGCGCAGGGGAGGGACCACCCGCGCTATATGCGCGGGGGCGCAGGATGCGGAGGGCTTGGGGGGACGCCCACCGGCGATACAACAAGCGTGCCGCGCCGGCCGTCGCCGCGAGGCGCTCTATCCCGCCGAAACAAGTCGCGCTGCGTCGCGCCGGTGGCGGCGCCGCGAGCAGCCGCGGCAACTGGATCCGCCGCACAGGCGGCGGGTCGACTCGTCTTCACTACTCCGCCCAGTAGCGGACCCGGCCGACGTCGACGTGGACGAAGCCGTCGTGCTGGTAGTAGCCGACGCCGCCGAGCCGCAGCCGGCGGGCCCAGTCGCGCAGCCGCTTGGTCGCAACGCCCGGCAGGCGGAAGTCGACCGCGTTGCCGTGGGTGTGCTGGCTGTTGCGCGCGACGCGGCGCCCCTTCTTGCGCAGCAGGAGGTTGTACTTGGGCGCGCGGAAGCCGGAGACGATGTTGACCCGGTCGACCTTGAAGTGGTTGGCCGCGCCGACGAGGACGCCGATCAGCTCGTCGGCCATGTCGGTCTGGTGGTTGGTGAAGTGACAGCGGAGCAGGCGGTTCACCATCTCCTGCGGCACCGTCACCTCCTTGCCGGCCTCGACCGGCAGGAACTCGTGGGTCCAGCTGTTGAAGATGTTGATGACCGGGGCCGGCCGCTTGCCGACGCGTCGGCGCAGCTCGCGGTGCCAGCGCTCGCGCTCGGCCTGGTCGGGCGCCGCCGCCTGCGGGCCGGCGGTGGTGGCCGCCGCGGTCGCCGCCGCGGGATCGGCGGCCGCGCCGCGCGGGCCGGTCCGCGCCGGATCCTCGCCAGCGCGCAGCATGTCCTTCTTGCTCGGGCCGGCGGCGGCCGGCCCCGCCAGGGCGGCCAGCGCGGCGAGCGCCGCGGCGGTGGCTCCGAGCGCGCTGCCGGTCACGAGGCTCGCTTGCGGATGGAGACCAGCGGCGCGCCCTCGTTGAGCGAGCCGCTCCTGTAGCCGCGCAGATCGACCGCCACGTAGGTGAAGCCGAGCTCGCGGCCGAGCGCGAGGATGGCGTCGCGGGTGGCCGGCTGCAGGGCGCGCGGCAGCTCGCGCTCGTCGAGCTCGAGCCGCGCGATCTCCTCGTGGAAGCGGACGCGGAGCTGGGTGAAGCCGAGGGCGCGCAGGCCGTCCTCGAAGCGATCGACCCGGCGCAGCCGCTCCGGCGTGATGCGGGTGCCGTAGGGGAAGCGAGACGACAGGCAGGCGAGCTGCGGCTTGTCCCAGGTGCGCAGGCCGAGCGCGCGCGACAGCGCGCGGACGTCCGCCTTGTTCAGCCCGGCCTCGCACAGCGGCGACACCGCGCCGTGCGCGGCGGCCGCGGCGATCCCCGGCCGGTCGTCGCCGAGGTCGTCCACCACGGTGCCGAGCGCGACGTGGGCGACGCCCAGCCGCTCGGCCAGCGGGCCGGCGATCTCCATGAGCTCGGTCTTGCACATGGCGCAGCGGTCGCGCGGGTTGTCGGCGAAGCCGGGCCGCTCGAGCTCGCTCGAGGCGATCATGTGGTGGCGCTCGCCGAGGCCGAGCTCCTGGCCGAGCCGCCGCGCGTCCTCCACCTCCGAGCGCGCCATGGTCTCGGACACGCAGGTCACCGCGTGGCACCGCTCGCCCAGCTCCTCGAGCGCGACCCGCAGCAGGAAGGTGGAGTCCACCCCGCCGGAGAACGCCACCAGGAGGCCGCCGCCCGGCCCGGGCAGGCCGCCGCGCTGGCGCACGACCGCGCGCAGCCGCTCGAGCTTGTCCCCGACCTCCATCCCCTCACCATGCCAGCTCCGCCGGGCCGGCGCCAGTGCCGCGCCTGCGGCGTCTGGCCGCGCTCCGCTACTCGCAGCGCTTGATGAGCGTGATCCGCCACAGATCCGCGCCGCCGGCGACCGGCTCGACGGCGGCGACCTCCTGGCCCCACTCGCGGGCGCTGCGCGGGATGTTGCGGGTGGCCGGCTCGTGGTCGACCAGCACCGCGAGGGCGGCGCCGAGCGGCATCGCCTCCAGCGCCAGCCGGGTGCGCACGAAGGTGTACGGGCACACCTCGCCGCGAAGGTCGAGCTCGCCCGGGCGCTCAGAGGAGGAAGACGCCATCCGCCTCGAGGATCTGCTCGGCCACAAGGCGGCTGTCAAGCGCGCGGGGGTCGAGCTCGATCGCCTCGCCGCCGCGGCGCAGGACCAGCCGGCGCGTCGCGGGCGCCGGGTCGCTCCACACCTCGACGGCGCGCGCCCGGCCGGCGGCCGCCAGCGCCTCGTCGCGGCTCACCGCCCGCGCCGGCCGGCCGAGCAGCTCGAGGGTGGCCAGCGCGCGCGCGACGCGCGGATCGCCGCCGGCGCCGCGCGCGGCCAGCTCGGCCGCCGGGCCGACCAGGAGCACCTCGACCGGATCGCCGCGCAGCCCGAGGCCGAGGCCGGCGCGCAGCGCCTCGCTCACCCGGTCCGCCGCCGCGGCCGTCACCACCACGAGGATCATGATCAGGTGAAGGAGACCACCCGGTCGGCGCGGCTCACCATCGCGGCGTGATCGTCCTGGCCGCCGAGCGGCAGGCCGATCTCCTCCTCGCCGAGGCCGTGGGCGGCGGCGCTGGCGGCGCACACCGCCAGCTCGCAGCCGTCCTCGGCCAGCGCCGACAGCTCGCGGCGCCGCGCCGGCAGGCCGGGCAGGGCGTCCGACATGAAGAACATGGCGACCTCGGCGCCGCAGGCGCGCGCCGCACGCGCCAGGTCGAAGGCGGCGTCGAGATCGCCGGAGTCCGGCGCGGTCGACACGACGATCGCGATCTTCTTGCCCACCTCACACCTCCGCGCCCGGGTATCGGGCCACCTCGACGAAATCGCCGTCCTCGTCGCTCCAGGAAAACAGCGCCGCCTCGCGGACGGCGCGCTCGTCGATGCCGACCACAAGCTGCTGCACCGGGTAGGCCGGGCCGTCGCCCCACGGGCTGGTCGCCACGGCGATGTCGGTCGCCGACAGGTAGGCGCGGCCGTTCGGGTGCGAGTGGTAGATGACCCGCGCCGGCCGGTCGCCGTCGAGGCTGCGGGCGAAGGCGATGAGGTCGTCGCCGGCGATGACGTAGGCGGTCTCGGCGCCGCGCTCCGGCGCGGTCGGGTGATCGCCGGCGTCCTGCTGGTTGGCGCAGGCGCGCAGGGCGTCGACCGCGCCGCCGCCGCGCGGGCCGGACAGCCAGCCGCAGCACTCGGCCGGGAACGCGCGCCGCGCCTCGCGGAACACCTGCTCGAGCAGCTCGCGCGGGATGGCGACCGGCGCCGGCCTGCGCTCACCAGACATACTGCCGCTCCCACTTCATCGGCGCGAAGTAGCGGTCGCCGCGGTCCGGCAGCACGGTGACCACCACCGCCCCGGGGCCGGCCTCGCGCGCCACCCGGCACGCGCCGGCCACGTTGGCGCCGGCCGAGTGGCCGACGAACACGCCCTCCTCGCGGCAGAGCAGGTCGGCCGCGTCCCACGCCTCGTCGGTCGGGATCGGCAGCATGCGGTCGACCACCCCCTCCGGCTGCCAGATCGCCGGCACGATCGACGACGGCAGGTGCTTGAGGCCCTCGAGCCCGTGCAGCGCGTCGTCCGGCTCGATGGCGACCACCTCGATCGGCCGGTCGTGCTCCTTGAGGCGGCGGCCGGTGCCCATGATGGTGCCGGTGGTGCCGACGCCGGCGGCGAAGTGGGTGATGCGGTCGCCCAGCGCGCGCAGGATCTCGGCGCCGGTGCCGAGGTAGTGCGCCTTCGGGTTGGACGGGTTGGCGTACTGGTTGGGGTAGAAGTAGCGGTCCGGCTCCTGGTCGACCATCTTCTGGGCCAGGAGGATGGCGCCGTCGGAGCCCTCCAGCTCCGAGGAGAAGACCAGCTCGGTGCCGTAGGCGCGGGTGATGTTCTTGCGCGCGACCGACACGTTGGCCGGCATCACCAGGGTGATGGGGATGCCGAGGGCGGCCCCGATCATCGAGTAGGCGACGCCGGTGTTGCCGCTGGTCGAGTCGATGAGGGTCTTGCCGGCCAGGCGCCCGTCGGCCAGCGCGTCGAGGATCATCTGGCGCGCGGCGCGATCCTTGACCGAGCCGCCCGGGTTCTCGAACTCGCACTTGGCCCAGATCTCGACGCCGCCGCCGGCGCGCCGCTCGACCGAGCGCAGCCGGATGAGCGGCGTGTTGCCGATGAGGTCGAGCACCGAGCGGGTGCGCCGGTTGCTGTGCAGGCTCATGGCGCCGCCGGCTCCATCCGCACGCCGGTCGCCAGGCGGAGGAGCACCCGGGTCGCCGCCGCGCCGCCGCGCACCAGCGCGCCGGCCACCGCGCCCGCGCCGGCGTCCTCGTCCGCGGCCGGATCCATCTCCTCCTCGAGGTCGATGTCGACGTCGACCGCGACATCCGGGGCGCCGCCGGCCACCACCTCGACGTCCGGGTTGATCGCCGCCACCCGCGCGCGCAGCGCGTCCAGCCGCACCCGCCCGGCGTCGCCGGCGCCGTACAGGATGCCGCCTTTGACCTCCGCCGCGGTGAGCGCGCCGCCCGGCTCGCCGCGCAGCACCAGCCGGCCGACCCCGGCCGCCGCCAGGTAGGCCAGCGCCGCCACCTCGGCGTCGCGCCCCGGGCCCACCGCGACCGCCACCGCGCCGGCGAGCAGCCGCTCCTGGCCCCGGCCGCCCACCTCCGGCAGAAGGACGTGCCGCGCGTACCGCTGGATCTGGTCCTCGCGCAGCGCCACGCCGCCTACCCTCCGACCACGTCGAGCTCGATCGGCTCCACCCTGACCCCGCGTTGCCGGAAGAACTCGATCGCCGCCTCGATCCGGTCCGGCTCGCCGCGCAGCTCCAGGCCGATGATGCCGATCTCGTCCGTCACGCTGGCGGTGCGCAGGTTGAACTCGACGCCCAGCTCCGAGTACATGCGGCAGACCAGCGGCTCGCGCACGAGCTGCGCCGGGTAGGTCAGGTAGATGCGCTTGCGCATTCTGCGCCGCCGGCCCTCAGCGCACCGGGTCGCTCGGCGCCGCGCCGCGGCCGCCGGCGATCGCCGGCACGATCGAGACCTCGTCCGTTTCCTTGACCTCGGTGTCGAGGTTCTTGAGGAAGCGGATGTCCTCGTCGTTGGCGAAGATGTTGACGAACTTGCGGACCGCGCCGCTGTCGTCGCAGATCCTCGCCTTGATGCCCGGGTAGGCCTTCTCGAGGCTTTCGATCACCTCGCCCACGGTCTTGCCCGGGGCGGCCACCTCTTCCTTGCCTTCGGTCAGCTTGCGGAGCGGAGTCGGGATGCGGACGGTTGCCATGATCGAGATTCCTTCTCGGTTACTCGTCCGCGCTGGCCAGCGCGGACAGCTCTGACAGCCTGGGTGCGATGACCGGCGGCGGCGGCAGCTCGCCGACCAGCGGGTCGGTGGTCTTGAGGCCCTGGCCGGTGATGCACAGGACGACCGACTCGCCGGGGCCGATGGCGCCGCTCTCGGCCAGCCGGCGGGCGGCGGCCACGGTCACGCCGCCGGCCGTCTCGGTGAAGATGCCCTCGGTCTCGGCGAGCAGGCGGATGGCCGAGACGATCTCCTCGTCGCTCGCCGCCACCCCGGTGCCGCCGCTTTTGCTGATCGTCTGCACCGCGTAGTAGCCGTCGGCCGGGTTGCCGATCGCCAGCGAGCGGGCGATGGTGCGCGGCTCCTTGACCGGGCGGATGAGATCGCGCCCGGCCAGCACCGCCTCGACGATCGGCGCGCAGCCGGCCGCCTGGGCCCCGTGGATGCGGGTCGGCGTCTTGCGCTCGGGCAAAAGGCCCAGCGCGGTGAGCTCCTTCCACGCCTTGCCGATCTTGGTGACCAGCGAGCCGCCCGCCATCGGCGCGACCACGTGGTCCGGCGTGCGCCAGCCGAGCTGGTCGGCGATCTCGAAGGCGTAGCTCTTGGAGCCCTCCGAGTAGTACGGCCGCAGGTTGACGTTGACGAACGCCCACCGGTGCCGGTCGGCCGCCTCGGCGCACAGCCGGTTGACGTCGTCGTAGGTGCCGTCGATGGCGACCACCCGCGCGCCGTAGATCTGCGTGGCCAGGATCTTGGCCGGCTCGAGATCCTTGGGGATGAGGATGGTCGCCTTGAGCCCGAGCTGGGCGGCGTTGGCCGCCACCGAGTTGGCGAGGTTGCCGGTCGACGCGCAGGCGACGTGGTCGAAGCCGAGCTCGATCGCCTTGGACACCGCGACCGCCACCACCCGGTCCTTGAACGACAGGCTCGGGTGGCAGACCGCGTCGTTCTTGACCCAGACCTCGCCCAGGCCCAGGCGCGCGGCCAGCCGCGGCGCCGGCACCAGCGGCGTGCCGCCGACCGCGAGGCCGACCGCCGGCGGCCGGCCCAGCGGCAACAGCTCGGCGTAGCGCCACATGGTGCGCGGCCGCGCCGCCAGGGTGGCGCGGTCGATCGACGCCGCGATGCGGTCGTAGTCGTAGTCGACCTCGAGCGGGCCGAAGCACAGCTCGCAGACGTGCACCGCGCCGTGCTCGTACGGGTGGCGGCACTCGCGGCAGCGCAGGCCGGTCGCCGCGCCGGCGCCGATGTCGGCGGCCGCGCCCGCCGTGGGGGACTGTCTCTCGTTCACGCTTGGCACGCTCTGCACCCTGGCCTGGGGTTATAGCGCACCTGGCGCGCGCCGGAGCGGGCGCCGGCGTGGTCCAGGACCCAGATCATCCCGGCCGCGTCGCGATCTCCCGCGGCAAGCGCGAGCGCGGCCCGGGCCAGGAGCCCGCCGATCACCGCGACCACGGCGCCGAGCACGCCGGCGTCGGCGCAGCTCGGCGCCTCGTCCTCCTCACCCGGCGGGTCCTCGAACAGGCAGCGGTAGCAGCCGCTTTGTCCCGGCCAGGCCGCCAGCACGTGGCCGCGGTAGCGCTCGACCCCGCCGATGGCCAGGCGCAGCCCGCGCGCCACCGCCTCGTCGTTCAGCGCGAACTTGGTCGCCGGATCGTCGGAGCCCTCGACGGCGACGTCGATCCCGGCGAGCAGGTCGCCGGCGCTCTCGCGCGAGAAGCGCGCCGCGACCGGCTCGATGCGCGCGGCCGGCACCCCGCGGCGGACCAGCTCGTCGGCCAGCGCCTCGACCTTGAGGCGGCCGACGTCGGCGGTGGTGAACTGCACCTGCCGCTGCAGGTTGGAGAGCTCCACCCGGTCGTGGTCGCACAGCAGCAGGCGGCCGGCGCCGGCGGCGCCGAGCGCGTAGGCCACCGGGCCGCCGAGCCCGCCGGCGCCGACGATGGCGAACGAGGGGCCGGACGTCACTGGGCGAAGTACTCGTCGAGCGAGAAGTACCGCTCGCCGGTGTCGCACAGCACCGTGACCACGCGCTTGCCCGGCCCCAGCTCGCGGGCGATCTCCGCCGCGACGAACACGTTGGCCCCGGCCGAGATGCCGACCAGGAGCCCCTCCTCGCGGGCCAGCCGCTTGGACATCACGTAGGCGTCGCGGTCGTCGACGGTGCGCAGGTCGGTCATCACCGAGCGGTCGAAGATCTCCGGCACGAAGCCGGCGCCGATGCCCTGGATCTTGTGCGGCCCGGGCGGCCGGCCGGACAAGACCGCGCTGCGCGCCGGCTCGACGCCGACCACCCGGCACTCCGGGAAGCGCTCGCGCAAATAGCCGCCGACCCCGGTGATCGTTCCGCCGGTGCCGATCGCCGACACGAAGGCGTGGATCGGATCGCCGGCGAGCTGCTCGGCGATCTCCGGCCCGGTGGTCTGCCGGTGCGCCGCCGGGTTGGCCGGGTTGCCGAACTGGTCCGGCAAAAAGGCGTCCGGGTTCTCGCGGCACAGGGCGCGGGCGCGCGCCACCGCGCCCTCCATCACCTGGTCCTCCGGGGTCAGGATGATCTCGGCGCCGTAGCTCTGCAGCAGGGCGCGCCGCTCGAGCGACATCGACTCCGGCATGCAGAGGACCAGGCGGTAGCCCTTGGCGGCGCACACCAGCGCGAGGCCGATGCCGGTGTTGCCGCTGGTCGGCTCGACGATGATCGACCGGCCCGGCTCGATGAGCCCCTCGCGCTCGGCCGCCTCGATCATGGCGAGCGCGATGCGGTCCTTGACCGAGCCGCCCGGGTTGTACTGCTCGCACTTGACCCACACCTCGGCGGCGCCCTCCGGCACCACCTTCTGCAGCGCGACCATCGGCGTCTTGCCGATCAGATCGAGCAGCGAGGAGGCCTGCAGCAGAGGGGCGTCGGGGATCCGGGGCGGGGAGGGGAGCACGGCGGCCTGGAGGATGGGAGAGGAGGGAGGGGAGCGGAGCGCTCAGATGTAGTACATGGGCTGGCCGGCGCCGGCGCGCGGCAGCCCGAGCTGGTTGCCGCGCTTGACCAGGTCGGCCACCGAGATGCCGCCAAACCAAGAGGAGACGTGGTCGGCGAGCTCCTTCCACAGGGCGGCGGTGATCTGCCGGGCGCTCGCCCCCTGGCCGGCGCGGGCGGCGGCGCCGTCCTCCACCTCGACCTGGAAGGTCTCCTCGATCGGGCCCTGCAGGGCCCTCACCACCTCGGCCAGGGTGATGTCGGCGGCCGGGCGCTTGAGGTAGTAGCCGCCGCGCGGGCCGCGCTTGGACTCCACCAGCCCGGCGCGCTTGAGATCCTGGAAGATCTGCTCGAGGTAGCGCAGCGGGATGTCCTGGCGGCGGGCGATGTCGCGGGCCTGGCTGGCCGCCTGGGGCTGGTCCTGCCCGTGGAAGGCGATGTCGAAGATCGCGCGGACTCCGTACCGCGTCTTGGTGGACAGCCGCATCGAACGTCGAAATGCCTATCGGGGAACGGGACAATTCGAAGCGTGCCCGAGCGGCCGCCGGCGTGTCAAGGCGGCCCAAGCGCGCACGGCGCGGGCGGTTCCGGGGGCCTAGGCGCGCGCCGTGCCGCACTCCTTGCAGCGCCCGTCCGGCCCGATGAGGCCGATGCAGGCCCCGTCGGGGCAGAGCTCGCGGTCCTCGTCGTCCACATCCGGCTCGCCCGACGACGCCGCCGCGGCCGCCGCCGCTCCGGCCGGCGCAACGGGTGGATCCGCGTCCGGCGCCGCATCCGCCCCGGCCGCGGCGCCGGCGCCGGCGCGCGGCGCGCCCTGGGCGCCACACACCTTGCAGCGGTCGTCCTCGCCGAGGACCCCGATGCACGCGCCGTCGGGGCACAGCTCGCGCCCGTCGTCGAAGGCGGCGCCATCGCTGTCGTCGCCGGGCGCGACCATCCCGCGGTGGCGCGGATCGGCCACCGCCGACGGCGAGACCTGACCACACACCTTGCAGCGCCCGTCCGGCCCGATGAGGCCGATGCACGCGCCGTCGGGGCACAGCTCGCGGCGGGCGCTCTCGAAGGTGTCCTCCATGTCGACGGTGGGGTAGCAGAATCGGGCGAGGGGTGGCAAGGCGAGGCGGCCGCCGCCGGCAGCGGGGCGCGATCGCGCCGCCGCGCCGGTGTCGGTGGATGGAGGAGCCAATCCGCCTTTGACAACGGCGGCGGGGTCCGGGTATCAACCCCCGCAATGTACGACACCTCGGACATCCGCAAGGGTCTCAAGGTCTTGATGGACGGGCAGCCCTACACCGTCATCGAGTTCCAGTTCGTCAAGCCCGGCAAGGGGGCGGCGTTCACCAGTACCAAGTTCAAGAATCTCCTGACCGGATCGGTCATCGAGAAGAACATCCGCTCCGGCGAGAAGCTCGAGCCCGCCAACGTGGAGGAGAAGGAGATGCAGTACCTCTACAAGGAGGGCGAGGACTACGTCTTCATGGACCCCTCGAGCTACGCGCAGGTGACCATCGCGGGCGAGCTGCTCGGGGATGACCACGATCTCCTCAAGGACAACATCAACGTCCAGGTGCTGTTCTTCAACGAGCGCGCGGTCGGCGTGACCCTGCCGAACTTCGTCGTCCTGCGGGTGGTCGGCACCGAGGCCGGGGTCGCCGGCAACACCGCGGCCGGCAACGTCACCAAGCCGGCCACCCTCGAGACCGGCGCGGTGGTCAACGTGCCGCTCTTCATCAACGAGGGCGACCTCCTCAAGATCGACACGCGCGAGAAGGTCTACGTCGAGCGCGTGAAGGGCTGATCCGGACCGTGGGCCCGCTGCGCGGCCGCGTCCTGTGGCGGCGCGACGGCTCGGCCGGCCTGCGCACC
>Ga0079224_100013946_pt1 | contig 11209 bp, 11 predicted proteins | sample Stecom2015_FD_80414 | JGI IMG/M metagenome (GOLD analysis project Ga0079224, IMG submission 80414) | Agricultural soil microbial communities from Utah to study Nitrogen management - Steer compost 2015 | ecosystem: Environmental > Terrestrial > Soil > Agricultural land | place: USA: Utah...
GATCGTCGCGACCGGCACTCCGGAGCAGGTCGCCAAGAATCCCGACAGCCACACGGGGGCCTTCCTCGCCGAGACACTCGGCTACGTCGAGCGCCGCCGCCCCGAGGCCGTCGCCGCGGCAGGCTGATCCCATGGCCGATCAGCTTCCGTACAAGCCTCGGCCGGGCGAGATCCCCACGAACCCGGGCGTCTACCGGTTCCTCGGCGACGACGGGCGCGTGCTCTACGTCGGCAAGGCGAAGAACCTGCGCCAGCGGCTGTCGAACTACTTCGCGCCGCTCCACACGCTCCACGAGCGCACGCGCCGCATGGTGACGACCGCCGTGCGCGTCGAGTGGACGGTCGTGCCCACCGACGTCGACTCGCTGCAGCTCGAGTACCAGTGGATCAAGGAGTTCAACCCGCCCTTCAACGTCAAGTACCGCGACGACAAGTCGTATCCGTTCCTCGCGATCACGCTCGCCGACGAGGCGCCGCGCGTCATGGTCACGCGCAACCGGCGGATCCGCGGGGCGAAGTACTTCGGCCCGTACCCCAAGGTGTGGGCCGTGCGCGACACGATCGACCTCATGCTCAAGGTGTTCCCGATCCGCACGTGCAGCGACGCGTCGTACAAGCGCGCGATGCAGACGGGCAAGCCGTGCTTCCCGGGCCAGATCGGCAAGTGCGGCGGACCCTGCTCCATGAAGGTCACGATCGAGGAGCACCGCGCGATCGTCGACGACTTCATCGCCTTCATGCAGGGCGGCGACGAGCGGTTCACGCGCGACCTCACGGCCAAGATGAAGGAGGCCGCAGCGGCACTCGACTTCGAGCAGGCCGCGATCTACCGAGACAAGCTCGAATCGCTCGACGCCGTGCTCACGAAGAGCGCGCTCGTGCTGCCCGAGGGCGCCGACGCCGACCTCTTCGGCGTCGCCGAGGACGAGCTCGACGCGGCCGTGCACCAGTTCGTGATTCGCGGCGGCCGCGTGCGCGGCGTCTCGTCGCACACGATCGACAAGGAGCTCGACATCTCGGGCGGCGAGCTGATCGACCAGATCCTGCAGCGCACGTACGGCGACGCCGAGGCGGCAGGCATCCCGCGCCGCGTGCTCGTGCCCGAGCTGCCGCCGTCGCACGACGAGCTCGAGCAGTTCCTCACCGAGCGCAAGGGGCGCCGCGTCGAGATCCAGGTGGCGCAGCGCGGGCAGCGCGCCGAGCTCATGCGCAGCGCGACGCTCAACGCGCAGCAGGCGCTCGTGCGCCACAAGTCCAAGCGCACGAGCGACTTCGCCGCGCGATCGCAGGCCCTCGCCGACCTGCAGGAGGCGCTCGGCATGTCCGAAGCGCCACTTCGCATCGAGTGCTACGACATCTCGCACCTGCAGGGCACCAACGTCGTCGGCTCGATGGTCGTCTTCGAAGACGGGCTGCCGCGCAAGGATCAGTACCGCTCGTTCTCGATCGCCGAGACGACCGACGACACCGACAGCATCTATCAGGTGCTCACGCGCCGGCTCGCCCGCCTCGACGAGCCGGCCGAGGTCGAGCCCGACGCGCTCGAGCTCGCGACGAGCGAGGAGGAGGGCGTCGTGACCGAGAAGACGCGTCGTCGCTTCTCGTACCCGCCGCAGCTGCTCCTCGTCGATGGCGGCCAGCCGCAGGTCAACGCGGCAGCGCGCGCCCTCGCCGAATCGGGTCGCACCGACATCGCGCTCGCGGGCATCGCCAAGCGCCTCGAAGAGCTGTGGCTGCCCGACGACGACTATCCCGTGATCCTGCCGCGCACGTCGGAGGCGCTCTACCTCGTGCAGCGCCTGCGCGACGAGGCGCACCGCTTCGCGATCACGCACCAGCGCAAGCGCCGCAAGCGCGACATCCGCACGATCCTCGCCGAGGTGCCGGGCCTCGGCGACGCGAGGATCCGCGCGCTGCTGCGGCACTTCGGATCCGTCGCCGCGCTCCGGCAGGCCACGGTCGAGCAGATCGAGGAGCTGCCGGGCATCGGCCCCAAGCTCGCGCGCACGATCCACGCGTATCTCGCGCAGGGGTGAGGCGTCTCGCGTCGCCGCGCCCCGAACCGATAGTCTGGCGCACGTGAGCGACGCGACCGACACCCGAGGCGAGGTCCTCATCGTCACCGGCATGTCCGGGGCCGGCCGCTCGACGGCCGCGAACGCGCTCGAGGATCACGGCTGGTACGTCGTCGACAACCTGCCGCCGCAGATGCTCCGGCCGCTGCTCGAGCTGGCGGGGCGCGTCGACGGCCAGCTGCCGCGCGTCGCCGCCGTCGTCGACGTGCGCGGCGGCGAGATGTTCGCCGAGACGGCCCAGATCGTGCACCAGCTGCGCGAGAGCAACAACCTCCGCATCATCTTCCTCGACGCGAGCGACGAGCAGCTCGTGCGCCGCTTCGAGCAGGTGCGTCGACCGCACCCGCTGCAGGCGGGCGGCACGCTCCTCGACGGGATCCGCGAAGAGCGTCGTCAGGTGCAGCGCATCCGCGAGCGCAGCGACGTCACGATCGACACGACGAACCTCAACGTGCACCAGCTCGCGAACCGCATCGCCGACCTGTTCCAGGAGGACGGCGCTCCGCGCCACCGCACGACCATCATGAGCTTCGGCTTCAAGTACGGTCTGCCGGTCGACGCCGACCTCGTCGCCGACATGCGCTTCCTCCCCAACCCGTTCTGGGTCGACGACCTGCGTCCGCTGACGGGGGAGGACCAGGAGGTGAGCGACTACGTGCTGTCGCAGCCGGGCGCGCGAGAGTTCCTCGACGCGTACGCCGAGGCGATCCGCCCCGTCATCGAGGGCTATCAGCGCGAGAACAAGAGCCACTCGACGATCGCCGTCGGGTGCACGGGCGGCAAGCACCGGTCGGTCGCGATGGCGCGCGCCCTCGCCGAGCGCCTGCGCGAGCTGCCAGAGTTGCAGGTGCGCGTGAGCCACCGCGATCTCGGCCGGGAATGAGCCCCCGGAAGCCCCGCCTGCCCTTCGTTATAACCCCGCCCGCTGAGAGTTCAGCCACGGCCGAGAGCGGCCTCTGACGGTAGGCTGGTGCCCCGCTCCCGTTGGAGCGACACCGCCTTTCGAGTTGAGGAGTTCCGTGGCACTGACCGCCGAAGTGAAGGCCGAGCTGATCGCCGTGCGCGACCCGCGCCCGACCGTTCGAGTCGCCGAGACGACCGCGCTTCTGCGCTTCGCCGGAGGCCTGCACTCCATCGCCGGCCGCGTCGCGGTCGAGGCCGAGGTCGACGACCGCCGCCTCGCGATTCGCACGGCGCGCGACATCGCCGAGATCTACGGCGTGCGCCCCGAGCTCGCGCACATCCAGGCGTCCGGTGCCCGCGAGGGCGAGCGGTTCGCCGCGCGGGTCGTCAAGGGCGGCGAGACGCTCGCGCGTCAGACGGGCCTCCTCGACATGCGCCGCCGCCCCGTGCGCGGGCTGCCGAACCGTCTGACGACGGGCAACCAGGACGACCTCGCGGCCGTGTGGCGGGGCGCGTTCCTCGCGGCAGGATCCGTGTCCGAGCCCGGACGCTCGGCCTCACTCGACGTCGCCTGCCCCTCCGGCGAGGCGGGCATGGCGCTCGTCGGCGCCGCGCAGCGCATCGGCATCGCCGCGAAGCAGCGCGAGGTGCGCGGCGTCCCGCGCGTCGTGATCCGCGACGCGGAGGCGATCCGCGGCATGCTGCTCGCGATGGGCGCGAAGAACGCCGCCGTGAGCTGGGACGAGATGCGCCAGCGCCGCGAGGTGCGCGCGGGCGTGAACCGGCTCGTGAACTTCGACGACGCGAACCTGCGCCGCTCCGCGCAGGCAGCAGTCGCGGCGTGCGCCCGCGTCGAGCGCGCGCTCGAGATCCTCGGCGAGGAGGTGCCCGACCACCTCAAGCAGGCGGGCGAGCTGCGCCTCGCGCACCGCGACGCGAGCCTCGACGAGCTCGGCCACCACGCGGATCCGCCGCTCACGAAGGACGCGGTCGCCGGCCGCATCCGCCGCCTGCTCGCGATGGCCGACAAGCGGGCGGTCGCCGAGGGGATCCCCGGCACCGAGTCTGCCGTCCCACCGCAGTCGCAGAGCGCCTGATCAGCCACCTCGTCACGAGATGACGCGGGCGTGTGCCGGATGCCTTCAGCGTCACTAGGATGAGAGAGTCCGCTCGGATCGCAGCGTGCGATGCCGAGAAGCCGGCACGAAAGAGAAGGCGATTGATGGCCACGTACACTCTTCCCGAACTCACCTACGACTACGGCGCCCTCGAGCCGCACATCAGCGGCCGAATCATGGAGCTCCACCACTCGAAGCACCACGCCACGTACGTCGCTGGCGCGAACACCGCGCTCGAGCAGCTGGCCGAGGCTCGTCAGACGGGCAACTTCGGCGCCATCAACAAGCTCGAGAAGGACCTCGCGTTCAACCTCGGCGGACACACGAACCACTCGATCTTCTGGACGAACCTGAGCCCCGAGGGCCAGGAGCGTCCCGAGGGCGAGATCGCTGCTGCGATCGACGAGCACTTCGGCTCGTTCGAGGGCTTCCAGGGCCAGTTCAACGCTGCCGCCCTGGGCATCCAGGGCTCCGGCTGGGCCGGCCTGTTCTGGGACTCGATCGGACAGAACCTGATCATCCAGCAGTTCTTCGACCAGCAGTCGCAGTTCGCTGCCGGCACGGTGCCGATCCTGCTGCTCGACATGTGGGAGCACGCCTTCTACCTCGACTACCAGAACGTCAAGGCCGACTACGTCAAGGCGTTCTGGAACATCGTGAACTGGGACAATGTGAAGGAGCGCTTCGACACCGCTCGCGAGAAGACCGCGGGCCTCATCGTCGCGCGCTGACACGTCGCGGGCCGGCGGAGTGCGGATCCGCCGGCCCGGATCCCCTGATGAACCCATCAATTGCCTCGTTCTGAGGCACATACCCTAGGAGACACAGAGTGTCCGCACGGATCGGTATCAACGGCTTCGGCCGCATCGGACGCAACTTCATTCGCGCTGCCCTCTCGCAGAACGCGGACTTCGAGGTTGTCGCAGTCAACGACCTCACCGACAACAAGACCCTCGCGCACCTGCTCAAGTACGACTCGATCCTCGGCCGTCTGGACGCCGAGGTCACGTACGACGAGAACGCGATCTACATCGACGGCAAGAAGATCGTCGCGCTCGAGGAGCGCGACCCCGCGCAGCTTCCCTGGGGCGAGCTCGGCGTCGATATCGTCATCGAGTCGACGGGGCGCTTCACGCACTCCGACAAGGCGAAGGCACACCTCGAGGCCGGCGCCAAGAAGGTCATCATCTCGGCCCCCGCGAAGGGCGACGTCGCGACGTACGCGATCGGCATCAACGCCGACGAGTACAACCCCGAGACCGAGCACATCCTCTCGAACGCCTCGTGCACCACGAACTGCCTCGCGCCCCTCGCGAAGGTGTTCAACGACACGTTCGGCATCGAGCGCGGCCTCATGACGACGGTCCACGCCTACACGGCCGACCAGAACCTGCAGGACGGCCCGCACTCCGACCTCCGCCGCGCCCGCGGCGCCGCGCAGTCGATCATCCCGACCTCGACGGGTGCCGCCGCCGCGATCGGCCTCGTGCTGCCCGAGCTCAAGGGCAAGCTCGACGGCTTCGCGCTCCGCGTTCCGGTTCCCACCGGCTCGATCACCGACCTGACGCTTGAGTCGAAGACCGACGTCACGGTCGACGAGATCAAGGCCGCCTACAAGAAGGCCGCCGAGGGCGAGCTCAAGGGCGTCCTGAAGTACACGGAGGACGAGATCGTCTCGGCCGACATCGTCACCGACCCGCACTCGTCGATCTTCGACGCCGGCCTGATCCGCGTGATCGGCCGCACCGTCAAGATCTCGTCGTGGTACGACAACGAGTGGGGCTACTCGAACCGCCTCGTCGACCTCACGTCGCTCGTCGGCTCGAAGCTCTGATCAGAGCTCCTCACTCCCGCAGATGACCGAACGCCCGTCCGTCCCCGCGACCACGTCGTGGGCGGGCGGGCGTTCGCTGTAGATTGGCGATCGATGACTCTCCGAACTCTTGACTCCCTGGGCGATCTCGCGGGCAAGCGTGTGTTCGTCCGCTGCGATTTCAACGTGCCGCTCGCAGACGGCAGCATCACCGACGACGGGCGGATCCGCGCGGCGCTGCCGACGCTCAAGGCGCTCGTCGAGGCCGGCGCGAAGGTCGTGACGTCCTCGCACCTCGGCCGACCCAAGGGATCCCCGGATCCCCAGTACTCGCTCGCGCCCGTCGCGGCGCGCCTCGGCGAGCTGCTCGACGCGCCCGTCGCGTTCGCAGGCGAGACGGTCGGCGAGGCCGCCGAGCAGGCCGTCGCGGCCCTCGAGCCCGGCCAGGTCGTCGTGCTCGAGAACCTCCGCTTCAACGCGGGCGAGACGTCGAAGGACGACGCTGAGCGCCGCGCCTTCGCCGAGCAGCTCGCGGCCTTCGCCGACGTGATGGTCTCCGACGGCTTCGGCGTCGTGCACCGCAAGCAGGCGAGCGTGTACGACCTCGCGCAGATCCTCCCGAGCGCCGCTGGCACGCTCGTCGCGCACGAGGTCGCGGTCCTCGACCGCCTCCTCACGGCGGCCGAGCAGCCCTACACGGTCGTGCTCGGCGGTTCGAAGGTGTCCGACAAGCTCGGCGTCATCGACAGCCTGCTGCCCCGCGTCGACAAGCTCCTCATCGGCGGCGGCATGGCCTACACGTTCCTCGCGGCGCAGGGGTACGCGATCGGCAAGAGCCTCGTCGAGCACGACCAGATCGACACGGCGAAGCGCTACCTCGACGAGGCGCGCGAGCGCGGCGTCGAGCTGCTGCTGCCGGTCGACAGCCTCATGGCGTCGGCGTTCGCGGCCGACGCGCAGAGCGAGAACGCTCCCGCAGACGACCTCGAGGGCACGTCGCTGGGAGCCGAAGCGCTCGGCCTCGACATCGGCCCGGCGACCGCCGAGGCGTTCGCCGACGCGATCCGCTCGTCGAAGACCGTGTTCTGGAACGGCCCCATGGGCGTGTTCGAGTTCCCCGCCTTCGCGGGCGGCACCAAGGCCGTCGCGCAGGCGCTGACGGAGACCGACGGCCTCACGGTCGTCGGAGGCGGCGACTCTGCCGCGGCCGCGCGCACGCTCGGCTTCGCCGACGACCAGTTCGGCCACGTGTCGACCGGCGGCGGCGCCAGCCTCGAGTTCCTCGAGGGCAAGAAGCTTCCCGGACTGGAGGTCCTCGGATGGGCATGACCCGCACCCCGCTGATTGCGGGCAACTGGAAGATGAACCTCGACCACCTGCAGGCGGTCGCGCTCGTGCAGAAGCTCCACTGGAGCCTCAAGGACGCGCAGCACGACTTCGAGTCGGTCGACGTCACGGTGTTCCCCCCGTTCACCGACCTGCGCAGCGTGCAGACGCTGATCGACGCCGACAAGATTCCGTTCGCGCTCGGCGCGCAGGACATCTCGACGCACGAGCAGGGCGCGTACACGGGCGAGATCGCGGGCGAGTTCCTCGCGAAGCTCGACTGCCGCCAGGTCATCATCGGCCACTCGGAGCGTCGCGAGTACCACGGCGAGACCGACGAGGTCGTCGCGGCCAAGGTCGCGGCCGCGCTGAAGAACGGCATCGTGCCGGTCATCTGCGTCGGCGAGACGAGCGAGGATCTCGAGAAGCACGGCGCGAGCGCCGTGCCGGTCGCCCAGCTCGAGAAGGCGCTCGAGGGCGTCGCCGCGGGCGCCGAGATCGTCGTCGCCTACGAGCCCGTGTGGGCGATCGGATCCGGCCAGGCGGCCACGCCCGAGCAGGCCCAGGAGGTCTGCCAGAAGCTGCGCGAGGTCGTCGCTGCGAAGCTCGGCGACGACGCGGGGCAGTCGACCCGCGTGCTGTACGGCGGGTCGGTGAAGTCGGGCAACATCGCCTCCTTCATGCGCGAGCCCGACATCGACGGCGCGCTCGTCGGCGGCGGTAGCATCAAGGTCGACGAGTTCAGCTCGATCATCCGCTTCCAGAAGCACGTCGGCGTCTGATTCCGTGCGGCTCGCGTCCTCGCGGAGGATGCGAGCCGCACGAACCGATACACTGAATGATCGTGTGCGGTGCAGACGCCCCGCACGACGGAAAGGCCACGACGCGTGCAGATTCTCGAGTTCATCCTGCAGGTCCTGCTCGGACTGACGAGCCTCCTGCTGACGCTGTTCATCCTCATGCACAAGGGCCGCGGCGGCGGGCTGTCCGACATGTTCGGCGGCGGCATGGCGCAGGCGGTCAGCTCCTCCGGTTCGGCAGAGCGCATGCTCAACTACGCGACGATCGTGCTCGCGCTCGTCTGGTTCCTGTCGATCGTCGGGCTCGGTCTGATCACGAAGTTCCAGGTCCTCTGATGGCGGGCGGGCAGAACGCGAGCGCCATCCGGGGCACGCGGGTCGGCTCGGGCCCCATGGGCGAGCAGGACCACGGGCACCACGCCGATCGCACGGCGGTGTCGTACTGGGACGCCGAGGGCAACGAGGTCGTCAAGTACTACGCGGCCGACGTCCCGGCCGACGAGATCCCCGAGATCGTGGATCACCCGCACAGCGGCCTTCCCGCGGGGCGCGACAAGGAGAATCCTCCCGCGCCCGAGAAGCTGCAGGCGTACAAGTCGCACCTCGAGTACGTGAAGGAGCGGCGCACCGACGAGGAGGCCGACGAGCTCCTCGAGGACGCGCTGAAGAAGGTCCGCGAGAAGCGCGGCGAGTAGCGCGACCAGACGACGAGGGCGCCCCGACCGATCGGTCGGGGCGCCCTCGTCGTCTGCTGCCGGTCAGGCTCCGGCTGCGGCCTCGTCGGCGAACACGATCGTCTCCTCGGTGCCGCGGGCGGTCGACGCGGGGGCGGCGTCGGGATCCGGGCCGCGACGGATCTTCGCGACGGCCTCGGCCTTGTCGGCACCCGCGATGACGAGCCACACGCGGCGCGACGCGTTGATGACGGGCAGCGTGAACGTGACGCGCTCGGGCGGCGGCTTCGGCGAGTTGCGGATCGGCAGCACGGCGCCCTCCGCGGCGTGGATCTCCTCGCGGCCGGGAAAGAGCGACGCGATGTGCGCGTCGGGGCCGGCGCCGAGGAGCGTCACGTCGAAGGACGGCGCGACGGCGCCCTCGGGGGCGAAGCGCGCGAGCTCGTCGGCGTAGGCGCGGGCGGCGTCGTCGAGCGAGCCGTCCTCCGTCGCCCACGGCTCGTGGACGTTCTCCGCGGGGATGTCGAGCGCGTCGATGAGCGCCGCGCGGGCCTGCCCCGCGTTGCGCTCAGGATCCGCGCGCGGCACGAACCGCTCGTCGCTCCACCACAGGTGCACGCGCGACCAGTCGACCGCGTCCCTCGAGGGGTGTGCGGCGACGGCCGCGAGCGTACCGATGCCCATGGATCCGCCGGTGAGCGACACGTGCCGCGCGCCGGGCTCGGCCGTCAACGGCACGAGCATGTCGAGCATCCGTGTCGCGACGAGCTGCGCGAGCTCGTCCTTGCCCGCGCGCGTCTCGAAGACAGGCTCGGTCATCACTCGCTCTCCCCGTCGGCCTCGGCCTCGGCAGCTGCCGCGACGGCGGACGCGGGGACCGCCGTCGCGCCGTACGCGTGGGTCGGCGCCATGAGCGCGCTCCAGCCGTCGGTGATGACGCGACCGTAGAGGCGGTCGGGGTCGAGGCGGCGCAACTCCTCCGCGATGCACTCGCGCAGCGAGCGGCGGGGGAGGAGCAGGTCGTGATCGGGCTGGCCGGGCTGCGTGAGCACGGCGTGCGTCGACGAGCGGCGCTCGAGCAGGATGTCGCCCGAGGCACGCGTGAGGCGCACCGACCGGATCCCGTGATCCCAGTCGCTCGGCCGCTCGTACTGCCACTCGACGGGCACCTCGAGCTGCAGGCCGAGCCAGGCCGCGAGGAGCGCGGTCGACGGCGAGCTCGCGGCGCCGCACACGCGCACGGACGTGATGGGCTCGTACGGCGGCTGGTCGAGCACGGCCGCGAGCTGCTCGCGCCAGCGCGTGAGGCGCGTCCACGCGAGGTCAGTGTCGCCGGGGCGGTAGGTCTCGTCGAGGCGCTGCAGGCGCTCTGCCGCCGCGGGCGAGGTCGACGCGTCGGTGATGCGGCGCTGCGCGATGCGGCCGAGGGGATCCAGCGCGGGCGCCTCGGGCGGCGTCTCGGGCCACCACACGACGACGGGGGCGTCGGGCAGCAGCAAGCCCGTCACGAGCGACTCGGGGTTGCTCGCGGCCTCGCCGTGGGCGCGGAGGATGACGACCTCGCTCGCGCCGGCGTCGCCGCCCACGCGGATCTGGGCGTCGAGGCGCGGGGCGTCGTCGGGGTGGGTGACGAGCACGATGACGCGCATCGGGTGCTCGCGCGAGGCGTCGTTCGCGGCCTCGATGGCCTCCTCGACGGGGCGGTGGTCGCTCTTGATGATGAGCGTCAGCACGCGGCCCAGGGCGACGGCGCCGCCCTCCTCGCGCACCGAGACGAGGCGCTTGGCGACCGTGCTGACGGTCGTCTCGTTGAGGTCGATGATCACGGGCGCCTCCAGACGCGGCCATCCTGCGCCAGCAGGGCATCGGCAGAAGCGGGGCCCCAGGAGCCCGGCTCGTACTGTTCGAGGGGCTCCTTGAGCGAGGCCCAGTACTCCTCGATGGGATCGAGGATGCGCCAGGACAGCTCGACCTCCTCGTGGCGGGGGAAGAGGGGCGGGTCGCCGAGCAGGACGTCGAGGATCAGGCGCTCGTACGCCTCGGGGCTCGCCTCCGTGAAGGCGTGGCCGTAGCCGAAGTCCATCGTGACGTCGCGCACGTGCGTGCCGTTGCCGGGCACCTTGGATCCGAAGCGGATCGTCACGCCCTCGTCGGGCTGCACGCGGATCACGAGCGCGTTCTGGCTGAGGTCGGACGTCTGCCCGCGCGAGAACAGGTGCTCGGGCGCCCGCTTGAACACGACCGCGATCTCGGTCACGCGGCGGCCGAGGCGCTTGCCCGTGCGCACGTAGAACGGCACGCCGGCCCAGCGGCGCGTCTCGATCTCGAGCTTGATCGCCGCGTAGGTCTCGGTCGTCGAGTCGGGGTTCATGCCGTCCTCGTCGAGGAAGCCCGTGACCTGCTCGCCGCCCTGCCAGCCGCCGCCGTACTGGCCGCGAGCCGTCGCCTTCGAGAGGTCCTCGGGCAGCGTGACGGCCGCGAGCACCTTCTCCTTCTCGGC
>Ga0079224_100013948_pt1 | contig 11209 bp, 10 predicted proteins | sample Stecom2015_FD_80414 | JGI IMG/M metagenome (GOLD analysis project Ga0079224, IMG submission 80414) | Agricultural soil microbial communities from Utah to study Nitrogen management - Steer compost 2015 | ecosystem: Environmental > Terrestrial > Soil > Agricultural land | place: USA: Utah...
CTTGAGCAGGGCCTGGTTATAGCCGGTGCCGACACGGCCGAGGTGGCGCAGGCCATCCTTGTCCTTCACCCCGACGATGAGGGAGCGGAAGCGGATCCCCTCCGAGGTCCAGCCGCCGATGACGACCTCGTCCCGGCCGCGGCATTTGGACTTCAGCCAGGTGGTCGAACGGCCGGCGTGATAGGGCGCGTCCAGCTTCTTGGAGATGACCCCCTCGAGGTCCATGCGGCAGGCGCTTTCGAGGATGGCCTGGCCGGTGGTGGCGAAGTGGTCGACGTAGCGGATGCGGCCTCGCGCCTTTTTCGGAATGCGGTCGATGTACGCCTGCAGCCGGGCCTTGCGATGCGACAGGGGCAGTTTGCGCAGGTCCTCCGGCCCTTCGAACAGCAGATCGAAGGCGAAGTAGACGAGGTCGCCGGTGTGGCCGTCCGAGATACGGGCCTGCAGGGCCGAGAAGTCGGGCATGTGGTTCTCGGCCAGGGCGCAGAGCTCGCCGTCGACCACGGCGTCGGGCCAGTCGGCGGCGTCGGCGGCCAGCTCGGGAAATTTGTCGGACCAGTCGAGGCCCTTGCGGGTGCGGACGGTGGCGCGGCCGCCGCCGGAGGCGACCTGCAGGCGGTAGCCGTCGAACTTGATCTCATGGGCCCAGCCGGTCCCCTGCGGCGGATAGTCGGCGACCTTGCAAAGCTGGATGGGGACGAAGGCGTGGGGCTTGCTGGCCTGCTCGGCGACGGCGGGGCGGGCTTTCGGCCTGGGCGGCGCCTTGTTGGTTGCGCTATCGCGCTTCGCGCTGCTTGAGCGCGGGCGGTCGGTCTTCTTCGGCGAGCCCCAGGTCTTCTTGCCCTCGGCGATCTCCGCCAGCGAGCGGCCGGTGGCGACCGAGGCGTCGATCTCCATGTTGGCGTCGCCCTCGCCGGGGACGGCGAACTCGTCCTTCTCCTTGATCAGCAGCCAGTTGTTGCGCTTCGACGGCTTGCCCCGGTCGGAGCGGAGGCGGATCAGGGCCCACTTGCCGGACAGGCGCTCGCCGTGGAGCACCATCTTGACGTTGCCCTTCCTGAACGCCGCCTCGAGGTCGTCGTCCTGCGGCTCCCACTCGCCCGTGTCCCACATCTGCACCGTGCCGGCCCCGTAGTTGCCGGCGGGGATGGTCCCCTCGAAGGCGCCGTAGTCGAGCGGGTGGTCCTCGACCTCGACGGCGAGGCGCTTGACGGCGGGGTCGCGGGAGGGGGCCTTGGTGACGGCCCAGGACTTGAGCACGCCGTCCAGCTCGATGCGGAAGTCGTAGTGCAGGCGCGTGGCGGCGTGGCGCTGGATCAGGTAGCGCAGGCCGGACTTGCGGGCCCTGCCCTTCCTGCCTTTCGGCTCGGGGGTCTGGCCGAATTTGCGCTTGGCCTTGTAGGTCTCCAGTTCGCCGCGCACAGGCGCCTCCGTCGCTAACCGTGAAGGTGAACGCGCGCGGCGCGGGTTTGGCTCAATCGATGCGGTCGCGCATCCGGGCGACGGCCTCCGCGGGGGGCTCGCCGATGCTGAAGGTCGAGCGAGAGGACCGCTCCAGCCAGTCGTCGAGACGGGTCTGGACCGCCGCACAGGCGTCGATCTCGACGGCGCGGGCCACGCACAGGGTGACGAAGTCCAGCGCCTCGGCCGGGGTGCAGGTCGCGCCGTTGCGCCAGCCGTACCGGCTGAGGCAGCCGTGACCGTTGCGCCAATGGTGGCGGCTGGCGGGCCCTCCCCCGTTTTCCCAGTACCAGGCCGAGCCGGCGGTGACGCCATTGAACCAGAAATAGGCCGACCCCCGCCCGGTGGCGAAGATCAGGTGATAGAAGCTCCCGCCCTGGACGCCGTTCTCAAGATAATGGGCGGCGGGGAAGCCGACGCCGTTGCGGAAATAATGCTCCGACATCGCGCCGACGCCGTTGCGCCATTCATGGTCGCCCCAGGCGACGGCCTGCGGGGACGGGGTCTGGGCGAGCGCGAGAATGGCGACGGCAACGGCGGCGAGCATGGCGGGCTCCGGCGATCGGGACGGAGCCGACGCTCGCCGGGCGAGCGCCGCCGGTCAACTGACGCCGCCTGACCGGACCTATTCCGGCTGGGATTCGTCGTCCGGCTTCTCGGCCTTGGCGGCGGCGCGCTTCTCGGCCTTGGCGGCGGCCTTCTCGGCGGCCTTCTTGGCTTCGGCGCGCTCGCGCTCCATGCGTTCAAAGCTGTAGTTGGGCTTACGGGCCATAGGCGGCTTCCTTTCCGGCGCGGCTGCGCCTGACGCGCGGGGGCGCCGGGGGAACGCCGGGGAACCGGCGAGAATGCGGGCAGGGTGGAGCGTTCCGGCCCGCGGGACAACCGTTAGTCGACAGCGACGATCTCGACGGTCTGGCCGGCGACCTCCGCCTCGTCGCCGACGCGCTTGCCGACCAGGGCGCGGGCGAGAGGCGAGACATGGCTGACGGAACCGGCGGCGGGGTCGGCCTCGTCCTCGCCGGTGATGCGCCAGGTCTGGGTGCGGCCGTCCTCGCGCTCGATGGTCACGGAGCCGCCGAAGCGGACCCGGCCGTCGGGGACGGTCTCGACCAGCTGGGCCGAAGCGCGGCGGGCCGACCAGTAGCGCAGGTCGCGGGTGGCGCGGGCCATGGCGGTGCGGTCCGCCTCGATGTCGCCCTTCGCCTGGGCGGCGTTATAGGCGGCGCGGGCGGCGGCCAGGGCGTCGTCGATCCGCGCCAGCCCCGCGGGCGTGACGAGGTTGGGGTGGGGCGAGACGGGGCGGTCGGGAAGATCGGCGGCGGTGGCCTCCAGGTCTTCCTCACGGGTGAAGGCGACGCTCATGGAGGATGAGCGTATGGCGCCCGGGGCCGTTCCGGTCCATCTGGGGGCCATGGGTGCGAGCAGTGTGCATGTGATCGGGGCCGGGCCGGCCGGGCTGATGGCCGCCGAGCGGCTGGCGCGGGCGGGCGCAGCGGTGACGGTGCACGAGGCCATGCCGTCCGCGGCGCGGAAATTCCTGATGGCCGGGCGGGGCGGGCTGAACCTGACCCATTCCGAACCGCTGGAGGCGTTCACCGGCCGCTATGGCGAGGCGGCGCCACTGGTGGCGGGGTGGCTGGAGCGGTTCTCGCCGACGCACCTGATCGGCTGGGCCGAGGGGCTGGGGCAGCCGGTGTTCACGGGATCATCGGGGCGGGTGTTTCCGCGGGCGATGAAGGCCTCGCCGCTGCTGCGGGCGTGGCTGGCGCGGCTGGCGGAGCTGGGCGTCGAGGTGCGCACGCGGTCGCGCTGGACCGATCGGCGGGACGGCGGCTGGCTGTTCTCCACGCCGCAGGGGGAGCGGGTCGAGCGGCCGGACGCGGTGGTGCTGGCGCTGGGCGGGGCCAGCTGGCCGCGGCTGGGCCCGGACGGCGGCTGGCGCGAGGGGCTGGAGGCGGCGGGCGTGGTGACAGCGCCGTTCCGGCCCTCCAATGTCGGCTTCGACGTGGCCTGGTCCGGGGTGTTCGCGGAACGGTTCGCGGGCCAGCCGCTGAAGCCTGTGGCGCTGACTTTCGGCGAAACCAGCGTGCGCGGCGAGGCGATGGTGACGCGCTACGGCATCGAGGGCGGGGCGGTCTACGCCCTCTCGGCGGCGCTGAGGGACGCGATCGAGCGGGACGGGACGGCGACGCTGGCGGTCGACCTGCGGCCCGACCTGACCATTGCAGCGCTGGCGGAACGGCTGACCCGGCCGCGCGGCAAGGACAGCGTGTCGAACTGGCTGAGGAAGGCGGCGGGCCTGTCGCCGGTGGCGGTCGGGCTGTTGCGGGAGATTCCCGGCGAGCTGCCCGCGGGGGCCGACAAGCTGGCGCGGCGGATCAAGGCGGTGCGGCTTACGCTGACCGGCGTGCAGGGGCTGGCGCGGGCCATCTCCTCGGCCGGCGGGGTGCGGCTGGAGGCGGTCGACGAACGGCTGATGCTGAAGGCCCTGCCGGGGGTGTTCGTCGCCGGCGAGATGCTGGACTGGGAGGCGCCGACCGGCGGCTATCTGCTGCAGGCCTCGATGGCCTCGGGCGTGGTCGCGGCGGAAGGCGCGCTGGACTGGCTGGCGCGAGACGGTAGGACAGGGGCATGACCGACCTCCCCGAGATCCATGGCGTCTGCCCGCCGCGCTTCGCCGCGGTGAAGGACGCCTTCGCCGCCAATTTCACCGATGCGCCGGAAGGGCTGAACGAGCGCGCGGCGCGGTTCAGCGTCTGCATTGAAGGCGAGACGGCGATCGACCTGTGGGCCGGCTGGGCCGATGCGGCGCAGACCACGCCGTTCGGCGAGACGACGCTGACGCCGGTGTTCTCGACCGGCAAGGCGGTGATGGCGCTGCTGATCGCCGGCGGCGTCGAGCGCGGCCTGCTGGACTATGAGCGGCCGGTGGCGCGCTACTGGCCCGACTTCGGCCAGGCCGGCAAGGAGGCGATCACGGTCGGTGAGCTGATGAGCCACCAGGCCGGGCTTTCCGGCTTCTCCGAGCCCGCCGAGCCGAGCATCTGGTTCGACCGGAAGGCGGCGCTGGCGCGACTGTGCGCCCAGGCCCCGATGTGGGACCCGGGGACGGGCTCGGGCTATCACCCGATCACCATCGGCCTGCTCGCGGGCGAGCTGTTCCGGCTGGTCGACGGGCGCAGCATGGGGACGGCGCTGCGCGAGGACTTCCCCGGCCTCGACCTGTGGATCGGCCTGCCCGAGGCCGAGCACGACCGCGTCGCCCAGATGAAGAAGCCGACCTCGGCCCCCGACCTGGGCGTCATCGATGCGATCAAGCGCGCCGCCTTCCTCGACGCCGGTTCGGCCCCGGCCGGACGTGGCACGGCCGCATGGCGGACCATGGAGCTGCCCTCGGCCAATCTGCACGGCACGGCCCTGGACCTGGCCCGGATCATGGCTGTGTTCTCCGATGGCGGCGAACTGGACGACCGGACGGTGCTGTCGCCGGAAACCCTGGCGGCGGCGACCCGGGAGCGCGTGCGCGGGCTGGACCGGGTGCTGCCGTTCCGGATCGGCTGGGCGGCCGGGCTGATGCGCAACGAGGGGCTGGAGATGTTCGGGCCCAACGCCGGCGCGCTCGGCCACTACGGCTGGGGCGGCAGCTGTGCCTGGGCCGACCCGGAGGCGAGGCTGTCCGGCGCCTATGTGATGACCCGCCAGTCGCCGTACCTGATCGGCGACCCGCGCGTCCTGGGTCTGCAGGCGGCGCTCTACGGGGCGGCCTGAGGACCGAAGACGACTGACCGCGCGGCCGTTCGCGCTTCGCCAACGGACGGACGGCGCCGTTCACGAAGGCGCGACGGCGCCCCCCGCATCCGGCGTGGCGACGGCGGCGCGATCTCTCCACGGTCGGCGGGTCGGAGGCCCGGATGTCGGGTCTCGCCTGCCATCGGGATCACGCCATGCTTCGTCTGCCGTTCGCCGCCGCCGTCCTCGCCCTCGCCGCCCTGCCCTCGTCCGCAGCCGCCCAGGACGCGGACATCACCCTGACCTTCGAGACCGGAGCCCGCACGGGAACCGTGATGGTCACCCTCTATGATTCCGAAGCCGCCTGGTCGGGCGGCGCCCCGGTGGCGCAGATGCGCATCGATGCGGCTGTGCCGACGCCCGTGGCGGTGTTCCGCGGCCTGCCCGCCGGAACCTATGGCGCCAAGGCCTTCCACGACGTCGACGGCGACGGCGAGATGGATACCAATCCCTTCGGTATCCCGACCGAGCCCTTCGCCTTCTCCAACAACGCCGTCGTGAACATGGGCCCGCCCGGGTGGGAACAGGCCCGCTTCGCCGTCGAGGGCCCCACCGCCCAGACCCTGCAGCTGCGCTGATCGAAGGTCAGGAGACACCGAGATGATCGCTTCCCGCCGTTCCTTCCTGGCCGGAGCCGCCGCCCTGTCGGCCGCCGTGGTCACCCCCGAAACCGTCCGCGCCATGGCGGCGCTGCGGGCGACGACGGACTGGGGCCTCGCCACCGCCGACGTCGAGGCCGACCTCGCCCCGCGGGCCATGCAGCTGATCCGGGGCCGGGCGCCGGCCGGGCTGGAGGGCTCGCTGTACCGCAACGGTCCGGCCAAGTTCCGCCGGCCGGGGCGGTCGGCGGGCCACTGGTTCGACGGCGACGGCCTGGTGCGGCGCTTCCGCATCGCCGACGGCCGGGCCGAGATGGCGGCGCGCTTCGTCGACACGCCGAAGCGCCGGCAGGAGACGCGGGCGAACGCCATGCTGATGCCCGGTTTCGGCACCCCGGGCGACCCGCGCGCGGAGATCGGCTCGCCCGACGACGCCAACGCCGCCAACACCTCGGTGCTGATGGCCGGCGACGCCCTGTGGGCCCTGTGGGAAGGCGGCTCGCCGGTCGCCATGGACCCGGAGACGCTGGAAACCCGCGGCATGGTCACCCTGCGGCCGGACCTGAAGGCCATGCCCTTCCTGGCCCATCCGCGGCGGGAGCCGGACGGCCGCATCTGGAACCTCGGCATGGGCGGACGCCGCGCCATGGTCTGGCGGCTGTCGCCGTCGGGCGAACTGGAGGCGGCGACCCTGATCGACCTGCCGCGCGCCAGCTATGTCCACGACTTCACCGCCACCGCCCGGCATCTGGTCATCGTGCTGCAGCCCTGGGTGCAGGCGCGGATGGTCATGCCCTTCGCCGACGGCTTCGAATGGCGGCCGGACGAGGGGACCCGGGTGCTGGTCATCGACAAGGACGACCTGTCGAAGCGACGCGAGTTCGACCTGCCGGCCTTCGGCTTCTTCCACCTGGGCGACGCCTGGTCCGACGGGGAGGACATCCGCTTCGATGTCTGCGCCCACCCCGACATGGACTTCGCCGCCCGCGGCGCGAGCGAGGTGCTGAATGGCGTGCCCCTGAACGGCGAGCCGGCGCGGCTGGCGCTGGCCCATCTGAAGGCGGATGGCTCGGCCGAGCTGCAGCGCACCGGACAGGTGGCGGAGTTTCCCCGGAGCGATCCCCGGCGCGCGGGACTGGCGCGGCGCTATACCCTGCACACCGCCGAGGAGGCTCCGGGCCGGCCCTTCGCCAGCGCCCTTGGCCTGACCGACTGGCGCACGGGGCGGACACAGGTGTTCGACCTCGGCGCCGATCACGTGATGGACGAGATGGTGTTCGTGCCGCGACCGGGCGGCGGGGCCGAGAACGACGGATGGCTGGTCGGGCCCTCGATCAATCTGGCGGCCGGCGCCACGGAGCTCCACGTGCTGGACGCGGCGCGGATCGAGGACGGGCCGGTGGCCAGCTGGCGCGCCGACGCGGCCGTGCCGGTCAGCTTCCACGGTCTCTGGGTCTAGAACCAGCCGGCGTCACGCAGGGCTCGGGCGTAGCGGCGGCTGACCGCCGCCTCCAGGCCGCCGTCGAGGATCAGGGTGGCGCGGCCGTCGCCGCGGCGCACGTCGCGCACCGCCTCGCGGGCGACCCACCAGCTGCGATGGGTCTGGGCCCCCTCCATGCCGGCCAGTTCGGCGACGGCGTCGGACAGCCGCATCAGGATCAGGTCCGAGCCGCGGTCGGTGTGCAGCCGCAGATAGTGGTCCTCGGCCTGGACGGCGCGCAGGGTCGCCCCGCGCAGGCGCGGCGGCAGGCGCTCGAGAAAACGGACGGGGGCCGAGCCCGCCGGGGCCGCATGGGTCTGCGGCGGAGTGCGGTCGAGGAAGACGTTGAGCACGCACAGCACCCCCGTGACCACCGTCACCGGGGCCAGGAAGTCGACCAGCCGGTCGAGGCGCAAGCTGCGGTCGTCATCGAACCAGAGGGTAGTCGCCGTCCAGACCATCACGGCGAGGGGGCCCGAGATCACCGCCGTCATGACCAGGGCGGCCGTCCAGGGTCTGCGGTCGGCGTCGATGTAACGGCCGATCATCATCGAGCACAGGTGCCCCCACAGGGCGCCCATCAGCATGATCGGCTCCCAGTAGGCCACCCGGAACCAGAAGGGCGTGTGGCCCATGCCGAAGGCGCCGGTGAAGGCCAGCACCAGACCGGCCGCCAGGGCCACAAAAACCCCCCGCATGAAGTCGCGGTCCAGCGTCAGGCTGACCTTCGACCGCTCGTCGGTCATGGGCGGCCGGGCGCGGCGGGGCCGCACACAGCGCGAAAGCCGGCGGCGGCGAACTTCACCATATAGGCTCCGGCCGTCTCGAGGTCGCCCGAACGGCACAGCCCGCCGGACAGGCGGTCGAGGCGGCCGGTTTCGCCCAGGGTCAGGGTCAGGGCGCCCGAGAGGTTGTGATAGCCCCAGTACAGGTCCTCCTCCCTGGCCTCCGGCAGGACCCGCTTGATCAGCTCGATCAGTCGCCGCGCCGTGGGGTCGAAATAGCGGGTCATGATCTCGCCGCCGAACATCGGATTGGCGTTGGTCTGGGCCACCAGGGCGGCATAGTGCTTCCACCCCGGCCCGCCCTTCAGCGCCCATTCGAACGGCGAATGCAGGAAGGTCTGCAGCAGCCCCTCAAGGGTCATGTCGTCGCCGGCGCTCTCGGCGTATCGGTTGATGGCGTTGACCCGGTCGCTGTTCCAGACCTCGGCGCGACGCAGGAAGACGGCGTCGAACAGGGCCCGCTTGGAGCCGAAGTAGTAGTGCACCAGGGCGGTGTCGACGCCGGCCTCGCGGGCCACCTCGCGGATGGTGACGCCGTAGAAGCCGTGCTTGGAGAACAGGTCCTCGGCGGCGTCCAGGATCGACTCGCGGGTGTCGCCGGCGCTCTCGGCGCGGGCCTTGGACGGGCGGCCCCGCCGGCCGGCGGCGGCGGAGGTCGAAGAGGGCGACGCGTCGGACTTGGTCATTGGCCGAAGCTAGGCTGCGTCCGGCCATCATGGCAACGGCGCCACAGTCCGCGTACGGGCGCTTGGCGGCCAAGCTGCGCCGTTTGACAGGCGGACCAAAACGGTTACGGTCGCCGAAAATCATTGAACGCTGAATAAAAAGCGTCTCGGGCCGGATATCACAGGATGGGACTTCACATGAACCGCTACATCAAGACCGCCCTGATGGCGGGCGCCGCCTGGGGCGCGCTTTCCACCATCGCCGTCGCGCAGGACGCGCCGGCCCAGACCGAGGAAGCCTCGGCCGTCGGCGACGTCATCGTCACCGCCCGTCGCCGCGACGAAGCCCTGAAGGACGTGCCGATCTCGGTCTCGGCCCTCGGCGCCGAGCGGCTGGAGGAAACCGGGGCCTCGGACATCACCGCCCTGCAGCAGCAGACCCCGAACGCCACGGTGCAGGTGGCCCGCGGCTCCAACTCGACGCTGATCTCCTTCATCCGCGGCGTCGGCCAGCAGGACCCGCTGTGGGGCTTCGAGCCCGGCGTCGGCCTGTACGTCGACGACGTCTACATCGCCCGTCCGCAGGGCGCCGTGCTGGACATCTATGACGTCGAGCGCATTGAGGTCCTGCGCGGACCGCAGGGCTCGCTGTACGGCCGCAACACCGTCGGCGGCGCGGTGAAATACGTCACTTCCCGCCTGGGCCAGGATCCGGAACTGACCCTGCGCGGCGCCTATGGCAGCTACAACCAGATCGACCTGATGGCCTCGGGCAGCATGCCGCTGGCGGACAATTTCCGCGTCGGCGCCGCCATCGCCAGCTATCAGCGCGACGGCTACGGCACGAACCTGAACACCGGCGCCGAGCACTACAACAAGGAGGTTCTCGGCGGCCGCATCAGCGCCGAGTGGGAGCCCCGCGAGGACATGTCGATCCGCCTGGCCTACGACCGGGTCGAGGACGATTCCAACCCGCGTCACGGCCACCGCGAAATGGCCGGCGTCGGGCCGGGCGCCGGCGTTCCGGACAGCGTCTATGACACTTGGGCCGGCGTCGGCGACGACAACTCGGTGATGAACCAGGGCTTCTCGGCCACGGTGCAGCTGGACCTGAACGAGCACTGGACCTTCAAGTCGATCAGCGCCTGGCGCGAAGGCCATACCGACACGGTCATCGACTTCGACAACACCCCCGCCCCGACGCTGGACATTCCGGCCTACTATTCGGACGACCAGCTGACGCAGGAATTCCAGTTCCTGTTCGACTACGACCGGATCCAGGGCGTGATCGGGACCTATTTCCTCGACGGCCACGCCGAGGGCGCCTTCGACACCGTGCTGGGCGGCGCCGGCATCACCATCGGCACCGGCGGCTATGTCGACACCGGCAGCATCGCGGCCTTCGCCGACGTCAACCTGGACCTGACCGAACGCCTGCACCTTGGCCTCGGCGCCCGCTATACGCAGGACACCAAGACGGGGCACGTCAATCGCGCCACCTTCCTCGGCGCCGGGCGCTCGCCGCTGACCGGCGGCCCGGCCGCCCTCCCGCTGGTGCAGAACACCCTCTATACGAACAAGAAGGACTTCAACGACTTCTCCCCGCGGGTGGCGCTGTCCTACGACCTGTCGGACGACGTGACCGGCTATGTGTCGTGGTCGAGCGGCTTCAAGTCGGGCGGCTTCGACATGCGCGGCGACGCCAGCCTGACGCCGGACACGGTCAACGGCTACGATCCGGAGACGGTCGAGTCGATCGAGGCCGGCCTGAAGGGCTCGGTGTTCGGCAACCGGCTGCTGTTCAGCTCGGCGCTGTTCCACAACACCTATGAGGACCAGCAGGTGACCACCCAGGTGCCGGCCGGCGCCAATGTGGCCAGCTTCGTCGACAACGTCGGCCAGTCGACCCTCTACGGGGCCGAGTTCGAGGGCTCGCTGTTCCTCAGCGACAACCTGACCGCCAACCTGGCCGTCGGCTACCTGCAGGCCGAGTTCGACGAGTTCCTGCGCTACAACCTCGCCCTGGGCGTCTACGAGGACATCTCGGACCTGGTGGTGCTGCAGAACGCGCCGAAGTGGACGGGCTATTTCGGGGTGACCTGGCGCGGCGACGTGGCCGGCGGCGAGCTGGCGGTGACGCCCTCGGTCTCCTACCGCGACGACTACAGCCAGTTCGAGTTTCCGAACCCGCTGCTCGACCAGGAGGCCTACACCCTGGTCGACCTGTCGATCGTCTGGACCGACCCGACCGACCGCTACACGCTCGGCCTGTACGGCAAGAACCTGACCGACGAAGAGTACCGCGTGGGCGCCTACGCCTTCGCCGGCGCGCTCTTCAACGACTCGATGATCGGCTACTACGGCCCGCCGCAGACGATGACCGCCTCGCTGCAGGTCAAGTTCTGATCCACCAGTTCCTGAAGCCTGATC
>Ga0079224_100013949_pt1 | contig 11209 bp, 8 predicted proteins | sample Stecom2015_FD_80414 | JGI IMG/M metagenome (GOLD analysis project Ga0079224, IMG submission 80414) | Agricultural soil microbial communities from Utah to study Nitrogen management - Steer compost 2015 | ecosystem: Environmental > Terrestrial > Soil > Agricultural land | place: USA: Utah...
CGTTTATCAACAAACGTAACCGGTTTACGGCTCATGGGGTTAAAGATAATACGCTGTAACTCTTCCGATGGTCGTTTTTCTACACGAGGCGCCACACGCAATTTTGCCCGGAAGTGATCTTTTATTTGCTGTAGAAATTCTTCTGAGGTATCTTCTGAACTGATATACACGACAATTTCGTCCGTTCCTATAGCATTATGGGATATTTCAATGACGTGCTGGTCAATTTCCGGGAAGCCGGCAAGGAGATCGTGCATGGCCGGCGGATACAACGTAGTGCCTTTGTATTTCACCATCTGCTGCTTTCTCCCCTCTACAGGGCCTATCCGATAGGTATTACGGCCACAGCTACAGGGCGCTGTATGCTTTCGGACAATATCGCCCGTTTTAAATCGTAACAACGGTACACCCTGCACACCGAGGGTCGTGATGGCGAGCTCTCCTGGTTCGCCGTCAGGCACAGGCCGCTCTTCCTCATCCAGCACTTCCGTAATAATAAGATCCTCATGCACATGCCCACCTTGGAAAGCCTCACATTCAGTAAAAGCCGCTCCCATTTCCGTAGAGGCATACGTAGAGTACAATTTTAACGGCCACTTTTCGCGTATGCGCTGTGTTAACAACGAATCGTTGAGCGAGGCATCCCGCAACGATTCTCCAATACACAAAACAGCTTCTACACCAGCATGGCGATAGTCAATGCCTTGGTGTTCGGCATATTCGATCATCTTTAATAAAAATGACGGAACAGCAATTAAAAATCGAGGTTTATGCTGTAAAATAACATCCCACTGTAGTTGGGGAATCCCAGAACCCACACGTAGAACACCTGCCCCAAGCTTGCGCAGACCAAGAAAATAGGCTAAGCCCGCCATAAATCGCCTGTCCATCGTCGTCATCAATTGCACGACGTCACCGGGCTGCACACCAATTGTTTGAAACGAGCGCATCTCATTATAGGCCAGGCGCTCCAAATCTTCGTCCGTAAGTCCAAAAGTTACAGGTTTACCTAATGTTCCCGAGGTAGAACAATAATCTATAATCTTTTCCCGGTCGACACAAAAGAAAGCTTCGTTGTGCGCTTGAATATCGTCTTTACTTGTGGTCGGTATACGCTCCAAATCCTCTATGGCGCGAATCGCATCGATGTCAATATGATGGCTCTCAAACAATTGTTTGTAATAGGACGAATGTTCCCGCAGATAAATCAATTGCCTTCGTAAGAGTTCCTCCTGATAAGCCTTAATCTCCTTTGGCGATTGCCTCTCCATGATGATCTGTTGTTTCATTAGTAATCTTCCCCAATAAATACGATTTCCCCAATATTTCGGAACAGGTCGCTATAGCCCCCACCGTTACGCCCAAAACGCCATGCATATATACCCCATGTCCTGTAAGATATAGATTTTCTATCTTCGTTTTCGGTGCGAGAAATGTCTTCAAGGGGTCGCTTGCGTCCTTCGTATGACCGTATAAATTACCCCTATACATCCCGATATAATCCCGATACGACAACGGAGTCGATACATATGTCCGATGGACAGCCTCCACCAATTCCGGAAAATAACGCTTCACTTTCTTCAATAATTGTTCCGTTTTATCTACTTTAAACGCTTCGTACGCCGATCCTCTATCCTCCGGCTGAACGACCGTATTCATCGTATCTGCCCAAGTCTCCACCTCATCAAAATGCATATAGGTTAAGACCGTAAAGGTGTCTGCATAACCAGGGTGCTGCGGGTCTTCGGTCATAGACAACATAAACATATTTGCCCAGTCGTCTTTTTTATAGGTCGCTGCATGCCAAACGGCAGCTGTATTTTGGTGATAATAAACGTTATGCGCCTGATATCGAACCCGCCCCGGTTGTAAAACGCCATGTAAGCTAAACGAAGATGTTGTAACAGGTAAGGCTTGAATGCGCTCATAAAAAGCCTTTCGAAAATGTTCTTTTCCGACCAATTGCAGTGCTCTTTTCGGGTCAACATTCACAATAAACAAATTCCCGTTAACCTGTTTTCCGCTGTGTGTTATTGCCCGACAGATCCGGCCATCCTCGATTTCCAGTTTCACAACTTCTTCCCGTTTGTACGCCTCTCCGCCTAACTTACGTAGTTCACGAATCAGCAGTTTACTGATTTGACTGCCGCCAAGGATACATTTGTAGGCGCTTTGGATATAGGAATTTACCGCAAGTGCATGAACGTAAAATGGGGTTTTATCATCTTCGCCCGCATATAGAAAATTATTCCCAACCAATACGGCACGCAATCTTTCATTCGCTGTCAGTTTCGTAAAATAGTCCTTAACACTTTGATCTATAACCTCCGATGCGTAGCCCTCTCCCTCCTCTGCATAATATAACGGGAATGCTTTACAAGTATATTGCAGATCGGCAACATATTTTATCAACGCTGGACGTTCAGCCGGGAAATATACGGATAAGCACTCCACAAAAGCATCGTAGCCCTGCGCAATAGGATAACAGACTTCTTCATCGTTAAAACAAATCTGGTCGAAAACCTCGGGCATGGGTTCAAGCCGAAGATGTTGCATAATCCCCAGATAGGAAAAATAACGATGTAAGTTCTGCCCTTCCGCCAAGCCTCCGATATAGTGCACCCCCGTGTCAAACACTTTCTTATCACGGGAAAACGTCTGCAAATTCCCCCCAAACTGATTGTTTTTTTCCAACACGCAAACACGTAGCCCTTCCTTTGCCAGTATAACTGCCGACACCAAGCCTCCGAGTCCGCTACCTACGATAACGACGTCATATTGTTTATGTGTTCCTTCGGTCATTTATAATAGCGAATCAACGAATCAGAAAATTCATCTTCCTTCCATCCTAAAGTCCGCCATGTCTGTACTCTCCTAAAGGTATAGATTTCTGCAAAGGTCTCCAAAAAGGAAGCCGGTAAACTGGCTATCTCTACCTGTGGATGAACAACCAGCACCGTATATCCTTCTTCTGTATGCGGCGCAAAACGGACTTGACGCTGTTTTATCCAATAAATACTCTCGGCCACCGCACGCTTTTCATCATCTGCAATGATACCCAGCACTCTTCGGTTCCCACTCTGTAAGGACAACAGGTAATCAAATTCACCATGCGTATCGGAAAGATGTGCCACCTGTACAACCTCTCCCAAGTACCGATGAAGTTCGTGATAGTGCGCTGAAAATTGGGCTATATTATACTTTACCAACTGTAAAATATCCTCGTCCTTGTAATAATAAGCAAGTTGTATTTTCTTTCGGAAATAGAATACACCTTCTTCTTTTCGACGCCAGGCACCATATTCTTGTCGAAAGTATCTCATCATACGCTTGGTTCGCTCCAAATAACCCTCACCAAAGGACGTGTCGTCCAAGCGGATACGCTCTCCAATAACCGGTGTCATAGCCCCGCCAAAAATAAGCACATCACCTTTGGGCAATACATCGCCATTCCCCAGGAGATAAATAGGTAGGATATCCAGCTGCAATTGCTCCGCAAGATAAAAAGCCCCTTTATGAAAACGTTTCACTACATTTTCATAAGAACGGGTACCTTCCGGAAACACAATCAACGAATAACCCTGTGCGACTTTCTCCCGCAGGATATCCATTCCGCTTTCCAACCCTTGACTAACCGGATAAAATCCCAATGCTTTTACTGCCCGCCCGAAAACAGGGGAATTCCAGACCCAGTCGTTTACCAGAAAAATGCCCTTCGGAACAAGCATACCCAGGGAGAGGGTATCAAGGAACGAACTATGGTTGGCAATAATGACAGCGGGTTTATCGAATGTTTCTCCATGCCGGTTAATCGTCTTATGCTTTGTCTGCGGATGAAGATACAACACAGATTTCATAAACACCGACATCACTTTCCTAAAAAAGGCATCTTTCTTTTCCATTGACAAGGGCAAAATAGCCACGACTACCCGGCCAAAAAAGGAAATGACCAAACAGCCTATGCCATAATAGGCAAAAAACAACAAAGACAGTACAAGAATGGTTATCGTAAAGGGAGATTTTCCTTGTTTCGCGCGGTTGGAAATAAAAAAATGAAACAAAATCGGGTAAAATACAAAGGTAATAATGACGGCGGCAAACACGCCTATCAAGGAAACGGATGCAATGGACAACAGCGCGGGGTGTTTAGCGAATACCAACGCGCCGATCGCCAGTACCGTAGTCAATACGGCCAATAAGATCGATGTGCGATAGGTCTGCAGCGTATCTTTACCCGTACTATACTGTTTCTGCAAAGCGGCCGTCATAAATATGCTGAAATCCACGCCATGACCAAAAACCAACGTACACACGATGGCACTAAATATATTAAACTCCAACCCGAACAACCCCATAAGCCCTGCTGTGACCAATCCGGTGAGGCCGATTGGAATTGCGCTCAGCAAAACCAGTTCTAGCCGACGAAAAAACAGCCAAAGTATAAATAGTACCGCGAAAGAAGAATAGCTTACCAAACGGTTGAAATCGTTGCGCAGTTGCCCTAAAAACGTTTCGTTCATATTTTGGCGATCAATAACTAAAATGTCCGCATTGTCTTCCACCTTCTGGAGGAACTGTTCCCGTTTAGCATCATCCAACTTCACTATCGTGGAAATGGTAAAGAAACCATCCCGCTCGGCCACAAAATCCGATAAGCCCAACACTTGCTGCGATTGGAAATCGTGCCACCCCAATGGTTTTGGCCGTTCATTTAATAAGGTATAAAAATCGGCGTGGGTTTCCGTTTCAAAACCATATCTTTCTCCTTCTTTTTGTAGACGGGAAGTCAGATTATCCGTACGCTGCCTTTCCCAGAACTGATGCCATGTGTTAATCTTCTCCTGCTGTAAAGTAGTCGATAGGGGTATAATAAAGCCACTATAATCCACAATTTCTTTCTTGGCTTTTGCTTCGAGCAGATATGACATTAAACGATCGGTCTTTTGTGCTGCGTCTTCAAAAGTTTCCCCTGTAGCTACCAAATAAACAGATTTAGAGGATGTATTCGTGAGCTTATCCAATTTATGTTCTACCTTCCGTAAAGCAGGCGGCACAAAATTTAAATCAGCAAGATTATTATTATAGCCTACCCCTCCACTTGTAAAGCAACTCAACACGATCAAGACCAAACAGACAGCAATCAATACTTTACTCTGTTCAAAGGGAAATGCAGCCAACTTGTCCAGTACCGAATTATGCCGGAGTTCTTGTTTCGGACGATAAAGATGCGGAACGATAAGCAACGTGAAAACGGCCGAAGAAAAAATACATATCGATGCAAAGATGCCCAAATCCACCAGTGCCTCTGAATGTACAAATAACAGACATAGAAATACGACGGCATTGGTAGCACCGCTCATAAGCAGCGGACGCGTGAGCTCACGATAAAGCGCGCGGACATTTCCCGATTTTTTATAGTGGGTCAAGATATGCAAGGCATAGTCAATGGTAATCCCAATCAACACCGCGGCTACGCTGAGTGATATGGCTGATATAACAGGTTTATAAAGGTAAAGACAAGCCATCCCAAACAAGGCTGCGAAAACAGTGGGTATAAAAACAAGCAGGGGAATATAGATTTTTCGATAGAATAAGATAAGCAGGAGCATCAATACCGACATCGAGATCAGCACCGTGGTTGAAATGTCCGTCTTTATCTGCTTGGCATTCGCCACAGCAATAAGAGCTGTTCCGTAATAAGAAATCGTGACTTTCTGCTCAAATTGTTGTTGCAATGTGTCTTGCAAACGATAAAGATGTTCTACAAGCGCGGTGTTATGTTCGGTATCTGCTCCTTGGAATGTCGGATCCAGAAAAAGCAGCAATTGGCTGGTGTCTGTAGTCGCTATAAATCCGTCATACAGCATAAAATGCTCCCCCACCGTATGCCGTTGCATCTTTTGCAAACCCAATAACGCCAATCCCAACGGATCTTTTTGGATAAAACTCCGCATCACGATACCGGTCGGCGAAATCAATGTGCGATAATTTTGCGATACCCTCGCGGAAATAGAATCCGGTTGTAACCGTTCCGCTATCGTAAGATAATCCCCGGTATCCAAAAAAAGCGATAGATTTTGATACACAAAATCATACGTATCCTCCATTTCTTCCTGCTCAATCCTCCCCGTAACCTCTCGGATATGTAAGCTGTCTGTTTCGATGGAATCGATAAATGCGGTAGCAACTGCTGCCAGCGCACTTGGTTCAGTTTCTCCATTTTTTTCGATTAAAACCGTTATTTTGTCCGCAAAATTTAGCTGTTTTAGCGCTCTTGAAAACTCATCTGTCCGTTCATTTTTAGGAATAATCTGCGTAATATCTTCTTCAAAACGAAGCTTGGAAGCCAACAGGGCACAGCCCGTTAAAAACAATAACGCAACGATAGCGGCAAGGAGTTTATGACGTTGTACCCAAACATAGATATGATAGAATATCTCCTCCATTATGGTGTTGAAACTGCTTTTTGCCGGTATAATTTTATAAAAAAGTAACTGGAGGAACCTATCAATATCGCCATGCCACCAGCGAGCAAAAAGCTACCTATAATATATTGCCAAAGGTGTGATTGAATGGTTTCCAAGGATACGCCATCGAGCTGAAAAGTGGTGGAAGATGGATAGACCATACTCCCTACGGCCAATGAAGCATAAATAACCAACGGGATGAGTGGAGCAAAGCTGATATTGGAAAAAACAAAAGCAAGCACTTTGTTCAAGCGCAGGAAAACTGCCAATGTGATCGTTATGGCCGTCTGAAATCCCCAAAAGGGCGCAATGCCCATAAAAACGCCTAAACCGATAGACAGCGCTTTCTTTATCGGGGAATCGGTGCTACCTAATATATTTTCTTTAACGAAGTCAGACCATCTTTTTTTTTTGAAGCTCCGAAAAAAGTTACGTGGTAGGATATAAAAAAACGTTAAAAACACCAATATGGTGTTTAGGATACTGATACGTGTAAAGTCTTTAAACGGACGAAAATGGGAAACACGTTCTTTAGGATCATACAGCACATCGATGGGTACATTCTGTACGTCAACACCACGCCAGGCCGCCCGCACGATGATTTCAATCTCAAATTCAAATTTGCGGGTATAGTATCGTTGGGATATAGCCGCTAGGGGATACGCCCGGAATCCCGATTGGGTATCGGTCAGCTTAATCCCCGTTTCAAACCAAAACCAAAAATTCGAGAATTTGTTTCCAAAGCTGCTCTTCCGCGGTACAGCATACTGATTCATGTTCCGGCTTCCGATCAGCAACACGGGTCGGGTTGCTTTCGCAATAGCGTCAACAAACACCGGAATATCAGAGGGGTAGTGCTGTCCATCCGAATCAATCGTTATAGCATACTGAAAATATCGGTCTCTCGCCCGCTTTATTCCCTTCCGCAAGGCCATACCTTTCCCTTGATTATGCGTCGACGTGATGACTTCGATTTGTGGATATTGACTTAGGATCGTTGACGTTGTATCGGTAGACCCGTCGTTGACCACGATGACATGAGAGGTGTATAGGAGCACCCCATCCAATACGCGTTTTAGGGTCTTTTCATTATTATACGTGGGTATAATAACGACAATACCCAAACGTTCTATTTCCCTTGCTATTGTATCGTGTTCAATCATTTATCAAGCCTAACGTGATAAATCACGTCCCTACAACATCCACAAAAATAAGGTTTTTTATCTTCTTTTCGCCACTAAAGCTGCGGCCGTTACTTTCTTATCCTTAAAGAAGCAAAACCCAATCTGCCAACTAGCTGAGAGCTCATTAGGGAATGAGCATCATTTGATGAATATAATCAGCCGAGTCTCGGTAGTTCTTTAAAGATGTAACAATATAAGCTATCCGTTCATATTCATCAAAATCTCGGATCCAATTAATATTAGGCTGATAATATACTCTAAATATCGTCAAGGAATCATGCTGGAGATCAGTATACTCTTCAGTCAAGGGAAGCCATTTTTCGAGCACAATATCCTGCAAGTATTCTCTTTCAAAGACTCGTTGCAGTCTTCTCGCGTTACGTCCTTGCTTACTAAACTTGTTATATAGTTTATTTACATTGAGAGCGAGGCCATTACTGATAGACAACATATCCTTTGTGTCTCCCCAAAAATAAATCAACCTATATTCCTCTTTCTTTTGATTAAATTTTTGTTCGGGAGTTACCACCTGTCTATTAACTGTAACAGTTTCTATTTGAATAGTATCTTTTGTCGGATTCTTTAATGTATCTACTTCTTTTCCACGAGAAACCAATTCATTTGATAACACGTTATTAATATGGTGGTCGACACCTAGTAAAAAATATAGGATTATTAGAGAAATAGAAATTTTTATAACCATGCTGAAAAATTTAGCTAAACCCAACCTATAAAATTATTACATTAATACGATATAATAAAAGTAAATTCTCAAAGATATACCTTATCAATATTTATAGTTATTATACGAGGAGAGCGTGTCCCTTCGTGATATTTTTGAATATTATCAATTATCATTTTAAATGCCTCTTTAGCTTGTTTGTTAAGTATAGTCGACCAAAAAAAGATTATCGTATCTGAATCTGTTGATTCAGAGATTCCATAAATAGAGAGTATGTCACTAAGCTTTTTTGTCTTAGTTATTTGTACAGCAGTTTTAGGTGGATAAGTATCAAACTTACCATCAAAATTCCAATCCAGACGTCCATTTAACGCTCCTTTTGCATAGCAATTGTTATGATAAGAAGTAAGGGTATCACTTTGATAATACAGTATCTGAATAGGTTGAAAGATGTCATTGCGGCTAAAACTCGAAAACCCTTCTGTATATTTTTTAAATAGGGTATCGTTGCTAATTATTGAAGTAACGTCTCGAAAATGATTTTCCATATATCTAATGGATTCTTCATATTTTACGGGATTGAATTCTTTTAAGTCTTCAACCCCGTAAAGCTTTTTCAGTACACTACTACAAGAATTTAGTATCGTAATAATTACTATAAATAAGAGTAGTAAACCGTACTTTTTCATCATCTAGTTAATTGGCACTAAATCAACTATAATTTCTTCAGGCGTACCTGCATAGATCCCTGAAAAAAATTTTCATTTTATACTTAAAGAACTTCATCTAGGTGCTAGTTCTACACCAATAGAATCTAGGTAATCTAAATAATTTGGAGGTCACTAAAACCTTTAAAACAGATTTACGTTAGCTCCATATAAGAACGTGCGTTAGCAACAGGCATCCATCTTATTTTAACAAATAAGCAATAATGACGGTTTATATCTAAGAAACCTAAATTGGAATTTGGGGTGACAAGAATTTTAATTTTTCTTAAAAAAGTAAAAGCCACGTCGCGGCTCGAGTGGCAAAAAATTAGGGAATCACCCTATACGTATTCGTCAATTTCAGTGCAACCGTGTCTCCAAAAGTTGTTGTATTCTTTACTTTCACCTGCCCTTCGTCATCGCGTAAGATTTCGAACTTAAACTGCAGCACGGGATTTTCATTGGGATTGATCAAAGCGGTGAACTTTACATTGGACGCCTGGACTAAAAATAGTGATTCCTGCTCCATTTCTTCCACCAATTCTTTCAATATCTGCATCATGCACACGCCAGGAGCAACCGGATTATTCGGAAAATGACCTCCAAATACCGGATGGGCAGGGTTCAGATGTACCCTCGCAACATATACATTATTCGATGGAGATATTATATTTTCCACTCGATAAAAATCCGGAAGCAAGGTCATATCGCTCGTTTTTATAAGGTAGATTGATCTACATCTAATGCTAGATCTATTGTTAATGGAAACTTTTTATGTTCCACCGCTATTTTTGTGGGAATATCGTCCTCATTCCATTCACGATAAACAATTGTTAAATGCTCTTTAGAGCCTTTGGCCTGCTGGATGCGTTCCACCCTGCGTTCTTTCAGCACATAATAACAATTGTCCACCAAGTACACCGGGTAATAATGCTGTTGATTTGCAAACATTACGGCCGACGTGGCATGGCGTTGTGCCGTCATAGTACGAAAAATATTGACAATTTCCCTTACCACCATACCTTTATTTAAATCGTGCATGGCATAATGCAATTCGTGCTGATCAGGCGAAAGACTGACATCAAATAACGTTTGACCGAAGTCGCTCACCAGCGCAACGCGATGTTCATTGCGCCCGAATGTTTTCACCATCAAACTCCCGTTAATGTCCTTTTTAAAAACATGTAGTTTCGCACGATACACGAAAGCCTGAGTGGTATCAGTATAATAATTATTCAATTCCTCTGGCGCTGATTCGCGTATTCCCGAAGCATTTGGATAACGGTATGTGCCACAGGAAGCAAAAAAGAGCAACAGGAAAAAACTACAGGTTAAAAATCGATTCATCAATCGTTGCATTTACTTTTCTATTTTTTATAACAAACCGTGTATAATCGTTAGAGGGTTCGACAAGCTTTACCTCTTCTACGTGTTTATTTGTTGGCGAAAATAACAGCACGATCTCCTTAATATACTTTTTCGCCCCCGCTAACTTTGGTGTCAAACGCACCATATCCGCGTCACCCTGCTTTAAATAGGAAACAGCAAATTCCTTTTCATCGTATTTCCCACCACGCATACTTGACGAAACCAGCGTACTTATTTTTTCAAATTGCTTGCTGTTTCCGATATCGATCGTCTTCTTCTTTCCTTGGTCATCGATAAAAATCTTATTGTCTTTAAACACCATTTTATACTGAAAAGGTGCCGTATATGACCAGCTAAGCTTATCGGGATGTTCTAAATACAGTTTCCCGGATGATTCCACCGGCTTTTTCATAAAACTAAGGTGTTTGTATTGCACAAAATCTGCCGATATCGTCTTGATTTCCACAAGCTGCTGCAGGGATTTTTGAAAACTGGCCCGTTCGTTCGCCGTCATTTCCCTGGTCTGTGCCCATCCGCAAAAAGGCAACAAAAAAACCAAAAAATAAAGCAGTTTATTGTTCATATGCATGCAAATTTAACAAATCATCTACAGAAACCGATATATATCCTTGTTTCTGCAAATAGGGCAGCAGCCGTTTCAAGACATTCACGGTACGTTGCGATGTATCGTGAAAAAGTATAATATCCCCCGATTTCAACTTCTTACACACCCGTTGATATATTTTGTCCTCTTCCAACGTTACCGTATCTAACGAGCGGTTACTCCACCCGATGATCTGC
>Ga0079224_100013950_pt1 | contig 11209 bp, 7 predicted proteins | sample Stecom2015_FD_80414 | JGI IMG/M metagenome (GOLD analysis project Ga0079224, IMG submission 80414) | Agricultural soil microbial communities from Utah to study Nitrogen management - Steer compost 2015 | ecosystem: Environmental > Terrestrial > Soil > Agricultural land | place: USA: Utah...
AGCAGTGCTTCTTCGTCACGCCCGAGGGCTCGTCGAACAGCGCGGTGAACTTCGGCGCCGGCGTGTTCAAGTCGACCGACGGCGGCATGAGCTGGACACAGCTTCCCGCGACCTCGGGCCCGCTGTGGACCTCGGTCAGCAGGATCGCCATCGACCCGAACGATCCCACCGTCCTGCTCGCCTCGACGATCTCCGGGATCTGGCGCAGCTCCGACGGCGGCGCGACGTGGTCGCGGCGCACCACGGCGAAGGCGCTCGACGTCGACTTCCATCCGTTCGACTCGAGCCGCTGCGTCGCCGGGCGCGCCGACGGCGTCGCGATGTACTCCACCGACGGCGGAGTCACCTGGAACAACGCGCCGGCGTTCCCGGGCGCGACGCGCATCGAGGTCGCGTACGCGCGCAGCGCGCCGGACACCGTGTACGCCGCGGTGACCGTGTCGGGAGCGCTGCGCGTGTGGCGCTCGACCAACGGCGGCCAGACCTACACGCAGCGCTCCGGCAACAACGTCGTCTCGGTGCTCGGCATCTACACGGGCGCCCTGTGGGTGGACCCGACCAACGCCGACCGGCTGGTCGTCGGCGGCCTGGACCTGTACCGCAGTACGAACGGGGGGACGACCTTCACCAAGTTCTCGGCGTGGGCCAGCTACCCGAACAGCGCGCACGCCGACCACCACGTCATCGTGCACCACCCGCAGTTCAACGGCGGCACGAACAACACCGTGTTCTTCGGCAACGACGGCGGCATCCAGCGCACGACCAACGTGTACACGGCGACCAACACCTCGGGCTGGACCAACCTGGCGCGCGGCCTCGCGATCACCCAGCTCTACGGGTGCTGCATCAACCCGACCACCGGCGTCGTGCTCGCCGGCGCGCAGGACAACGGCACGGTGCGCGGCGCGCCGGCCAACGGCCTGAACGGCTGGACGTCGCCGCTCGGCGGCGACGGCTCGTACTGCGCCGCCGACCCGAACGATCCGAACGTCTTCTACCTGCAGTACTACTTCCTCAACCTCTACCGGAGCACCAACGGCGGGGCGACCGCGGGCCAGAGCATCCGCAACGGGATCTCGGAGCCGGATCCCAACTTCATGGCCTACATCCTGCTCGACCCGAACGACAGCAACCGCCTGTACGCGTGCGGCGCGCAGCTCTGGCGCACGAACAACGCGAGGACCGGCAACCCGCCGGCGTGGTCCGCGATCAAGCCGGCACTGCCCTGCCCGATCGCGGGCGGCGGCGGCCAGCCGACCCCCGACCACTACCTCGACAACCCGCCGTGCAACATCTCGACGGTCGCGGTCGCCAGAGGCAACCCGAACGTCATCTGGGTCGGGCACAACAACGGCGCGCTCTACTACACGACCTCGGGCCTCGCCGCGACGCCGCTGTGGATCAAGGTCGACGACAACGCGCCGGGCCTGCCGGACCGCTGGGTGTCGCGCATCGTGATCGACCCGGACGACCACCGCAAGGTGACCGTGTCGTTCATGGGCTTCGCGCCGGACAACGTGTGGCGCACGACCGACTCGGGCGCGACCTGGAGCCCGCGGGTGGGCAGCGGCGCCGGCGCGCTGCCCGCGGTGCCGGTGTCGTGCATCGTGCAGCACCGCGTCTCGACCTCGCGCTTCTACGCCGCGACCGACCTCGGCCTGTTCTTCTCCGAAGACGACGGCCTCACCTGGCAGCCGGCCGCGGGTGGTCCGTCGATCGTCCCGATCGACGAACTGGTGTGGCGCAACGACCGCACGCTGATCGTCGCGACGCACGGACGCAGCGTGTGGAGCTGCGACGTGGACCCGGCGAGCGTCACACCGGTCGGCAACGGCTGCGGTGTCGTGGGCGCGCCGAGCCTCACCGTCGCGCCGCCGGTGATCGGCGCCAGCCACGCCTACACCCTCGCCAACGCCGCGCCCAACGCGCCGGTCGCGCTCCTCCTCGCCGCGGGGCCGCCGGCGCCCACGCCGTTCGGCCCGTGCGTCGTGCAGCCCGCGCTCGGCGGGCTGGTCAGCCTGTCGGTCGGGTCGACCACCGGCGCGGGCGGTCTGGTCTTCCAGGTGCCGATCCCGGCGCACGGGGCTCTGAACGGCGCAGTGCTCACCGTGCAGGAGTTCATTGCCGTGCCCGGCGGCCCGCTGCTCGGCGCCGGCGAGCTGAGCAACGGCGCGCAGCTCACGCTCGGCTTCTGACCCCCCCCCCGCGGACCGCGTCGGCCCTGCCCGGCGGCGCGGTCCGTCCGCGGCGGCGTTGCGGCCACGGGTCGCCGGGCCCGGGACCGCCGTCCGCGGCCGGGCGCCGGCGAGTTTTCCGCCCCGCCAGCCGCATAATCGGCCGCGCTCATGAAGCGCATCGCGATCCTCGGCAGCACCGGCTCGATCGGCACCCAGGCGCTCGACCTGATCCGCGACGGGCGGCGTGCGATGTTCGATGTCGTCGGCCTGGCGGCGCGGCGCAGCGGTGCGGCGCTGGTGCAACAGGCGCGCGAGTTCTCCGCCGGCGCCGTGTGTCTGGTCGAAGGCGGCGGGCGGCCGCCCGACCTGCCGGCGAAGACCGGATGGCACACCGGCGCCGAGGGCGTCCTCGCGATGCTGGACGAGACCGACCCCGAACTCGTGCTCAACGGGATCACCGGCGCGGCCGGACTCGCCGCCTCCGAGTGGACCGTGCGCCGCGGCCGCACGCTCGCGCTCGCCAACAAGGAGTCGCTCGTGATGGCGGGCCCCTGGCTGATCGGGCTCGCCGGCTCCACCGGCGCACGCATCCTGCCGGTCGACTCCGAGCACTGCGCCATCTTCCAGTGCCTGCAGGGCCAGCAGCGCGACCGCGTGCGCCGCGTGTTGCTGACCGGCTCCGGCGGCCCGTTCCGCACACGCGACCTCGACACCTTCGCTTCGATCACCCCCGCCGAGGCGCTCGCCCACCCCACCTGGAACATGGGGCCGCGCATCACGGTCGGGTCGGCGACGATGATGAACAAGGCGTTCGAGGTCATCGAAGCGCGCTGGCTGTTCGACCTGCGCCCCGAGCAGATCACCGTCGTCCTCCACCCGCAGAGCATCGTGCACTCGATGGTCGAGTTCGTCGACGGCTCGATTCTGGCCCAGCTCGGCGTACCCGACATGCGGGTGCCGATCCTCTATTGCCTGACCTATCCCGACCGGACGCCGCTCGCGTTCGAACCCTTCGACCCCGTCCGGTTCCGCACCCTCACGTTCGAGCCGGTCGACCCGGCGCGCTACCCGGCGCTCGACCTCGCGTACGAAGTGCTGCGCCGCGGCGGCGATTCAGGCGCCGTCCTGAACGCGGCCGATGAAGTGCTCACGGAACAGTTCTTGGCCGGCCGCGTACCCTTCCCCGAGATCAGCCGCACCGTCAGCCGCGTGCTCGCCGCGGACGTCCCCGGCGACGTGCGCGGCCTGGCCGACGTGATGCGCGCCGACGCGCGCGCGCGCGCGGCCGCACTCGCCGAAGTGACCGCCCTGGGCGGCGCGGGAGCGCGCTCGTGAGCGCGGGCCCGCTGCTGCTGACGATCCTCGGGATCGGGTTCATGGTGTTCATCCATGAACTCGGTCACTACCTCGCGGCGCGCGCGGCGAGGATCCGCATCCTCGTGTTCTCGCTCGGGTTCGGCCCGCGCGTGCTCGGCTTCCGGCGGGGCGGCTGCGACTACCGCCTGAGCCTCGTCCCGTTCGGCGGCTACGTGCTCGTCGCCGGCGCGGACAACTTCGAGCGACGCCACCTGTCGGCCGACGAGCTGAACGCGAAGAGTGCCGCGGCGCGCACGCTCTACTACGCCGGCGGCGTGCTGATGAACGTCGCGTTCGCCCTGATCGTGTTCCCGATCGTGTTCCACCGCGGCGTCGAGTTCACCGCGCCGGTCATCGGGAACGTGCTGGAGGGCGGCGTCGGCTGGCAGGCCGACCTCCGCCCGGGCGACCGGGTGCGCAAGATCGACGGCAAGGCGATCTACTCGTTCGACAACCTGCGCGTCGAGATCGCGCTCGCCGGGCGCAATCCGGTCGAGCTGGAGATCGAGCGCGACGGCCAGATCCTGCACAAGGTCGTGCAGACCGAGTACGACGAGCGCGAGGGCTTCCGGCGGATCAGCGTCCTGCCGCAGGTCGAGCCGGTGCCGGCCGAAATCCGGGTACGGCCCGGGTCGCCGGCGGCGCAGGCCGGGCTGCGCGACGGCGACCGCCTCCTCGCGATCGACGGCGTCCCGGTTCCGCCGGCCGAGGCCGATCGGCGGCTCAGCCAGCTGGAGCACTCCGCCGAGGGCACGCTGGTGCGCCTGCAGGTGCAGCGCGGCGACGCCGTGCAGGAGATCGCGTGGACGCCGCAGCCCGGCGAGAAGGCCTCGCGCATCGGCATCCGCCCGGTGCAGTCACGCGTGGTCGCGGTGCGTCACTCGTTCGCGCCGGCGGCCGGCCTGCACCCGGGCGACGAGATCGTCGCGGTCGACGGCGTACCGTTCGCCGACGACCGCCTGCGCGCGCCGCAGGAGGGCGGCACGATGGTCGTGCGCGTGCGACGCGGCACGCCCCCCGGCGAGGTCGACGTGCGCCTCGTCCTGACCCCGGAGCAGGCGGCGAGCCTCGCGGACAACGTGGTGCTCACGCTGCCGGACGGCAGCGCCGGCATCGCGGTGCTGGTCAGCGATCCGAACGGGCCGGCGGCGCGCGGCGGCCTGCGCGACGGCGACCGCATCGTCACCGTCGGCGGCGAGGCCGTCTCCAACTGGGGCGAGCTGTCAGCCGCGGTGCGCGGCTTCTCGGGCGGGGCGCTGGAACTCGGCATCCTGCGTGACGGCGAGGCGCGCACGATCAAGGTCGACCCGGCGCGCGTGCTCGACCTCGGCTTCACCGTGCAGGTCAACTACCTGCGCGAGCTGTACAAGGTCGACGGCGTCGGCAACGCGATCCACGCCGGGCTGGTGTGCTCGGCGGACATGCTGAAGCAGCTCTACGTCACGCTGAAGGAGATGCTGACCGGCGACGTCTCCGCGCGCAACCTCGGCGGGATCATCCAGATCAGCCGGGTCAGCTACGCGTTCGCCGAGTCGGGCTTCGTCCGGTTCCTCTACTTCCTGGCGATGCTCAGCCTGAACCTCGCGTTCGTGAATGTGCTGCCAATCCCGGTGCTCGACGGCGGCCATCTGCTGTTCCTGCTGATCGAGAAGATCAAGGGGTCACCGGTGAGCGCGAAGGTGCACGGCTACAGCCTGACGCTCGGGCTCGTGTTCGTCGTCGGGCTGATGGTGTTCGTCACCTACAACGACATCCTGCGGCTGTTTTGATCGCCTACCTGAGGCTCGTCCGCGCCGGCCTCCTGCTGTCGCCCGCGGCGGACGTGGTCGCCGGGATGGCGCTCGCCGGCCTGCCGTGGTCGGTCGACGCGGTGCGCACCGCCGCGGCGAGCACGTGCGTGTACGCCGCCGGCATGGTGCTCAACGACCACGCCGACCGGCACGCCGACGCGGTGCACCGGCCCGAGCGGCCGATCCCGAGCGGCGCAGTGCCCCCGGGGGCGGCGCTCACGCTCGGCGTCGTACTGCTCGCCGCCGGCTGCGCGCTCAGCCCCTGGCCGGTCTACCACGGCGGACTCGCGCTGCTGGCCGTGCTGTACGACTACGTGCTCAAGCGCCACGTCGCCGCGGGCGCGCTCACCATGGGCGTGCTCCGCGGCGCGAACCTGATCGCCGGCGGCGTGGTGGTCGGTCGAGTCGCGCCGGTCCCGCTCCTGCTGCACGCCGCGCTCGCCTACGCGGTCTACATCGTCGCGGTCACCCTCCTCGGGGTGCTGGAGGACGAACCCAAGGTGAAGGTGAAGGCGGTCGTCTCGCTCGCGCTCCTCGGCCCGCTCGCCGGTTGCCTCGCGCTCCTGCAGACGCCCCACGCCGCGGCCGCCGCCAGCGCCGGCTTCGCGCTCACCGTGCTGTTCTTGTTCGCGGCCGTGCGGCGCCGGAGCTTCGACCAGCGCGCGATCCGCCGGGTGATGACCTTCCTCCTGCTCGGGACGATGGTCTACACGAGCCTGCTGTGCCTCGGGGCCGGCCGCATGGTCGAAGCCGCCGCGGTGCTCGCGGCGGCGCTGGTCGGGCGCGCGATCACCCGCACCATCGCGGTCACCTGAGCGGCGGCGCGCCGCCCGAAACCGCGAACGCCGCGCACACGGCGCCGTCGGCGCCGTCGTCGCTGCGTCCGCGGGCCGACGCGTTCCGCGCCGCGACCGCGCTCCTATGATCGGGCCGATGTTCGCCCGCGCTGCCTCCCTCGTCCTCTTCGCCGCGTCCGCCGCCGCGCAGGACAAGGTCGACTTCAAGACTCAGATCCAGCCGATCTTCGCCGCGCGCTGCTACGACTGCCGCGGCCCGGACGAGCAGGAGGGAGACCTCCGCCTCGACCGCAAGGACGCGGTGTTCCATGGCAAGCAGGAGCGCTGGGTGATCCGTCCCGGGCAGCCGGCGAAGAGCCTGCTCGTGGAGCGCATCAAGCTGCCGCAGGACGACCCCGACGTGATGCCGGCCGACGGCGACCCGCTGACAGCCGAGCAGATCGCGGTGATCGAACGGTGGATCGCGGAGGGCGCGCACTGGCCCGACGAGGGCGCGGCGCCCGTCCCGCGCACCGCCGAGGACCCGGTGCAGATCACGCTCGACCCCGCCGCGCGCAAGGCGGTCGACGAGGCGGTCGCCGCGCTGCAGGCGCGGGGCGCGGTCGTCGGCCCCATCGCCCGCGACCACGTCGCACTCGACGTCAACCTCGCGCTGCTCCGCCCGCCGGCCGGCGATGCGGAGGTCGAACTCCTGCGCGGCCTCGCGCCGGCGCTCGTGTGGCTCGACCTGTCGCGCACCGCGGTCACCGACGCGGGACTCGCGCCGCTCGCGGCGTGCACGCAGCTCCGCCGCCTGCACCTCGCGCAGACCGGGATCGGCGACGCCGGGCTGCGCGCGCTGCGCGACCTGCGCGAGCTGCGCTTCCTCAACCTGTTCGGCACGAAGGTCACCGACGCCGGACTCACCGAGCTGCACGGCCTGACGAAGCTGGAGCGCATCTTCTTGTGGCAGACCGCGGTCACCGACGCGGGCGTCGCCGCGCTGCAGCAGGCGCTGCCGAAGCTCGTGATCGACCGCGGCGGACACGCGCAGGAGGTGCTCGACGTGTCCCGGCAGCTCGCCGAAGCAGAGGCGAAGGCCAGGGCCGCGCTGCCCCCCGGGATCGCGAACGTCACCTGCCCGGTCGCCGGCAAGCCGATCGACGCCGCGGTCACGCTCGCCTACGAGGGACGGACGATCGCGTTCTGCTGCCGGGACTGCCGCGCGAAGTTCGAGGCCGAGCCCGCGAAGTTCACGCCGAACCTGCCGAAGGCGAAGGCTGACAAGTGATCGGCGTGGTGCCGGACGGCTCGGCTGCCCGTCGAGAACACGGTGCGGCGCTGCCGGCGAGACGCACGGGCCGCCTGCGCTCGGGGCGTGGCGGTGGGTCTGCACCGTGCACCCCACCGACCCCGAGCCTCTCGACGGGCTAGGTCGCGGCCGCCTGCAGCGCGCTCTTGTAGATGTCGCGCGCCTCTTCCTGGGTGAGGATCCTGGTCTTCACCAGCGCCTTCAGCGCGCGCTTCAGGGTTTCCGGGTCCTGGAACACCCGCTCGGGGAGCACGCCGGAGAGGTCCTTCTTCGGTGCCGGACGCGGCGCGCTCGCCTGCTGCTGGTGCTGCTCCGTGCCGTGCTCCGCGTCGGACGTGCTCGCCGCGCCGTCGGCCTGCGAGCGCTCGCCCTGAGGCGGGTCCCCGGCGAACGGATCCTGGCCGATGTGCTTGTCCGGCAGCTGCGCGGTCCCCTCGCTGCGGAAGCCGTCGAGCACCTGGCCGACGAGGTTGTGCACCTGCGGTTCGATGTCCTGGACGGCCGCCCCCGGCTGCGCGCGCGCCTGGACGAGGGTCATGAAGCGCGCCGCGCGCCGCACCGTCTCCTCCAGGAACTCCTGCATCTCGCGCGCGAGGCGCTGCGCGGCCTCCGCCTCGGCGATCTGCGTGACCTTCTCGACGATGCTGGCGGCCTGCTTGGTCGCCTCGGCGAGGAAGTCCTGCACGTCGCGGGTGAGCCGCGTCTCGTGCACCTGGCGCGCCTCGTAGGCTTCGACGTCGCTCGCGGCGTGCGGCTTGGCCGCAGTCGCCGGCATGCCGCCGAACTGCGCGCGCCGCTGTCGGCGCTCGCGCCGGAACTTCTCGAAGTTGCTGTCGGAAGTCGAAGGGTTCATGGTTCGGCTCCCCGAGGCGCCCTCGGCGCGACCCGGCGTGCCCTTACATCGGCAAGGGCGCATCGGTGCCTTTCAGGTCCCCTCGCCCGCGTCGACGAGGCGGCGCAGCACCGCCAATGCCATGGCCCGATCGGGAGCCTCGACATTCTCCAGTTCCGCGTCGACGCGGCGCAGGAGACGGCCCACGCGCGGCCCCGGCGCGACCCCGAGCGCCAGCACGTCGGCCCCCGTGCACAGGGGCGGCGGCGGCTCCGCGGGCAGGGACCGCCACGCGTCGTGCGCCGCGTGCCACACGTCGAGCTTGCCGTGGCTGCCGAGGCAGTCGGCGCGGTGGAACGCGAGGTGCGCCGGGAACCGCGGCGAGCGCATCCAGCGCTCGCGCCGGCGCGGGCGCATCTGCATCACGCCGGCGAACTTGATGTGGTCGCGACAGATCTCGACGACCGTCTCGCGCAGCTCGCGCGGCGCGTGCAGCCGGTGCAGTGCCTCGTCCGCCATCCGTGCGGACAGCACGTCGTGTCCCGAGAAGCGGATCCGGTCGGGTCCGGCGGTGAACGTCGCCGGCTTGCCGACGTCGTGCAGCACGGCGGTCCACGCCTGCACTGCGTCGCCCTCCTCCACCGCGTCGAGCACCAGGCAGACGTGCGTCAGCACGTCGCCCTCGGGATGGTAGTCGGGCGGTTGCGGGACGCCGTCGAGCGCGACGACCTCCGGCAGCACGACCGCGGCGAGGCCGCTCTCGACCAGAAGGCGCAGCGCGCGCCCCCGCCCCGGGGCGGTGAACGCGCCGGTGAGCTCGGCGAACACGCGCTCCGCGGAGAGCGTCGCCGCGAGCGGCGCGCGCGCGCGCAACGCCTGCCACGTGGCGGGCTCGATCGCGAAGCCGCAGCGTGCCGCGAAGCGGATCGCGCGCAGCAGGCGCAGCGCGTCCTCGGCGAAGCGCCGGTCCGGATCGCCGATCGCGCGCAGGGTACGCGCCGCGAAGTCGGCGAGGCCGCCGACGGGATCGTGCACGCGCCCGTCGGGATCGGCGTAGATCGCGTTGATCGTGAAGTCGCGGCGCAGCGCGTCGACCGCGAGGTCGGTGACGAACTCGACGCGGTCGGGGTGCCGGTGGTCGGCGTAGCCCTCCTCGCGACGCATCGTCGTCACGGTCAGCTCGTAGCCGTCGTCGAGCGCGAGGTGCACCGCGCCGAGGCGCGCGTCGACCGACTGCACCGCCGGGAACGCCGCCGCCACCTCGTGCGGCAGCGAGGCCGTGGCGAAGTCCCAGTCCTTGGTCGCGCGGCCGAGCAACGGCTCGCGCACCGCCCCGCCCACCGCGAAGACCTCGATGCCGCGCGCGCGCAGCGCGGCAGCCGCATGCGCGATCGGCTCGGGCCACGGCACGAGCCTCGTCAGGTCGGGGAAAACGTCGTCCGCCATGCGCGGTGTGGACCGTATCCTCGTTCCGTGCTGCGCGCGATGCGTCTCGACCCGACGCGACTCCTGCTGTGGGGCGGCGCGGCGGCGCTCGCCTTCACGCTGCACTCGCCCTACGCCGCGGCGGAGGCGATCGCCGCGAGCGACAGCCGCGCGCTGACCACGGTGCGCGCGCTCGCGGCGGCCGGGCTCCCGCCGCAGGACGAGGCCGGATTCGCGCGCTGGCTCGCGGCGGTGCACGAGCGCTGCGCCGCCGCCGGCCTGCCGCCCGAAGCGCTCCCCGCGCCCGTCGACGGCGCGCGCGAGAGAGTCCGCCTCGCCGCCGGCGAGTGGTTGTTCCTCGTCGCGCGGGCGCCTGCATTGCCCGGCGAGTCCCCGCCGCCCGAGACGCTCCTCGAGGCGTGGGCCTGGCCGCGCGACGATGCAGCGCGTTCGAACACGGTGTTCTGCGCGCGTCCCGAAGGCACCTGGGCCACGCGCAACCTCACCGGCCGCTACTCCGGGGAACGGGCCCCCGAGCCGGGCGGCGCGCGCCGCCGCAAGCCCGAGTCGACCGAGCCCGACTACTGGGGCGTCGACGGCCAGTTCTGGCGGCGGCACCCGTAGCGCGAGGCCGCGCGCCGGCGCATGCCCGCCTAGTAGAACTCGTGCAGCCAGTCGCTGAGCGCCCAGCGCATCGGCTCCGCTTCTTCGGCGAGCGCCGCCTTGAGGGCCATCGCGTCGTCGATCGTCGTGTAGCGCCGCCAGTGGTAGAGCGCGAAGAACCGCATCTGCGGGATCTCGCTGCGGTCGAACACGATGCTGCGCAGGAGCTTCGCGCCTTCCTGCCGCACCGCCTCGTCGTCGCTGAAACCCGCGATGCTGGCCACGGTGCGCAGCAGGTGCGCGCGCCGGCGGTAGTCCTCGCCCGGGACCTTGCGGAACAGGTCGATGACGAGGGGCATGGCGCCCTCGATGTTGGCCATCAGCAGCGCCGAGTTGCTCATCGTGGTCGTGCCCGACGCGGCGAGCACCATCTCCTCGCCGAGGAAGATCTCGGCGAGGTACGGGAACACCGCGGGCACGCGCGAGTAGGCGAGCGCCTGCATGTAGTTGCGCTTCTCGTCGGCCGGCACGACCTTGTAGCGCTCGTAGATCGCGGCGAGCGCGGTCGGATCACCCGAGGCCGAGATGTCCTGCAGCGCGAGGCTCAGGTTCGAGCCGGACGCGGTACGCACGCGCTCGATGAGCTGGTCGAGGTGGTAGCGCTTGCCGCGCACGGCGAGCGCGCGCAGCGCAGAGCGCCGCACCTCGGCCGACACGTCCGCCCCCAACACGGTCAGGGTCTCGTCGATGTTGTCGCCGGGAAGCGGTGCGATCGCCTGCGCCACCGCCAGGCGGACCTCGGCGTCGTCGTCGATCGACAGGGCGAGCACGTCGTCGAGCACGGTCTCGAGGTCGCGCTGTGCCAGCGCCTTGACCGCCTCCGCCTTCAGCTTCGGGTTGTCGCCGCGCAGCAGCTCGCGCAGGCGCGCCGTGCCGCG
>Ga0079224_100013951_pt1 | contig 11208 bp, 11 predicted proteins | sample Stecom2015_FD_80414 | JGI IMG/M metagenome (GOLD analysis project Ga0079224, IMG submission 80414) | Agricultural soil microbial communities from Utah to study Nitrogen management - Steer compost 2015 | ecosystem: Environmental > Terrestrial > Soil > Agricultural land | place: USA: Utah...
GAGCGCGACGCGCTCAAGATCTCGATCTTCATGAACGTGTTCAACGTCCACTCGAACCGGTCGCCCGTGGACGGCACCATCGAGCGGATCGACTACTTTCCCGGCAAGTTCGTCAACGCGGATCTCGACAAGGCCTCCGAGGCGAACGAGCGCAACGCCCTGATGATCCGCCGCGACGACGGCGCGCTCGTCACCTGCGTGCAGGTGGCCGGGCTGGTCGCCCGCCGCATCCTCTGCTACGTCGCCAGCGGCGAGCGCCTCACCCGGGGCCAGCGCATCGGCTTCATCCGCTTCGGATCGCGCGTCGATCTCTACCTGCCGCTCGAAGCGCAGCCGCTGGTCGCCATCGGCGAGAAGGTCTCGGCCACCGAGACCGTGGTCGCCCGCCTGCCGCTCGGCGAAGCCCCGGCCCAGGCGGTCCCGGCGGCATCGGAACCGGCCGCGATGACCCCGGACTCGCCGGCGCCGGCCGAGGAGTCCCGTGATGCCTAAGCCGCGGCGGCCCCGGTTCAGGCGGGCCCGCGCCCGCGAGGTGCCGGCGCAGGCCCAGGCCGTCGACCCCGCCGCCCCGCAGGCGTCCCCTGCGCCGCGGCGCGCCCGCGGCATCTACCTGCTGCCGAACGCCTTCACCACGGGCGCGCTCTTCTGCGGCTTCTATGCGGTCGTCCAGGCCATGAACGACGACTTCGCCACCGCCGCGGTCGCGACCTTCGTGGCGATGGTGCTCGACGGGCTCGACGGGCGGGTCGCGAGGCTGACGAACACCCAGAGCGCCTTCGGCGAGCAGTACGACAGCCTGTCCGACATGGTGTCCTTCGGCGTCGCGCCGGCGCTCATCATGTACGAATGGGCACTGCACGACCTCGGCAAGTGGGGCTGGCTCGCGGCCTTCATCTATGTCGCCGGCGCGGCGCTCCGGCTCGCGCGCTTCAACACCAACCTCGGCGTCGTGGACAAGCGCTTCTTCCAGGGCCTGCCGAGCCCCGCCGCGGCGGCGCTGGTCGTCGGTTTCGTGTGGCTCGCGACCGACCTGCGCGAGAACCGCCTGATCGACATGACGGGCAAGGACCTCTCGTGGCTCGCCTGGGTGATGACCGTCTATACCGGGCTCACGATGGTGTCGAACGCGCCCTTCTACAGCTTCAAGACGATCAACCTGCGCAAGAGCGTGCCCTTCATGGCCGCGCTCGTGCTGGTCCTGGTGTTCGTCCTCATCTCGTCCGACCCGCCGATGATGCTGTTTGGGCTGTTCCTCTGCTACGGCCTGTCGGGCTACGTGGTGTGGGCCCTGCGCTATCGCGCCCGGCTGTCGCGCCGGGGCGAACCGGCGGCGAGCCAGCCCGCGCCGGAGGAGGGCTCGGCCACTTCGCCCGACGCAGAACACGATCGCCGCGTTTGACCCTCCTTCTTCGCGCATCGTAGAATGCCGGGTTTCCCTGATCAGGCAACCGAGAGGACGCACGGGCGATGAAATCGCGCAAGCCGCTGGTGGCGGGCAACTGGAAGATGAACGGCGACATCGTGTCGAACGAGCATCTTTTCACCGGCCTGCGCGCGGCGCTCGAGCGCACGTCGCTCTCGCAGGTGGACATCGCCGTCTGCCCGCCGTTCCCGTACATCGGTCAGGCGGCGGCCTGGCTCGGCGACACGGGCATCGCGCTCGGTGCCCAGAACGTTGCCGCCTTTCCCAACGGGGCCTACACCGGCGAGGTTTCCGCGGCGATGCTGGCCGACCTCGGCTGCAAGTGGGTCATCGTCGGCCATTCCGAGCGCCGCACGCTGGCCGGCGAGACCGACGGCATCGTGGCGAGCAAGCTCCAGATGGCGCTTGCCCACGAGATCGGCGTGATCGCCTGCGTCGGGGAGTCCCTCGAGGAGCGGGAAGCGGGGCAGGCCGAGTCGGTGATCGGGCGCCAGGTCGACGCGCTCGCGCCGGTCATGGCCCCGCTCGCGGCAGATCGCGTCGTCATCGCCTACGAGCCCGTCTGGGCGATCGGCACCGGGCGGACCGCCTCGCCGGAGACGGCGCAGGAGATGCACGCCTTCATCCGGGCGCGCCTGCGCGAGCGCGGCGTTCGCGCCGCCGACGGCATCCGCATCCTGTATGGCGGCAGCGTCAAGCCGTCCAACGCCTCCAGCCTGTTCGCGATGCCGGACATCGACGGCGGGCTCATCGGCGGGGCGTCGCTGGTGGCCGAGGATTTCATGAACATCTGCCGTTGCGCGGCAATCGTCTGAGGCGCATCGATTCATGCACTGGCTCACCAACCTCCTGATGACGATCCAGGTCCTGAGCGCGATCGGCGTCATCACGCTGGTCCTGTTGCAGCACGGCAAGGGCGCCGACATGGGCGCGGCCTTCGGCAGCGGCGCCTCGGGCAGCCTGTTCGGCGCGACCGGCTCGGCGAACTTCCTGTCGCGCACCACCGCGGTCCTCGCGGCGGTCTTCTTCGCCTGCACGCTGGGGCTCGCGCTGCTCGTGAACACTCGCGCGGAAGCGCCTGCCAGCGTGATGGATACGGTGCCCGCGGGCGGGCAGGACCGCCCGGCTCCCGCGCCCGGGCCGGCCGACGTGCCGTCCACCACGCCCGCCGACGTGCCCTCGGCGGCGCCGGGCGGCGCGCAGGGAGCGGTGCCCGCCGACGTTCCGTCCGCGGCCCCCGGATCCGATGGCGCGTCGCAAAAAAATGGGGAGGCTTCGGACATTCCGAAGTGAATACGCGTTAAAATGCGCAGTTGAGCGGACCTCGGCTCGACTGATTTCAGTGCTCGATTTCCCGGGCTGCCGACGTGGTGAAATTGGTAGACACGCTATCTTGAGGGGGTAGTAGCGAAAGCTGTGCGAGTTCGAGTCTCGCCGTCGGCACCAAGCTTTCAAATGGCCTGAGCGAGCCAGCCACAGGGCCTCGCCGGGCAGGTCGCGCCGGTCGCTCCCGCGGGGGCGGGCCGGGGCCGCGACTCCACAAACCTGGGGCAGACGTGAACCTCCAAGATTACCTGCCGGTACTGCTGTTCATCCTCGTGGGCATCGGGGTGGGCGTCGGCCCACTGTTGATCGGCAGGATCCTCGGTCCCCACCGTCCCGACCCCGAGAAGCTCTCTCCCTACGAATGCGGCTTCGAAGCGTTCGAAGACGCGCGCATGAAGTTCGACGTCCGGTACTACCTGGTCGCGATCCTCTTCATCCTTTTCGACCTCGAGATCGCCTTCCTCTTCCCGTGGGCCGTCTCGCTCGACGCGATCGGGTTCTTCGGATTCGTCTCGATGATGGTGTTCCTGACCATCCTCGTCGTCGGCTTCGTCTACGAGTGGATGAAGGGCGCCCTGAACTGGGAATGATGCGCGCGGGCCGCCACGGCGACCCGTGCTCGGAGCGATTTTCATGAGTATCGAAGGTGTTCTGAACCAGGGCTTCGTCACGACCCAGATGGACAAGCTCATCAACTGGTCGCGCACCGGTTCGCTGTGGCCGATGACCTTCGGCCTCGCCTGCTGCGCGGTCGAGATGATGCATGCCGGTGCCGCACGCTACGACCTGGACCGCTTCGGCATCATCTTCCGCCCGAGCCCGCGGCAGTCCGACCTGATGATCGTCGCCGGGACGCTGTGCAACAAGATGGCGCCGGCCCTGCGCAAGGTGTACGACCAGATGGCGGACCCCCGCTGGGTGCTGTCGATGGGCTCGTGCGCCAACGGTGGCGGCTACTACCACTACTCGTATTCCGTCGTGCGGGGCTGCGACCGCATCGTCCCGGTCGATGTCTATGTCCCGGGCTGTCCCCCGACCGCCGAAGCCCTGATCTACGGCCTGATCCAGCTGCAGTCCAAGATCCGGCGTACCTCCACGATCGCGCGCTGAGCCGGCAATCCGATGAACACTCTCCAGGAACTCCGGGCCCGAATCGAGGCTTCGCTCGGCACGCGCGTCAAGTCGCTCGAGCAGGCCCTCGGCGAACTCACCCTGGTGGTCCCCGCCGACGCCTACCACGAATCGATGCGCATCCTGCGCGACGATCCGCTGCTGGGCTTCGAGATGCTGGTGGATCTCTGCGGGGTGGACTACCAGACGTATCGCGACGTCGAGTGGGACGGTCCGCGGTTCGCCGTCGTCTCGCACCTGCTCTCGCTCGACAACAACTGGCGGCTGCGGGTGCGGGTCTTCTGCCCCGATGACGACCTGCCGCGCGTCGCGTCGGTCACCGACGTCTGGCCGGCGGCGAACTGGTACGAGCGCGAGGCCTTCGACCTCTACGGCATCGTGTTCGAGGGTCATGACGACCTGCGCCGGATCCTCACCGACTACGGCTTCGTCGGGCATCCCTTCCGCAAGGATTTCCCGATCTCCGGCTATGTCGAGATGCGCTACGACCCGGCCCAGGGGCGGGTGATCTACCAGCCGGTGACGATCGAGCCGCGCGAGATCGTGCCGCGGGTCATCCGCGAGGAAGGCTACGGGGCGGGGCGCTGAAACATGGCTGACATCAAGAACTACACACTCAACTTTGGGCCGCAGCATCCGGCCGCGCATGGTGTGCTGCGGCTGGTCCTCGAGCTCGACGGCGAGGTCGTGCAGCGGGCCGACCCGCACATCGGGCTCCTGCACCGGGCGACCGAGAAGCTCGCCGAGACGCGGACCTACCTGCAGACCGTGCCCTACATGGACCGTCTCGACTACGTGTCCATGATGTGCAACGAGCACGCCTACTGCATGGCGATCGAGCGGCTGCTCGGCATCGAGGTGCCGATCCGCGCCCAGTACATCCGCGTGATGTTCGACGAGATCACGCGGATCCTGAACCACCTGCTCTGGATCGGGGCGCATGCGCTCGACGTCGGCGCGATGGCGGTTTTCCTCTACGCGTTCCGCGAGCGCGAGGACCTGATGGACGCCTACGAGGCGGTCTCGGGCGCGCGCATGCACGCGGCCTACTATCGTCCCGGCGGCGTCTATCGCGACCTGCCGGACTCGATGCCGCAGTACCGTCCCTCGCGCGTGCGCAGCGAGGCCCGGGTGCGCCAGCTGAACGAGGACCGGCAGGGTTCGCTGCTCGACTTCATCGAGGCCTTCACCGACCGCTTCCCCGGCTACGTCGACGAGTACGAGAACCTGCTCACCGACAACCGGATCTGGAAGCAGCGGCTCGTCGGGATCGGCGTGGTGAGCCCCGAGCGCGCCAAGGCGCTCGGCTTCACCGGCCCCATGCTGCGCGGATCCGGCGTCGTCTGGGACCTGCGCAAGCACCAGCCCTACGAGGTCTACGACAGGCTCGAGTTCGACATCCCGGTCGGCAAGGAAGGCGACTGCTACGACCGCTACCTGGTGCGCGTCGCGGAGATGCGCCAGTCGAACCGGATCATCCGGCAGTGCATCGACTGGCTGAGGGCCAATCCCGGTCCGGTCATCGTGGACAACTACAAGGTTGCGCCGCCGCCGCGGGTGAAGATGAAGTCCAACATGGAAGAGCTGATCCATCACTTCAAGCTCTTCACCGAAGGCATGCACGTTCCCGAGGGCGAGTGCTATGCCGCGATCGAGCATCCCAAGGGTGAGTTCGGCATCTACCTGATCGCCGACGGGGCGAACAAGCCGTACCGGCTCAAGATCCGGGCGCCCGGCTTCGCCCACCTCCAGGGACTCGACGAAATGGCTCGCGGCCACATGCTGTCCGACGTGGTGACCATCATCGGTACGCAGGACATCGTGTTCGGCGAGATCGACAGATAAGGATCGAGACACGGCGATGAGTGCGGTTCCCCAATCCAGGCGCCTGTTGTCCGACGGCGCCTACGCCCGGATCGAGCGCGAGCTGACCAAGTTCCCGCCCGACCAGCGCAAGTCGGCCATCATGGCCTCGCTCGCGATCGCGCAGGACGAGACCGGCTGGATCTCGACCGAGGTGGTCGAGGAGATCGCCCGCGTGATCGGCATCGAGCCGATCGCGGTCGAGGAGGTCGCGACCTTCTACAACATGTTCAACAAGAAGCAGGTCGGCAAGTTCAAGATCGCCGTTTGCACCTGCCTGCCCTGCGCGCTGCGCGACGGCGCCAAGGCCGGGGAGTACCTCAAGCAGAAGCTGGGCGTCGGCTACAACGAGACCACGCCCGACGGCCTGTTCACGCTGCAGGAAAGCGAATGCCAGGGCGCCTGCGGCGACGCGCCGGTGCTGCTCGTGAACAACAAGCGGCAGTGCAGCTTCATGAGCGCCGAGAAGCTCGACGCGCTCATCGACGAACTGCGCTCGGGGGCCTGAGATGGGCGCGATCGACTTTCGCAACGATCTCGCCCGGGTGCGGGCCATGGAGACCTGCTTCCACGGGCGCCACATCCAGCCGCAGATCTACGCGGGACTCACGTCGCCCGACGACTGGCACATCGACAAGTACGTCGAGCGCGGCGGCTACGAGGCGCTTCGCAAGATCCTCACCACCGGCATGACGCCGGACGACGTGATCGCCGAGGTCAAGGCCTCCGGCCTTCGCGGACGGGGCGGGGCGGGATTCCCCACCGGCCTGAAGTGGAGCTTCATGCCGCGGCAGTTCCCGGGGCAGAAGTACCTGGTCTGCAACTCCGACGAGGGCGAGCCGGGTACGTTCAAGGACCGCGACATCCTGCGCTACAACCCGCACATCGTCATCGAGGGCATGGCGATCGCGGCCTACGCGATGGGGATCAGCGTCGGCTACAACTACATCCACGGCGAGATCTGGGACACCTACGTCCGCTTCGAGGAAGCCATCGAGGAGGCCCGCGCGGCGGGCTGGCTCGGCGAGCGCATCCTGGGCTCCGACTTCTCGTTCCAGCTGCACGCTTTCCACGGCTACGGCGCCTACATCTGCGGCGAGGAAACCGCGCTGCTCGAGTCGCTCGAGGGCAAGAAGGGCCAGCCGCGCTTCAAGCCGCCGTTCCCCGCCAGCTACGGCCTCTACGGCAAGCCCACCACGATCAACAACACCGAGACCTTTGCCGCGGTGCCCTGGATCATCCGCAACGGGGGACAGAAGTACCTCGAGTGCGGACGCCCGAACAACGGCGGCACGAAGATCTTTTCGGTCTCCGGTGACGTCGAGCTTCCGGGGAACTACGAGATCCCCATGGGAACGCCGTTCGCCAGGCTGCTCGAGCTTGCCGGCGGCGTGCGCGACGGGCGCAAGCTCAAGATGGTGATCCCGGGCGGCTCGTCCATGCCGGTGCTGCCCGCGCACATCATGATGGAAACCGACATGGACTACGACTCCATCGCCAAGGCGGGCTCGATGCTCGGCTCGGGCGCGGTCATCGTGATGGACGAGACCCGCTGCGCGGTCCGGTCGCTGCGCAACCTGTCGCACTTCTACATGCACGAGAGCTGCGGCCAGTGCACGCCCTGCCGGGAGGGGACCGGCTGGCTGTGGCGCATCGTCGACCGGATCGAGACGGGCCGGGGCACGATGGAAGACCTCGACGAGCTCGACCGCATCGCGCAGAACATCATGGGAAGGACCATCTGCGCGCTCGGCGACGCGGCCGCGATGCCCGTTCGCGCCTTCCTCAAGCACTACCGGGAAGAGTTCGAGTACCACATCGAGCACAAGAAGTGCCTTGTCCCGGACTACGTCTGAATGATGCCGAACAACGCGAGAGCTGGCTGAGAAATGGTTGAACTCGAAATCGACGGCAAGAAGGTCGAGGTGCCCGCCGGCAGCATGGTGATGCATGCGGCCAACGCGCTGGGGATCTACATCCCGCACTTCTGCTACCACAAGAAGCTGTCGATCGCGGCCAACTGCCGGATGTGCCTGGTGGAGGTCGAGAAGGCGCCCAAGCCGTTGCCGGCCTGCGCCACCCCCGTGACGGCCGGCATGAAGGTCCACACCCATTCGCCCCTGGCGGTCGATGCCCAGAAGGGGGTGATGGAGTTCCTGCTCATCAACCATCCGCTCGACTGCCCGATCTGCGACCAGGGCGGCGAATGCCAGCTCCAGGACCTCGCGGTGGGCTACGGCGCCTCGGGCTCGCGCTACCGGGAGCCGAAGCGCGTGGTCTACCAGAAGTCGATGGGCCCGCTCATCTCCGCCGAGGGCATGACCCGCTGCATCCACTGCACCCGGTGCGTGCGCTTCGGCCAGGAGATCGGCGGCGTGATGGAACTCGGCATGGTCAACCGGGGCGAGAACTCCGAGATCATGAGCTTCATCGGACGCTCGGTCGATTCCGAGCTCTCGGGCAACATGATCGACCTCTGCCCGGTCGGCGCCCTGACGAGCAAGCCGTTCCGCTTTTCGGCGCGCGGATGGGAGCTCACGCGCCGCCGCTCGGTGGCCGCGCACGACTCCCTCGGGTCCAACCTCATCGTCCAGGTCAAGCTCGACCAGGTCCGGCGCGTCCTGCCCCTCGAGAACGAGGAAGTCAACGAATGCTGGATCTCCGACCGTGACCGCTTCTCGTACGAAGGCCTGAACGCCCCCGACCGGCTGCTGTCGCCGAAGATCAAGCAGGATGGCCAGTGGCACACCGTGGACTGGGAGACGGCGCTCGCCTATGCCAGCCACGCGCTGGGCAGCGTCGCCTCGCGCCACGGTGCGCGGCGCATCGGCGCGCTCTCGTCGCCGAACGCCACGGTCGAGGAGCTCTACCTCCTGCAGAAGCTCGTGCGCGGGCTCGGGTCCGACAACGTGGACTTTCGCCTGCGCCAGTCCGACCAGCGGTTCGATGGCGCCCTCGAGGCGGCACCCTGGCTCGGCATGCCGATCGCCAATGTCGACAACCTCTCGGCGCTCTTCATGGTCGGGATGGTGCTGCGCAAGGAGCAGCCGCTGCTCTCGGCCCGCGTGCGCCAGGCCGCCAAGCGCGGCGCGGTGGTCTCGAGCCTGCACGGATTCGCCCAGGACCTGCTGATGCCGACCGGCGCGCAGCTCGTGAGTGCGCCCGACGAGTGGGTCGATCGCCTGCGCGAGATCCTCGAGGCGGTTCGCTCCGGGGCGACCGACGGCGACAGCCCGGCCAGGCGCATCGCCGCATCGCTGCGCGGCGAGGGTCGCGCCGCGATCTGGCTCGGCATGGGCGCGCTCGCGCATTCGCGCGCGGCCGACCTGTTCCGCCTCGCGGGCGAGATCGCGCAGGCCTGCGGCGGCGTGCTCGGCGTGCTGGGCGACGGCGCCAATGCCGTGGGCGGCTATCTTGCCGGCGCGACCCCGTCGGCGACCGGCGCGCTCGCCGCCAGGGCCGTCGGCTCCGGCGGCCTCAATGCCGCCGCCATGCTGGCCGAGCCGCTCGCGGGCTACCTGCTGGTCAACTTCGAGCCTTCGCTCGATACCGCTGCCGGCGCGGCCGCGCTGCGTACGCTCGCGGGCGCCGACACGGTGGTGGCGCTCAGCTGCTACGAGTCTCCCGAGCTGCTCGAGGTTGCCGACTGCCTGCTGCCGATCGGCCCGTTCACCGAGACGGCGGGCTGCTTCGTCAACATGGAGGGCCGGGCGCAATCGTTCAACGGCGTCGTGCGCCCCGCCGGCGAGGCCCGACCCGCCTGGAAGGTGCTTCGCGTGCTCGGCAACCGGCTCGAGCTCCAGGGCTTCGAGCAGGCCTCGGCCGAGGAAGTCCGCAACGAGGCGCTCGCCGGCGACATCGCCAGCCGTCTGGGCAACGCGAGCCGCGGCGAGATGGCGCCCGCGGAGCCGGCCTCGTCCGGCCTGGTCCGCGTGGCGGACGTCCCCATCTACTGGACCGATCCCCTGGTGCGTCGCGCCGAGAGCCTGCAGCTCACGGCCGATGCGCGCCCGCCAGTGGCGAGCCTGAGCCCCGGGACCGCCGCGCGTATCGGCGTGGGCGAGGGTGACCTCGTCGTGGTGGCGATGGGTTCCGCCAGCGTCGAGCTGCCGGCGCGCATCGATCCCGCCGTGGCCGATCGCGTGGTGCGCGTGCCCGCAGCCCATCCCCTGACCGCAGCCCTCGGCGCCATGGACGGACCGGTGACGGTCAGCCGCGCCGCGACCGCCAGCTAACGGGACGACTCGCAATGGACTGGATCACCTCGATCAACGAAACGGGCTCCGGACTGATGGGTGGCGCCTGGCCGGTCGTCTGGAACATCGTCAAGATCCTGTGCGTGATGCTGCCCCTGCTGGGCTTCGTCGCCTACCTCACGCTGTGGGAGCGCAAGCTGATCGGCTACATGCACCAGCGGCTCGGGCCCAACCGCGTGGGGCCCGGCGGGCTCCTGCAGCCCATCGCCGACGCCTTCAAGATGATGTTCAAGGAGGTGATCGTCCCGAGTGCGGCCAACCGTGGGCTCTACCTGCTGGGGCCCGTGATGACGATCATGCCGGCCATGGCCGCCTGGGTGGTGATTCCCTTTGGCCCGGACGCGGCGCTCGCCAACATCAATGCCGGCCTGCTGCTGCTGCTTGCCATCACTTCCGTGGAGGTCTACGGCGTGATCATCGCCGGCTGGGCGTCCAACTCGAAGTACGCCTTCCTCGGCGCCATGCGCGCGGCCGCCCAGATGGTGTCGTACGAGCTCGCCATCGGCTTCTGCCTGGTGGTCGTGCTGATGGTTTCCGGCAGCCTCAACCTGACCGAGATCGTCATGGGCCAGACCCGGGGCTGGTTCGCCGACCGGGGCATCAACTTCCTGTCGTGGAACTGGCTGCCGCTGCTGCCGATCTTCGTCGTCTACGTCGTCTCGTCCGTGGCGGAAACCAACCGCCACCCGTTCGACGTCGTCGAGGGCGAGTCCGAGATCGTGGCGGGCCACATGGTCGAATATTCCGGCATGGGCTTCGCCATCTTCTTCCTTGCCGAGTACGCCAACATGATCCTGCTCTCGGCGCTGGCGTCGATCATGTTCCTCGGCGGCTGGCAGGCGCCGCTCGCGATCCTCGAGTTCAGCTTCCTGCCGTCCTGGCTGGTGGGCTGGTGCTGGCTGTTCATCAAGACCTTCTTCGTCGTCTCGATGTTCGTCTGGTTCCGCGCCACCTTCCCGCGGTACCGCTACGACCAGATCATGCGGCTCGGCTGGAAGATCTTCATCCCGGTGACGCTGGTCTGGCTGGTCGTGGTCGCGATCTGGATCCAGACGCCGCTGAACATCTGGAAGTAACGGGGTCCGATCATGCAAGGGGTCAAGGATTTCTTCTCCAGCTTCATGCTGCTGGAAATGCTCAAGGGCATGAAGCTCACGGGGCGGTATCTCTTCTCGCGCAAGGTCACGGTCCAGTACCCCGAGGAGAAGA
>Ga0079224_100013952_pt1 | contig 11208 bp, 8 predicted proteins | sample Stecom2015_FD_80414 | JGI IMG/M metagenome (GOLD analysis project Ga0079224, IMG submission 80414) | Agricultural soil microbial communities from Utah to study Nitrogen management - Steer compost 2015 | ecosystem: Environmental > Terrestrial > Soil > Agricultural land | place: USA: Utah...
TATGCTCGGGAAAGAATATTAGGTGGAAATTTAATAAAAGAATTCGCTGTGCCGATGATATCTTTTAGCGACTTAAGACTTTCAGAATTAAAAAACAATATCGGAACATATGGAAAATTTGGAATTGGTATGCAGAAACAATGGGCAATCGAAAGCGGTCTAAATCCTGTCATGTATGCTAGTAAAGAAAGTTTGTTTACTGAAAATTTCATGAACGGAATTGAAGATTTCTTTCGACTTGTTAATAATTCTCCGGATACAAGTGGAAGATATGAAACAGCCTATAACAACACAATAAATACGTTGCGATACTTAAAAAATTATAAAGCTGACCTAGTTAGACCTGGCAAAGATACTATTCCTGATTATGTTTTTGCGAACGAACGCGAATGGCGATACGTTCCACCAATTTCTGAAGATTTTTTGTCATTTGTACCTATCGATAAAATACAAACGCCTCAACAAAAATATAGTTTTAACCAAAAAATCAGTCATCTTAGAGTCAACTTTCAGCCAGATGATATTCAATATTTAATTGTTGAAAGAGACAGTGACATTAATAGCTTGATTAATCATTTAAGACACGCAAAAATTCACTTCTCGAATGAAACGGTAGATCGATTAGCAAGTAGAATTCTAACATATGAACAAATTGAAAAAGATATATAAGAACAGCTACTAATATTGGTTCTTCAGATATTGCTGGCACACTGTAGATTGAACCTCGAAATTCTTTAACTTCTTTCACGTTCGGCTGAGAGTGTAAACTCCGAATTGCCGTAACAGCCAAGAGCCAACTAACTTTATTTGCCATTTTTTGAAATCGACCAGAATGAACGTAAAAGTAAACAATAAATTAAGATCACTTCAAGAGGCTTATCTTCAGCATATTAATTTTTTGAAAAAAGTTACCAACCATGAGCCTGACGTAAAAGATTCACTGAAGATGATGTATTTGTTATACGCCACACGAATAATTGAAAGTTCTGATACACTTTTGCTCCTTTCAGTTCATAATAAACTGAACGACGCTTATGCGATTGCAAGGATGGTTCTTGAACTTTCGACAAACGTCACATTTATCGCTTCAAAACCAACTGAATTGATAGACAAATCTCTAGAATATGCCCATCAGAAAATGTATCGAGATTTGGACAGAAACTTAAAAGTTGGAGATATCAGTTTTGGGGTTAAGTTTAATGGAGTAGACGCAGTGATAATGACGGACAAATTGGAGAACTCTATTTCGAAATTTACAAATGATAAAACCGGTGAGGAAATAAGAGATTGGACTGGTGTAGACAAAAAAACAATAACTCAAAAAATCGAAAAAATCACGGAAATATTTGGTGAAGAAATAGGTATTGCATTTGTTGCGCCAATGTTCGTTGTCTATAGATACTCATCGGAAATTCTACACGGAACAACATTTGGTGCAATGCACTCACTTGGTCTTGCAAAAATGAAACATGAAACTCCTAAAACACCTTAAGAAATAAAAGATTTTCAAGACAAAACTATGTCAAACATTCTTCTTAGTTTCAATCTATTGCTTAATTGTGTAGTTAAAGTTTATCTTCAAAAATTTCCAAATGAAGATTTTGAAAAGGAAAGACAAGCTTTGAATGATTTAGCCCAAATTTAAACTGAACTTAACCGCCTATACAAGTGCTTTTTTCAATCCCGCGAAACAAAGATTTTTTCTACTTTCCAAGATAGAAAACATCGTATGATTTCGCTAACTTACGTCTCGGCAGAGGGATACAAAATACGGCAACCGCACAGCGGTTACAGGCCTCACGTTATGTGCTATTTCCGCAATACTTATCCCAAACATCAACTTATTATTGAAATAGCTGCAGTGCATTACCTACTTTTATGCTTTAAGGTTTTATGCTTTTACATAAAAGTAAAAGGGTGCGAAGCCCTTTCAGTTATAAAATTACCATCGCGTGATGGTAGCAAGTTGTGTTTTAAGCTGCTTGAAATCCTTCAGCAGCTCAAAACAACTTGCCCTTGCGCAGGGGGCTAAAAAATCTCCGCAGTCGATTTTTGGTTGTAGTACTGGTTTTATCCTTCATTTGTTGAATTGACCATTTTATGGATTTCATCAAGCATTTCAAATTCAGCAAGAGGCATGATTTGAAGTGCCAGTTCCAACAGGTCGCACGGATTAATCCTGTTATTTTTAACCGCATTGGACACCTCTGCGCCGTCAGGATCAATTACGACCAGACAGGCTTTTATAAGGTTGCGCGCAATAGATATCGCATCAAAATAGGACATAACCCTAATCTCAACGGTATACCAGCCTTCGGGTTTTTCACAAGGCTTTAGTGATTGGAAATACCGCTGCGCATACGCTTTAAGTTCCTCAAGTGTTTTTATTTCAGCCATAATTTTTAATTTATTGTTAGTGAAGTTCCCTTTGAATAGCAGTATTAACAGGGGGCTGACTGCCAACTACTATAGTAAACGATGGTTACGTTTTTTCCAATTCTTCTAGCTTTGAATACAGCTGATGGCAGTTATCCAAAATATCAGATTCATCCAATGGTAACAATTGGGTTACGATTTTTAAAACGCTTGCAACATAGCAACCTGGGTCTGCTATATCCCCTATATTATCATCCCCGGCATGATACAGTGCATGCTGGGAAACTTTCAGAAGGTCTGAAAGGGTATACATTAAATCACTGTAGCTGTCAAAAGTCAGGCTTGCTGTATAGTTTTGCATACCCTCATCTTTTTTCAATGTCGTGAAGACCCAATGAGAATCCGCTCCTTTAGCGAAGTTTTTTATCACTTTTTTTCTTTCCTTTTTCATATCGTCAAATCAATTAGTATTATTGAATCCTTAAGATGAAAATTTACTTGTCTATATCCTTTACAGCATTCAGGTAATCATTTAGCTCTTTAAGTGTCTGGCCGGTGTCTCCTGGAAGTAGTTTTTTGATAAGTTCCAATAGACTCACGAGGTGGTAAGTGGGATTACGTACAAAGCCACTGTTTTCTGAATCGTTATTATAAAGTGTATGCAGCGAAATTTCTATCAGGTCTTCAATAACGACAAACAAGTCAAAGTAGCTGCTGAACTCAAGGTTACAGATATAACCCTGCGTATCGGTCAACATATATTTAGGTAATTTTGGAAGGGGTAGGCTTTCCGCTACGGCTTCATCATTTACGGTATGTTCCGGTTCCTGTTTGCCCTCCGATAATGGGGCAGCATTGTGAGGTTCCACTTTTTCATAGCATCTTGTCACAGCTTCTATGAATAGGCGTTCTGTTTCCTTGCGTAGGGATTGCGTCTTAAAAAGCAATTTTTCAATATCGGCACGGGAAATATCTAGATGGTTCTTGTGCCTGAATGCCAGGTATGCGGAATAAAGCAGTTCTAAGAGCCGAACATCTTCTTCGTGTTTTGCATCAAATAATGTTGCAATGCCTGGTGCATAGCCCGTAAGTGCAGTTTGGCGTTCCGAAATATCTTTTGAAAATAGCGGTTTCCCCAGAATAAATTCCTCTGCAATTTTAAACAGCTGTTCCATCATTTGATGCAATGTATACGCCGCATCCACATATTTCTCATCCTTCAGGCTTTTAGGAAAGGTGGTATACCTGCCATCTACTTTGCCCATTGCCCTTTTTAATTGTTTCTTAGCACGTGGTATTAAAATGGATGGTTGTTCGCTCTCCGGGTGGAAATTAGTTTTAGCTTCGGGATTGGTATAAGCTAATTGACCTAAAACACAGTGCTCAATAAAATAGAGATTGCCCTTGCGGACAGCGTCAGCTGCATAATCCCTCGAAAACACATTATAGCTAATCGAGAGATAGTCTTCGAATATTTGGTTGAGTGGCTCCATTAGGTCATTGTCAATACGTGTAAAAGTGGTATCTACAAACAATGTAAATATCGTCTCCGGTGCTGTATTGCCGACAGAGATGTAAACATCGTGTATTGGGGCAACCTTTACTATCTTTTCGGTTAGTTCTTTGAGAAGTCCTGCTGAAGGACCGCTTTGCTTAATTTGAATGGAATCGTTCATAATCTTACGTTTTAAAGTGGTACATCATTGAAAAATTGTATTTTTGTTATGAAGCACAAGTAAACCATTGCTTTTCCTGTACCAAATCAATTTCCGGTGTATGGTACATGGTTTTCAATGTATTTTACAGGGCGAAACTTTATTTTCAATTTTATACCTTTGATTATGAACACGACAAAACCAAACCATATAGGACGTAAAATCAGCCGTATCCGCGAACTGCGTAATATGAAACAGGAAGCCCTTGCCCAGGCAATGGGTACAAACCAGCAGGCTATTTCTATTTTGGAGAACAGCGAAGTAGTTGAAGATGAAAAACTGGCAGAAGTAGCTAAAGCTCTTGGTGTGACTGTTGAAGCTATTAAAAATTTTTCTGAGGAAGGGGTGATAAATTATTTTAATACTTTCAACGAAGCTGTAACAAGTAGTAATTTCGGACACAATAATACATGTAATTTCAATCCGCTAGATAAAGTGGTTGAACTTTATGAGAGATTAGTACAAGCCGAAAAAGATAAAGTAACTTACTTAGAAAAGCTTTTGAATAAATAAGAAAAAACACTTCGCTATACAAGAATGTTTTTACGTTTACAGCATAATGATTTTATCTTAAATCATTGGTTAGTTTAAAATTCCCTCTTTAATTGGAGGGAATTTTTATTTATCACTGCTTGAAAAGGAAGTCCTTTTACATACATCTTAAAAACATAAAAAATTATATTTTTAGTTGATAAAAACAGTAGAAATAATTTTAGATTGATTTTTAAAGTAGTTACATAACTTGGGCATTTTATTGCATTTCTATCTTCTAACTAAAATCAATAAAAAAAGCCTCCTGATTTTGGACAAGAGGCAACCCAAATGTTTACACAACGGAATAATCCTTATTGTGAATTGCTTTCAAAATATAACGCAATATAACTAAATATCTTTTACTTGCAATTACAAAGTGATAAAATACCTATTAATAGGTAGGAAATTATTCCTAAAAAAATGTTATAATTGAATATTAAATTATAATGTTTTTATTTTAAAATAAATCAACCATATATGAGTATTGTTTTAGGATTAGATTTGGGTACAAATAGTGTAGGCTGGGCCTTAGTAGAACAGGACTTTAAACAGAAACAAGGAAAAATACTAGGCATGGGTAGTCGTATTATTCCTATGAGCCAGGATATTAAAGATGAATTTGGCAAGGGAAACTCTATATCTCAGACTGCAGAAAGGACTGGTTTCAGGGGTACACGACATCTTCGGGAGCGTAGCTTACTCCGCAGGGAACGCATGCACCGGGTTTTAAACATATTAGGCTTTTTACCCCGGCATTTTGCGACGCAAATTGATTTTGAAAAGAAATTAGGACAGTTCTATGGAGATACCGAACCTAAACTGGCTTACGATAATAAAGATTTTATATTTAAGAAAGCATTTGAAGAAATGCTTGAGGATTTTAGAATACACCAGCCGGAATTAGTTGCGGATGGTAAAAAAGTACCCTATGACTGGACTATTTTTTACCTCCGTAAAAAAGCCCTTATCCAAAAAATAAGCGGTGAAGAACTTGCATGGATACTTTTAAACTTTAATCAAAAACGCGGCTACTATCAGTTGCGGGGTGAGGAGAATGAGGGAAACAAGAATAAGGAAGTGGCTTTTTACTCTCTAAAAATTACTGACGTTATTGCTGATGAAGAACCTAATAGAAAAGGTGAAACCTGGTATTCACTTGTATTAGAAAATGGTTGGGTGTACCGCCGCTCCAGTAAAACATCGTTAATAGACTGGAAAGATAAAACAAAAGACTTCATTGTTACTACTGATTTAAATGATGACGGTAGCGTAAAAACTGATAAGGATGGAATTGAGAAGAGGAGCTTCAGGGCACCCGGAGCAGATGACTGGGGATTAATAAAGACCAAAACACAGCATGAAATTGAAAGTTCAAATAAAACAGTTGGTACATATATTTACGATACACTACTTAAAGACCCTAAACAGAAAATCAAGGGAAAATTAGTACGTACCATTGAGCGTAAATTTTACAAGGATGAACTTATAGCTATCCTTAAGAATCAAACTGCTTTGCAGCCTGAACTTTTTACTGAAACGCTTTATAGCGATTGTGTGCGTGAGCTGTACCGTAACAACGAAGCACACCAGGTTAACCTGAGTAAAAGAGACTTTACACATCTTTTTGTAGATGATATATTGTTTTATCAGCGACCATTGCGCAGCCAAAAATCATCTATAAGTAACTGTACTTTAGAGTACCGTATTTTTAAAGCAAAAGACAAAAATGGAAATCTGACTGAAAAAAAAGAATACCTGAAGGCTATACCTAAATCGCATCCGCTGTACCAGGAATTCAGGGTGTGGCAATGGCTTTTTAACCTGAAAATTATTAACAAAGATGATGATACCGATGTAACGCCTTTATTTTTAAAAACCACTGAAGATTTAGAAAAGCTATTTGATTTTTTAATGTCACAAAAAGAAGTTAACCATAAAGATGTACTTAATTATTTACTAACGCCAGTACTTAAAGAAAAGTTCCCATCGGCTAAGCCTGCCGCATTTAATAAAGAACTTGCAAAAGAAATAGCAAAGTTCCGCTGGAACTATGTATTTGACGATACCAAGGAAAAAGAAGATGATAAATCTAAAACATACCCCTGCAACGAAACCGGTTATGAAATAAGCAGAAGGCTTAACAAGGTTGAAAATCTTCCGGATGGCTTCCTTACCTCCGAAAAGGAATATAAACTGTGGCACCTTATATACTCTGTAAACGATAAAAAACAGTACGAACAGGCATTGGGTTCATTCGCAAGAAAAAACGGCCTGGACGAAGCTAAGTTTACAGAAAACTTTAAAAAATTTCCTCCGTTTAAAAGCGAGTATGGTTCATTTTCAGAAAAAGCTATTAAAAAGCTATTACCCCTCATGCGTATGGGTAGGTACTGGGATTGGAATACTATAGATACTCAAACCAAAAACAGGATTGACAAGATAATAACCGGTGAGTATGACGAGGAAATAAAAAACCGTGTGCGCGAAAAGGCAATTCATCTTATTACAGAAACTGATTTTAGGGGCTTACAGCTATGGCTTGCACAATATGTTGTATACGACCGCCATTCCGAAGCAGCATTGGCAGGTAAATGGGATTCTGTAACAGGCCTTGAGGAGTTTTTAAAAGGTTTTAAACAACATTCGTTACGCAATCCTATAGTTGAACAGGTAGTTACAGAAACATTACGCGTGGTTAGAGATATATGGATAAAGTATGGAAATGGTGAGAAAGACTTTTTTAATGAAATTCATGTTGAATGGGGTCGCGAAATGAAAAAAACGGCTGATGAGCGCAAAAGGCTTACCGGCAAGATTTCGGAAAACGAAAACACAAATTTACGCATAAAAGCTTTGCTGGCAGAATTATTGGCTGCTAGTAATGTAGAAAACGTACGGCCATTTTCGCCAATGCAGCAGGAAGCACTCAAAATATATGAAGATGGAGTTTTAAACTCCAGTATACCAATTCCTGACGATATACTTAAAATAAGTAAAACAGCACAGCCTACTAAATCAGAATTGCAACGCTATAAACTGTGGCTGGAGCAAAAATATTGTTCTCCATATACAGGGCAAATAATACCACTTAATAAGCTGTTTACGCATGAGTATGAAATAGAGCATATAATACCCCAAAGCCGCTATTTTGATGATAGTTTTAGTAATAAAATAATCTGTGAATCTGCAGTAAATAAACTGAAAGATAAGCAGCTGGGGCTTGAGTTTATTAAAAATCATTATGGAGCTGTAATAGAAACGGGGTTTGGTAATACGCTTCGGATTTTTTCTGAGGATGATTACAAGAATTTTGTAAAAGAAAACTACGCTAAAAACCCAGCCAAACGCACTAAACTTTTGCTTGAGGAAATTCCTGACAAGATGATAGAGCGCCAGATGAACGATACCCGCTACATCAGCAAATTTATTTCGCAGACATTATCTAATATCGTTAGGGAAGGAACTAATGATGATGGAGTAAATTCTAAAAATGTGCTGCCCGGTAACGGACAGATAACTGCTATACTAAGGCAGGACTGGGGGCTTAATGATATATGGAATGAGCTGATAATACCACGCTTTGAACGGATGCAGCAATTACGGACAGAAAAAGATATTGCTGATGGCGTGAGTTTTATAGCCTTAAATAAAAATGGTAAGCCCATACCGGAATTACTGCCGATTACTTTACAAAAGGGATTTCAGAAAAAACGTATAGACCACCGTCACCACGCTGTAGATGCGCTGGTAATAGCTTGTGCTACAAGAGATCATATTAATTTATTAAATAACCGGTTTGCAAAGTCAAACGAGCGATTTGATCTTAACCGCAAGCTTAGAAAGTTTATAAAAGCATCTTACATTGACGCTAAAACCGGCGAACGAATAGAAAAAGAAGTTCCTAAAGACTTTTTAAAACCTTGGGAAACATTTACTGAAGATGCTAAAAATATTCTTGGAGGCATTGTAGTGAGTTTTAAACAAAACCTTAGGGTAATTAATAAAACCGTTAACAAGTACCAAAGCTATAACGATGAAAATGGAAATTTAAGGATTGGAAATGATGGTAAATCTAAAAAGGATTTTATAAAACAAGTTAAAGGTGATAGCTGGGCGATACGTAAGCCAATGCACAAAGACACCGTTTCAGGTGCTGTAAAGCTCAGGAAGGTTAAAAAAGTCTCTTTAAGCGCTGCTTTAGATAATTATAATGACATTGTTGAAAAAGCCTTAAGGAAATACATTATACTACTTGTTGAGGAAGGTTATGACAAAAAGCGCCTAATAAAGTATTTTAAGGATGCGGGCAACAAATGGAATGGCGGCGATATTTCGAGGCTAAAAGTATATTACTGGGACAACGACAATGTTGCATCTCGTGTAAATTTGGATGTTTCCTTCAATGAAAAACGCATCTTTGAGACTATTACGGATACGGGTATCCAGAAAATTTTGTTGAATCATCTAAACCGTTATAAAGGTATTACTGATGAAAAGGGTAAGGAAACAGCGCCGGAAACCCTCGCCTTTACTGCTGAGGGTATTGATGAAATGAATAAAAACATTGTTGCTTTAAACAACGGTAAATTTCATCAGCCTATTTTAAAAGTAAGGACATATGAACCAAAGGGCAATAAATTCAATATTGGCCAAACCGGAAATAAGGGTAGCAAATTTGTGGAGGCAGCTAAAGGTACTAACCTGTTTTTTGCTATATACCGGGATGAGCAGGGCAAACGCAATTATGAAACAGTTCCGCTCAATATAGTTATTGAACGCCAAAAGCAAGGATTAAATTCAGTACCCGAAGCAAATGATAAAGGTAATACATTATTGTATAGTATTTCGCCAAATGATCTGGTATATGTACCTTCCAAAGAAGAAAGGGAGAATATCAAGTCTATTGATTTTGGAAACCTAAGCGCGAATCAGGTTAAAAGGATTTATAAGATGGTAAGTTCTACAGGAAATCAATGCTTCTTTATAAAACATGATGTTGCGACTTCAATAGTAAATAAGGCTGAATATTCCCCCCTAAACAAAATGGAACGTTCTATTGAAGGCGTTATGATTAAAGAGCATTGCATAAAGATAATAGCTGACCGCTTGGGTAACATTACTAAAGCCTAATAATGGTCTGAAATTTTTAAATCAAAAGTAAATGGTAAAGCGAACCTTATTTTTTGGCAACCCCGCTTATCTTAGTACTAAGAATGAGCAACTGGTGGTAAGTTTTCCTGATGAAGATAAACCACCGGTAACCATTCCTATAGAAGATTTAGGGTACATAGTACTGGAGCATCCGCAAATTACAATTACAACCGGGTTATTAACTAAACTTATAGAAAATAAAACCGCCTTAATAACCTGCGATAAGCAACATCTGCCCTGTGGTTTTTTACAGCCGCTTACCGGTCATAGTGAACAAACAGAGAGGTATCGGTATCAGCTAAATGCCAGTGTGCCGCTAAAAAAAAATCTTTGGCAGCAAACGGTTAGTGCTAAAATTACCAACCAAGCAATTCATTTATCTCATAAAAATGTTGATGTAAGGAAAATGCTGCGTTGGGCAGATGAAGTTAAAAGTGGTGATGCCGAAAATCATGAAGCTATAGCAGCTGCACATTATTTTCAGAATCTTTTTACTCATGTGGTTGGTTTTAGCCGTAATCAAAAAGGGGTAGCGCCAAACGGATTATTAAATTATGGGTATGCGATACTAAGAGCCATAACCGCAAGAGCATTAATAAGTTCGGGCTTACTGCCTTCTGTAGGTATTTTTCACAGTAATAAATATAACTCTTTTTGTCTGGCAGACGATATTATGGAGCCTTACAGAATATATGTTGATGCATTAGTATATGACTTAACCAAACAGGCTGAAAATTTTGAAGAGCTGTCGACGCAAATCAAGGCCAAGTTGCTAACAATACCTGCACTAGATGTTGTTATCGAAGGAAAACGTAGTCCTCTTATGGTTGCTATGAGCCGTACCACAAACAGTCTTTATGAATGCTATACAGGCGCAAGCAGAAAAATACTGTACCCGGTTTTTGAACTAACAGTATAAAAATGGTGTATGGAGCCTGACCATTACTCAAGATTAAACCAATATCGTACTATGTGGATATTAGTGTTTTTTGATCTTCCGACAGAAACAAAAACTGATCGTAAGGCCGCAACAAAGTTTAGAAAAGAGTTATTGGACGATGGCTTTACTATGTTTCAGTTTTCGATATACCTGAGGTTTTGTGCCAGCCGGGAAAATGCCGAAGTGCATACAAAACGTGTAAAAAGAATTTTACCAAAACATGGAAAAGTAGGTGTAATGCAAATAACGGATAAGCAATTTGGGATGATGGAAATTTTTTACGGCCAGAAAGAAATACCCAAGGACACCCCAGGACAACAGTTAGAGCTGTTTTAGGATTAAAAATTCCTGATTTACATTTGAGAATTTACTGAGAGACAGATGTTTTTTCAAATTCTAAAAACAAGAGTAAATAACAGGATACCAGTTTTTTAGCGCTGGTATCCTGTGAATCATCTACTAAAGATACAATTTTGAAAGCAATTCACAACA
>Ga0079224_100013953_pt1 | contig 11208 bp, 8 predicted proteins | sample Stecom2015_FD_80414 | JGI IMG/M metagenome (GOLD analysis project Ga0079224, IMG submission 80414) | Agricultural soil microbial communities from Utah to study Nitrogen management - Steer compost 2015 | ecosystem: Environmental > Terrestrial > Soil > Agricultural land | place: USA: Utah...
TGTGCGCTTCATGTACTAAGATGTGATTCACGATATGTTTTTATTGATTCAGGGCTGTATTGGCTTTAAATGGATCGATCATTCCCAATGTTCCGTCTGGATTGTGCTTAAGCTCCGTTACTTTTATATTCCGTAAATGTGTTTTTCCCGACAACTCCGTGTCATGATAAAATATATACCATTTTCCTTTGAATTCTATAATGGAGTGGTGCGTCGTCCAACCTTGAACAGGCTTCATAAAATGACCGGCATAAGTAAAAGGGCCCATAGGAGAATCGCCTATCGCATAGGCTAAAAAATGGGTGTCGCCGGTAGAATAAGTGAAGTAATATCGACCTTTATATTTATGCATCCAGGCACCTTCGAAGAAACGTCGATCATGATCGCCTCCTAAAATAGGCTTCCCGGCACTGTCGATAAGCATTGCTTTCCCAACGGGGCCGTCAAATTCTGTCATATTTGATTTCAGTTTTGCTACGCGGCAGCTAATAGCGGGTGCATCATCCTGCTTTAAGTCGGTCAATGAGCCGTTTGCTTGGTAGGTGCCGGTTTCCCAACGTTGCAGTTGCCCTCCCCAAATACCGCCAAAGTACATATAGGCGGTGCCGTCATCGTCTACAAATACGGCTGGATCGATACTACAACTTCCTGCTATCGGTTCTTTGAAAGCTTTGAAAGGGCCCGTCGGCTTGGTGGCTGTTGCTACACCGATCCGGAAAATATCTTCTTTATCCTTTGCGGGGAAATATAGGTAATAGGTGCCGTCTTTATAAGCGGCATCCGGAGCCCACAGCTGTCGCTTTGCCCAGGGAATATCTTCAACCGATAGGGCAACACCATGATCGGTTACCGATCCATTGATACTATCCATCGATAAGATATGATAATCACGCATGGCAAAGTGGTCTCCATTATCATTTTCAGTCGTTCCCGCATCAATATCATGTGAAGGATAAATATAAATTTTACCATCAAAAACATGGGCAGATGGATCGGCCGTGTAAATAGAATGAATCAACGGTTGGGATAAGAAGCTTTGCTTCTTCTGTTCTGCTTCGTCGCTTTGTTGTGATTGCTGTTGTTGATGATTTCCGGAGCAAGCATAGATAAATGGAACGGCTAGTAGCCAAACGGACATCTTTTTTCTCATATTTATTGATTTCTTTTTTTTGTTTAAACGGATATTAGTAACCTGGGTTTTGATTTCCACTGATTTGTGGGTTGTTGTCAAGCTCGGCTTGAGGGATGGGCAATAACTCATCTCTGCCTGGACGGAAATAAGTGATGGGCTCGACACTAAAGTATCCCTTTGGCCGCCAACGTAAGATATCGATATTGCGTAACGATTCGTTTGATAATTCAACGGACTTTTCGTGTATAATGGCTTTGATTACATCCTCCTTGGTAGCGACCGGGAATTGAGCGGTAGGGTAGGGAGGCATTGCAACACTTGCTCTGGCGCGTACTTGATTTAAATAGCTCACTGCTGCAGTCAAGTTGCCCAGTTCTGCTTCGCATTCTGCTAAATTGATCAATACTTCGGCGTAGCGAATAATTCGCTGGTTATTGCCGCCCGGATGATAACTAGCTCTGCTTTTACTTTCCTTGTAGATAATCATGAACTTTCGAAAGCTAACCTTTTTCCGGACGCCGTTTACAATGGACGAATTGTTGTTTTGATCGGCATCGGTAAGTATATCGGCTCCGTTATTATATCGATCACCTGTTTGATAGAAGCTGTAAGAGAATCGCGGATCCGTTTTTTCGGCACCTGTTTCCGCATTTTCAAATTCATTTAACAGCTTGTTCGAAGGAATTAAGTTGCGCCACGCAACGGGGTTATACTCTTGATTCCGTATGGTTGATTGAGCCGCATTTGGTGTGTCATCAGTACTCCAATTAAAATCATTGTCGCCTTTATCGACATAAACAATTTCGAAAATCGATTCACTGTTAAATTCCGTTTCCTCTTCAAAATTATCTAGATAACGATCGGTTAAACGATAACCATCTGCACCGGCAGTTGGAATTTTGAGAAGAGCTTCTTTAGCACCGGTATAGTCGCCCTGTTGCATCAGCACGCGTCCGAGTAAGGCATTGGCTGCTGCATGGGTTATTCTGCCGTTTTCTGTACCGGATTTACCTGGTAATATATTCGCAGCCTCTTGTAGGTCCTGCACGATAAATTGATACACGGCGCCAACTTCCGCTCGTGGTTGATAATCCGAAGGCAACTTAACGGTTTCGGTGTACATAGGCACAGCCCCCCACTTCGATACTAGTTCAAAATAGGCCCAGGCGCGTAAAAATTTAGCTTCTGCTAAACAGCGATCGCGCATTGCCGGATCATCGCTTACATTAGGTCCGTTTTCAATAACGGTATTGGCTCGATGAATAACGGTATAAAGTCCATTCCAAACAGCATTCATCACACTATTGGTGGGGTCGACGTTTCCGTTTAGTATCTGCGCTCTGGGAACTTCAAGTTGACTGCCGCCGGCAGCAACGTCATCACTACGTAGATCATGAAGAAAATACCATTCGCGGGCAACCAAATTGATACCTCTTACGGTGGCATAGATCGCATTGGTGCCTGCTTGCAACTCGCCGGCTGTTTTAAAGTATTGATCGGTTGATACCACATTTTCATTGTTAGTGTTCAATGCGTCTTTTTTACACGCATATAAACTGAACCCTATTGAAATTGCAAGGAATTGTATGATTCGTTTTTTCGTCTTCATCGGATTATAATTAAAATGATGCCTGAATGCCTAATTGAAATGAGCGCGGACTTGGATATTGTCCATAGTCGACACCGTTGGTCAGCGTACCGTTTTTGGAACCGATTTCCGGATCCAAGCCGGTATAGTCTGTTATCGTGAACAGGTTTTGGGCGGATACGTAAAAACGAAGTTGGCTGATGCTTGTCCAACCGAGTCCTTTTATCCATTGTTCAGGTGCAGTGTAACCAAGCATAATATTCTTTAATCGCAAATAAGATCCATCTTCAATCCAGCGGGTAGAAGGCCGTACGTTTTGATTAGGATCTCCGTTTACGGCGCGCGGAATGGAAGTGTTGGTGTTTTGCGGAGTCCAAGCGTTCAAGACCGATTGATCTGCGTTGAAAAGTCGCGGCATACCTTCACGAATAATGCGGGCGGCATTAAAAATGTCGTTGCCTTGTACACCTTGAAAAAATAAGGCAAGATCAAAATGTTTATAGTTAGCCGAAAAATTCAATGAATAACTGAATTTAGGCATAAAGCTGCCAATAAAGGTTCGGTCTCCATCATTGATAACGCCGTTGCCGTCTAAATCTCTGAACTTCAGGTCGCCAGGTGCCGCCCCATTCTGTCTGGCATGTGCTTCAATTTCTGCTTCGTTTTGAAAGATACCGTCTACAATATATCCGTAAAATGATTGGACAGGCTGGCCAACAACGGTATTGGTAAGCGGACCACCCCCACCAAAGTCGGCATCCCCACCTGCTGTGATCGACGCATTTTCGCTATTTAGCCGTAGAACTTTATTACGGATGATGCTCATTAAGCCGGTTATATTCCAGGTGAAATCACCGCTGGTTTTATGGTATCCCAATTGAAATTCAAATCCTTGATTTTGCATGGCCGCTACATTTGCTAAGGTGCCTGTACCGTTAAAACCAAAGCTGGTGGGGGTGGGCACCGTCAGAATCAGGTTGTCCGTTTTCCGTTTAAAATACTCGGCTACTAAGGTGATTTTGTTGTCTAAGAAACCTAAATCTAAGCCAATATTGGTTTGTTTTGTTTTTTCCCAAGCTAAATCCGGATTACTCAAACCGTTATAGAATGATCCATTGCCATTTACAATGGTTCCATTGAACGGATAAGTAGCCTGATTGCGTTGAATAGGTTGTAAGTAAGGGTAATTGCCGAGTAAGACGCCGTTGATGCCGGTGATACCATAACCTCCACGCACTTTAAATTCGGAAATCCAAGGTGTGTTCTCCATGAAGGATTCGCGATCTACCTTCCAGCCGGCGGAAACGGCCGGGAAGTTTTCATATTTGTTGCCGGGAGCGAAAACAGATAGTCCATCCCGTCGGATGGAAGCGGTGAATAGGTATCTTCCATCATAGTCGTAAGTTACGCGGGCCAACATAGAGCGGATCAAATTGGTTTCGTATAAACTATTTGCCGTAACATTGGTAGCTCCGTTAAGTGTTTTGACGAGATTGGTGCTTTGGTTGCCGCTGGCTGTTTCGTTGCGATAACGTTGTCCTTGGCTTTCGTAAACAAGAGTAGCACCTAGGTTATGGGTATTGAAAGATTTGTCGAAACTCAGCTGTTGAGTGAAAAGATGCGTAGTATATAATTGTCGTTGATTTTCAATCGTAGCGATATTGACAATGGAGGTACCTCCGTCGTTATGTATAGGGGTGTAATTTTGTATAGCAATGTTAGAATGATCCACGCCATAAGTAGACGTAAATTTCAACCAAGGTGTGAGCGTCAATCTTATATAAGCCGTTCCCAGGATACGAGTGGTATTGTTGATGTTTTCAACCAGATTGGCTATTTCTACGGGATTGATCGGATCGGATGCATCGAAGCTGTTTTGGGGGCCCATGAAACCGCCGAGATTGTGGGGATTATACACCGGTAGGTACGGTTGCATACGGATCATGTTCACGATGGGGGTACGATTGCCGGCAGGTACATCAAAACGTTGCTTGGATTGACTCACATAGAAGTTCTCACCAAAAGAGAAAAACTTGCTGATCACATGTTCGGAATTAAGCCGATAATTAAGCCGTTTATAATAGAGGCCTTCCGCAATACCCTGTTGATCGAAATAACCGGCACCTGTGTAGAAATGCGACTGCTCATTCCCACCATTCAGTGAAAGGTTATACTGCTGAAGCGGTTGATTGTTGCGGAAATAAGCATCCTGCCAATCCGTATTTGTTTGCGCAAAAGTTTGTGTAGCGCCATCATAGATTGGTTGATTAAAATTTTCGGGTTCCAAACGGGGGGGAAGTGGTGCATCGGCTCCGTTCAACGCCCGTTCATATTGTAAATACTGTGCGGTATTTAATAAGTTGAATTTTTTACTGGGACTTTGTATACCGAAATACGAGTCGAAGTTTACCTGTAATCGATCGCGTGCTGCGCCTTTTTTGGTTGTAATCATCACTACACCATTGGTTGCACGAGAACCATATATTGCAGCGGAACTAGCGTCCTTAAGGACGTCAACTGATTCGATATCCCGGGCGTCGATGTTGGAGATAGCAGTGGGGAAACCATCCACTACGTAAAGTGGATCGGAAGCAAAACTAATTGAACTAATACCTCTTATCGCAACAATAGGAGAGGTTCCGGGCGAACCATTATTGGTGACCGTTAAACCGGCAACCCGTCCTTGTAAAGCCTGGTCCGTGCTGGCTACCGGTAACTCAGTGAGTGTTTTGGCACTTACAGAAGATACCGCACCGGTAATGCTTGATCGCCGTTGGGTACCGTAACCAACCACTACAACTTCACTTAAGGCCTGTGAGTCACTCGTTAGTACAACCTCTAGACTTGTTTTTCCTGCTATCTGCACCTCCTGAGTTAAAAAACCTACATAGCTAAATATCAAAACGGCCTGATCATTGGATGCGCTGATGCTGAAAGATCCATTTTGATCGGTGCTTGTACTGTTGTTAGTTCCTTTCAGTGTAACACTAACACCGGCAAGCGCTTGTCCGTTTTCATCACTTACCTTTCCTGTGATTGTTTTTTGGACGGATTGCGCTACGGTCGCAGCTGAGGATAAAAATTGACTCGACGTCGAGCTAACGGTCATTGCTTCCCCTGTTATCGAGGCAATTGTTTTTACCGGCAACCCAATACCAAGCGCATAAACTGCGACGGTATAATGCACTATTTGTACAATGTGTTTCTTCATCTGCGTGAATTTTAGTTTATTATATGGTTTTTGTGGTTTTGATTTGCTTAAGGACGGTTGGGATCGTTTCGATAAATCATTCACCCGATATAAAGTCACTTATGTCAAAGCTAAGTCTGGAATGATTTATAGGGGTAGTAAGAATGTTGAAAATGTTAGCAATAATGTCTATAGGCAACACGACTTATGATGTGGCGGTCGGTTTAAACATATTTGTTGTTTTTTTTGCGATTATGACACCATAGCGATTGATGTACTACGGTAAATTTGTGCTCATTCACTTGAAGGAAATTGATGAAAGCGCATAATATGGCATTCCGTCTAGAGAGTTTAGATCGATATTGTTATTCTTGGATTGTTGCTGAATCTGATAAAGGTTACTTCCATATCGTAGTACATGTGAGTTGTCCTAGCTTCATTTAGTACGCGAGGTTGGTTGTTGGTTTATATTGGTTATACTCCCGGTTTGGTCTCCGGGAGTTTTTTTATGGACTGTTTATTGTTTTTTGCGACTGACAGCAATACCCGAGCTGCTCGTTTTGTCGATAGTTGTTTCATAATCGGGTTGCTTTTTGAGAAAATCTAAGTATTCACTGATACCGGACATATCTTGAAGTACATTATGGGCCGTAAAGGTTCCTCCTTTTTTAAGTTTAGGATCTATATCCTTAAAATACTGAATGTACCAATCTTTGTCGGCATCGGAGAAAACAAAGTCAAAGGGGCCTTTCAACTCCTTGACAAGTTGATGGGCATTACCAAGTTTAAAATCAACGATATGAGATAGGCCTACTGTCTTTAGGTTTTCGATGGCTTCCTTTTGGCGTTCCTTATTTAGCTCGATCGTTGTCAGTTTACCGCCGGTTTTGCTAAGCGCCCATGCAATCCAAATAGTAGAATGCCCTGTGGACGTACCGATTTCCAAGGCAGACTGATAATTGTTTTTTACAATGAGATCATGCAATATTTGACCGTCTTCATACGGTACGTTTAGATTATGCCATTGCTGCTGTTTCTTTTTTAGAAATTGCTGTACTTGCTTATCTAGTTCTTCTTGCTTTGTGGTTTGTGCATTCGCTTTCGTGAACAAACTGAATAACAAGATATAAAGCAGCATCGTTTTAAATAGGACGATCGTTTTCATAATATGGGTATTAGTCCTATGATAAACAGCTGAAAGTACTTTTTGTTATAATATAAGTCTGTTCAGCGTTTTAAATGTAACACATTTGCTCCTAAATCTTTTTCAAATACCCGTTCCAATTTTTTATGGTGTGTAATAATCATGATTTCTAAGGACCCTGTACCCACAGTACCATCAAGGGTGTGTCCGCCATAAGCCACAAAATCTTTCCCGGCTACTACACCATGTAAATGGATACTGGGTTTGTCATCTTGCCAAGCTATGCTTCCATGCATGCTGGCCAATTCGACATCTTTAAAGTGCTTCGGATTAAACTTCTTTTTGGCTGAATCGAAAAAACCAAAAGTCACATTGACGAAGCCCATACCAGTAAAATTGGCGGAAGGAATTTGTTCAGCAAGCGCAAAATGCTCAAGCTGGGGTATGATCTCGTCTCCTTGGCGTAATACCATTAAATAACCATTGGATACCCTGGTGTACCTTATAGTGGAATCTTTTTCTTGTGCCGGTAATCGATTGCTGATAATGGTTAAGCAGCCAATCAGCGGAAGTATGATGAGTAATTTAATGGTATTCATAGCTAAACAAAATTTTAATCAGCTGTCTGACTTTGGAGCAGCTGATTATTATTGCTACAATTTTTCCAGCGCTTTGTTTATCGTTTCTAAATCTTCTGCAGATAAACTGACTTGTGCAGATTGCGCATTTTCCTTTGCTTGTTGTGCAGTGCGAGCACCGGCCAATACTGCGGTAATACTTGGTTGCAAACTAGTCCACCGTAAAACCAGCTGAGATAGGGTCACTTGTTTATCAATAGCAATAGGCTCAAGTGTTTGAATTAAATCCTGAACCTTGTCTAAATTGAATTGCGTAAAGTAACCCTGTCGATGATCATTTTCTTTTAGCTTACCACCACGAAAATACTTGCCACTTAGTAATCCTCTTTCCATCGGACTGTAAGCGATGATGCCGATGTTGTTTGCAAGCGTATAGGGAACTAATTCTTCTTCAATTTCGCGATTCAGCATACTATACGAAACCTGGTTACTGGCAGGTAATAAGGTTTCTGACGCTTCCTTTAATTGCGCAGTGTTGTAGTTACTTACGCCAGCTGCACGGATTTTGCCTTGTTTTATCAATATTTCCAAGGTTTCCATTGTTTCTTCAATGGGCGTTGTTTGATCTGGCCAATGCAGCTGGAGAAGGTCAATGTAATCGGTACCCAACCTTTTTAAACTTTCTTCAACTTCTTTAATAATATTCTCTTTTCCAGCGTATCGGTAAACCGGAATTTTTTTCCCGCTTTCCTCTGCATCGAAAAAGAAGACACCTTTTCCCTTATTGCTACCATCCCATACCAAACCAAATTTGCTTAGCAGTTGAATGCTTGTACGGTCTCGTCCCTTGATCGCTTCTCCTACTAATTCTTCGCTCAAACCAAAGCCGTAAAAAGGAGCGGTATCAATAGCGCTTACACCATGATCAAGTGATGCTAAAATCGAACTGATTGAGTCTTGCTTATCATTCCCACCCCACATATTTCCACCAATAGCGAAGGCACCATGCGTTATAACGGGTAATTTTAAATCGGTATTTCCTAATTTACGATATTCCATTCTTATATTAATTTTGTTTTATAAATGAGTGGTGTCTCTTGAAGCGCTTTTTCTGCCAGCAGTTGAAAGTCCTGAATATAAGGCTGCTCGTTATGCAAATCCAAGCCGCTTTCATCTTGCCAGATTTCATAAAAAATAAACCGCGAAGGATCTTCAAGATCTTGATGTAAATCATATTGAAGGCAAGCTTTTTCCTCACGTGTACGGACAACCATGGTTTGCAATTGTTTTTTTACCTCATCTATATGTGCAGGCTTGCTTCTGATAATAGCTATTAAATGAATTTTCATTGGGATAAATAGTCTGTCAAATTAATAAAAATTAGGAAGCCTTTAACTCGCACGTAGCTGATCCAAACACGTCCTGAAGATGAGAGCGATAGCGCGCCATGTCGCGATCAATTTGTGCATTCTTTTCCACGTCATGAAAATGAAAACTTTTTAGAGGCTCCATACCGGTGAAAGCATTCATACGATGAAAACCAAAGAGTGGGCCATCGTCGACACTATGTTGTTTAAAGAATTCGTTAGGAAGTGTAAACGCCGTTTCCGGTGCATTCCAGCTAGTAGTTAGCATGTACTTTCTGCCATGAAGCATTCCACCTGTACCATAATTGATTTGGGGATTGTCTGCTTTACGACCATCACTGCGGTAGATTCCACGCTGATGCCCTTGAGTGAAGACTTCATCTATATATCTCTTAAATCCGAAAGGTACCTGGAACCACCAAATCGGCGTGTGATAAACAACAAGATCTGCCCATACATATTTATCCACTTCTTCTTGAAGATTATAACCATCTGCGATGTTAGTAAGTTGTACCTCTGCGCCACGATTACGGAAAAATTCGACGGTTTCTGACGCAAGGGTGTTATTAAAACGTCCACCGGAGTGGCCAAAATGTTGTGCTGCATTAATGATGAATATTTTTTTCATGTTCGCTTTTTTTATTAACAGCACAAAAGTAGGGTTCAATTATTCATTATAAAAATAATATAAGTTTTGTTTACCTATAATAAAAATGATGATATTCGGTGGTTTTATTGTAAGCGATCTTTATTAGCGATCACGTTTAAGTAGTAACGAATAAACTTAATTGGCTAAAAGCCTCGCACCTGCTTTATAATACAATTCAGCCAATGCCTTATTATAGGTTGTAATCAGATCCTCTTTTTTTATTTTCATGTCAATCAGTTTACTCTCCCGACTATTAATAATGAACAGCGTGCTTTCGCCCAGATCGAATTTTTGTAATTCCCCGGATAAGAGCACTTCCTGATTGTCAATACTCGCTACTTGTAACTTAAGTTGAGCGCTATAGGCAGTAAGATCGTTGTACTTAGTAGTAATGTCGTTTTTAATATTACGACCGGTTATGAGCAAATCATATTGTAGCTGTTCTTGTTTCAACTTCACTTCCTTCAGTTTCCCTCGTTCCGCGCGAAGGAAGAGGGGAAAGGCAAATTCAAGTCCAAACTTGTAGTTGCTCCAATTGAAGTCATAATAGTGCGGGATATATTCATTGAAGTTTCTGCGACTGGATATCAACGTACCTGAAATGTTTAATTTCGGTTTCAACATTTCTTTTCGATAGCGTTCCTCGATGCGTAGTTGCTGCTCTTTGCTCCAAAGTTTCGATAGTTCAGGATGTATATCACTCGCTTGCTCTAATAGATTTCCGAGCATCGTTGGGGATGGTGACAGCTTTACGCTGTCTATAGTCGTAGGTACTGCATTATCGGGTAATTCCATTGGCTGCTCATATTCATTCCATAAGTGGTTAGACAAGATCAACCGACTATTTTTTAAGGCGATTTCATATTTGGCCAATTGTATTTTTCTTTCCTGGACAGTAATGGCGGCTTCCACAGAATCAATGGGCGGCTTGTCGCCCAGACGCGTTTGCATACTAATCGCTTTAAATCGCTCTTCAGCAAGTTGGACACCCTCTTTCAGTAGTGTATACTGCCGAAAGGCATAATACCAATCCCAATAATCTTTTACGGCCGTGAACCAGATAGCATTTATTTGTTTCAACTGTTCAGCTTCCGCGTAGGCAACCATTACCTTGGCTTGTTGTAGTGTACTGCGTCTGTTATCAATGATGAGGCCTTGACCAAGGGGAATGCTGATGCCTAGCCCCGACAAACCCGCTGTAGACGTGGTAGTTTCCGGATTCGTATAAGCTCCGACGTTCCGATCGTAAGCTAGTTTTAAATCAGCTCCTGCTAACCATAAGGGTATTTTCAGCTCGCTGTTCCAGTGATTATAATAATCGGTATTACCGAAATATTTGTTATTGAAAGCCGCTTTCAAGGCCGGATCAAATTTTCCGCGCGCCTGTGCAACCTGGGCTTTTGCTGTTTCACTTAAGAGTTTGGCTTGTTTCACTACCGGATGATGAGCCATTAAAAGGTCTTCTAAGTCCTCCAATGTAAATTCCTTCAGTTCAGAACCACTCCTGTTCTCCTGTGCTCGGCTTATTGACAATCCGAAGCAGATGGCCAGTAAAACGAA
>Ga0079224_100013954_pt1 | contig 11208 bp, 10 predicted proteins | sample Stecom2015_FD_80414 | JGI IMG/M metagenome (GOLD analysis project Ga0079224, IMG submission 80414) | Agricultural soil microbial communities from Utah to study Nitrogen management - Steer compost 2015 | ecosystem: Environmental > Terrestrial > Soil > Agricultural land | place: USA: Utah...
CTCGGGTGGGTATTCGTCGCCGGGTTTTGTGGGGACTGCGCCGAATGACACGACGGGTACGTCGGGGTATTCGTCGCCGGATTCGGCGCGTCCGCCTGCGGCGAATTATCCGGGTGTGGGCGGTCTTCCGGGGCAGAGCAGTACGGGTTTCGGTCCGGGTGGTTCGGGCGCGAATGGGCCGGGTGTGAATGGGCCGGGTGTGAATGGGCCGGGTGTGAATGGGCCGGGGTTTGGTCCGGTGGGGGCGCCGCGGCCGGGGTTCGGCCCGGGCGGGTCCGGCGGTTCCGGTGGCGGGTCCGGCGGTGGGTCGGGTGTTGGTGGTGGTCGGTTCTCCGTGCCCGGTGCCGGTAGTGGTGGTCTTGGCGGGGGTGGTTATTCCTCGGGCGCCGGTGGTGGTGCCGCGGGTGGCGCTGGGGCCGGTGGTGCTGGTGGTGCGGCTGGTGGTGCTGGTGCGGGGAAGATGACCGGTGCCGGTGGTGGTTTCGGTCCGACGGGTTCGGGTGGTGCTGGTGCCGCGGCGGCCGGTGGTGGTGCTGGTGGGGCTCGTGGTGGTGGTATGCCGATGGGTGCGATGGGTGGTGGTGCCGGTCGTGGTCAGGGTGGTGATGATGAGGAGCATCAGCGTCAGTACGTGGTCTCGACCGATGAGGCGTTCGCGTTGACCGAGGACGGCGAAGTGCTGCGCGACCCGACCACCGGCAACGTCGTGACACCCCCGACGATCGGCGAGTAGACCCGCATGACCGTCCTGACTCGACCCGTGACCGTTCCCCGGTCCGTCCTGCTCCACGTGTGGCAACTCGAAGGGCTCGGCGACTCGCCGCCCGTGTTCGGTGCCGACGACATCTACGTCTCCCAACAGCGCCGCGCCGAACACGACCGCGAGTGCTTCCGGCTGCTCGAACAACTCGGCGTTGCGCACGGCGACATGCTGACCCGCGAATTCCGCGTCGCACTGCGGATTCTCGCCGCACCCTCACGCGAGCTGTACTGCTGGAGCACGGTCAACGGCCCTGGGAATGGCCCTGGCGACGGCTCCGGCAACGGCCCTGGGAACGGCTCCGCGAAACGCAAGTTCGCCGCCGCGATCGCAGGCGGCGAAGGCGTCGCTGTCCAGGTCCGTGGAGACCTCGTGTCGTTCGTCGGCTTCGAGGAACGACACTTCATCGACGACTTCGTCTCCGAACTGCCGCAGTACCCGGCCGCTTCCGTGCCCGAAATGCACATCACGCGTGCCGCCTTCGAACAACGCGACGAACGACACGACATGTTCGCCGCCAAACAGCCGCCGGAAAAGCAGCTGGAGAAACTGATGAAGGCGCCCCGGCTCGGCGTGCATCAGGTGTACGTCGCCGGAACTGTCAACGGAACGCACCAGCGCAGCAAGCCGTTCACCGTCATCGACATCCGCGACCAGGGCCGCGTGCTCACCTTCACCGACGGCCGAGGCGACATCCACTGCCTACCCGGAACCCCGGCGAACCTGGCCAAGACGTTCCTCGCCACGTGGCAGTCGATGTCCTGACCCGGCACGCCCGACCACCGCGCTGACCCGGCACGTCCGGACCACCGCGTGCCACCGAACCGGCCCGCCGCGTACCACGTGCCTGCCACACCGGGCAGGCAACCTTGTGCGTGCTTCATCCACCGACGCACAGGAGGAGTGCATGCGGATGACCAGGTTCAGGGCAGCGCTACTGGCGCCCGTCGTGGCCGGCTTGGTGGCCGGGCCGGCTCTCGCCGCGCCTGCACAGGCCGCCGAGGCGGCAGCGCCGCAACCCGCAGCGACCCACACCGCAAGCGCCCAGCAGGGCGGCGTGTCGGCCAGCGGAAGTTGGGTCATCTACGGCGACGGGATCAAGATCCTCGCCCTGCCCGACCCCGCCGCGGAGGTGCGCGGACTCGGTTACTCGGGCCAGACGGTGACGATGCACGCCGAATGGAAACAGCCCGGCACTCCCCCTTACACGTGCTTCTGGGGCCAGGTGACCACGACCTACGTCGACGTCACGGTCGACGAGACCGGCGTGCGCGGCTGGGTACCGGACTGCCACCTGTCGCCGCCTCCCTCGCCGACACCGCCGCAGTGACCCGGCGCCGCGGTCCCGGCTCCCCGGCCCGGGACCGCGGACGCCTACCCGCGCTCGGCGTCGACCGGCTCGTCGGTCGTGACGGTGCCGCGCGCGGATCCGACGATGCGCATCACGTGGTAGACGGCGATGGCCGCCAGCGAGCCGAGCACGATCCCGCCGAACGTCATGTCGCCCACCGTCAGCGTGTAGTCGGCGATGCCCAGGATCAGCGCCACCGCCGCCGTGAACTGGTTGATCGGCTTGCCGAAGTCGACCCGGTTGCTCACCCAGATGTGGACGCCGAGGATGCCGACCAGGCCGTACAGCGCGGTTGTCACGCCACCGAGCACACCGGCGGGGATGGCCGCGATCGCCGCACCGATCTTGGGGGAGAACCCGAGCAGTACCGCCGCCGAGCCCGCCACCCAGTAGGCCGCCGTGGAGTACACCTTGGTCGCGGCCATGACCCCGATGTTCTCGGCGTACGTGGTGGTCGCCGACCCTCCGCCGCTGCCTGCCAACACCGTGCCCAGTCCGTCGGCGGCCAGTGCACGGCCGATCCGCCGGTCGTTGTCGATGCCCGTCATCTCGTTGACCGACTTGATGTGCCCGATGTTCTCCACGACCAGCACGAGCACCACCGGAACGAACATCGGCAGCACCGACAGCGAGAACGTCGGCGCCGTGAACTCGGGCAGGCCGACCCACGGCGCCGACGCGATCGCACCGGTGTCGACCTCTCCCCGCACCAGCGCGAAGACGTACCCGGCGACGACGCTCACGAAGATCGCCAACCTGCCGAGCAGGCCGCGGAACACCACCAGCGAGACGACCAGCAACACGAGCGTCACCGTGGCCGTCACCGGTTCGGCCGCGTAGTTGTCCTTGGCCGACGGCGCCAGGTTGAGTCCGATCAACGCGACGATCGCGCCCGTGACGATCGGCGGCATGCTCAGCTCGATCCACCGCGTGCCCACGAAGTGCACGACCACGCCCACGACGACCAGCAGCACGCCGACCATCACGATGCCGCCCAGGGCCCCCGACTGCCCGTGCGAGGCCGTCGCTGCCGTCACCGGCGCGATGATGGCGAAGCTCGACCCGAGATAGCTCGGCAGCTTGTTCTGCGTGATGACCAGGAACAGCAGCGTGGCCACACCGGAGAAGACCAGCGTCGTACTGGGCGGGAACCCGGTGAGCACGGGCACCAGGAAGGTCGCACCGAACATCGCGACCACGTGCTGCAGTCCGACGCCGATCGTGCGCGGCCAGCTGAGCCGTTCGTCGGGGGCCACGACCCCGCTACCGTCGCTCGGTCGCCATGTCAGCAGCTTCATGGATTCGCCCGCTCCCGTTTCCTCACCTGATCGGCCGAACGCAACCTACCCGCGACGAGGCGCGCGCGGCTGACGCCTGTTCCGCCGGTCACAGCGTCAGACGCGGCACGTTCGCCCCGTTCGCGCGGCCGCCGCCGTTACGCTGACCTCCGGTCGCCGAGCAGGGAGGGATCCGCCGGGTGAGCAGCGGCAGCTACTACGAACGCATCGACGAGCAGCGGTACAAGCCCACCCCGCACACCAGCGGCGCGTGGAATCCGGCGGAGCAGCACTTCAGCCCGCTCGGCGGGTTGATCGCGCACGCCATTGACCTCGACCGTCGCGGCCGTGGCAGCGAACTCGCCGTCTCCCGCCTCAGCTTCGACATCCTCGGCAAGCTCGCGCTCGACGAATGCGACATCCGGGTCGAGGTGATCCGCCCAGGGCGCACGATCGAACTGGTGGAGGCCGTCGCGGTCATCGCCGGACGTCCCGCCGTCCGCGCGAGGGTGTGGCTGCTGGCCCTCGGCGACACCGCTGCGGTCGAGGGTGGGCAGGCGCCGCCGCTCACCCCGCCTGCGGAGCTCGAGCCGTGGTCGGCGAGCGAACTGTGGCCCGGTGGTTACATCGCCTCCCTGGACCTGCGGCCGTGCGCGCCGCCGCAGCCAGGGCGCACCGCTGCCTGGATCTCGTCCACGCTGGATCTTGTCCAGGGAGAGTCCGTCGGCCCGGTCGCCGCGTTCGTGACCCACGTCGATGCGGCGAACGGCATCGCCGTCCGGCGCCCGCCGACGGAGTGGATGTTCCCCAACGTCGACCTGACCGTCCACCTGGACCGGACCCCGCAGATCGGCTGGACCGGCCTCGACACGACCGTCACGTTCGGCCCCGACGGAAGGGACATCACCAGCAGCGTGTTGCACGACGTCCACGGACAGGTCGGCCACGCACAGCAGATCCTCACCGTGCGTCCGCTGTAGACGCGTGCAACCCCGCGCGCCGTTCGTCCCGTCCTGACACCGAGTCCGCGTGACAGGCACGCGGTACGACATCGCGAGGGGGCTGCGATGAACACCGTCAGGAAGACCATGAAGACCGCTGTCGGCGTCACGACGACGGCATTGCTGGGTGGCGCCATGGTTTCGGCACCCGCCGCCGCGGCTACTCCTGCCACGGCGGACACCGAAGGTGACGCACCGCCGCCGTCGGCCTCGGTTCAGGCCGACATCAACGGCGACGGCGGGCCCGAACTCGTCACGCTGCGCGAGAGCGGCGCCGAACACGTCGTCTCCGCACGGTTCGCCGATCATTCCTATGTGGAGTCCGCATTCCCTGTGGACTCCTCGGGACGTTTCCTGCTCGAACCGCGGGTGGCCGACCTGAACCGCGACGGCACCGCCGAGATCATCGCCGCGACCGAGGCAGGCGCGAACACCGTCACGTTCACCGCATTCACCTACGTTCCCGAACAGGGCCTGGTACGGATCAGCGACGCCGAAGGCGCCGCCTTCGACTTCCACGATGGTGGCGGCGCGACCGCGCGCGTGTCGTACGGCTGCTACGGCCCGGACGACGACGGTGCCACGTTCCGGATCGTCAAGGCACAGCGCTCCGACGTCGACGGTTCCTATCACGGTGTGCGCACCACGTACGCCCTTCAGGGCGACACGTTCGTCCGGAGTGGACAGGACGCGTTCACCGGACTCTCCGAGGAGGCGCCCGAGCTGCAGGCCGACCCGGCGTCCTGCGACCCGAGCTGACGGGGCGGAGCGCGGCCCGGTCCGCCCGCACCGGGCCGCGCCCACCTCAGCTCCGGCGGTCGCGGCCGAGCATTCGGGCGGTGAGGCCGGCGAGCAGCGCCAGCGCGGACACGATCACGAGCGCACCGATCGGGGCGCCCGGGCCGGTGCGTGCGAGCGGTGCCGTATCGGACGTGCCGGTCGTCGTCGGCGGGGCGGCGTCCTGCGTGGACGACCCGGTCGGCGACGTTCCGGACGACGTGGTCGGTTCCGGCTCGCTGGTCGGCTGATCCGTCGTGGTCGGCGGTTCGGTCGATGTCGTGGTGGGTGGCTGTGTCGTGGTGGGCGGTTCCGGATCGGGCGGCGGCGCGACGTCCACGGTGATCGCGGCGGTGCCGACCGGCTCACCCGCGGCGTCGAACACCGTGTAGGTGGCGTGCGCTTTGCCGCTGAACCCGTCCGACGGGGTGAACACCACCGTGCCGTCGTCGCGCACCGACCACTCGCCGCCGGCCGGATCGCCCGGACTCACCTCGACCCGTGCGCCCTCGGGGACGTTGAGATCGTTGTCGAGCACGGGAATGGTGATCGGCTCTCCGGCGGAGGTGATGGCTGCGTCGTCCACGGCCTCGAACTCGGCGGGCAGTGGCGGTTCGACGGGGGTGATCTGCCAGTTCCAGTGCACCTGGCCGCTCGTGCCCTGTGCCTCGTTGCCGGTGTCGCAGGGCATTTCCACCGTGAAGGTGAAGACACCGGTGCGTTCTCCCGGTTGCAGAACGACGTCCTCCCAGTTCTCGATACCCAGCACGAGGAACGGCGCGATCGTCCCCGTGGCCTCCGAACCGGTGTACGTGATGGACGCGGGCAGGTCGGTGTTGTTGACGATCTGACCCGTGACTTCCGCACGGGCACACGGATACAGGCCGCCGATGTTGAAGGCGGCGGTCCAGCTCGGTTCTCCGAAGGCGCCGATCTCGCCCACCCAGTCGGGCTGCGGATCCTGCGCCTGCGCGGAGGGTGTGGTCGTGATTCCGGGAGCGAGCACGGCGGCGAGTAATGCCATCAGTGCCGCGAATGTGGTGACGTGCCGGGGATTTCGCATGGGATTCGCAATCTGTCGGGGTGCCCAGCGTTTCCTTCGTCGAGCCGTTTCCTTCACGGAACCGTTTCGTACATCGAACCACCGATCCGAAATGTACGCAGATTTCGTCTATTTCGCGCGTCGCGGTGAATGCGATCTGCCATTCGGGCGACGGACGCGGGCGGCGCGTCACCGGGCGCGGCACGCCCCCGGATGCGGCGGGATGATGAGGTGGTGAGCCGGGTGGACCGTCCGCACGGCCGGCGTCCAGGAAGGCCCGCATGAGCAACCTCGACCCCGCACCCGAGGAACTGACCTGCACGTCGGCTCCCAACGCTCACGGCAGGGTGCTCGAACCCCGAAGCGTGCCGCTGGGCGGGCCGCGCGCGATGCCGGTGCGGCGGACGTTGCCGCAGCGCGCGCAGTCGCTCATCGGGGCGTGGTGCTTCGTCGACCACTACGGACCCGACGACGTGTCGGTCACCGGCGGCATGCGGGTCCCGGGCCATCCGCACACCGGGCTGCAGACGGTGTCGTGGCTGTTCCGCGGCGAGATCGAACACCGTGACACCACCGGCGCGCACGCGTTCGTCCGCCCCGGCGAGGTCAACCTGATGACCGCGGGCAGAGGCATCGCGCACTCCGAGTTCTCCACCCCCGGGACCACGACCCTGCACGGCGTGCAGCTGTGGGTCACGCTGCCGGAGCCGGACCGGTTCGCCGAGCCCGGGTTCGAGCACTACACACCCACGCCGGTGGACGTCGAGGGCGCGCGGATCCTGGTCTTCCTGGGATCGCTGGCCGGGCAGGCGTCGCCGGTGCACACCTTCACGCCGCTGCTCGGTGCGGAGATCACCCTGCCCGCCGGTCTGGAACTGCGGCTCGCCGTCGACCCCTCGTTCGAACACGGCGTGCTCGTCGACCGGGGCACGGTCGAGACCTCCGGTGTCACCGCAGGCGACGGCAACCTGGTGCACCGGCCGGCCGGGTCCGGCGCGCTGACGATGCGCGCCCACACCGACGCGCGCGTACTGCTGCTCGGCGGCGAACCGCTCGGCGAGCAGATCGTCATGTGGTGGAACTTCGTCGGCCGGTCGCACGACGAGATCGCCGAGTACCGGCGCGAGTGGGAACGTGCACGCACGACACGCGAGCCGGGGCGGTTCGGTGCGTTCCCCGGCAGCTGGGAGGAGACGATTCCCGCGCCCGAGCTGCCCCACGTCCGCCTGCGACCCCGCGGGTGACGAGCGGGCAACGGTCAGGTGCCCCGGGCGCGCCGGTCAGAGGTGCACCGGTGGCGCAGGTCAGAGGTCGAATCGCGCCCGCTGGTCCTCCGGCACGAGGTCGAGGTACTCGTCGTGCTTGGCGATGTAGTCCCGGACGAACGGACAGTGCGGATGCACCGCCAGCCCCTGGGACCGGGCGTCGTCGAGCGCCCCGCGTACCAACCGGCCCGCCAGGCCCTGTCCCTCGTGGCCGGGGTCGACCTCGGTGTGGGTGAGGGCGATGACGCCCTCGCGCCGCCGGTACTCCGCAATACCCGCGCGGGCGCCGTCGACGTGGATCTCGAACCGCTGCTCGTCGCGGTTGTCGGTCACGGTGGTCGTCATGCCCGCACCCTACGTGCGTGCGGCCGCCCACGCGCTTCTTCTCATCCGCGCAGCTCCCTGCGCAGGAGCTTCCCGGTGACGGTCTTCGGGAGCTCGTCGCGGACCTCGATCTGCCGGGGGTACTTGTAGGCCGCCATCCGTTCCTTGCAGAACGCGATCAGTTCGTCCGGATCGGCCGACCGGCCCGGGCGCAGGCTCACGAACGCCTTCACCGTCTCGCCGCGGTAGTCGTCGGGGACGCCGACCACCGCGGCCTCGCGAACCGCGTCGTGCTCGTACAGCACGTCCTCGACCTCCCGCGGCCACACCTTGTACCCGCCTGCGTTGATCTGGTCCTTCTTGCGATCGACGAGGTAGAACCATCCGTCGGAGTCCATGTAGCCGACGTCGCCGGTGTGCAGCGCGCCGCCGGGAAGGGCCTTCGCCGTCTCCTCGGGCTTGTTCCAGTAGCCGGGCACCACCTGCGGTCCCGACGTGACCAGTTCGCCGACCTCGCCCGGCGGCAGGTCGCGGCCGTCGTCGCCCACCACGCGCACGACCGTGTCGAACACCGGAACGCCGACCGACAACGCGCCCGACGTCGGGTCGACGGGCGCGTCGGCACCGACGGGCACGGCGTGGGACGGCGACGTCGTCTCCGTCAACCCGTAGACGTTGTAGATGTAGTGGCCGAACATGTCCTGGAACGCACGCACCGTGCTCGGCGGGATCGGTGCACCGCCCGAATAGACCTTCGTCAGGCTCGCCAGCGCCGACCTCTCGGCGTTGGGGGCATTCATCAACGCGATGAACACGGTGATCGAACCGGCCGCGAACGTCACCCGCTCGTCGCGGATCGTCTCGATCGTCACCTCGGGGTCGAAGCGGTACATCAACACCAGCGGAGCCCCGGTGAGCAGCGACAACGCGATGTGCGCGATCAGCCCGGTGATGTGGAACAGCGGTGCCGCGCCGAGCAGCACGTCGTCGGGCCCGACGCCGATCCAGTCGCGGTAGGTCTGCGCGTTGAACACGACGTTGCGGTGCGTCGTCATCGCGCCCTTCGGCGGTCCGGTCGTGCCGGAGGTGTAGGTCAGCAGCGCGACGTCGTCCGGGTCGAGCTGCACCTTCGGCGTCGCGGTGCCGCGGAACCGGTCGATGAGTGTCGCCATGTCGACCGTGCCGGCACAGTCGATGCGTTCGACACCCGAGAACACCCGTTTGTCGCAGCGCGTCTGGTGTTCGAGTTCCGACGTCGTGATCACCGTGCGCACGTCCGTGCCGGGCACCACGTCGGCCGCCACGTCGCGGTACAGCCCCTCGAGACACACCAGCACACTCGCCCCTGAGTCCCGCAGGATCAGGTCGAGCTCGCGGGCCCGGTTCATCGGGTTCACCGACACCGCGATGCCGCCCGCCTTCCACGTGCCCAGCTGGGCGATCACGAACTGCGGAACGTTCTGTGCGTAGATGGCCACGCGATCACCGCGGACGAAGCCGGTGTCGGCAAGGCCCGCGGCGAACGCGTCCGACAGCTCGTCCAGCTCGCGTGCCGTGATGCGGCCGTCGAAGTAACGGATCGCGTCGGCGTTCGGCCGCGTCGCGACCGTGGCGGCGAACATGTCCACCACGTTGGCGAACTCCGGGGTGATCCCGTGGGGCTTTCCCTGCTGGTACAGCGCGAGCCACGGTTTGTCGTCGTAGACGCTCATGTTCGCCGCTCCATGCATCAGCGGATCGCGATCGGATTGACCGGCGAGCCCGTCCCCTGAACCACCTTCAGCGGTGCGGCCGCGTACAGGAACGTCCATCGGCCGTCGCGGGCACAGGCCTCGGCGAGGTCGTCGAGCCAGATCACCTCGCTCAGCGTCACGCCGAGATTGCGCATCAGCGCGCAGTGCAGTGGAAGCGCGACGCCGGTTTCGGGTTCCTTCGTGACCTCGTTGGCGATCGTGTCCGTGACGAGATTCGGGATCTCGGTGTCGCGGAACCATTCCACGAGTTCCCGCGAATACGTCAGACCCGGTTCGTTGAAATCCTGGTAGAACTCCTCGGGAGTCGTTCGATACCAGTAACCGATGAATCCGGTGCGGATGAGCAGGACGTCGTGTTTCTCGATCGTCACGCCCTGGGCCGCCGCCGCCTCCATCAGGTCGTGGTGGTCGAACGTCTCGCCCTTCTCCAGGTTGTCCTTGCCCCGGTGGCGGGCCATGTCGATCAGCACACCACGGCCGACGACGCCCTTCTCGGCGATCGGCAGCACCGACGCCTTGTCGAGTCCGCCCACGGTGGTTTCGGCGTCGTATCCGTTCCAGATCTTGCCGTCGTACCAGACGTGGCCGAGCGCGTCGTACTGCGACGATCCCTGGAGGAAGATCTTCGCGACGTCGTCGGCGTAATGGAGTCCGCCGGGGAAATCAGGAGCGTCCTCTTTGCCCGGTCCCCAACTCGACTCGTCGAGAATGTTCTCGCGGTCGATGCTCTCGCGGCCGGGAAAGACCGGATCGCCCTTCGGATGCCCCATCGGCGTCTGCAGGGTGAACACCTCGCCGGTGCGCACGTGACGGATCCCCCGCAGAACCTCACCGGCGTCGAGATAGTTCAGGCAGCCGACTTCGTCGTCCGGCCCCCATTTTCCCCAATTGGTCGGTGTGTCCTCGCCCAAGAGTTCCCGCATGGCAGGCGCTTCGGTCATCGGTCAGCTCCTTTGCTGCCGTCGGCTCCGCGGGCTGATAGTGCGGTCGGAGGTGATCGCGTGTCAAGGTTGGCCACCACGACGAGGACCCGAGCATTCTTCCCACGGTTGAGCCGTTTTGCGCCATGTGAGGGAGTGGAATCGTCGGCCCGTGGTCGTCGGAATTCAAGTCCGTAATGCGTGCGCGTGTTGCGCCCTCAGGGTCGCGTGTTGCGCTTCCAGGGTCGCGTGTTGCGTTCCTGGGGTCGCGTGTTGCGTTCCTGGGGTCGCGTGTTGCGGATCCAGGGACGCGTGTTGCGTCCTTGGGGTCCGAAGGTGCCGTGCCGTGCCCCAACTCAGAGCTTGGCCTGGAGCAGCCGTGGGGATACGGCGAAGCCGCGTCTCTCGTACGCCGTGACCGCGCGCTCGCTGGAATGCACCGTCACCCACTCGAGGCCGAGTTCGTCGGCCAGTTCGAGCGCGGCGGCGATCATGCGGTCCCCGTGCCCGGACGCCCGGGGTTCGGGCACGACGTACACGCACCGCAGGTCTCCGACGGCACGTCCGGACGATGGCCGTGACGGCACGCGGGGTTGCATCGCCAACCAGGTCATACCGATGACGTCGTCGCCACACAGCATGACGAGCGGTCGGTGGCCCTGCCCGTGCGCCCGCGCCCGCGTCACGAACGAGTCGACGAACTCACCTCGTCCGATCGAGGGCCGGTCGCCGCGGTC
>Ga0079224_100013955_pt1 | contig 11207 bp, 7 predicted proteins | sample Stecom2015_FD_80414 | JGI IMG/M metagenome (GOLD analysis project Ga0079224, IMG submission 80414) | Agricultural soil microbial communities from Utah to study Nitrogen management - Steer compost 2015 | ecosystem: Environmental > Terrestrial > Soil > Agricultural land | place: USA: Utah...
CCCATGGGGCCGAGCGACCACTCGGTCACGGTCCCGCATCGGGTTCGTGAAGATTCCTGGGGTGCTGGCCTGTCCGATGGCCCCGCCGAGCGGCCTCCCCGTAGTGTTGGAGCATGGCCCGCACTCCGTCCGCGTCCGCCCCGGGACGCTCACTGCCCGTCGCTCTGCTGCAGACCCTCTACCTGCTGCTGGGGCTCCTCGCCGTCTCCGCGCTGGCCGGCGTGCTGCTGGCCGCGTTCTTCCTGCCGGTGGTCTCCGCCGGCTCGGCGGTCGCGAAGGACGGGGTGGACCTGTTCGAGTCCTATCCCAGCGAGCTCGAGGTCGAGCCACTGAACGAGGCGAGCCGAATCGAAGCGTCGGACGGCTCGCTGCTGGCGACCTTCTACACCGAGAACCGCATCATGGTGCCGATCGAGGAGATCTCCCCGAACATGCAGCATGCGGTGATCGCGGTCGAGGACCGGCGCTTCTACGAGCACGGCGGCGTGGATCCCAAGGGCACGATCCGCGCTCTCGCCTCGAACGCCGCGGGTGGGGCCACCCAGGGCGGTTCGACCCTCACCCAGCAGTACGTGAAGAACGCGCTGCTGATGGATGCGGTCCAGCGCGGCGACCAGGAGGACCAGCTCGCCGCGACCGAGCAGTCCTACGGTCGCAAGCTGCGTGAGGCCAAGCTCGCGATCTCGCTCGAGAAGAAGTGGTCCAAGGACGAGATCCTCAACGCCTACCTCAACGTCGCCCAGTTCGGCCCCTCGCAGTACGGGGTCGAGACCGGGGCGCGCCACTACTTCTCCAAGAGCGCGAAGGACCTCAACCCCGGTGAGGCCGCGCTGCTCGCGGGCATCACCAACGGCCCGAACCAGTACGACCCCGTCGCCCACCCCGAGGCCGGCCAGAAGCGCCGCAACGAGGTGCTCGCGGACATGAAGCGCGAGGGCTACATCACCGACGAGGAATACGTGGAGTACACCGAGCAGCCCGTCGAGGACATGCTGAAGATCCAGAACGTGCGTGCGGGCTGCGCGGACGCGGGCACCAGCGGCTTCTTCTGCGACTACGTGACCCGTTCGCTGCTGAACGATCCGAAGTTCGCCCCCACCTACGAGGAGCGGCGCAAGCTGCTCTACGGCGGCGGCCTCACGATCCGCACCACCCTGGATCCGGAGACCCAGAAGGCGGCCGTGGACATCCTCCAGCGCCGCGTCCCCGGCGACTCCCAGAGCGGCTTCGGCCACTCGATCGTCACGGTAGAGCCGGGCACCGGCAAGATCCTCACGATGGCGGAGAACCGCACCTTCAACCCCCACCAGGAGGTGGGCCCGGGCGAGACCGCGATCAACTACAACGTCCCGCAGGCGCTGGGCGGCAGCTCCGGCTTCCCGGTCGGCTCGACCTTCAAGCCCTTCGTGCTGCAGGAGTGGCTCGAGACGGGCCACAGCATCGACGACAAGGTCAGCACCAAACGCGAGACCATGCCGAGCTTCCCCGCGAAGTGCCTCCCCCGCGGGGCATGGCGCGAGAACCCCGGCTACAACCCGGACAACGCCGTCTCCGTGAAGCTCGCCCCGATGGAGACCGTCCTGAACTCCACGAAGTTCTCGGTCAACACCGCCTACGCGAACATGGCCCGCCAGCTGGACCTGTGCGATATCGCGGAGACCGCGCGCAGCATCGGCGTGGTCCCGGCGACCTACAACCCCTATGACCCCGCCACCTGGGACATGCCTGTCGAGGACCTCTACGGCACCGAGCTCGCGCCCTCCGTGGTGGTGCTCGGCGAGCTGCGCATCTCCGCGCTGGACATGGCCGCGGCCTACGCGACATACGCGGCGGAGGGCACCTACTGCAAGCCGCAGGCGATCACCGAGGTGATCGATCGCAACGGCGAGCCGATGGAGATCACCGGCGCCCAGTGCCACCAGGCGGTGGACAAGAAGATCGCCGACGTCATGGCCTGGACTCTCCAGCAGGACCTCGAGGACCCGCGCGCGACCGGCAAGGGCAAGACCATCCCGGGTCATCCCGCGGGCGGCAAGACCGGCACCTCCGGCTCGCAGTTCCACACCTGGTACGTGGGTTTCACCCGCCAGATGTCGACCGCGGTGTGGTTCGGCCACCCGCAGTCCAACATCCGCCCCGCCGGCTTCGAGGTCGACGGCCAGATGCTCCAGCGCGGCAAGGTCTGGGGCAACACGGTCTCCCTGCCCACCTGGCAGGAGTACATGACCGAGGCGCACAAGGGCCTGCCCTCGAAGTCCTTCCCTGCGGCCCCCGCTCCCACGAAGACCGCAGCGGGCGAGGCGGTCCAGAAGGGCGTGGTCCCGGATGTCTCCGGCATGGTGCTCAGCGAGGCGGAGTCCACGCTCGAGGCGGCCGGCTACTCCACCGAGGTGAGTCGGGAGAAGAACAGCGACGTGGGCAAGTGGTACGTGATCGGCACTGACCCCGAGCCGGGCACCCGCCTGCCCGAGGGCCAGAAGGTCGTCATCCGCCAGTCCGTCGGCGAGGGCTGAGATGGGCGCCCTCCGCACCGCGGCGCTCGCGACGGGAGCGCTCGGGGTCGGCGCGGCGGCGGCCGCGCACGTCTGGGCCCGGCACATCGAGATCCACCGCTTCACGCTGCGCGAGGTGGATCTGGGGATCCTCCCGCCCGGCGCCCGCACCCGGCGCCTGCTCCACATCAGCGACATCCATCTGATGCCGCAGCAGCACCGCAAGCTGGCCTTCCTCGAGCATCTCGCCTCGTTGCGCCCGCACCTCGTGATCGACACCGGGGACAACATCGCCTGCGCCGCCTCGATCCCGGTGCTCGCCGAGGCACTGGATCCGCTGCTGCGCCGGCCCGGCGCTTTCGTGATGGGCTCGAACGACATGTTCGCGCCGATGCCGAAGAACCCAGCCCGCTACCTCCTGCCGGATCCGCGCCCCGAGGGGATGACGGACCCGAAGGAGCCCACGCTGCCCGTCGGCGAGCTCACCCGGCGCCTGACCGCGCACGGCTGGCACGACCTCACCAACGCCCGCGCCACGATCGAGCTGGGCGGCCTCGAGGTGCGCCTGGCGGGGGTCGACGATCCGCACCTCGAGCGCGACGAAATCCCCGCCCCGCAGCAGCCCGCCCCGCCCCTGCCGGACCACGGGAACGTGCTGCGGATCGGCGTCGCGCACGCCCCCTATCAGCGCGTGCTGGACGGCTTCGTGGCAGACGGCGCGGACCTGATCCTCGCCGGGCACACCCATGGCGGGCAGCTGCGCCTGCCGGGCATCGGCGCGCTCGTGACGAACTGCGACCTGCCGCGCCAGCAGGCCCGCGGGCTGTCCTCGTGGCAGGGCGTCCCCCTGCACGTGAGCGCCGGGATGGGGGCGAGCCCGTATTCGGACTACCGCTTCCTCACGCCGCCGGAGGCGACCTTGCTCACGTTGCACGCACCGGAGCGCCTGCGGAGGCGCTGAGCACTCCAGGAGCCTGTTAGAGTTTCTCCTCGGTGACCCGCTCAGGCGGGGTTCCCCACCGGGGTGTGGCGCAGCTTGGTAGCGCGTGCCGTTCGGGACGGCAAGGTCGCAGGTTCAAATCCTGTCACCCCGACCACCGGGAAGGGCCGGGGATCGCAGCAGCGATCCCCGGCCCTTCCACCGTTCCCGGCTCTTCCGCCATGCCAGGCCCGCTTTACGCACTGCCACCGCCGGTTCGTCCCATCCCTCGGACCGTCGATGAATAACAATCGCGTAACTACCACAGGAAATGTCCGATTCGGAGAGTGACACGGCGCCATCACGGCATTTTCTGCAAAATCTTCGCAAAGAACGGGAGTGCTCCCGGCAAATCTCCCTGTGAACCTCTCATGACCTCCACATACAGTGTCTGACGGTGCCACCCTGCCCGGTTGCACCCTCCGGGCTGCGCCATCCCGTCACCGGCCCGGTGACTTCCTCCGCTTCCCTGGGTGACGGACGCACGATCCCACGCGCGCGCGTATTTGCGCCGCGGAATGGGGTCCGCGGGGCGACGGAGAAAGTGAACCCATCCCATGTTCCGCTCAGCACCACGGGCTACGCACCGGGCTCCCGGCCGTGCCGTGATCGACTATCGCGGGCTCGCCGCCCCGGTGGGTCGTGGGGTCGGAGGCGTCGCCGTCATCGGCGCCGTCTCGGCCACCGCAGCCCTCGCCGGCGGCGCCTCTGCCACGGCGCAGGCTCCGGCCTCCCCCGCCGCCGGCACCGTCCGCGCTGCCGCGCCCACGGTCCTCCCGACCACCTCCTCCTACACCTCCGTCAAGCTGCGCCAGGGCGCTCGCGGCGCCGCCGTGAGCTACCTCCAGAAGCAGCTCAACGCCCAGGGCGCCAGCCTGAAGGTCGATGGTGTCTTCGGCTCCGCGACGCTGCGTGCGGTGCACGCAGCGCAGTCCTCCGCAGGTCTGCGCGTGGACGGTGTCGTCGGCCCCCTGACCTGGTCCGCCCTGAGCCAGGGCGCGACCTCCGGCGGGTCCATCTCGGCCCCGTCCAGCCAGCCGAAGCTCCGCCAGGGTGCCCGCGGCAGCGCCGTGAAGACCCTCCAGGCGAGCCTGAACGCGAACGGCGCCTCGCTCACGGTCGACGGCGTCTTCGGCGCCCGCACCATGAGCGCGGTCCGCGCCCTGCAGTCCTCCGCCGGGATCGGCGTGGACGGCGTGGTCGGCCCGAAGACGTGGACGGCGCTGAACAACGGCACGAAGATCACCACGGGCGGCGGTGGCGGTGCGAGCACCGGCACCAGCATCGACGGCCAGGCGATCATCAACGCGGCCCGGGCACAGATGGGCGTGCGCTACAAGTGGGGCGGCTCCTCGCCGGCCTCCGGCTTCGACTGCTCCGGCCTCGTGTACCACGCGTACAACCAGGCCGGCATGAACCTGCCGCGGAAGACCGCCAAGGGCTACACCTTCGGCGGCCGCATCATCTCGCAGTCCGAGGCACAGCCCGGCGACCTCGTGGCCTTCACCGGCAATGACTACGGCCATATAGGCATCTACGTCGGCAACGGCGTGATCATCGACGCCTCCGGCTCGCGCCAGCAGGTCGTCGAGCGCTCCATCTGGAGCGCACCGCACGTGTTCGTCACCTACCGCTGAACCGTCCTTCCGGACAGCCTGTGACGGCATAGGACCACCTCGGCCTGCTCGACGCGCCAGCGTCAACGGGAAGGAGCAGGGCGACGTGGAGGAGCCCGGTCGGCATCGCGCCGACCGGGCTCCTTTCTGTCCAGTTCCAGGAGCTCACGAGCGCCCTCCCCCAGGGCCCCTGCCATGACAGACTGGCCCTGCTACGACTGACGCCGCTGTCCCAGGAGTGACCATGCCCGACCCCATCGCCCTCGTCCCCCTCCCCCAGTCCGTCGTCTGGTCCGAGGGGACCTGGGAGACCAGCGATCCGTGGGACGGGCTCTCCGTCGGCCTGAACGAGGACCTGGGCCCCACCGAGTACGCGCTGTCGATCTCCCCGTCGGGCGCCGCGCTGAGCGCCGGCAGCGAGGCCGCGCTCGCGGACGGTCGCAACACCTTCGCGCAGATCGTCACCGGCACCGACGGGTCGATCCCCTGCGTCACCATCTCCGACCGTCCCCGCTACGCCTGGCGCGGCATGCACCTGGACGTGGCGCGCCACTTCCTGCCCGTGGAGGAGATCGAGACCCTCCTGGACGCGATGGCGCTGCACCGTCTGAACGTGCTGCACCTGCACCTCACCGACGACCAGGGCTGGCGCGTGGAGATCAAGGGCTACCCGCGCCTGACCGAGATCGGTGCGTGGCGCGAGCAGACCCTCGTGGGCCACATGGGCGAGGACGAGTCGAGCTGGACCTTCGACGGCGTCCGCCACGGCGGCTTCTACACGCAGGAGGAGCTCGCCGCGCTCGTCGAGTACGCGCGCCGGCGCGGGATCATGATCGTGCCCGAGATCGACCTGCCCGGACACATGCAGGCCGCGATCGCCGCCTATCCGGAGCTGGGGAACTTCCCCGAGCAGCCGCTGGGGGTGCGCGAGGTGTGGGGCATCTCCGACCATGTCCTCGGGGTCTCCGACGAGGTGTTCGACTTCGTGCGCGACGTGCTCACCCAGGTCTCGGACCTGTTCCCCGCCCCCTACGTGCACATCGGCGGGGACGAGTGCCCGCGTGTGGAGTGGGAGCGCTCCTCCGCCGCCCGCGCCCGCATGAACGAGTGGGGCCTGACCCGGGTCTCCGAGATCCAGGGCCGCTTCACCCAGTTCGCCGCCGACGTCCTCGCCGAGAAGGGCAAGCGGATGATCGCCTGGGACGAGGTGCTGGACACGCACCTGCCCGATGACACGGTCATCATGAACTGGCGCCACGGCAAGGGCGTGAAGACCGCGACCTCCCGCGGCTTCCGCACGATCATCGCCAACAATGAGCACACCTACTTCGACCACTACCAGGGCGATCCGGCCGATGAGCCGCTCGCGATCGGCGGTCGCACCACGCTCGAGGACGTGTACACCGCGACCTTCTCCCCGCAGCGCCTGGACGATGGCGAGGAGCGCCTTGTGATGGGCCTGCAGGGCCAGCTCTGGACGGAGTACATGACCACCCCCGAGCAGGTGCAGTACATGGCGTTCCCGCGCATGTGCGCCCTCGCCGAGCGCGCCTGGGGCTCCCCCGAGCAGAGCTGGGACGAGTTCGAAGAGCGCCTGCGGGCGCACCTGCCGCGCCTGGACGCCTTCGGCATCCGCTACCGCCCGCTGGACTGATGAGCTCTTCGCACCGCGACGCGCACCCCTACGGGCGGTCGGCCGACGACGTCCGCCGTCGGGATCAGCGTCTGCGCCGCACCCGGCGCGTGCGCGCCGTGCAGCTGGTGATCTTCTCCCTCCTGGTGGTCGGACTGATCGCCGTGGGCGTCTATGCGGTGGGCGAGCTGCGCCGGCCGCTCGAGGAGCCCGGGGAGATCGCTGCGAAGTCCTTCGGACCCTCCGCGGCGGAGATGACCTGCCCGGAGGAGGGCGCGGTGCCGCTGCCGCCGAAGGAGGTGGAGGTGACGGTCCTGAACGGCACGTCCCGATCCGGGCTCGCGGGCAGCACCTCTGATGCGCTGGCCGAGCGCGGTTACGTACTCGGGAAGGCCGGCAACACCGGCAAGGCTGCTGGTCCGGTGACGATCGTCTACGGGCCCGACGGCTATCTCGCGGCGCAGTCCGTGAGCGCCCAGTTCGCGACCGGGGAGGTCACGCCCGCGCTGAAGCTCGAGGCGAGCAAGGAGGGCACCGCGGTGACCGTCATGCTCGGAGACGGCTTCAAGGACCTGGCCGGGAAGGACGCCGCCGCCGACACGCTCGCACAGCCCGTCCCGGTGCCCGAGGGCTGCTGAGCCGCGCTCCTGCTCGTCGGCGGCGCAGCCCGTCGGCCGCCCGCCCGTCGGCGGGTCAGTCCTCCCAGGCGCGGCGGTCGGCCTCCATGCGCAGGCTGATCCAGAACGAGACCGAGCCGCTGAACAGCAGCAGCACCACGATGGTGCCGAAGAGGCTCGCCGTCCCAGGCGAGGAGGGCATGAGACCGATCAGAAGGCTGTTGATGCCGCTGACGTCGTTGCTCGCATCCCCGGCCACGGCATGGTCCGGATCCACGTCCACCACGAGCGTGGCCGAGTAGGGGACGCCGGCGCTGTCACGGACCTCGTAGGTCACCGGGGAGGTGCGGCCCACGAACCCGTCGGCAGGCACGAAGGTCACCGCGCCGTTGGCGCCCACCGTGAAGGTACCCTCCTCCGGGAGGATCAGGCGCGTGCCGCGGCCGTCCTCGAGCTCGGAGATGTTCGTCGCGGCGAGCGAGCTGATCCGCACGGTCTCCGGCACGAGCGGCTGGGAACTGCTGCCGGCGGTGTCATTGCCGAGCACGTCCACGGTGACGGTGCTGCCCGGAGCGGCGCGGCCCTCATCGTCGCGGAGCGTGGCGGCGACCGGGGAGAACACGGCCTCGAGCGTCGCGGTGGCGGGGTTATCGGCGTAGACGCCGCGGGCGGCGACGCCCACGGGAGTGACAGCGCCGGTCACGCCGTCCTCCGGGGTCATGATGACCGCGCCGCCGGCGGTGTCGATCTGCCAGGCCCCCTCGCCGGGGACGGTCAGCTCGAGACCGTCGTCGCTGATCTCCGCGCCCTCGGGCGCGGCCTCGGGGTTGAAGCGCAGGGAGTCCGGGTCCACGTCGCGGATGCCGTTGGTCATGTCCAGGGAGAGGGGGCGTCCCGGCGGTCCGGATTCGGCACGGGAGCGCAGGATCGGATAGGCGGTGCTCAACAGGGCGGTGGAGGCGGTGTTGCCCTCGTCGTCCGCGCCGGTGATGCCCATCGGCGCGGTCTCGCGCACCTCGGCGCTCTCGGGCGTGAAGCGCACCGTCGCCTCATCCCGATCCAGCAGCCACACGCCCTGCCCTTCGACGATCACACGGGTGCCGTCCTGGGAGGCGGTGAAGGAGCCCTGCTCGCCGAGGGGGACGAGGCGCAGGGTGGTCGGGTCCACGTACTGCTGCCCCTCCCCGACCACGAAGAGGATGTCCTCGCCGTAGGGCGCGGACCAGTCGAGGTCGGAGATGATCGGGACGGTGAGGGTGACGCGGCCGGCGCGGATCACAGCGCCCTCGTCGTCCGCGATGACATAGCGGATCGGGTCGAGCTGGCGGCCGAGCCCCTGCCCGGAGGGGGTGTGGGCAAGGGAGGCGCCGTCCTCGGAGAGCTGCCAGGCTCCCTGGTCGGGCACGATCGCACGGCTGCCGTCGGCGAGCATCGTGGAGCCGGCGGGCAGACCCGCGAGCTCCAGACGCACCGAGCCCCCCTCGGGGACCGGGCCGCCGAGGGCGGACGTGGAGGTGGCGTCGGCCGGGCCGTGGACGAGGGTCTCCTCGAGGTCCAGCGGCTCCGGGGTGAGGGTGACCGGCAGGGAACGGCTGTCGTGGTGGCCGCCGACGGTCAGGGCGATGGGGAGGGTGGGGGCGTCGACCCCGACCTGCGGGGTGAACACGAGCTCCTGCCCGAGCAGCGTCCAGGTCCCCTCCCCCTCGATCTCGATGCTGCGGGAGTCCTCGCCGAGCACCATCCGCGAGCCGATGGCATCGCTGAGGTCCGCGGGCAGGGCGAGGCGCGCGGAGTCGAGGTCCACCTGGTCCTCGAGGCCGTCCTCGACCAGGGAGCGCAGCGGGATGCGGGTGACCGAGCCGGGGATCATGCGCAGCGTGGTGGTCTCGGCGGGGAACGGGAAGGGGCCGTCCTCGCCGAGGGCCAGCGCGGCGGGGACGGAGAGGCCGAGCGCGAGCACGGCGGAGGTGATCAGCGCGGCGAGGCGCGCGAGGGGGCGGGCTCCTCGCGCGCGCGAGGGGCGACGCGGAGACGGCTCGAGCACGCGACCAGCGTAGCAACGCCGCCCGGGAGCGGCCGGAGGATGAGTCAGCGGATCCGGCGCGGCGGCGGGGTGAGCGGGGAGACGGGGCTCGTGGTGCCCCGTGGAGAGAGGGAGCCGGGCAGGAAGGGGGCGCTGATCGCCCGCAGTGCGACCGTGACCCCGATCATCACCTCGAGCTCATCGCCCTCGGCGGAGGTCCAGCGCTCCACGTGCAGGGCGTGGCCCGTCTCCCGCCCCGTGCGGCGCAGCCCGAGCCGGGACATGGCACGGTCCACTGCGGTGAGCAAGCCTTCGATCGCACGGGGTTCTTCGAGGGTGGGGCCGGTCGCGGCGAGCAGTGCGCTGACGTGGCGGAGGGTCTGCAGGCCGTGCCAGGAATCACCGGAGGAGCGATCGCGTTCGGGGCGCTGGTCGCGGAAGTCGCCGAGCGCCGGCCGTTCCTCGAGCAGGGCGGTGCTCGCGGCGGTGAGGATCGCGCGGATGCGGTGCAGGGTCGAGTCCTGATCGGGGACGGCGGCGCTCGGGGCGGCAGCGGCCATCACGGTCCCTCCCCTCCCCTGGCTGCGGCGGACGGCGCTGTGCGCCGGTGCCCGTCGGTCCGCCCGCGCGGACGGCACGCTCCACCGTATCCAGGAGCGGCGTCCGCGCCGATGGGGAGAAGTCCCCATCGACACGCCCTCGTCGGCCCCTGATCAGCTCTCGACGGGCACGAACTCCACCGGCGAGACGGAGGAGTAGCGGTCCTGCCGGATCGAGACCACGCCCACGCCGCCGATGAAGGGGGCGAGGGCCTGCGGGTTCTTCCCGGGGTTCGCGAGGACCACCTGGAAGCCGAAGTGGCGGAAGGACTCCATCGCGGCGGTGATGAACTTGCCCGCACCCTTGGAGAACGCCTCGTCGATGATGATCGGGGCGTAGCGGGGCACGTCGTGGCCGGTGCCGGCGAGCTGGTAGCGCAGCGCCGCGGCGAGGCAGAAGGTGGCCAGGCGCTCGTTCTGACCGCCGGAGAGAGGGCCGCCGGACTCGTGGGCGTGGACGACGGTGCCCTCGGCGTCGACCTCCTCGGCGTGGAAGTGCACGTGACGGCGCACGTCGAGGATGACGCGGGAGACCTGGTCATCGCGGGTCCGGGCCGCGCCGATCATGTCCATGAGCTGGCGCAGCGAGAGGAAGCGCTCCTCGGCGAGGTCCCGGTCGCGGGAGATGTCGTTCAGGGCGGTGTCCGCCACGGCACTCTCGAGCGCCTTCTTGAACTCGTCCAGCGCCGCGAGATGCACCGGCCGCATCGACAGCTGCAGGAAGCGGCCCGAGTGGAACTCGACCTGGGCGAGCAGCGAGTTGATGCGCTGGAGGCGCTTGCGGATCTCGGCGGGCTCGCGGGCGATCGCGGTGGCGAGAGCCTGCACGTCCCCGAGGGTGTTGCCGGTGAAGAACTCGAAGAAGCGGTCCTCGACCTCCGGGAGCTTCTCCTCCTCGATCCGGGCGAGGATCGCGAGATAGTCGTCCACCCCCTCGAGGGTGGGGGCGGTGTCCCCGGCCTGCGCGGGCCAGCGGCGGGAGAACTCGCGCATCGCGGTGCGCATGTCCTCCTCGGCGCGGGAGGTGCGCCGGGTGAGGTCCATCAGCTCGGCGTCCAGGGTCGCGGAGGCGTCCTTGGTGACCTGGTCGATGGTGGACAGCACCAGAGTGGGCGCGATCGCGGCGAAGCGGGCGGCGAGCTCCTCCTCGACGGCGGGGTCGAGGCTCGCGTCCTCGATGCGGCTGCGCGCCTCGGCGAGCCGCTCGGTGGCGCGCTCGGCCTGCTCGCCGAGCTTGCCGGCGGAGCG
>Ga0079224_100013956_pt1 | contig 11207 bp, 5 predicted proteins | sample Stecom2015_FD_80414 | JGI IMG/M metagenome (GOLD analysis project Ga0079224, IMG submission 80414) | Agricultural soil microbial communities from Utah to study Nitrogen management - Steer compost 2015 | ecosystem: Environmental > Terrestrial > Soil > Agricultural land | place: USA: Utah...
CCCGGTCCGCAAGTGGTACGTCCTGCGCACCTTCTCCGGCCACGAGAAGAAGGTGAAGGAGTACCTCGAGAGCGAGGTCGAGCGCCTCGGGATGGAGGACAAGCTGACGCAGGTCCTCATCCCGACCGAGACCGTCTTCGAGATGCGCGGGGGCAAGAAGAAGACGCGCGAGAAGACGTTCTTCCCGGGCTACATCCTCATCGAGGCGCTCGTCGACCCGTACCTCAAGGAGGTCATCGCCGGGGCGCCCTCGACCCTCGGCTTCCTCGGCGCCGGCGGCGAGCCGACCCCGCTCCGCCCCGACGAGGTCAACCGCATCCTCGGCAAGGTCGAGGAGACGGCCGCCGCCGGCGAGCAGCCCGAGATCCCGTTCAAGCCCGGCGACCCCGTCAAGGTCGTCGACGGCCCGTTCAACAACTTCACCGGCTTCGTCGAGGAGGTCTTCCCGGACAAGATGAAGGTCCGCGTGATGGTCTCCATCTTCGGACGGAAGACCCCCCTCGAGCTGGACTACCTCCAGGTCGAGCACGAGCAGTAGGGGTGATTACGTGAAGTGCGTGATTACGTGAAGAAAGTGTTCACGTCAGTCACGTAATCACGTAATCACGTAATCAGAATCACTCCAAGCCGCGGGAGTCCCTTCGCCGGGACGCATGCACCGCAACCGACCATGGCAAAGAAGATCGACGGCTACATCAAGCTGCAGATCAAGGCGGGGCAGGCCAGCCCGGCACCGCCCATCGGCCCGGCCCTCGGCCAGAAGGGCGTCAACATCATGGAGTTCTGCAAGGCGTTCAACGCCGCGACGCAGGACAAGATGGGCCTCGTCGTCCCCGTCGTCATCACCGTCTACGGCGACAAGAGCTTCTCCTTCATCACGAAGAGCCCGCCGGCCGCCGTGCTGCTCAAGAAGGCCGCGAAGGTCGAGAAGGGCGCCGCCGACCCCCTCCGCGAGAAGGTGGGGAAGGTGACGTGGGAGCAGTGCCGCGAGATCGCCCAGCAGAAGATGGACGACCTCAACGCGAACACCGTCGACCAGGCCGCCCGCATGATCGCCGGCACCGCCCGCTCGATGGGCCTCACCGTCGAGGGCGCCCCGGCCGCATAAGCGCGCAGGCTCGCAAGCGCGCCCGCCTGCACGCTCGTGCTCACTACCCACCGCGGGAGTCCCGCTCCGAACGGGACGTTCGCACCGCACAACGCACACCACGATGGCTAAGAAAGGCAAGCGCTACCGCGCCGCCCTCGCGCTCGTGGAGCAGGCCGCCGGCGACAACGGCGGCGAGCTCCCGCTCGAGCGCGCCGCCGAGGTCGTCAAGCAGACGGCCCGCGCGAAGTTCGACGAGTCCGTCGACATCGACCTCCGCCTCGGCGTCGACCCCCGTCACGCCGACCAGATGGTCCGCGGCTCCGTCGCCCTCCCCCACGGCACCGGCAAGACCGTCCGCGTCCTCGTCCTCACCAACGAGGGGAAGCAGGCCGAGGCGAGGGACGCCGGCGCCGACATGGTCGGCCTCGACGACTACATCGACCGGATCCAGAACGAGGGGTTCGTCGACTTCGACGTCATGATCGCGAGCCCGGACGTGATGCCGAAGATCGGCCGCCTCGGCCGCGTCCTCGGCCCCCGCGGCCTCATGCCCAACCCCAAGAGCGGCACCGTCACCAACGACATCGGCGAGGCCGTCCAGGCCGTCAAGGCCGGGCGGATCGACTTCCGCGTCGACAAGCAGGGCAACCTCCACACGGCCATCGGGAAGGCGAGCTTCTCGCCGGAGCAGATCCGCGAGAACGCCGAGGCGTTCCTCCGCGAGGTCATGCGGCTGCGGCCGTCCTCGGCCAAGGGCACCTACGTCAAGAGCGTCACGCTCTCGACGACGATGGGCCCCGCCGTCCCCGTCGACCGCAACGCCGCCGTCAACGCCGTCCGCTAATTGCGGAGTGCGGATCTCGGATTGCGGAATGAGCTCCGGCTCCCGCCAATCCGCAATCCGCAATCCGAATTCCGAGATCCTACCATGCCGCTGACGAAAGACCAGAAGCAGGAGCAGGTGGCGGCCATCGCCGAGCAGCTCGAGGGCCACAACACCGTCTACCTCACCGACTACGCCGGCCTGACGGTGGACGAGGTGACCCGGCTCCGCCGCGCCTTCCGCGACGCCGACATCGAGTTCCGCGTCTTCAAGAACACCCTCCTCCGCCGCGCGATGGAGGCGAAGGGCGGGTTCGACGGGCTCTACGAGCAGCTCAACGGGCCCACCGCCGTCGCCTTCACCAACGACCCGGCCAGCCCGGCCAAGGTCATCAAGAAGTTCCTCGAGGGCCGCGACAAGGCGCTCCCGAAGTTCAAGGGCGCCTACGTCGACGGCGCCGTCTTCGGGGAGGGCCAGCTCGACGCGCTCGCCAGCCTCAAGAGCCGCGACGAGCTCCTCGCCGACATCCTCGGCCTCCTCATGGCGCCGATCACGAACGTGGCCAGCGCCCTCGGCGCCCCCGGCCGCAAGATCGCCGGCGTCGTCAAGGAGATCGCTGAACGCGAAGCGTAGTCCGTGGTCCGTGGCACGCTCGCTCCGCTCGCTGTGGTCCGTGGCGAGCGAGCGGCGTGCGCTCCGGTGACCACTGACCACTGACAACGGACTACCGACCAACAACCCTTAATACGCGGCGCAGCGCCGAACGGCCACTCCGGGACCCGGAGGCGCCGAGACCGCCGCAGGAACCGCTCCACGGGAGCCCCTACCATGGCAGACATCAACGCCCTCGCCGAGAGCCTCGTCAACCTCACGATCAAGGAGGCCAACGAGCTCCTCGGCGTCCTCAAGGACACCTACGGCATCGAGCCCGCCGCCGCCGCCGCCGTCGTGGCCGGCCCGGCCGGGGGCGACGGCGCCGCCGCCGCCGCCGAGGAGAAGACCGAGTTCGACGTCGTCCTCACCGCCGCTGGCGGCAACAAGATCGCCGTCATCAAGGAGGTCCGCGCCATCACCGGCCTCGGCCTCAAGGAGGCCAAGGACCTCGTCGACGGCGCGCCCAACACCATCAAGGAGGCCGCCTCGAAGGAGGAGGCCGAGGAGCTCAAGAGCAAGCTCGAGGGCGCCGGCGCCACCGTCGAGCTGAAGTAACGCCCCGCCGCGACCGGGCGCCCGGTCCGACCGTGCCCGCCCCTGGCCGCCGGAGCGCCGGCGTGCGGGGGCGGGCTTTCCTGCCGGAAACCTCCGGTCTCGCGGCTCCGAGACGAGGGGCGGCGGAGCGGCCCGAAAGCGGCTCCCCGCGCCCTCCTGACGACCGATCCCGGCGCGCCCGGGGGGCCGGAACCCCGGCCCCCACGGCGCGTTGTTCGTCGGACGCCCCCGCCGGACCCTAACGGGCCGAGCCGGAAGGGCGTTTCCGATGCACCCCGCGCGGCGTGGCGTTCCGCCCGCGCCCCGCGCCTCTCGCATCCGCGGTACCAAAACAGGGGTCTGCTTTGAGCAAAACCAACGGGAAGACGACCAGCACCCGCGCCAAGCGCAAGGTCGCGCAGAACGGGCTGGTCGGCGGGGAGGCGACCCGCCAGTCGTTCGCCAAGATCCAGCCCGTCCTCGACTACCCGGACTTCCTCGAGGTCCAGTTCCGCTCCTTCGAGGACTTCATCCAGGCCGACAAGGCCCCCGAGGAGCGGGACCCGAAGAAGGGCCTCGAAGCCGTCTTCCGGGAGCACTTCCCCATCACCGACACGAGGGAGCGCTACACCCTCGAGTACCTCCACTACAGCCTCGACGCGCCGAAGCACTCCATCGAGGAGTGCATCGCGCAGGGGCTCACGTTCGCCGTCCCGCTCAAGGCGAAGCTCCGCCTCTCGAGCAAGGAGGACGAGGACGAGGACGAGCCCGAGGAGGCCATCCAGCAGGACGTCTACCTCGGCAACCTCCCCATGATGACGGAGAAGGGGACGTTCGTCGTCAACGGGGCCGAGCGCGTCATCGTCAGCCAGCTCCACCGGAGCCCCGGCGTCTTCTTCGGGCAGAGCGTCCACCCGAACGGGACCGAGCTCTACAGCGCCCGCGTCATCCCCTTCCGCGGCTCGTGGATCGAGTTCTCGACCGACGTCGCGAACACGATGTGGGCCTACATCGACCGGAAGAAGAAGCTCCCGGTCACGACGCTGCTCCGCGCCCTCGGCTACTCCACCGACGGCGAGATCGTCAGCCTGTTCGACCTCGCCGACGAGGTGAGCGTCAAGACGAAGAAGGACTTCAAGAAGGCCATCGGCCGTGTCCTCGCCTCCTCGGTCACCGTCGAGGTGACGCACGAGATCGTGGACGAGGACACGGGCGAGGTGCTCTCGCAGGAGCGCGAGCGCGAGGTGGTCCTCCCCGCCGAGCACGAGCTGACCGAGGCCGACTACGACAAGCTCAAGGCGGCCAACGTCGAGCGCGTGTTCGTCCGCAAGAGCGAGGAGGAGGAGGAGAACCTCGACAAGAGCACGCTCCTCAACACGCTCAAGAAGGACCCGACGCACTCGGCCGAGGAGGCCCTGGAGTATCTCTACATCCAGCTCCGCGGCACCGAGCCGCCCGACCTCGAGACCGCCCGCGGCGTCCTCGACCGGCTCTTCTTCTCGGACAAGCGCTACGACCTCGGCGACGTCGGGCGCTACCGGATCAACGTCCGCCTCGACCTCGACCGGAAGAACCGGAGCATCACGCTCTCGCGCGAGGACATCGTCGCCATCATCAAGGAGCTCGTGATGCTCCAGAACGGCAAGAGCCAGGTGGACGACATCGACCACCTCGGCAACCGCCGCGTCCGCACCGTCGGAGAGCAGCTCCAGCAGCAGTTCTCGCTCGGGCTCGCCCGCATGGCGCGCACGATCAAGGAGCGGATGAACCTCCGCGACGCCGACAAGTTCACGCCGCAGGACCTCGTGAACGCGCGGACCGTCTCGAGCGTGATCAACACGTTCTTCGGGACGAACCAGCTGTCGCAGTTCATGGACCAGACGAACCCGCTGGCCGAGCTCACCCACAAGCGCCGGCTCTCGGCGCTCGGGCCGGGCGGCCTCACGCGCGAGCGCGCCGGGTTCGAGGTCCGCGACGTCCACTACACCCACTACGGCCGGCTCTGCCCCATCGAGACGCCCGAGGGGCCGAACATCGGGCTGATCTCGAGCCTCTGCGTCCACGGCGTCATCAACGACTTCGGCTTCATCGAGACGCCCTACCGCGTCGTCAAGGACGGCCGCGTGACGAGCGAGATCCGCTACCTCTCGGCCGAGGACGAGGACCGCTACGTCATCGCGCAGGCGAACGCCCCGCTCGACGCGAAGGGCCGGTTCGTCAACGAGTTCGTGCGCTGCCGGATCGCGGGCGACTTCCCGCTCGTGCGCCCGGAGAACGTCCAGTTCATGGACATCGCGCCGAACCAGATCGTCTCCCCGGCCGCGGCGCTCATCCCGTTCCTCGAGCACGACGACGCCAACCGCGCGCTGATGGGCTCGAACATGCAGCGCCAGGCCGTCCCGCTCCTGCGCCCCGAGGCCCCCATCGTCGGGACCGGGCTCGAAGGCCGCGTCGCGCGCGACTCCCGCGCCCTCGTCGTGGCCGAGGGCGACGGCGTCGTCGAGTACGTGGACGCGACCAAGATCACCGTCCGCTACGACGAGGCCGCCGAGGAGAGCGACGTCGCCTTCGAGGAGCCGGTCAAGACGTACAACCTCATCAAGTTCCGCCGGACCAACCAGGACACCTCGGTCACGCAGAAGCCGCTCGTCAAGGCCGGCCAGCGCGTGAAGAAGGGGGACCTCCTGGCCGACGGCACCTCGACCGAGAACGGCGAGCTCGCCCTCGGGAAGAACGTCCTCGTGGCGTTCATGCCCTGGAAGGGGTACAACTTCGAGGACGCCATCGTCATCTCCGAGCGCGTCGTCAAGGAGGACGTCTTCACCTCGATCCACATCGAGGAGTTCGAGCACCAGGTCCGCGACACCAAGCGCGGCGAGGAGGAGCTCACGCGCGAGATCCCCAACGTCTCCGAGGAGGCCACGAAGGACCTCGACGAGCGCGGGATCGTCCGCGTCGGCGCCGAGGTCAACCCCGGCGACATCATCGTCGGCAAGATCACGCCGAAGGGGGAGACCGACCCGACGCCGGAGGAGAAGCTCCTCCGCGCCATCTTCGGCGACAAGGCCGGCGACGTCAAGGACGCGAGCCTCAAGGCGAAGCCCGGCATGCACGGCGTCGTCATCGACACGAAGCTGTTCAGCCGGCGGAAGTCCGACCCCGTCACGAAGCGGGCCGAGGAGAAGCGGCTGGCCGAGATCGAGGCGCAGCTCGCGCGCGAGGTCGAGGCGCTCCAGACCTCGTTCTACGAGCGGTTCTTCAGCCTCGCCAACGGCGTGAAGGCCGGCGAGGCCATCGAGCTCCGCGACGGCACCGTCGTCGTCTCCGAGGGCGCCAAGATCACGAAGAAGGCGTTCGCCGGGGTGGACCCGGCCGAGCTCAAGATCCGCCAGCGCTTCACCGAGGACGACGAGACGAACCAGAAGCTGTGGCGGCTGCTGGCCAACTTCCAGCGGCGGCACCAGGAGGTGACCGGCGCGGCCGAACAGGAGCAGTACCGGATCCAGATGGGCGACGAGCTCCCGCCGGGGATCGTCCAGCTGGCGAAGGTCTACATCGCCAAGAAGCGGAAGCTCCAGGTCGGCGACAAGATGGCCGGCCGCCACGGGAACAAGGGCGTCGTCGCCAAGATCGTCCCCGTCGAGGACATGCCGTTCCTCGAGGACGGCACGCCCGTCGACATCGTGCTCAACCCGCTCGGCGTGCCGAGCCGGATGAACCTCGGGCAGATCTTCGAGACGCTGCTCGGCTGGGCCGGGAGCAAGCTCGGCGAGACCTACGCCACGCCGCCCTTCGACGGCGCCACGATGGAGGACGTCGCGGAGAAGCTGCGCGAGGCCGGCCTCCCCGAGAACGGCCGCGTCCAGCTCTACGACGGCCAGACTGGCGAGCCGTTCGACCAGCTCACGACGGTCGGGCAGATCTACATGCTCAAGCTGAGCCACCTCGTCGAGGACAAGATCCACGCCCGGAGCATCGGGCCGTACTCCCTCATCACCCAGCAGCCGCTGGGCGGGAAGGCGCAGTTCGGCGGCCAGCGCTTCGGCGAGATGGAGGTGTGGGCGCTCTACGCCTACGGCGCGTCCAACGTGCTCCGCGAGCTGCTCACCGTCAAGAGCGACGACGTCCAGGGCCGCTCGAAGGCCTACGAGGCCATCGTCAAGGGGGACAACATCCCCGAGCCGAGCGTGCCCGAGAGCTTCAACGTCCTCGTCCGCGAGCTCCAGGGCCTCGGCCTCGAAGTCCGCATCGATTGAGGGTCAGTCGTCCGTGGTCCGTCGTCCGTTGGTGCGCAACGGGCGGCGGGCCAGCGATAGACCACTGACCACGAACCACTGACAACGGACAACCCTATGGCATTCGGCATCAAGGCGGCGGCGCCCGCCCCGAAGAAGTACTACAACTCGATCACCGTCAGCCTCTCCTCGCCCGAGGCCATCCTCGAGCGGAGCTACGGCGAGGTGCTCAAGCCGGAGACCATCAACTACCGCTCGTTCAAGCCGGAGAAGGACGGGCTGTTCTGCGAGAAGATCTTCGGCCCGGTCAAGGACTGGGAGTGCCACTGCGGGAAGTACAAGCGGATCCGCTACAAGGGCATCATCTGCGACCGCTGCGGCGTCGAGGTGACGCAGAAGGCGGTCCGCCGCGAGCGCATGGGCCACATCACGCTCTCGGTCCCCGTCGTCCACATCTGGTACTTCAAGAGCCTCCCGAACAAGATCGCCGCCCTCCTCGGGGTCAAGTCGAAGGACCTCGAGAAGATCATCTACTACGAGAACTACATCGTCATCAACCCCGGCGGCGCCGAGGCCCTCGGCATCCAGCCGAACCAGCTCCTCACCGAGGACGAGTACTTCGACGTCCTCTACCGCATCCGCGAGGACAACAACCGCCTCCCGGACGACGACCCCGCGAAGTTCCTCGCCAAGATCGGCGGCGAGGCCGTCGAGGACCTCCTCAAGCGGCTCGACCTCGACACGCTCAGCCAGGAGCTCCGCTTCCAGGCGCGCACCGAGACGAGCCAGCAGCGGAAGGCCGAGGCGCTCAAGCGGCTCCAGATCGTCGAGGCCTTCCGCGAGGCCAACCGGAAGACGGAGAACAAGCCGGAGTGGATGGTGATGAAGGTGATCCCCGTCATCCCGCCCGAGCTCCGGCCCCTCGTCCCGCTCGAGGGCGGCCGCTTCGCGACCTCCGACCTCAACGACCTCTACCGCCGCGTCATCATCCGCAACAACCGGCTCAAGCGGCTGATGGACATCAAGGCGCCCGAGGTCATCCTCCGCAACGAGAAGCGGATGCTCCAGGAGGCCGTCGACTCGCTCTTCGACAACTCCCGGAAGGCCAACGCCGTCCGCAGCGACTCCAACCGCGCGCTGAAGTCCCTGAGCGACATGCTCAAGGGGAAGCAGGGCCGGTTCCGCCAGAACCTCCTCGGCAAGCGCGTCGACTACTCCGGCCGCTCGGTCATCGTCGTCGGGCCCGAGCTGCGGCTGCACGAGTGCGGGCTGCCGAAGGAGATGGCCGTCGAGCTCTTCAAGCCGTTCATCATCCGGAAGCTCATCGAGCGCGGCATCGTCAAGACGGTCAAGAGCGCGAAGAAGGTGGTGGACCGGCGGACGGCCGACGTCTTCGACATCCTCGAGAAGGTGATCGCCGGGCACCCGGTGCTCCTCAACCGCGCCCCGACGCTCCACCGCCTCGGCATCCAGGCCTTCCAGCCCGTGCTCATCGAGGGGAAGGCGATCCGGATCCACCCGCTGGTGACGACCGCCTTCAACGCCGACTTCGACGGCGACCAGATGGCCGTCCACGTGCCGCTGAGCCAGGACGCCATCCTCGAGGCGCAGATCCTCATGCTGAGCAGCCACAACATCCTCAGCCCGGCCAACGGCGAGCCCATCACCGTGCCGAGCCAGGACATGGTCCTCGGCATGTACTACCAGACGAAGAGCCGCGACGGCGCGAAGGGGGAGGGCATGCGGTTCGCCTCGATCAGCGAGGTGCGCCGGGCCTACGACCAGGGCGTCGTGGACCTCCACGCGAAGGTCCACCTCCGCCTCGAGCGCCCCACGATGGACGGCCGCCACCAGCCCGGCGAGGTCGTCGAGACGACGGTCGGCAAGGCGCTCTTCAACGAGATCGTCCCCGAGGCCGCCGGCTACATCAACGAGGTCCTCACGAAGAAGAACCTCCGCGGCATCATCGGCCACGTCTTCAAGACGACCGACTTCCCGCAGACGGCCCGCTTCCTCGACGCCGTCAAGGACCTCGGCTTCGGCCGCGCCATGACCGGCGGCCTCTCGTTCTCGCTCTCGGACATCGTCGTGCCCGACGCGAAGTACGAGCTGATCGAGAAGGCCGACGCCGAGGTGGCCCAGATCCGCGAGCAGTACGAGTCCGGCTTCATCACGGAGAGTGAGCGGTACAACCAGGTCATCGACGTGTGGACGCGGACGAACAACCGCGTCTCGAACGTGCTCTACGACACGCTCAAGGCCGACCGCGACGGGTTCAACGCCATCTACATGATGGCCGACTCCGGCGCGCGAGGCTCGCGCGAGCAGATCCGCCAGCTCGGCGGCATGCGCGGGCTCATGGCCAAGCCGCAGAAGAGCCTCACCGGGAGCGCCGGCGAGATCATCGAGAACCCGATCAAGGCCAACTTCAAGGAGGGCCTCTCGGTGCTCGAGTACTTCATCTCGACGCACGGCGCGCGCAAGGGCCTCGCCGACACCGCGCTCAAGACGGCCGACGCCGGCTACCTCACGCGCCGTCTCGTGGACGTGAGCCAGGACGTCACCGTCCAGATCCACGACTGCGGCACGCTCCGCGGCGTGCGCATGGAGGCGCTCAAGGACAACGAGGACATCGTCGAGCCGCTGGCCGACCGCATCCTCGGCCGCGTCTCCGTCCACGACGTCCGCGACCCCCTCACCGACGAGATCATCGTCCACTCGAACGAGATGATCACGGAGGAGATCGCGGCGCGCATCGCGCAGACCTCCATCGAGACGGTCGAGATCCGGTCCGTGCTCGCGTGCGAGGCGCCGCGCGGCGTCTGCGCGCTCTGCTACGGGCGCAACCTCGCCACCGGCCGGCTCGTCGAGACCGGCGAGGCCGTCGGCGTCATCGCGGCGCAGTCCATCGGCGAGCCCGGCACGCAGCTCACGCTGCGGACGTTCCACATCGGCGGCACGGCCTCCCGCATCTCGGCCGAGAGCACGCTCGTCACGAAGTTCGCCGGCCGCGTCGAGTTCGACAACCTCCGCACCGTCGACTTCGAGGGCGACGGGGAGACGCGGACCGTCGTGCTCGGCCGCTCGGGCGAGGTGCGGATCGTGGACGAGGACGGCCGCCAGCTCATCTCGTACACCGTCCCCTACGGCGCCGAGGTCATGGTGGCCGAGGGGCAGGAGGTCGAGAAGGGCGCCGTCATCGCCTCGTGGGACCCCTACAACTCCGTCATCGTCTCCGAGGTCGACGGCACCATCCGGTTCCAGGACGTCATCGAGGGGACGACCTACCGCGAGGAGTCCGACGAGCAGACGGGCTACCGCGAGAAGGTCATCACCGAGACGCGCGAGCGCAACCTCACGCCGGCCCTGCTCATCAAGACGAAGGAGGGCATGAAGGAGTACACGATGCCCGTCCGCGCCCGCCTCCAGGTGGACGAGGGCGACGAGGTCCAGGCCGGCCAGGTGCTCGCCAAGATCCCGCGCCAGAGCGCCAAGACCCGCGACATCACGGGCGGCCTCCCCCGCGTCATCGAGCTGTTCGAGGCCCGGCAGCCGACGGACCCCGCCGTCGTCTCCGAGATCGACGGCGTCGTCTCCTTCGGCACCCGCAAGCGCGGCGCCCAGGAGGTCATCGTGACCTCCCGCGACGGCGAGACGCAGCGGACCTACCTCGTCCCGCTGAGCAAGCACCTCCTCGTCCACGAGAACGACTTCGTCCGCGCGGGCGAGGCGCTCTCGGACGGGCAGATCTCGCCGCAGGACATCCTCGCCATCCAGGGCCCGACGGCCGTCCAGGAGTACCTCGTCAACGAGGTCCAGGAGGTGTACCGCCTCCAGGGCGTGACCATCAACGACAAGCACATCGAGACCA
>Ga0079224_100013957_pt1 | contig 11207 bp, 9 predicted proteins | sample Stecom2015_FD_80414 | JGI IMG/M metagenome (GOLD analysis project Ga0079224, IMG submission 80414) | Agricultural soil microbial communities from Utah to study Nitrogen management - Steer compost 2015 | ecosystem: Environmental > Terrestrial > Soil > Agricultural land | place: USA: Utah...
GGCCTTCCATGGCGAGCACCGACGGCAGCGGCCCCGGCGAGCTGCCCACCCAGCTCTTCGACTGGGGCCGGATCAAGTGGCGCGTGTCGCGGCGCAACCGGCCGGACAGCGCGGTGAGCGTCGGCGACGTCGCGGTCTTCCCCGGCAAGGGGCACGCCCGGCACCTGCACCCCGGCTCCGACGAGGTGATCTACGTGCTGGCCGGGACCGGCGAGCAGACCGTGGACGATGGGCCGCCGTTCCCGATCGCCGCCGGCGACGTGGTGCACATCCCGCGCGGCACCCCGCACTCCACCTACAACACCGGCTGGAACACACTGCAGCTGGTGGTGGTCTACGGTCCGGCCGGCGCAGAGGAGGAGCTGCGCGGCGCCCCCGACTTCCGCGAGGTCCCCGCCGGCACCGGCCACCCGGTGGAGAACGGATGACCGCCCCCGAGCCCCCCGCCGTCGCGGTCCTGGGCACCTTCGACACCAAGGCCGCCGAGTGCTGCTTCGTCGCCGACCGGCTGGCCGCCGCCGGCGTGCGCCCCGTGCTGGTCGACTGCGGCGTCTTCGGCCCGGCCGGAGACGCCCCGCGCGCGCCGGACGTCGCGCACACCGAGGTGGCCCGGGCCGCCGGGCACGACGCGGCGGAGCTCGCCGCGGCCGGCGACCGGGGCGCCGCGGTCGCCGCGATGGCCGACGGCGCCCGCGCGGTCCTGCTCCGGCTGCACGGCGAGGGCCGGCTGGCCGGCGCGGTCGCCGCGGGCGGCACCGGCGGGACCTCGATCGCCGCGCACGCGATGCGCGCGCTCCCGCTGGGCCTGCCCAAGGTGGTGGTGTCCACCGCGGCCTCCGGCGACACCTCGCCCTATGTCGGGGAGAGCGACCTGGTGCTGATGCCCAGCGTGGTGGACGTCTCCGGGATCAACTCGGTGTCCGCGCGGATCCTGTCCAACGCGGCCGACGCGGTGTCCGGCATGGTGCGCGGCGCCCCGGTCGGCCACCGGCCGCCCGGTCCGACCGTCGCGGCCAGCATGTTCGGGGTGACCACGCCCGCCGTCACGCACGCCCGGCACCTGCTGGAGGAGCAGGGCCGCGAGGTGCTGGTCTTCCACATGACCGGGGCCGGCGGGCGGACCCTGGAGGCCCTGGCCGACCGGGGCGAGCTCAGCGGGATCCTGGACCTCACCACCACCGAGCTCGCCGACGAGCTGGCCGGCGGGGTGATGTCGGCGGGTCCGTCCCGGCTCACCGGGGGCGGCCCGGACACCCCGCGGGTGGTCTCGGCCGGCGCCCTGGACATGGTGAACTTCGGCGCCCGGGACACCGTGCCGGAGCGCTACGCCGGCCGGCTGCTGCACGTGCACAACCCGGCGGTCACCCTGATGCGGACCACCCCTGGGGAGTGCGCGGAGCTGGGCGCCCGGCTGGCCGCCCGGGTCGCCGCGCTGCCCGCGCCGGCCGCCGTGCTGCTGCCGCTGCGCGGCGTCTCGGCCATCTCCGCCGAGGGCGGGCCGTTCCACGACCCGGCCGCCGACGCCGCGCTGTTCGGCGCGGTCCGCGACGGCCTGGCCGGTACCGCGGTGCGCCTGGTCGAGCTGGACACCGACATCAACGACCCGGTGTTCGCCGAGACCGCGGTGGAGCTGCTGAACGGGCTGCTGAGGTGAGGCCGGGGCCCGGCACGGCCCCGCGGGCGGGACACTGGACGACCACGACGAGGGGGAGAAGAGCATGGGCAGAATGCCGCGAGAGGCGATCCTGGAGCGGATCCGGGAGAAGCGGGAGCGGCGCGCGCCGATCATCGGCGGCGGGGCGGGCATCGGGCTGTCCGCCAGGTCGCAGGAGGCCGGCGGCGTCGACCTGCTGGTGGTGTACAACTCCGGCCGGTACCGGATGGCCGGCCGCGGCTCGCTGGCCGGGCTGCTCGCCTACGGCAACGCCAACGAGATCGTGGTGGACATGGCCCGCGAGGTGCTCACCGCGGTGACCGGCACCCCGGTGCTGGCCGGGGTGAACGGCACCGACCCGTTCTGCGACTTCGACGTGTTCCTGCCGCGGCTGGCCGCGCTGGGCTACTCGGGGGTGCAGAACTTCCCCACGGTCGGCCTGATCGACGGCGTGTTCCGGGCCAACCTGGAGGAGACCGGGATGGGCTTCGCGAACGAGGTGGAGCTGATCCGCCGCGCCCGCGGGCTGGACCTGTTCACCTCGCCCTACGTCTTCTCCGAGGAGGACGCCGCGGCGATGGCCGAGGCCGGCGCCGACGTGATCGTCTGCCACCTGGGGCTGACCACCGGCGGGCGGATCGGCGCGCAGACCGCGCTCACCCTGCCCGAGTGCGCGGAGCGGATCGACGCCTGGTCCCGCGCGGCGCTGGCGGTCCGCCCCGAGGTCACCGTGCTCTGCCACGGCGGCCCGATCGCCGAGCCGGACGATGCCCGCTACATCCTGCGGACCTGCGAGAACGTGCACGGCTTCTACGGAGCCTCGTCGATGGAGCGGCTCCCGGTGGAGGAGGCGCTGACCGCCCGCACCCGGGAGTTCACCGGGATCGAGTTCTGAGCGGAGGGCCGGCGCGTAGGGGCGGACGGACGGTGTTCCGGTCCGCCCCTTATTCCCTTTCTCGCCGGTTAGGCGGTTCCGCACCGATCGCGCGATACGCCCGGAGAAAAGACCGCCGGAAAATCGGGAATTCCCCCCGAAAACCGGAACGGGGCGGCATTCTCGAATCCGAGCCCCCTGTTCTGTCGGGCCTCCCGCGTACGATGGACGCTCCTTGAGCGAGAAGGGTCCCGCTGATGGGCGAACAGCGTTTGGACGAGACACTCGAACAGCACCGCGGCGAGCTGACCGGGCACTGCTACCGGATGCTCGGTTCGGCCTTCGAGGCCGACGACGCGGTCCAGGAGACCCTGGTCCGGGCGTGGAAGGCGCACGACCGGTTCGAAGGGCGCTCCGCGCTGCGCTCCTGGCTGTACCGCATCGCCACCAACGTCTGCCTGGACATGCTCCAGGGCCGGTAGCGCCGCGCCCGGCCGGTCGACCTCGCCCCGGCCGGCACCTGCGCCGGCCCGCTCGGCGCCCCGCTGCCCGAGTCGGCCTGGGTCCAGCCCATCCCGGACGAGCGGGTGCTCTCCCCCGAGGCCGACCCGGCCGAGGCGGTGGTCTCCCGGGAGTCGATCCGGCTCGCCTTCATCGCCGCCCTGCAGTTCCTGCCGCCCCGCCAGCGCGCCGTGCTGATCCTGCGCGAGGTGCTGCGCTGGAAGGCCGCCGAGGTCGCCGAGCTGCTGGACACCTCGGTCCCCTCGGTCAACAGCGCCCTGCAGCGGGCCCGCGCCACCCTCGCCGAGCACGGCGCCGAGGCCGCCGGCGCCTCCGGCCGCAGCCCGGACATGGACGAGGAGCACAAGGAGCTGCTCGCCAAGTACGTCGACACCTTCGAGCGGTACGACATCGGCGCCCTGGTCACGCTGGTGCGCGACGACGCCGCGATGACCATGCCCCCGTTCGAGCTCTGGCTGCGCGGCCACGAGGACATCGCCGGCTGGATGCTCGGCACCGGCGAGAAGTGCCGCGGTTCGCTGCTGGTGCCCACCGCGGCCAACGGCGCCCCGGCCTTCGGCCACTACCACCCGGCCGAGGACGGCGGCCACGACCCGTGGGCGCTGCAGATCCTGGACATCGAGGACGGCGCCATCACCGGGCTGCACTTCTACCTGGACGCGCAGAACCTGTTCCCGCTGTTCGGCCTGCCGCCCCGGCTGGAGCCCGGTTCCCGGCCCTGAGCCACCGCGAGCCCCGCCCGGTGCCGGGCCGCCCGGCACCGGGTGCACGCGGTCACGGTCGGTGAAATCCCGGCCGGAGGTGAACCGCGCGCTCCCCGCCCCCGTCGAAGCCCTGGAGGGAGGCTCCCTCCCGCCCGCTCGGGCGGCTGTCCCTGGAGGGGTACATGGGTCTGTTCGACGCCATCCGCGGCGAGCTCGTCGACATCATCGAGTGGCTGGACGACAGCCGGGACACCATGGTGTGGCGGTTCCCCCGGCACGACAACGAGATCAAGATGGGCGCCAAGCTCGTCGTCCGGGAGTCGCAGAACGCCGTCTTCATCAACGAGGGGCGGCTGGCCGACGTCTTCCTCCCCGGGACCTACACCCTCCAGACCAAGAACATGCCGGTCCTGTCCACCCTCAAGGGGTGGAAGCACGGCTTCGACTCGCCGTTCAAGGCCGAGGTGTACTTCGTCAGCACCCGGCAGTTCACCGACATGAAGTGGGGCACCAAGAACCCCGTCATGCTGCGCGACCCGGAGTTCGGCCCGGTCCGGCTGCGCGCGTTCGGCGGGTTCTCCGCGCGGATCGTCGACCCCGGCAAGTTCGTCGCCGAGCTGTCCGGCACCGACCCGGCGTTCCGCACCGAGGAGATCGAGGGCCACCTGCGGCAGATGATCACCGGCCGGCTCGGCCCGGCGCTGGCCAAGGCGTCGGCCCGCACCCCGGTGCTGGACCTGGCGGCCGGCCAGGAGGAGATCGCCGACAAGGTCGCCGCCGCGCTCAGCGTCGACCTGGCCGACATCGGCGTGGAGATCCCCCGGTTCATCATCGAGAACGTCTCCTTCCCCAAGGAGGTCGAGCAGGCGCTGGACAAGCGGACCCAGATGGGGATCCTCGGCGACATGGGCGAGTACTCCCGGTTCCAGGCGGCCAACGCGATGGAGAGCGCCGCGCAGAACCCGGGGAGCGCCGCGGCCGACGGGATGGCGATGGGCATGGGCATCGCCGCCGGCCAGCAGATGGCGCAGAACGTCAACCCGGCCCCGCAGGCGCAGCCGGCGCCGCAGGCCCGGCCCGCCCCGGCGCAGACGGCGGCGGTCCCGCCGCCCCTCCCGCAGCAGGAGCAGTGGTTCATCGCGGTCGACGGCCGGCAGCAGGGCCCGTTCCCCGCGGACCAGCTGCCCGCCCAGGTCTCCTCCGGCGCGCTCACCCGGCAGAGCCTGGTCTGGAAGGAGGGCATGGCGCAGTGGACCCCGGCCGGCCAGGTGCCCGAGCTGGGCCGGCTGTTCGGCGGCGCCACCCCGCCCCCGCTCCCGCCGCAGTAGCCCCGGTCTCCCGCTCCCCTGAAGGGTCGCCGATGAACCAGCCTCCCCAGCCCCCGCAGCAGCCGCGCCCCGCCGGGCAGGCGCCGCCCCCGATCCCGCAGGCCGCCCCGCCGCCGGTCCCGCACGGGCCTCCGCCGGTGCCCGCCACCGCGCCGACCCCGGAGCCGAAACCGGCCGCGCCCGCCGCGGACGGCCAGGGGTCCGCCCCGTGCGGGAGCTGCGGGGCCGACCTGCACTTCAAACCGGGTACCGCGTCGCTGCAGTGCCCCTACTGCGGGCACAAGCAGAAGGTGGACGCCCCCGAGCGGCGCGTCCGCGAGCACTCCTTCGCCAAGCTGGCCGAGGTCAAGCAGGAGCGGACCCGCTTCGTCGAGCAGGAGCTGGTCTGCCAGGGGTGCGGGGCGCACGTGCAGGGCGAGGGGATCGCCTTCGCCTGCCAGTTCTGCGCCTCGCCGCTGGTCGCCGACACCTCGGTGGACCCGCAGGTGCCGCCCGAGGCGGTGCTCCCGTTCCAGCTGGACAAGGGGAAGGCCCGGGACGGCCTGCGCACCTGGGCGCGGACCCGCTGGTTCGCGCCGAACGGCCTGAAGAAGATCGCCGACGCGGAGAGCATGCGCAGCACCTACCTGCCGCACTGGACCTACGACGCGCGGACCAAGTCGGACTACCGGGGCAAGCGCGGCGAGTACTACTACGTCACCGAGACCTACACCGTCACCGAGAACGGCAAGTCGCAGACCCGCACCCGCCAGGTGCGCAAGACCCGCTGGTACCCGGCCCGGGGGACGGTGGCCCGGAACTTCGACGACGTGCTGGTGCACGCCACCACGAAGGTCCCCGAGGACCACCTGGCGCGGTTGGAGCCGTGGCCGCTGAAGAAGGCGGTCGCCTTCGACCCGCAGTACCTCGTCGGCCACCAGGCCCTCCGCTACGACGTGGAGCCGGAGCCCGGGCTGGACGTCGCCAAGCAGAAGATGGCCGAGGTGATCCGGCGCGACGTGCGCAAGGACATCGGCGGCGACACCCAGCAGATCGACCGGGTGAAGACCGCCTACGCCAAGGTGACCTACAAGCACATGCTGCTGCCGGTGTGGGTCGGCTCCTACATGTTCAACGGCCGCTCCTGGCAGGTGCTGGTGAACGGCTGCACCGGCGAGGTGCAGGGCGAGCGGCCGTACAGCCCGTGGAAGATCGCCGCGGCGGTGCTGGCCGCGCTGGTCGCGCTGGCCATCGTGATCGGGCTGTACGCCTACTCCCAGCAGGGCCGGACGGAGACCGAGGGGCAGGGGCAGGCGTCCGCCCCGGAGACCGCGGTGTCCGTGCAGGTCGGCGCGGGGGCGGCCGGGGAGGGTCCCGGCGCGGAGCCGGCGGGCGCGGGATGACCCGGGGGCCGGGGAGCCGCACGGCTTCCCGGCCCGGGGCCCGTTCGCACGTTCCCCCCGGTCAGCAAGGACTACCTGGGGCGTAAGGGACGATTCCTCCGCGGCGCGTCTTGGCAAACGGCTACTACCGGGTAGTAACATGGGGTTGTTACCCACCAGTAGTCGATCGCTTGTGCACGCACACAGCGGCCACGACAGACAGCGGAGCGCGCGAATGACGCACTACAAGAGCAACCTCCGTGACCTCGAGTTCAACCTCTTTGAGGTCTTCAAGCGCCAGGACGTGCTGGGCACCGGCCCGTTCGCGGAGCTCGACGAGGACACGGCCCGCACCATCCTGGACGAGGTCAACCGGCTCGCCACCGGGGTCGTGGCCGAGTCCTTCGAGGACGCGGACCGCAACCCGCCGGTGTTCGACCCGCAGACCAGCACCGTCGCCCTGCCGGAGAGCCTGAAGAAGTCCTACCGGGCCTACATGGACGCCGGCTGGTACAACCTGGACCTCCCGCAGGAGCTCGGCGGCCTCGGCGCCCCCCGCTCCCTGGTGTGGGGCGCGGCCGAGCTGATCCTCGGCGCCAACCCCTCCATCCACATGTACTCCGCGGGCCCCGGCTTCGCCAACGTCCTCTACCAGGAGGGCACGGAGAAGCAGAAGGAGTTCGCCAAGCTCGCCATCGAGCGCGGCTGGGGCGCCACCATGGTCCTCACCGAGCCCGACGCCGGCTCCGACGTCGGCGCCGGCCGTACCAAGGCGGTCGACCAGGGCGACGGCACCTGGCACATCGAGGGCGTCAAGCGCTTCATCACCTCCGCCGAGCAGGACATGACGGAGAACATCTTCCACCTGGTCCTGGCGCGCCCCGAGGGCGCCAAGCCCGGCACCAAGGGCCTCTCCCTCTTCCTGGTCCCCAAGTACCTGGTCAACGAGGACGGCTCGCTCGGCGAGCGCAACGGCGCCTACGTCACCAACGTCGAGCACAAGATGGGCCTGAAGGCCTCCACCACCTGCGAGCTGACCTTCGGCGCCAAGCACCCGGCGATCGGCTACCTGGTCGGCGACAAGCACGACGGCATCCGGCAGATGTTCCTCATCATCGAGTACGCCCGGATGATGGTCGGCACCAAGGCGATCGCCACGCTGTCCACCGGCTACCTGAACGCGCTGGAGTACGCCAAGGAGCGCAAGCAGGGCGCCGACCTCACCCAGATGGCGGACAAGACCGCCCCGCGGGTGACCATCACCCACCACCCCGACGTCCGGCGCAGCCTGATGACCCAGAAGGCCTACGCCGAGGCGCTGCGCGCGCTGGTCATCTACACCGCCTCCCAGCAGGACGCGGTGCAGATCGCCGAGCACGCCGGCGAGCCGCACGACGACGTCATCGCCCTCAACGACCTGCTGCTGCCCATCGTCAAGGGCGTCGGCTCGGAGCGCTCCTACGCGCTGCTCGCCGAGTCGCTGCAGACCCTCGGCGGCTCCGGGTACCTGCAGGAGTACCCGATCGAGCAGTACATCCGGGACGCCAAGATCGACACCCTCTACGAGGGCACCACCGCGATCCAGGCGCAGGACTTCTTCTTCCGCAAGATCGTCAAGAACAACGGCCAGGCCCTCGGCGCCCTGCTCGGCGAGATCAAGGCGTTCGCCGGCGGCGACGCGGGCAACGGGCGCCTCAAGGAGGAGCGCGGCCTGCTCGCCGACGCCGTGGCCGACGTGGAGAAGATCGTCGAGGTCATGGTCGGCGACGCGATGAAGGCCATGGAGGAGCCGCGCTCGCTGTACAAGGTCGGCCTGAACAGCACCCGGCTGCTGATGGCCGTCGGCGACGTGGTGCTGGGCTGGCTGCTGCTGCGCCAGGCCGAGGTGGCCCTGGAGCGGATCGACGGCGCGGACGCCGCCGACACCGACTTCTACACCGGCAAGATCGCCGCCGCGCGGTTCTTCGCCACCCAGGTGCTGCCCAAGCTCTCCGCCGAGCGCGCCATCGCCGAGGCCACCGGCCTGGACCTGATGGACGTTCCGGAGTCGGCCTTCTGATCCCGGCTCCGGGGTCGAACCGCACCCGCCCCGGAGTCGTTCACCACCGGGTGACCTGCGAAGGCCGCCCGCCCGCCGCGGGGCGGGGCGGTCCGCCGCCCCGCCCCGCGGCCGTTTCCGGTCCGGGTTGCGGTCCTCCTCGGCTCGGAGCCGGCGGCCCCGGCGTGGAATACTGCCGAGCGGACAGCGGCAGTCGGCGTTCCTACTCAGCACGGAGGCTCAGATGGGCATCGGGCTCGGTATATTCCTCGTCGTCATCGGCGCCGTGCTCACCTTCGGCATCACCGCCGAGGTCGCGGGCCTGGACCTGGACGCGATCGGGATGATCCTGATGGCCGCCGGCGCGGCCGTCGTGGTCATCAGCATCATCCTGATGATCACCCGGCGGGACCGCCCCCGGGAGGGCATCCGCAACGACCCGGACGTCTTCTAGACCGCACGCGCCCCGACCGCGCTCCGAGGCGGCCGCGGTGCCCGCCGTAGACGGCGGGAGCGCCGAGGAGGCCGCCCGGGCGGGTCCGAGGGCTCGGCTGGCCCGCCCCTTCCCCCAGCGGTGTCCTCGGCGCTCCGCATGCTCCGGCCGCGCGGGCGCCGTCAGCCGTCCTGCCGCGGGTAGCGCCAGAGCAGCGCGACCAGCAGCGCCGCCGCGCCCAGGGTGGTCGCGGTGACCGGAACGAAGGCCGCCTGGAAGCCGGCGCCGGCCTCCAGGATCACCCCGGCCAGCACGGTGGCCAGCACCGTGGTGGTGAAGCCGCTCATGTTCACCAGGCCGGAGGCCACCCCGGTGCGCTCCGGCGGCATGCCGTCCCGCGCGAAGTCGAAGGAGAGCGCCGGGGCCATCACCGCCGCGGCCGCGCTCACCGCGATCACCACGACGACCAGCGGCACCGGCGGCTCCCCCGGCCAGGCCGTCATCGCCAGCCAGCACAGGCCGAGCAGCGGCGCCAGGGTCATGCCGATCGGGCGGCGCAGCCCCGGCCGCGGCCCCACGACGGCGCCCAGCACCGGGGAGATCCACAGCACCGCCACGCCCAGGGTGGTCAGCACCGTGCCGGCCTGCGCCGGGCTCAGCCCCACGCCCTCCACCAGGAACGGGTAGCCCCACAGCACGCCCAGCATGGTGTAGGGCGCCATGAGCGCGGCGTGCTGCGCCATGCCCACCTGCGGGCCGCGGGCCCGCAGCGCCTCCTTGAGGCTCTCCAGCACCGACACGGCGGCGTGCGCCGGCGGCGCCGGCTCCCCCTTCGGCCGGTCCCGCACCACCAGCGCGACCAGCAGCATCATCACCGCGGTCACCCCGCCGGTGAGCAGGAACGCGCCGGTCCAGCCCAGCCCGTGCAGCGCGAAGGAGAGCGGCGCGACGCTGGCCACCTGGCCGAGGCCGCCCACCACCCCGGTCAGCGCGCTGACCAGCGCGTAGCGGCGGCGCGGGAACCACAGCGCGCCGAGCCGGATGACGTTGAGGAAGGTGACGGCGTCGCCGAGGCCGATCAGCACCCGCCCGGCGACCGCCAGGGCGATGTTCGGCGCGAACGCGAACAGCACCACGCCCAGCGCCATCGAGGCCAGCCCGAGCAGCAGCGACCGGCGCGGCCCCACCCGGTCGGCCATCAGCCCGGCCGGCACCTGCAGCACCACGTAGACGAGCAGCTGCAGCATCGGCAGCAGGGAGAGCACCGCGGGGCCGACCTGGAAGCGCTCCTGGGCCTCCAGGGCCGCCACGCCCATCCCGTTGCGGTGGAACATGGCGAGGAAGTAGACGCCGACGCCGACCGCCCACACCAGCCAGGCGCGCGCGCCGCCCGGCGGATCCGTCACCCGATCACCCGATGTCTGCACGCGTGCGGCCTCCGCGGTGGTCCCGGCGCTCACCGGCGCACCCCCAGCAGCTCCGCGGCGGTGTCCAGGTGGGCGGTGACGGCGGTGCGCGCCGCCCCCGGGTCGCCGGCCCGGATCGCCTCCAGGATCACCGCATGCTCCTCGACGTTGCGTTCCATGCGCTGCACGGTTCGCGTCCCCTCCTCCATCATCCGCAGCTGCCGGTCGCGCAGCGAGTCGTACAGGCCGGTCAGGATCTGGTTGCCGCTCGCCGCGACGATCTCCCGGTGGAAGCAGCGGTCGGCGGCCATGAACCCGGGCCGGTCCGGCCCGGCGTCCAGGGCGGCGCGCATCTCCTCCAGCCGGCCGGTGAGCCGCACCGCGAGGTCGGTGCGGTCCTGCTCGCCGGCGCGGGCCGCGCGCTCGGCGGTGTAGGTCTCGATGAGCCGCCGGGTCTCCACCACGTCGGCGATCTCCGCGGGGGAGACCGGGACGACCAGCGCCCCGCGCTTGGGATAGAGCCGGACGAGCCCTTCGGACTCCAGGCGGAGCAGGGCCTCGCGCACGGGCGTGCGGGAGACGCCGACCGCGGAGGCGATGTCGCCCTCGCTGATCAGCTCGCCGCCGGCGTAGCGGCGGTCGAGGATCGCGTCCTTGGTGTGGCGGTAGGCGCGCTCGGTCGCGCTGCCGGTGACGGTATTCATGTTGTATCTATGCTGGCACGGGCCGGGACCGGAAAGAACGCCTCGGAGTCCGGCAAAAGTCACACAGACCGCCCGCGATCCCCCGTTCCATCCCTTTCCTCCCCTGCGAGCATGGCGGCTGCGCCCCGCCGCCCGGAGGGGCGAAGGAGGGTGAGGAACGATGCAGCCGCCCCGCACACCGCC
>Ga0079224_100013958_pt1 | contig 11206 bp, 11 predicted proteins | sample Stecom2015_FD_80414 | JGI IMG/M metagenome (GOLD analysis project Ga0079224, IMG submission 80414) | Agricultural soil microbial communities from Utah to study Nitrogen management - Steer compost 2015 | ecosystem: Environmental > Terrestrial > Soil > Agricultural land | place: USA: Utah...
GATCCAGGTGTGTGTGATATTGTCTACTACTACAGTGATATCATCTAGTGTTCCCATGTTATTTGGAACTTTGATAGTATCGTTTACACCTGCAGGTGTATTGTCAGGAAGTGCAAGGTTTACACCTGTTCTATTGAAGCAAAGAGAATTTCCAGAAGGTGGAGGTGCATCCACTACGTAACGAATTTCACCGGTCAGAGCACGGGATGTGAAAAAGCTGCCGGTTGGAGTAAATGGCGCTGAGCGTCCGTCTCCGGTTACTAATGTAAGAGTTGTATCTGAAAATACACTGTAAGGCGGTGTTCCTGTACCAAAATATCTTGGACCTGCGCCAATAAATCTTACTGCGACTCCGACTGTATCACCTGCTGATATAGATATTGGAGGAATGGAAAATACCAATGATGTCCCGGAAGCTACCGGTCCCTGGGTAACGGGAACAGTGTCCAGTAATGTCCATCCGGCTGGAGAACTGCCCGGTCCGGAACCTACAGGTCCTCCAAGAGCTGTACCTGTGCGTGTAAATATCTCAACACTAAAAGTTGCACCTGCTCCTGCTGTACTCGCTGTACTCATTTGAGTCACGGTAATATTATCAGGACCGGCAATAAGGTCCATGAAAAACGCCCATGCCGGAGACCCACCGTTGTTTGCAGTAGGATGCGCAAGAATTGTAACTGTGTCGCCACCGCGCAATTGATTTTCCGGTGCGAAAACCAAACTGTTGGTATTTTGAACCTCAAAAGAACCTACCATGCCATCCACAGGCTGATGAGGAGATTGTTTATCTTCAAGTACATCAGGATCAGGAATGATAGAATTCATTCCAAAATAAAAGATAGCAGAGATTGTTAGGACTAATACAAAAGTAATTTTAAAACGGTTGAATCTTCGAAACATTTTATGCTCCTTTTTTGATTTACCCAAACTACTGATTTATTAATATAACGATTACATTTAATTACATCAATATTTACAACAAAATATTAAATGCACATTTTTCACGTTATATGCATTTTACTCTAAAATGATTCAAAACTGCATTTAATAAGACCGGGAAAATCGCTATTTTAAAGATTATGGTTAGGAATAACGGAGCACCAAATCTATTAATTCACGAAAAAAGCCCCTATCTACTCCAACACGCCCATAATCCGGTCGAATGGCATCCCTGGAATGAAAAGACTTTTGAATTAGCTAAGAAGGAAAATAAACCAATTTTCCTCTCTATAGGCTACTCTACGTGCTATTGGTGCCACGTAATGGAACGCGAAGTCTTCGAAGATCCTCAGATCGCAGAACTTATGAATAAGTACTTCATCAATATAAAAGTCGACCGCGAGGAACGCCCGGATGTTGACAGGATATATATGATTGCCCTGCAGGCTATGACAGGAGGCGGAGGATGGCCTATGAGTATGTTCCTCACACCTGACCTTAAGCCCTTTTACGGAGCAACATACATACCCCCAAAAGCAAAATACGGCAGAGCAGGATTTGAAGACGTTATCGAAGAAATAAACAAAGTTTGGACAAATAAAAAAGATGAAGTAGTACAGAGCAGCGAAAAGATCGTGGAGCTCCTCGAAAAAAAGATCACTGAAAAGCTCACGACCGAAGCCCGCTTTTCGGACGAGGCGTTCGATAAATATTTCGAAACCTGCGCCCGCATATTCGACTACGAAGAAGGCGGATTTGGCAGCGGGAATAAATTTCCCCGCCCCGTGGTTTTTAATATGCTTCTTGCGTATTATTACTCGACTGGCAATAAGGAAGCCCTTGATATGGTCACCTTCACCCTGCACAAAATGTATATGGGCGGAATGTTCGATCATCTTGCGGGAGGATTTCACAGGTATTCCGTGGATGCCGTATGGCGCGTCCCACACTTCGAAAAAATGCTCTATGACCAGGCATTACTGGTCGAAACATATCTCGAGACTTACCTCGCCACAAAAAAGGATCTTTACCTCGGAGTAGCCGAGAAGACCCTCGAGTATGTAATGAAATACCTTACGGACAAGGACGGAGGATTTTACTCAGCCGAAGACGCTGAAAGCGCACTCACTCACGAGGACCCTCACGACAAAGAAGAAGGTGCGTTTTATTTATGGACACAGGACGAAATTAATTCTGCCCTTGGTAATGAAAACGGTGTTATCGCCAATAATTATTTCGGCACTCAGCCTAATGGTAATACCATTAGCGACCCTCACGAGGTTTTTGGACACAAGAATGTACTGTTTGTTTCAAAAGATATCTATGACGAAGCAAAATTCTTTAAAAAGTCTTCTGAGGAAATCTTAAACATCATAAAGGACTCGAAGAAAAAACTCCTTGAAGAGCGTGAAAAACGTCCCCGCCCGCATCTTGATGATAAAATACTAACCTCGTGGAACGGTCTTATGATATCTGCATTCGCGAAGGCATACAGTGTGACAGCTAATGATACCTATCTTCATTATGCCGAAAAATGCGCGAAGTTCATCCTCGAAAATCTCTATAAGGACGGCATACTGCTGCACAGGTATAGAGATGGTGATGCAAGATTTGAAGGCTCTCTCGAAGATTATGCTTTTATGGTAAAGGCATTGATCGACCTGTACGAGGCATCATTCAATACGGATTATCTTGTTACCGCAATAGAGCTGAATAACAAAGCCATCGAAAAATTCTACGACAATGAGAACGGCGGTTTTTATGACATTCCCGCTTCATCTGAAGACATCATTCTCAGGACTAAAGAATCCTACGACGGCGCGGAGCCCGCAGGAAATTCCATCCAGATTCTGAATATGCTTAAGCTCGCCATAATCACCGATGACAGCTCGATGTCGGATAAGGCAGTGAAAAGCCTCGAGCTTTTTTATCCTGACCTCGATAAGGTTCCGTTTTCAAGCCCGCAAATGCTTTTCGCCTTATATTACCATATGAAAAGCCCGAAGGAGATTATCATAAGCGGCGATAAGAATAACAAAGAGTTTAAAGAATTATTAAAAACGATAAACAGCAAATATATCCCAAATAGAATTCTGCTCTACGCGGATGATTCTATCGGGAAGATCTCCCCTTTCATTAAAAACATTACACAGGGCGGGGCAGATAATAAAGTTTACATTTGTGAAAACTATCAATGCGAACTCCCCATAAGTGACCCGGAGAGGTTATGGGATGCATTATCTAATTTAGAAATTTCCATTCCGGAGGATAAAAAAAATTCGGAGGATCAAAATGATTTTTGACATCGATCTAATTAAATCTTTTTACAAAGATTACAAGCATAAGGTGGAAGCGGCGAAGGCTAAAATTGCCAGGCCTATGACCTATGCCGAGAAAATTTTATACTCACACCTTACTGATAATTTTGAGCAGCCCTGCAAAAGAGCCGTGGATTTTGTGGATTTTGCGCCGGATAGGGTCGCGATGCAGGACGCAACAGCCCAGATGGCGCTGCTGCAGTTTATGTCGGCAGGCATCCCAAAGGTTGCCGTGCCTTCCACCGTTCACTGCGATCACCTCATACAGGCAGAGGTAGGCTCACATAATGACCTTCTAAGGGCTCAGGAAGTAAATAAGGAAGTATATGATTTCCTCGAAAGCGTATCCAATAAATATGGAGTTGGTTTCTGGAAACCTGGAGCCGGTATAATACACCAGGTTGTTCTCGAAAACTATGCATTCCCGGGCGGTATGATGATAGGTACTGACTCACATACACCAAATGCCGGAGGTCTTGGAATGGTAGCCATAGGAGTAGGTGGAGCTGATGCAGTGGACGTTATGGCAGGGCTCCCCTGGGAACTGAAATTCCCAAAGCTCATCGGTGTTAAGCTTACCGGCAAAATGAGCGGCTGGACATCTCCTAAAGATGTCATACTGAAAGTCGCGGGTATCCTCACCGTAAAAGGCGGTACAGGCGCGATTGTGGAATACTACGGCGAAGGTGCTGACAATATCTCCTGTACTGGAAAAGGAACGATCTGCAATATGGGCGCGGAAATCGGAGCTACGACTTCCCTATTCGCCTATGATGAAAAGATGTCGGATTACTTGAAAGCCACAGGCAGAGCTGAGATAGCTGAGATGGCAGACGAACTTAAGGAATATCTCAGACCTGATGAAGGAAGTGAAGAGTTTTATGATGAAGTATATGAAATAAACCTATCAGAACTCGAACCGCACATAAACGGACCTTATACCCCGGATCTTGCATGGCCAATTTCTCAATTTAAAGAAGCCGTGCTCGAAAAAGGTTATCCGGAGGAGCTCAAAGTCGCTCTAATAGGAAGCTGCACAAATTCATCTTACGAAGATATGGAAAGAGCAGCCTCTATCGCCGAGCAGGCAATAGAAAAGGGATTAAAAACAATCTCTGAATTTGTCGTTACCCCCGGTTCCGAGCAGATACGAGCTACGATAGAAAGAGACGGACAGATCGATAAGTTCACACGTATGGGCGGTATGGTGCTGGCGAATGCCTGCGGTCCGTGTATCGGACAGTGGAAACGCCACGACGTACAGGATGGCGAAAAGAATTCGATACTTACTTCATATAACAGGAACTTCTCAAAAAGGAATGACGGAAATTCAGGTACTCACGCGTTTGTAGCGTCACCTGAAATAGTAACAGCTTTTGCTCTCTCAGGGAAACTGACATTCAACCCTCTCACTGACACTCTTGTAAATGAAAAAGGTGAAATGGTTAAGCTCGACGAACCTAAGGGCACTGAGCTTCCCGTAAATGGCTTTGAAAAAGGTGCTGAAGGATATATCCCGCCTGCTGAAGACGGCTCCGGTGTAGAAGTGATCATCGATCCAAACAGCGACAGGCTTGAAAAGCTCGATCCCTTCCCTGCCCCCGATCTTTCAAAAGATTTTAAGAATTTAAGGGTATTAATAAAAACGAAAGGAAAATGTACCACCGACCATATCTCGATGGCTGGTCCCTGGCTTAAGTACCGTGGACACCTCGATAATATCTCCAATAATATGTTCATTGGAGCAATAAATTATTTTAACGATAAAATGAATAGCGTTAAGAATCTTCTTACGGGTGAATATGACGAAGTTCCGAAGGTTGCCCGCGCTTATAAATCCCATGGCATCGGGTGGGTTGCGCTCGGTGAAGAGAACTATGGAGAAGGTTCATCACGTGAACACGCCGCGATGGAGCCCAGATTCCTCGGAGCAAGAGCCGTTATCGTAAAGTCATTCGCTCGTATACACGAAACCAATCTGAAGAAACAGGGAATACTTCCCTTAACGTTTATGAATCCCGATGATTATGAATTGATCAAAGAAGATGACCTGCTCGATATCGATGTCAGCGAACTTAAACCGAATGAGTCGATTACAATGACTGTAAATCACAGCGATGGTTCAAAAGATGAGATCGAGCTCCTTCAGACTATGAATAACCAGCAGATTGGATGGTTCAAAGCAGGTTCAGCGCTGAATCTGATAGCTAAACAAAAATCCTGAATGGGATATAAATAAGATAATAGAGAATGAAACAGAACGGAATAATACTGTCAGGATTGAGTATTTCTCTTGCAGTATTATTCTTTTCCTGTTCCGAGAATGAAAATACCACTCCCGAACTCAATGTTCAAAAACAAGACACCGTAGAAACTAAGAAACAGCCTGACACCGTCAGTGTGGATGAGCTTATGAAATTAATGGAAGAGCCCGGTTACGTTGCGCTTGATGTCCGAAATTCAGTTGCCTACGAAACAAAAAATGTTCCTAACTCTCTCAACCTGAACTTCAAATCCGCGCTATTCAAAGAAAACATTCTGCATCTCGATAAGGATATGACCTATTTAGTCGTCTCTGATTCAGATGAAGAAAGCGGTAAAGCAGCAGAGGTGTTAAAATCCACCGGCTTTAAAACCATATTTGTTAAGAACGGTGAAGACGCATTTAAATAATACCTGCCCCTCCTCATTCCCAAGCCCCAGCTTGGGAATGCTAACAATCCCACGGCGCAGTCTCCGAAGGGACTCCGATGAATCTCCTTCCTTGTCATTGCCTGTCTGCCGCAAGCAGGCCAGCGAAGCAATCTAATCTATTCTAAAATGCCTTATGCGTAACAATTCCATTAGCCAATAGCTGAAATGAATACGCAGTAGTCAATAAAACTCCATACTCCCCTGCACCCATTTCCCTCATTCCCAAGCCCCAGCTTGGGAATGCTAACCATTCGTTATTTAATAAAGATTGAAAATATATTATATTAGTACCAATCTAACCAGATAATGAGTAAGGAAACAGAAATAATGAATTTTCTCAATTCAAACGTATTTGACCCAATTCTGAAGTCCCCGACAGCGAGCCCTTCTCTGAAAATAGGTGTAAGCAATACCATCAGAAAAATGAGAAGAATCAACGCGCAGGGAATGCTAAAATATTACTGGTCCTCCATTCTGGGCACCGGAAAAAGTTCAGCATTCGCCCGCCAGATGAAAAAAGAAGGATTCACAAGATTTGAGGAAGTAATGGTGGAGTTTCGAGACAAGTTTAATGATAAATGGTTAAGATCTAAATAATTAATTTAAGATATCCTTATAATTCCTTGCACCATGAAATATTCTTTGAATATAAATTTCTTTGGGTTCTACTGAATAAAATATTAAATAATTATCAACTATTAGATATCTATAATTAAAATTTTGAATATTTTGGTCTTGGGGGATTTTACCCATTAGGGGATTTTCTGAAAGTAATTCAAGATTTTTTTCAATCTTCTCGGCAATGGTTATAGCAGCAGATGGATTATTGGCAAAAACATACTCTAATATCTCATCTAAATCATGGGCTGCTGATTTTAGAAATTTTATAGTGTATTTATTCTTTGACATTAAACTGCTTTCTAATTCTATTCATAACTTGATTTAAGGTTTCAGTTTTACCGCCTTCGGCTTTTTCCTTCTGGGAAACTGATAGTTTACTAATTAGATCAAGTTTTAATTGAATTTTAGAATAGTGTGCCATTGACATCACAACAAGATCACCCTCACCATTTTTTGTAATGAAAACGGGTTCATCTGAATTGTGTGCTAACTCAGATATTTCATTAGACTTATTTCTTAAGTCAGAAATGGGCTTTATTATTGGCATAATTAATTTTCCTTTCTTTATCAAAAATATATCATTATTATGATAAACGCAATAAAATTACTCATCAATGCTTAAATTCTTAATCTTATTGGTTTTCTTTAGTCCATTCTTTGTCTATTCTCAAACCAATCCGACAGATAATAACATCGGCGATAAATGGGACGCGCTCGACAAAAAAATTATCTTCCTTGAAGTTGAAAAAGAAGATGGCGCGAAGCTCCTTGAAGAGTATGAAAAGGAACTGGTGAAGTATTTTATGGATCAAGGCGGCAGGTACGTCCTTCGAGAAGACTGGGTTTTCCCTCTTAAAAATTTCACTTCCGTTACACATCGCGAAGAAGGAAACGACTACAGGGAAAGTACATACGATTACTTCCAGGGATCTAATACAAAGGGACATCCCGCGCACGACATTTTCATTCTCGACAGCGATAAGGATTTGCTTGATGATTCCACCGGTAAGCCCGTGGATGTCGTTAGTATGAGCAGCGGGGTGGTTGTTGCCGTCGATACCACCTGGTATGTAGGCTCTTATCTAAGGGGTGGGCAGTATGTTAAAATTTTCGATGTCACGAATTATAAATTCTTCTACTATTCTCATTTATCAGTCGTAAGCGTAGTGCCCGGGGACATTGTAAATGCAGGTGACAAGATCGGCGAGGTGGGCAGAACGGGCAGGAAAACCATTCTCCCCCAGGGAAAGACACACCTTCACGTCGCATTATTAAAATCAGTTAAAGGATATCCTTACCCTGAACCCATTATCGATGATATCTGGAGAAGTAAAGAAAAATATCTGAAAGGAAACTAATGAATAAAGCAAAAGACACCATACGAATTTATTCCTGGAATGTGAACGGCATCCGCGCAGTCCAGAAAAAAGGCTTCACCGAATGGGTGAATAAAAGCGGAGCGGACATCATCTGCCTGCAGGAAACAAAGATCCAGCCCGAACAGCTTACTGATGAGATTTCCAATATAAATGGTTTTAAATCTCACTGGTTCTCTGCCGAAAGAAAAGGATACTCCAGCGTGGCAGTTTACACTGCTATCGAACCCGTTAATGTTACTAAAGGCTTTAATAAACATCTGTACGATTCCGAGGGTCGGGTGATTTTTGCCGAGTATGATAAGTTCGTGCTTGTTAATGTTTACTTCCCCAATGGAGGACGCGGTCCGGAAAGAGTTAAGTATAAGCTCGATTTTTATGATGAACTTTTTTTTCTGCTGAATAAAAATTACAAAGACAGAAAGGGTATCATTGTAACTGGCGATTACAATACCGCGCACAAGGAAATAGATGTCGCGAAGCCAAAGGAATGGAGCAGAAAATCAGGATTCCTTCCCGAGGAACGTGAATGGATTGACCGGATTATAAATCTTGGATACACTGATGTCCTGAGGAAATTCAACGATAAGCCTGAGATATACACCTACTGGGATAATGTAACATTCGCCCGGCAAACCAATACCGGCTGGAGAATAGATTTCTTTATGGTCTCGAATGACATCCTGGACAATGTAACCCGCGCGGACGTACACCCGGACGTTATGGGGAGCGACCATTGTCCTATCAGCATAGACATCAAAATATAGACGTCAAAATATGAGAGCAGCTGTCTTACATAAGCTTGGTGACATTTCTGAATTAAATAATAATCTCATCGTTGAAGACTTCCCCGCCCCTGAATTAGGTCCCGATGAAGTTCTCATTAAAGTTAAATACGCCGCCTTAAACCACCGTGACCTCTTTATAACCAAAGGGTTGTATTCAAAGATAAAGCTCCCCGTCATTCTTGGTTCTGACTGCTCCGGAATAATTGAACAGTGCGGAGAACAAGTATCAGGATTAAATCCCGGTGATGAAGTTATTATCGACCCCTCAATAAACTGGGGTAATAGCGAGGAACATCAATCCGCCGAATATCAGATACTCGGGCTCCCGCAGAATGGAACACTCGCGGAATTCGTTAAGGTAACATCCGGAAATGTCTTTCCTAAGCCTGCGCATCTTACATTGGAGGAAGCATCATCTCTTCCCCTTGTCGGTGTGACCGCATACCGGGCAGCCGTTCTTAAAGCCCGCCTAAAGGAAGGCGACAATGTCCTTATTCCCGGAATAGGTGGAGGTGTAGCAGTAATGGCAATGCAGTACTGTCTGGCTATGAATGCAAATGTGTACGTTACATCCGGTGCTGAAGAAAAGATTCAAACTGCTGTATCTCTCGGAGCAAAGGGAGGCATGAATTATAAGGATGATGACTGGGCTGCTAAGATTAAAGAAATGACAAACGGTAAGCTCGACGTAATGATCGATGGCTCTGGCAGCGATACAATCGCGAAGTCTCTTGATATCATTTCATATGGTGGAACAATCGTATCTTACGGAGCAACTAATGGTTCGGTAAAAGATTTCGACTTGAGACGCGTCTTCTGGAAACAGTTGAAGGTTCTCGGTTCTACGATGGGAAGCCCAAAAGATTTCGCGGATATGCTGGCATTTGTAGAAAAATATAACATAGTCCCTATAGTAGATAAAGTATTTGAACTAAGTGACTTGTGCAGTGCCTTCAAAAGAATGAATGACTCTGACCAGTTCGGAAAAATAGTTGTAAAAATTGGATAAAAAAAATCCGGCATTCACCGGATTTTTCAAAAAAATATGTTCTAAAATTTTCTTTAATGCTTTTTCATTTCGTCGAGCTTCTTTCTCACTTCATTCAGTTCTTCGTCTATCTCATCATATTCATCCTGAATGTCCTGGCTGTAGAAATTTGCATTTGCATCTGCTTTGAATTCGACGAATGGACTCCCGTTGCTTCTGGTTTTGAGGCGGTCAAAGAAAACTTTCACGCCCTTAATGATCGCAGTGTAAGTTCCGAGTGTATCAAATATTTGTGGCTCGATACTTCTCTTGATCCTTCGCTCGAAATCAACCACGTCATCGGCAATGTCTATGCCCTTTTCCACAATCGTGTTCGCATTATCCACGATCTTACCTGCTCCGTCAGCAACATAATCGATCTTGTCAGCCACCGTATTCGCTTTATCGACAAATACTTTAATGCTTTGAAACATTGGAGTGGCTTCGGTTTTTAGCTCATTGATTTCTCCGGTTAAAGAATCGACTTTATTGTCGAGGTCTTTTATCCATTTTATGAGCTTAACCACGAAAACGATAAGCGTTACAAACGAGACCGCGATGATAAGGTTTGTAATTATCGTAGTGATTTGAAGTGTCTCAGTCAATTTAGCTGATCCTTAATTAATTTTTTTTGGTTTTTTCATCTTTGTAAGCATCGACACCTGCCTTAAATGCATCTTTGATCCTGTCTGACTCATTTGAAAGTTTACCTTTTGTATCTTCAAACTTATGAGATGCTTTATCGCGGGCTTCACCTAATAATGTATTAGCGTCATCGATCAAAGAGCTTGCTTTCTTCTTGGCATCCTGGATAAGAAGTTCGGATTTCCTTCTGCCTTCATTGATCATGTTTTCGGCTTTCTCCCTGGCTATCTGCATATACTCGGATGTATCATCTATGAATTCATCCTTCTTATGCTTTATGTCAGCTCTTAATTCTCTGCCGGTTTTTGGGGCATAAAGTAAAGCTACCGCAGCTCCTACTATACCGCCTGTTAAAAATCCCAGCATTAGTCCTTTTGCCATTCTGCTTTCGTCTTCCATTTTTCGAGTTTCTCCTTTTAAGTTTCTTACTGTAGCAATTACAATAACTTAACTGTAGCCACTACTTTAAGATATTTTTGTTTTTAAGGTTTATAATATAAATTAACTAAAATATTTTAAAAAAATCAAATAAAATCAAATGAATCAAATATTAATTGCTTCTCCGTGAGCGACCGCTGCAGCTTCCATTATTGACTCACTTAATGTCGGGTGAGCGTGTACAGTCTGTAAGATCGTCTTCCCTGTTCCTTCTAAAGTCTTTGCCATTACGAGTTCGCCGATTAATTCCGTAGCTTCCGCTCCAACGATGTGAGCTCCGAGGAGTTCATCGTACTTTTTATCAAAGACCAGTTTTACCATTCCTGCTGTATCGCCTATTGCTCTCGCCTTTCCATTCGC
>Ga0079224_100013959_pt1 | contig 11206 bp, 13 predicted proteins | sample Stecom2015_FD_80414 | JGI IMG/M metagenome (GOLD analysis project Ga0079224, IMG submission 80414) | Agricultural soil microbial communities from Utah to study Nitrogen management - Steer compost 2015 | ecosystem: Environmental > Terrestrial > Soil > Agricultural land | place: USA: Utah...
GAGCAGTCCCGCTGGGGCTTCGAGAACCTCAACCTGACCGAGGACCGCCTGGTCAAGCTGGGCCTGAAGGGCTTCATCCAGCCGATCAAGCTCAGCTGCGACAACCACCAGGGTGACGGCAAGATCCTGATCATCCAGTGGGAAGGCGACAAGTGGAAGACCGTCAGCGACTGGATCGCGCCCGAGAACCAGAAGCTGATGCCGCTCTATCTGGCCGGTGCGGAACAGTATCAGCGCGAGAAGAACATTCCCGCGCGTTCCTGCGCCAAGTCCTGATCCCAGCGAGCGACCCCGCCGGCTCCGGCCGGCGGGGTTGTCCTCCCGCCTGCCGCCGAGGCCAATCCCGATGACTGCCCAGCCGCTGCTTTCCGTCAGCAACATCGAAGTGATCTACAATCACGTCATTCTGGTGCTGAAAGGCGTGTCGCTGCAGGTGCCCGAGGGCGGCATCGTGGCGCTGCTCGGCGCCAACGGCGCCGGCAAGACCACCACCCTGAAAGCGATTTCCAATCTGCTGCGTGCCGAACGCGGCGACATCACCAAGGGGCAGATCGACTATCGCGGCGAGCGCGTCGACCAGCTCAATCCTTCGGCCCTGGTCAAGAAGGGCCTGATCCAGGTAATGGAAGGGCGTCATTGCTTCGCCCACCTGACCGTCGAGGAGAACCTTCTCACCGGCGCCTTCACCCGCAGGGACGGGGGCAAGGCGATCGATCAGGACCTCGAGATGGTCTACAGCTATTTCCCGCGTCTGAAGGTTCGGCGCAAATCCATCGCCGGCTATACCTCGGGCGGCGAACAGCAGATGACGGCGATCGGCCGCGCGCTGATGAGCAAGCCCGACATGATCCTGCTCGACGAGCCCTCGATGGGGCTGGCGCCGCAGCTGGTCGAGGAAATCTTCGAGATCGTGAACAAGCTCAACAAGGAAACGAAGGTCAGCTTCCTGGTTGCCGAGCAGAATACCAACATGGCGCTGCGCTATGCCGATTACGGCTATATCCTCGAGAACGGCCGCATCGTGATGGATGGCGAGGCAGCCAAGCTGCGCGAGAACTCCGACGTCAAGGAATTCTACCTCGGCCTGGGCGCCGGGGGACGCCTGAGCTTCCGCGACGTCAAACACTACCGCCGCCGCAAACGCTGGCTGGCCTGAACGACCATATACAGGAGATTGCCGTGGCAGGAGCGGCCAAGCCTAAACAGCGACGTCCCAAAATCGCGGCAGACGAATATTTCGACAGGCGCGAGACGCGCGCGCCGGCCGCGCGGCGCCGGGCGCAGATCGCAGCGCTGCAGGCGCTGATCGCCCATGCGAAGAAGGCGAGCCCGTATTACCGCGAGATCCTGAAATCGGTGCGGCCGGCCAGCATCACCTCGCTCGAGGCGCTGGCGAAGCTGCCGGTCACCCGCAAATCCGAACTCGGCGCGCGCCAGAAGGCCAAGCCGCCGCTCGGTGGGCTCGAGGCCGCCAGGCCGTCCGAGATCGCCAACTACTTCCAGTCGCCCGGGCCGCTGTATGAGGCCTATGCCCGGCCGACGGCGAAGATGAAGGATCCCTGGCGCTTTGCCCGCGCGATGTGGGCGGCCGGCTTCCGGCCCGGCGATCTGGTGCACAACACGTTTTCGTATCACTTGACGCCGGCTGGCCGGCTGACGGAAGGCTCGGCCCAGGCGATCGGCTGCCCGGTCTTTCCGGCCGGCGTCGGCAATACCGAGCTGCAGCTCGAAGCCATCGCGCAGCTGAAGCCGAAATTCTATTGCGGCACGCCCTCCTTCCTCAAAATCCTGCTGGAGAAGGGCAGGGAGGCCAACAGGGGTCCGTCGTCGCTGAAGAAGGCACTGGTCGGCGGCGAGGCGCTGCCGCCCTCCCTGCGCGCCGAGCTGAAGGCGCTCGGCGTCGACGCGCTGCAATCCTACGGCACCGCGGAACTCGGTCTGGTGGCCTATGAGACATCCGCCATGGAAGGCATGATCCTGGACGAGGATGTGATCGTCGAGATCGTGCGGCCCGGTACCGGCGATCCCCTGCCGCCGGGCGAGGTGGGCGAGGTGGTCGTTACCGTGCTGGGCAATCCGGCCTATCCGATGATCCGCTTCGCCACGGGCGACCTGTCCGCGATCATGCCGGGCACCAGCCCCTGCGGCCGCACCAATACCCGCATCCGCGGCTGGCTCGGCCGCGCCGACCAGACGACCAAGATCAAGGGCATGTTCGTCACGCCGGGCCAGGTTGCCGAAGTCGTGAAGCGGCATCCCGAGATTGCCCGGGCGCGGCTGGAAGTCGGCTCGGCGAACAATCTCGACACGATGGTGCTGAAGGTGGAGGCGCGCGGCGAACGGCCGGATCTCGCCAAGGCTGTCGCCGAGACCTTCCAGTCGGTCTGCAAGCTGCGCGGCGAGGTGGAGATCGTCGAGCCGGGCAGCCTACCGAATGACGGCAAGGTCATCGCTGACCTGCGCTCCTACCAGTAGCCCGCCCTATCGAAACGGCCCCGGCCTCGCTACACTCCGCCGCGCTATGGCCCTGGGCGTCGACAGGCTCGCCTGCATCCGCGGCGAGCGCCAGCTGTTCTCTGATCTGACCTTCCGGCTCGCTCCCGGCGAGGCGCTGCTGCTGCATGGCCCGAATGGCAGCGGCAAATCCAGCCTGCTGCGCATGCTGGCCGGGTTCCTTGCGCCGGCTGCCGGACGCATCGTCTGGGACGGAACGGTGCCGGACGATGAAGAGGCGGACGGGCTGCGCGGCCGGTTCTGCTATCTCGGCCACCAGGACGCAGTGAAGCCGCAGCTTTCGGCGCGCGACAATCTCGTATTCTGGGCGCGGCTCTCGGGCCTCGCCGCGGAGCGTGCCGAAGCCGCCGCCGATCAGGCGCTGGATGCCGCCGGGCTGCAGCGGCAGAAACGCCTGCCCAGCCGTTATCTCTCGGCGGGTCAGAAACGCCGCGTCGCGCTCGCCCGTCTGCTGCTCACCGACGTGCCGCTCTGGCTGCTCGACGAGCCGAGCAACGCGCTGGACCGGGCCGCCGTGGACTGGCTTGGCGGAATCCTGGCGCAGCATCGCGCGAAGGGCGGCATGGTCGTGCTGGCCAGCCATGTGCCGGTGCCGCTGCCCGATGCGCGCCTGCTGGAATTGCCCGACGGGCGGCTGACATGACCGCCTTTCTCGCCATCGTGGCACGCGATCTGCGCCTCGGCGCCGGTGCGCAGGGCGCCATGCTCACCACGCTGCTTTTCTTCGTGCTGGCGGTCAGCCTGTTTCCGCTCGGCGTCGGACCCGAGCCCCAGATCCTCGCGCGCATTGCCTCCGGCGCCATCTGGGTGGCGGCGTTGCTGGCGGCGATGCTGTCGCTCGACCGCCTGTTCCAGGCCGACCAGGAGGACGGCACGCTGGATCTGCTGGCCCAGGCGCCCCTGCCGCTCGGGCTGGTCGCCCTGGCCAAGACGCTGGCGCACTGGCTTACCACGGGATTGCCGCTGGCCCTGATCGCGCCGCTGCTGGCCCTGCTCATGCAGATGGAGACGGAGGCCATTCCGGTCCTGCTGCTGTCGCTGCTGCTGGGCACGCCGTCGCTCAGCCTGATCGGCGCCATCGGGGCGGCGCTGACCCTCGGCGCGCGCCGGGGGGCCGTGCTGGTGCCGCTGATTACCCTGCCGCTGGTGATTCCGGTGCTGATTTTCGGCGTCGGCGCCGTCGATGCCGCCGCTTACGGCCTTTCGGCCCAGCCGCATCTGCTGCTGCTGGGCGCGTTTCTGGCGGCGGCGCTGGCGCTGGGTCCCTTCGCCCTGACCGGGGCGATCAAGCTGGCCTTGGAATAGGCCGGGCCCTATAACAGCCCCGATGCACGCCCTCGCCAATCCTGCCCGCTTTCTCCGCCTGATGGCGGCGATCCGCCCCTATGCGGCGGTCCTCGCCGTGCTCGGCCTGGCGATTGGCCTCGGCTGGGGATTGCTGTTTTCGCCGCCGGACTACCAGCAGGGCGAGACGGTGCGGATCATGTATCTCCACGTCCCGGCCGCGTGGATGGCGATGTTCATCTATGCCGCCATGGCGGTCGCCTCGGCGGCGGCCCTGGTCTGGCGGCATCCGGTGGCCGAGCTGGCGGCAAAGGCCTCGGCGCCGATCGGCGCGGCCTTCACGCTGATCTGTCTGGTCACCGGCTCGTTCTGGGGCAAGCCGATGTGGGGCACCTGGTGGGTCTGGGATGCCCGGCTCACCTCCATGCTGATCCTGTTTTTCCTCTATCTCGGCTATATCGCGCTCTGGGAGGCCTTCGACGATCCCGCGCGGGCCGGCCGGGCGGCGGCCATCCTGGCGCTGGTCGGCGCGGTGAACCTGCCGATCATCAAATTCTCCGTGGATTGGTGGAATACCCTGCACCAGCCGGCCAGCGTGCTGACCATGGCGGGGCCGAAAATCCATGCCGACATCCTCTGGCCGCTGCTGATCACGGCCCTGGGGGCGCAGGCCTATTACGTCTGGATGCTCTGCCTGCGCGTGCGCGCCGAAATCCTGGAGCGGCAGGCCCGGATCCTGCGTTTCAGCGCCGCGGCGGATCGCCGCGCCGCCTAGCCCCGCAGGCAGGAAACCTATATTTTCATCGACTTGCGGCCATCCGGGGCCGGAAAATCAGGGATTTATCGGTGTACTGGACCTCGCTGTCGGATTTTCTCGCCATGGGCGGCCATGCCGGCTTCGTCTGGCCGTCCTTCGGCCTGGCGCTGGCGGTTCTGCTCGGCCTCGGCCTGCAGAGCCGCGCCCGGATGAAGGCGGCCGAGCGGGAGAACGCCGAAGCCCGCCGCGATCTGCGGGGCGAAGGAGGCAGCCGTGAAGCGCAAGCATAAGCGCCTTCTCGCGGTGCTGGGCCTCGTCGCCGGTCTGGGCGTTGCCGTCTCGCTCGTGCTTACCGCCTTCAACGACAATCTCGTCTTCTTCCACAGCCCGTCGGATGTGGCGGAGAAGCGGGTTGCCACCGGCAAGCGCTTCCGCATCGGCGGGCTGGTCGAGGAGGGCAGCGTGAAGCGCAATGGTCTGGTGACCGACTTCGTGGTGACCGACCTGAGCAACAGCGTGGCGGTCCGCTATACCGGGATGCTTCCCGACCTGTTCCGCGAGGGGCAGGGCGTGGTGGCCAACGGCCAGCTCGGGGAAGACGGCCGCTTCGTCGCCACCGAGGTTCTGGCCAAGCACGACGAGAACTACATGCCGCCGGAGGTCGCCGAGGCCCTGCGGAAATCCGGCCAGTGGCATGAGAAACCCGGCGATCACGCCAATCTGAAGCCCGGTTCGTAACCGGTCGTACACAATAGCTGGATGATTCCTGAACTCGGTCATATCGCGCTTATCCTGGCGCTGACGCTTGCGCTGGTGCAGGGCGTGCTGCCGCTGATCGGCGCGGCGCGCGGCATCGTCGGCTGGATGGCCGTGGCGCCGATGGCGGCGATGGGGCAGGCCCTGCTGGTCGCCTTCGCCTTCGGCTGCCTGACCTACGCCTATGTGACCTCGGATTTCTCGGTGCTCAATGTTGCCGAGAATTCCCATCGCCTGAAGCCGATGCTCTACAAGGTCACCGGCGTCTGGGGCAATCACGAGGGCTCGCTGCTGCTCTGGCTGCTGATCCTCACCGTCTTCGGCGCGGCGGTGGCGCTGTTCGGCCGCAACCTGCCGGAAACCCTGAAGGCCCGCGTGCTCGGCATCCAGGGGCTGATCGGCGTCGGCTTCCTTGCCTTCATCCTGTTCACCTCCAATCCCTTCCAGCGGCTGCTGCCGGTGCCGGCCGAAGGCCGCGGCCTCAACCCGCTGCTGCAGGATCCCGGACTCGCCTTCCATCCGCCGTTTCTCTATCTGGGTTATGTCGGCTTTTCGGTTGCCTTCTCCTTCGCCGTCGCCGCGCTGATCGAAGGCCGCGTCGATCCGGCCTGGGCGCGCTGGGTGCGGCCCTGGACGCTGGCCGCCTGGTGTTTTCTCACCGTAGGCATCGCGCTCGGCTCGTGGTGGGCATATTACGAACTCGGCTGGGGCGGCTGGTGGTTCTGGGATCCGGTCGAGAACGCCTCCTTCATGCCCTGGCTGGCCGGCACGGCGCTGGTCCACACCGCCATCGTGGTCGAGAAGCGCGACACGCTGAAAAGCTGGACCGTGCTGCTCGCCATCCTGACCTTCTCGCTCAGCCTGCTCGGCACCTTCCTGGTCCGCTCGGGCGTGATCAACTCGGTGCATGCCTTCGCCACCGATCCCACCCGCGGCGTCTTCATCCTCGCCTTCCTCTGCATCGTGGTGGGCGGCAGCCTGGCGCTTTACGCCATCCGCGCCCCTGCATTGCAGGGCGTCGGCGTCTTCGCGCCGCTCAGCCGCGAGGGCGCGCTGCTGCTGAACAATCTGCTGCTGGCAGTGGCGACGGCGGCCGTCCTGCTCGGCACGCTCTATCCCATCGCGCTGGATGCGCTGACCGGTGCCAAGGTTTCCGTCGGCCCGCAGTATTTCAATACCGTTTTCATTCCGCTGATGACGCCGCTGCTGGCGGCGCTCGCGATCGGCCCGCTGCTGGCCTGGAAGCGCGGCGATGCCGCTGCCGCCCTGCGTCATCTCGCGCCCGCATTCGTCGCCGTTCTGGTCGCGCTGGGGATTGGCCTGTGGCTGCTGGATGGTCGCAGCCTGCTCGCACTGCTCGGGCTTGCCCTGGGCGCCTGGATCGGTGTCGGTTCGCTCTGCGAATGGGGTCTGCGGGTGAAACTGTTTTCCGCTCCCTGGGCGGAAAGCCTGCGCCGTGCGCGTGGCCTGCCGCGGGCGGCCTGGGGCATGACGGTGGCGCATCTGGGCGTCGCCATGCTGGTGCTCGGCATCACCGTGTCAACCACCTGGCAGGTCGAGGTGCAGCAGGTGATGAAAACGGGCGAGACGGTATCCGTTGGGCCGGTGCAGTTCCGCCTGCTCGGCGTCGCGCCGGTCCGGGGTCCGAACTACACGGCGCAGCAGGCCCGTTTCGAGGTGCTGGCGGGCGGCCGCGTGATCCGCGAGATGACGCCGTCGCAGCGCCGCTATCAGCAGCCGCCGATGGAGACGACGGAAGCCGCCATCCGGCCCTCGCCGGTGGCCGACCTCTACGCCGTGGTGGGCGAGGGCGATGCGACCCGCGGCTGGGCGGTGCGGCTCTACTGGAAGCCGATGGTGTCCTGGATCTGGCTCGGCGCCCTGGTGATGACCTTCGGCGGCCTGCTCAGCCTGACCGACCGCCGGCACCGCATCGGCGTGCCGGCCCGCCGGCGTCTGGCGCCTGCAGCGGTGGAGTAGGATCATGCGTCTCGGCTATCTCATTCCACTGCTCGTCTTCCTGCTGATCGGCATCGCGCTCGCCGTCGGCCTGACGCTCAATCCGCGCGAGATTCCCTCCGCGCTGATCGGCAAGCCGGTGCCGGAATTCAGCCTGCCGCCGGTGCAGGGGCGCGATCTCGGTCTGTCGACGGCCGACCTGAAGACCGGCGAACCCAGCGTGGTGAATGTCTTCGCTTCCTGGTGCGTGCCCTGCCGCGTCGAGCATCCGCTGCTGATGGGATTGCAGCGCGACAACCTCGCGCCGATCCATGGCCTGAACTACAAGGACGATCCGGCCGACGTTGCGAAATGGCTGGATCAGCTCGGTGACCCCTTCACCCGCACCGGTGCCGACCGCAATGGTCGGGTCGGCATCGACTGGGGCGTTTACGGTGTGCCGGAAACCTTCGTCGTCGACGGTGAGGGCCGTATCCGCTGCAAGCATGTCGGGCCGCTGACCGCCTGGGACATGGACAACAAGATCAGGCCGCTGCTGCGCGACCTGAAGGCCGGCCGGCCGAGCGACGTCAAATGCTGAAGACGGTCTCCTTTCTGCTGCTTCTGCTGCTCGCCTGGCCGGGCCTCGCGCAGCCGCTGGACGAGACACTGCCCGATCCGGCGCAGGAGCAGCGCGCGCGGGAGATTTCACGCGAGCTGCGCTGTCTCGTCTGCCAGAACCAGTCGATCGAGGATTCCAATGCGCCGCTGGCGCGCGACCTGCGCCGCATCGTGCGTGAGCGCGTGGCTGCCGGCGACAGCGACAGCGCCATCCTCGATTATCTCGTGGCGCGCTACGGCGAGTGGGTGCTGCTGAAGCCCCGCTTCAGCTGGCAGAACCTGCTGCTCTGGCTCGGGCCGCTGCTCTTCCTGGTCATCGGCGGCATCGTGGTGGCGCTCGTCCTGCGCCGTCAGCGCAGCGCGGCCCCGGTTGCCCCGCCCCTCAGCGCGGAGGAACAGGCCCGCCTGGAGCTGCTGCTGAAGGGCGAAGGCGAGGGCGGACGCTGATGCTCTGGCTCGGCTTCGCGATCCTCGCCCTCATCGCGCTGGCTTTCCTGTTCCGGCCGCTGCTGCGCGACCATCATGCCGTCGCAAGCCGCCGGGCGCATGATCTCGCCGTCTACCGCACCCAGCTGGCGGAGGTGGATCAGGAGCTGGCGCGCGGCGCGCTGAGCGTGGCCGAGGCCGACGCGGCCCGCCTCGAGATCCAGCGCCGGCTGCTGCGCGCCGACCAGGGCGACGAGGCGGCCGCAGCGCCGCGCAAGCCCGGCATCCATGTCCAGATGATCACCGCCGTGGTGCTTATGGCGGTGCCGCTGGTTGCCGGCGTCCTGTATCTCTCTCTCGGCCGCCCGGAGGCGGCCTCCATCGACATGGCTTCGGCGCGGGCCGAAGCGGAACAGACTGCCCGTCTGCGCCAGGATGCCGAGCAGATGATCGCGCAGCTGCGCCAGCGCCTGGAGGCGCAGCCGGATCGCGCCGAGGGCTGGTTCCTGCTCGGCCGCTCGCTACTGGTGACGGAGCGCCCGTCGGAAGCGGCCGATGCGTTCGGCCGCGCCATCGCGCTCAGGCCCGATGATGCCGAACCCTATGTGATGCGCGGCGAGGCGCTGATGGTGGCGGCTGACGGTTCGGTGACGCCGGCCGCGCAGCAGGATTTCCTCGCGGCGCTGGAACGCAATCCCGAGCATCCCGGCGCGCGCTATTATCTCGGTCTGGCGCGGCTGCAGCAGGGCGACGAGCGCGGCGCCTATGACGACTGGTATGCGCTGGCAGCGGCCGCGCCGGCGGATGCGTCCTGGCTCGATCTGGTGCAGGGGCGTCTGCGCGAACTCGCGCCGCGGCTGGGCATTCCACTCGCCCAGGCCGTGCCCGAACCGCAGCCGGCGGCCGCTGCAGAAGAGCCGGGGCCGAGCCGCGAGCAGATGGATGCCGCCGGGCAGATGTCGGAGGAGGATCGTGCCGCGATGGTGCGCGGCATGGTCGATCGCCTTGCCGAGCGGCTGAAGCAGAATCCCGACGATGCCGATGGCTGGCTGCGGCTGGCGCGCGCCCGCGAGGTAATGGGCGAGCAGGAGGCCGCGCGCGAGGCTTTGCGCAAAGCCGTGGCGCTGCAGCCCGAGCGGGTCGAGGCGCGGGTGGCGCTCGCTTTCAATCTCGCCGGCCCGACCGTGAAGAGCAGCGAGCCGCTGCCGCGCGAGGCGGTGGCGGAATTCGCCGAGGTGCTGAAACGCGCGCCCGATCATGCCCAGGCGCTGTGGTTCGTCGGCCGTGGCGCCTATGAGGCCGGCGATAAAGAAGCGGCTGCGAAACACTGGAACCGCCTGCTCGGCCTGCTGCCGCTGGGCTCGCCGGAGGCGCGGGAACTGGCTGACCGGATCGCCGGCCTGTCGCGCTGAGCGGCGCGTTAACCCGGGTTTAAGAGTCTCCTGCGCGTAATCGGCGCAGGTACAGGGACCGTCTCCGGTCCCGGGGTTGGGGCAGTATGGCTATCGCACCGAGTAACAATCTTCTGAGCGCCCTGTCGCAGCTGCAGTCCGGCCGTCCGGCAGCCGCGCCGAAGCCGGCAGCCGCTCCCGCCGGCACGCCCGACGCGCCGAAAGTCGGCGCCGCGCCCGGCAGCTTCGCCGCCCAGCTGGCCGCGCCTGTGAATGCCATCCGCACGTCCGTGGCCGAGCGGCCGGCTTTTGCCGCGCCCGCGCAGCCGGCGAACCAGCCGCCGATCCCCGCCCGCGGCGGCTATCTCGGGCAATACGTCAACATCGTCGTCTGAGCCGCTGAACCCGCCCTGAACTCGGCGGAGCGGCAGGCGCTGTCTGTTTTAAGCCTTAGCGTGTTCTGCGTAGCAACCGGGGCAGATCCGAGACTTCTGCCTGACGCCGAGTACATGCCGGCTTCCGATGGTGAAGGCGAATACTACTACGGTGAGTCATTCGACTTGGCGATTGCGCCGGGAAACAGCGAGCATGGGGCATTCTTTCGAGCCCTGTTCTCACTTTTCGGGAAATTTGCGAGCAACAGGCATCAGACGGGCTTCAATCCCGTGACCGGCGCAGAGTATGATCCGCGTGAGCGCACGAGCCTCTGGATAGGCTATGAAGCCATTCGCTGGGCCCTGGAGGACTCCCGCCGGTCCTTCTATCATGACAGTGAGCACGTCCGTCCCGTCACGGACAAATGGCGCGCGCAACTGGGCTGACGACCGACGGCAGCGGCCCTTCAACTTGCCACCGTTTTCCTCTAGCCTGCAGCGCTCAAGCCCATAAGCCGATTCCGGGGAAACGCCATGACCAACCGCCGTTCGATCCTGTTCAGCGTCGCCATGCTGGCGGCAGCCTCAGCTCTGTCCGCTCCGGCGGCGCTGGCCCAGGCCAAGGACAAGGTTTCCATCTCGGCATTGCCGTTCATTTCCACCGCGCCGGTCTTCATCGCCAAGGAGCGCGGCTATTTCGATGCCGAGGGCATCGATCTCGAGATCAAGATTTTCAATGCCGCCCAGGCCGTCGCCGTCGCGGTCGCATCCAACGATGCCGATTTCGGCATCACGGCCTTTACCGGCGGTTTCTTCAACCTGGCGGGCAAGGGCGCGCTGAAGGTCGTCGCCGCCCAGAGCCGCGAGGAACCGGGCTACAATTTCGTCGCCTATATCGCCTCGAAGAAGGCCTACGACGCCGGCTTCCGCTCGCCGAAGGATTTCGCCGGCAAGAGCGTGGCGATCACTACCGTCGGCTCCAGCTTCCACTACAATCTCGGCATGCTGGCCGACAAATACGGCTTCAGCCTCGCCTCCGTGCAGATGAAGCCGGTGCAGTCGATCCCGAACATGATGGCGGCGCTCTCGGGCGGCCAGGTCGATGCGACCATCCTGCCGGCCAACAACGCACTGAAGCTGGAAGC
>Ga0079224_100013960_pt1 | contig 11206 bp, 11 predicted proteins | sample Stecom2015_FD_80414 | JGI IMG/M metagenome (GOLD analysis project Ga0079224, IMG submission 80414) | Agricultural soil microbial communities from Utah to study Nitrogen management - Steer compost 2015 | ecosystem: Environmental > Terrestrial > Soil > Agricultural land | place: USA: Utah...
GGCGAGCAATATACTACCCCACTGCGCGAAGGGGGGCTCCGGAAGCGCAGGCGGGAGCTGCGCTTCCGCATATGGAGTGCGAGCGGTGGTTGCGGCGACTTCGCGGCCATAAGCATCGACGATCGCTGAAATGCCGCCCGAAGCGGCCCGCGTTATGGGCAAACCCTCTTCGATTGCCCGATATCTGGCCATCGCATAGTGCTGATACGGTCCCGACCCGCCGCCGAACCACGCGTCATTGGTGACCATGACAATCCACCCCGGGCGGCCGTCACCTCTTGGCGTCAGGCCCGGAAAAATCGCCTCGTAGCAGATGAGCACGGCCGCCGGCGGCGCCCCCGGCACAACGAGCCGCATTGGCGGCGGGCCCGCTTCGAAGCCGGCGCCAATGCGCTGCAAAGGCGCGATGTTGAAGTTGCTGACGAGGTTCCAAAACGGAATGTACTCGCCAAACGGAACCAAGTGGCTCTTGTCATAGGTCTGGCTGACGCGCGCCTCGCTGTTGACGCCATCGATAACGGCCGCCGAGTTAAAGTACGCGAGACCATCGGCCCGCGGCTCGCGGCGGGTCAGGCCGGTGATCAGCACACGATCGCCGAGACCCCGGCCAAGGGCCGCCATGAAATCCGGGTTCTCAAACATGAAGAAGTTCACGACGGGGATCGCGCCCTCGGGCCAGATCACGATCGTGTCGGCGTTGTCGTCGCTGGGCTCGCCACTGGCGTCGAGATAACGCTGCAGCACACGCCATTCCTGGTCGGGACGGTTTTGCCACTTCTCGGCTTGGCCGAGGCCGGAGTCCGCCACACGTATGATCGGCTGCGCGCCGGGCAACTCAACTGGTGCGGACGCGATGTGCTGCACGCCCCAGCCCCAAGCCATGCCGATGGCGAGCGCCGCCACAAGCACGGGCGCGAACCGGCGGCCAGAAGACTGCCCGGTGTCCGCAAGCGCCGCAGGTGTTGCGGCGATGAGCAAGGTGAACAGCGAGACGCCGTAGGCGCCGGCCAAGGAGGCGAGCTGCGATATCGGCTCGCCGGGCGTCCAGACGTAGGCTGGCAACAACCACGGGAAGCCTGTCAGGATATGACCACGCAGCCACTCGGACACGAAAACACCTATGGCAAGCGCCGCGATGCGGCGGACATCCTTGGTCCACAGCAGCATCGCGATCAGCGCGCCGGCGCCAAAGAAAAGCGCAAGCCCCGCCGCGAGCGCGAGCGTGGCAGGAATGCCCCAGACTGGACCCCATGCATCGCTATCAACATTGAACGCGGCGGCGATCCAATAGAGACCCGTCGCGAAATGGCCGAGCCCGAAAAACCAGCCGATGCTGAAAGCTGAGCGCAGTCTGCGTTCGTTGGTGGCGGAAACATCGAGCAGCCACACCAGCACGGTGATGGCGACGGCATAGAGAAGCGTGAGCTGAAACGGCGCGTGGCCGAGCGTCGCCAAAGCACCAGCAGCGACAGCAAGTCCACGCCGCTGCCAGGGCGTACGCGCCGCAAACCAAGTGTCGATGCGCGAGCGCGAGGCGCTTGCTGCTTCAGCGTTCAAACAGGAACTCCCCTCTCCAGCGCGAAGGCGCGTTTGGAGCGCGATCGGCGGCGCGGGTCAACACTCAAGGTCCGCGTTGCATCGCCTTTTCGCCGGGTGTCGCCACACGAACCGTAGTTTGCGCTTCGGTTGCCGGTTTGATCCGGACCCGTTTCACGCGCCGCGGATCGGCGTCGACAATCTCAACGTCAAAACCGGCGGGATGACGGAGGATTTCACCCCGCTGCGGCAACCGCGCCGCAAGCGCGACCGCTAGCCCCGCCGCAGTGTCGAACTCATCCTCATGCTCGGGAAGCGCCAAACTCTTCTTAAGCTTCTCTTCGAGTTCCGCGATGGAGGCGCGGCCGTCCGCCTCGAAGGCGCCGTTTGGGCGCTCAAGCACGAGCGCTGACTCAACGTCGTGCTCATCATCGATGGCGCCGACAATTTGCTCGACCAGATCCTCCATCGAGACGAGGCCATCGGTGCCGCCATATTCATCGACCACCAACGCCAAGTGGATACGGCTGGATTGCATGCGCAAGAACAGACGCGCCAGCGACATCGATTGCGGCACGAACAGAATTTCGCGCTTAATGCGCGTGAGCGAGCGGTCGGCGAACTGGGCTTGTGAGACGCCCTGCTCGTTCGGCGCAAGCAGCGCCAACACGTCACGAACGTGGACAAAGCCCTGCGGGTCATCGAGCGTTTCGCCGTAAATCGGCAAACGCGAGTGCTGGCTTTCCGAGAAGACGCGCGCCGCCTCCCCCAATGTTGCGTTGGCTTCGATCGCGACGATCTCGGCGCGGGCGCGCATCACGTCGGCGACTTTGAGTTGATCGAAATGGGCGGCGCGCAGGATCAAGTCCTTATGCGCCATTTCAATAGGGCCGCCGCCGTTCTCTTCGCGCTCGCGGAGCGCTTCTTCGACAGCCTCCGCGGACCCTAGCTTCCCGCGCGCGAAAATTCGCGTCCATCGTTGAAGTAGGCCCGCGCGTCTTCGCGAGGGAGGGTCCGTCGCTTCATTGGTCGTCTCAACCATAATGGTGTGTGTCGCACTCCGTTGGCGGCCTCACGCGTAAGGATCTTCTATCCCAAGCGAAGCAAGGATCGTGCGCTCCCGCGCTTCCATCGCTTCGGCGTCGGCCGACTTTTCGTGATCATAGCCTATCAGGTGCAAAAACCCATGCACGACCAAATGGGCGGCGTGGTTTTCGAACCGTTTGCCCTGAAATTGTGCTTGCTCAACAATGGTTTCGGCCGCGAGGGCGATGTCGCCCAAAAACCCCGGCTCGTTGGTTCCGGGCGCGGGCGGGAACGACAGTACGTTTGTCGGGCCCGCCTTGCCGCGGAATTGTTGGTTAAGCTCGGCGATCGAGGCGTCGTCTCCGAGCAACAGCGAAACCGTGCCGGACTTGCCCTCGGCCTGCGCCGCGGCGTCCAAGGCTTTGGACAGAAGCTCCTCATGCCCGCGCCAAAGGGAAGAGTTCGCGAGAATGTCGACTTCCAAACTAGCTGCCACCGCGCGCCCCTTCATCGCGGTGATAAGCTTCGACGATATGTGCGACGAGCCTGTGACGGACGACGTCCTGCGTGGCGAAGCGGATGACTTCGACACCCGGCACATCTTCGAGGATCGAAATCGCGTGCGCGAGGCCGGACTGATCGGAGCGCACCAGGTCGATCTGTGAAGGATCGCCGGTAACGACCATGCGCGACCCTTCGCCGAGACGTGTCAGCGTCATCTTCATTTGCAGTACAGTCGCATTCTGCGCCTCATCAACGATGACGAACGCGTTGGAGAGCGTGCGGCCGCGCATGAAGGCGAGCGGCGCCACTTCAATGACGCGGCGCTCGCGGCGAGCTTTCAAGTCGTTGTCGCTCATCTGCGAACGGAACGCGTCCCAGATCGGTTGAAGGTATGGATCGACCTTCTCTGCGAGATCGCCCGGCAAATAGCCGAGCTTCTCCCCTGCTTCGACGGCGGGGCGCGTCACGATAATCTTATCGACGCGCTCCTGCTTCAGCGCTTCGACAGCCGCAGCAACGGCGAGAAAGGTCTTGCCGGTGCCGGCCGGGCCGACGCCGAAGATGAGATCGATGTTCTCATCACGCAGCGCTTCGACGTAATGCACTTGGCGCGGCGTGCGCAATGTAAGGCCGCCAAGTTGCGGCAGCTGCATCGGCGCTGATGACTCGGCCGCGCCTTCCGAAAACGAAATCGCGGCGAGCACCTCGCCTTCGCGCACGCGGCCCTTGCGCGTGGCTTGGTCGATCAGCGCATCGATGATGCGTTGCGCGCGCACGAAATCCGCTTCGGTAGCGCCGGCGCCTTCCTTGATGACCAGCTTGTCGCCTTGGGCGTCAAACGTCAGCCGATAGGCCGGCGCGCCGCGTGGGGCGTTCGGATCGCGGAAGGCTTCCTGGATCTGCGCGACGTGACGGTGCAGCGGGCCAAAGACGGCCTGCGCGTTCTCGCCGAGCGCAATGGTGCGGGACTGGCTCATGCGAGCGCCAGCACGGCGCGTTCGCCCGAGATCGAGTTCTGCGTGGATGCCGTGATGCGAACATCGACGATGTCGCCATTTTGCGCGGTGGTGTCGGTGAAGTGCACGGACTGGAGATATGGAGAGCGGCCGTGCTTTTGACCAGGCTTGCGGCCATCGCCGGTGACCAGCACGGGCAGCGTGCGGCCGACTTGGGCGGCGTTGAACGCGGATTGCTGCGCGAACAGCAAGGCTTGAAGCTGGTGCAGGCGCTCGGTTTTCGCCTTCTCGCTCACCTGCCCCACCATGGCGGCGGCAGGCGTGCCGGGGCGCGAGGCATATTTGAACGAGAACGCCGAAGCGAAGGTCACATCGCGGACGAGTTGCATGGTCGCTTCGAATTCCTTCTCCGTCTCGCCCGGGAAGCCGACGATGATATCAGTCGACAGCGCGATATCGGGGCGGATCGCGCGCAGGCGAGAGATGATGTCGCGATAGAACGCGCCATCATGCTTTCGGTTCATTGCTTTGAGGATGCGGTCCGATCCTGACTGCACCGGCAGGTGCAGATACGGCATCAGCTTGGGCTCGCTGCCATGGAGCGCGATGAGTTCGTCCGTCATCTCGATCGGATGCGAGGTCATGTAGCGGATGCGCTCGATGCCGGGGATTGCCGCGAGCTCGTTCAACAACTCGGTGAACGAGGCGCCGCCGTGATAGGCGTTGACGTTCTGGCCGAGCAGCGTGATTTCGCGGACGCCTTTATCCGCCAGTGAACGCGCTTCTGCGAGCACATCGGCCAGCGGGCGCGAGAACTCGGCGCCGCGGGTATAGGGCACGACGCAGAAGGTGCAGAACTTGTCGCAGCCTTCCTGAATCGAAAGAAAAGCGGTGACGCCATCTGGCGCGCGCACCGGCAGTGCATCGAACTTTTCCTGCGCGGTGAAATCAGCCGCCAGGCGTTCGCCGGTCTTGCGCGCCGCGCGGGCGATCAGTTCCGGCAGTTTGTGATAGGCCTGCGGGCCGACAACGAGATCGACAGCCGGCGCGCGGCGCATGATCTCCTCACCCTCCGCCTGCGCGACGCAACCGGCGATGGTGATGGTCATTCCCTTCCCTTCGGCGGCGCGGCGCTCCTTGTGCGCGCGCAGGCGGCCGATTTCGGAATAGACCTTCTCGGTCGCCTTCTCGCGGATGTGGCAGGTGTTGAGGATGACGAGATCGGCGTCGTCGGGCTTTTCGGTGACCGCGTAGCCCAAAGGCTGGAGCACATCGCGCATGCGCTCCGAGTCGTAGACGTTCATCTGGCAACCGTAGGTCTCGATGAAGAGACGCTTCGGCGTGCGCGCGTCGGTCATTCTATTTCTTGACCGCCTTGGCTTTGTCGTCGAGCGGCACGCCATAGAGTTCGAGACGGTGATCGACGAGCTTATAGCCCAGCCGGCGCGCAATCTCATTCTGGAGACGTTCGATCTCTTCGTCGACGAATTCGACGACCTTGCCGGTCTTCATATCGATCAGGTGATCGTGGTGCTGATCCGGCACTTCTTCGTAGCGCGAACGGCCATCGCGGAAATCGTGGCGCTCGAGGATGCCGCTCTCTTCGAACAGACGGACCGTTCGGTAGACAGTGGCGATAGAGATGCCGGGATCAACCGCAGCAGCGCGGCGATGCAATTCCTCGACGTCGGGGTGGTCATGACTGGACGAGACAATGCGCGCGATGACGCGGCGCTGCTCGGTCATGCGCATACCCTTCTCGACGCAGAGTTTTTCGATGCGATCCATAGGCGTCAGATACCCCCTCTCGCGGGGCGATGTCCACCTTCGGCGGACTAAACTACCGGCCGTGGCAACGTGCGGCGCATGACAATGGCGTCAACCGAGCCGCCCTCGCCCGCATAATAGGCGGCGCGGCGCCCGGCCTCTTCGTAGCCGAGCTTCCGATAGAGCGCGCGCGCGGCTTCGTTGGTTTCCGCGACCTCGAGATGCATCGATGCAGCGCCGCGGACGAGCGCGGCGACGCCGGCAGAGGTGACAAGCGCTGCGCCGACGCCCTTGCGGCGCGCTTCGGGAACGACGGCGACCGTAAGCAGCTCCGCATCGCCCGCGGCGGCCCAGGCCATGGCGAACCCGTTCGGCTCGGCGCCATTGCCGTGCATCAGCGCGAAGACGGCCTGGTTCTCCATGAGCTTGGCGATTTCGCTCGCGGACCACGGCTTCGGAAACGCGCGGGCGTGAAGAGCTGCGAGCAATTCGCAAGCCGTGGGTGGCGCGGCTTCGATCATGAGCCCCCCGGCAGCGTAACGTGCGGCGCGCGCAGATAGGTCGGGTCACTTGGATAATGCGCCGGGTCGAGCCGCGCGGCGCGGGCGGCCAGCGCCGCAGCGTTCACCGTGACGCCCGGACCCTTAAGCCGCGCGCCAGAGAGCAGAGCTTCATGCTCGCCGCGTTCTATGTTGCACGGCACGATGTCGGCGGCGCCACGTTCGTAGCGGGCGAAGTAAGAAGCGCCCGGCGTTTCGATGAGCGCTGCGCGCGCGCCCTCCTCACCGTCTTCCAGCGCGAGCGCTTCGAGCGTCGATACGCCAATGCAGGGTTTGTTGAGCGCAAGCGCGAGTGCGCGGGCAAACGAGAGGCCGACGCGGACGCCGGTGAACGAGCCCGGGCCGGTGGTGACGGCGACGCGATCGAGTTGTGCGAAGGTGACGCCGGCCTGCTGCGCTGCTTCGCGCACCATCGGCGCCAAACGCTCGGCTTGGCCTCGGTTCATGGTTTCAGAGAAATGCGCGAGCGTTTCGCCGTCGCGGACGATGGCGACGGAGCATGCGTCGAGTGATGTATCGATGCCGAGCACGATCATCGGCGCTCGCTCACACCACCTGCTCCACCGCGTTCACTTCCGGAACGTAGTGGCGGAGCATGTTTTCGATGCCTTGCTTCAGCGTCAGCGTCGAAGACGGGCAGCCGGCGCATGCGCCACGCATATTGAGGCGGACAATGCCGTGCTCGTGGTCCCAGGAGTGGAAGGTGATGTCGCCGCCGTCGCGCGCCACGGCCGGGCGCACGCGTGCGTCGATGATCTCCTTGATCTCCTTCACGATGCCGGCCGCGTCGCCTTCATAGACCATGTCGGCTTCATCGGTTTCGTCCGCCGGGGCGGAGGCGTCGCTCAGCACCGGACGGCCGGAGGTGAAGTGGTCCATGATCGCGGCAAGCACATGCGGCTTCAGGTGCGGCCACTCGATCGCTTCGGACTTGGTGATGGTGATGAAGTCGCCGCCCAAATAGACACGCTCGACGCCATCGACATCGAACAAGGCCGTCGCCAGCGGCGAGGCCAGCCCCGCGTCGGCATCGGCGTACTCGCGGCTGCCCTGCCCCAGCACGTCGCGGCCGGGGAGAAACTTCAACGTGCGCGGATTCGGCGTCGATTCCGTTTGAATAAACATGGCGCTCAGGTGGGCCTTGCGAGGAAGCCGGTCAAGCGGTCGGCGGCGACGAGGGCGACTCGTCATCTTCACTTTCGACAGAAACGGCGGCCGCCATCGGCAACGCGATGGCGCGAATTTCCTCGCGTGACAACGCTCCCGGCACGACCACGACGGGCACCGGGCGGGGCGAAAGACCACCTGTCTTGCCAAGCTGCGTAATGAGCGGGCCGGGGCTGACAGGCGGCGTCGCGGCGGCCAGCACCACAAGCTTGATGGAGGAGTCCTCCTGCAAAAGCTTTCGCAACTCAGGTTTCAGATCACCCTCGCGCAACACTGGCTCCGCCGTGACGCCGCACTCGGCCCAGGCCTCGGCGGCGAAACGCTGCGTGAGCGACTCTGCCGCATCGCGCGCTTGGCGGCGCATTTCTTCGGTGATCGAGGCCCATGGCGCGGGGTCCGACGGTTCGATGACGCGCAGCATTCGCAAGCGCCAGCCGGTGTAGCGGCAGAGCAAGCCGGCATAGATCAGCGCGTCCGGGAACTCTTCGCTCTCGTCGGCGATGACCAGGCAGCTGAAGGCTTGCGGATCTTTCGTCATGGCGCGCGACACTCGCTCAAACGCCGCGTGGCATCAAGCGCGCCAGAGCCCAACGACATCACGGACTTCGGCCATGATCGGCGCGGCCACCGCGCGGGCCTTCTCGGCGCCGTCCTTGAGGATAGCGTCCAGGGCGGCGGTGTCGGCGTTGAGGCGGCGCATTTCGGCGGCGATGGGGCTCAGCTTGGAGGCAAGCGTTTCAGCCAGCGCCGGCTTGAAAACGCCGAAGCCCTTGCCGCCGAACTCGGCAAGCACGTCTTCAACCGTGCGATCGGTGACCGCCGCGAAAATGCCGACGAGGTTTTCGACTTCGGCGCGGCCTTCGAGGCCCTCTTTCGACTCCGGCACCGGATGCGCGTCAGTCGTCGCCTTCTTGATCTTTTGCAGGATCGTGTCGGCGTCGTCGGTCATGTTGATGCGCGACATGTCTGAAGGATCGGACTTCGACATCTTCTTCGTGCCGTCACGCAAGCTCATGATCCGTGCACCCGGACCTTGGATCAAAGGCTCGGGCAGCGGAAAAAAGTTCGACGCGTTGTGATCGTTGTTGAACTTCTGGGCGATGTCGCGCGACAGCTCCAAGTGCTGCTTCTGATCTTCGCCGACCGGAACGTGCGTCGCCTTGTAGAGCAGAATGTCGGCGGCTTGCAGGACGGGATAATCGAACAGGCCGACGGAAGAACGCTGCGCGTCCTTGCCGGCTTTGTCCTTGAACTGTGTCATGCGCTCGACCCAGCCCATGCGGGCGACGCAATTGAAAATCCAGGCAAGCTCCGTGTGCTCGCGTACAGCTGACTGCACGAAAATGATCGAGCGCTTGGGATCGACGCCGGCGGCGACGTAGGCGCCAGCGACCTCGCGGCAGCGGCTGGCAAGATTTTCCGGATCAGGGCCAGTGGTGATCGCGTGCAGGTCGACGACGCAATAGATGCACTCGTAGCTCTCTTGCAGCTTCACCCACTTTTGCAGTGCGCCGAGATAATTGCCGAGATGCAAACCGTTGGTCGGCTGCATGCCTGAGAATACGCGTTGCGGACCCTTGTATTGGGGCTGGGCGGCGTCGGTCATTGGAAACTCCGGAACATGAGAACGGGCGCGCCAATTCGGGCGCGGGAAAGCGGCGTCAGGTCAGGCCCGCCATCGCCAGAGGTGCGTTCTCGTGTTCATGGCGGGCTTCTATCAGCCGTCCAAGCCCGGCGGCAAGCCGCCTCCCCCGCCAGCAGGCCCACGCTCGCGCCGGAATGCGGCGCGGACCTCGGAAATAGTGACCGCGCGCACCAGGAAAGCGACAACGAAATAGAACGTGCCGCCGCCGAGGATGAGCAGCGCAATCGCGGCCTCCTTGGAGCCCAGCGCCGCTTCGAGCGCGTCGCGGTTGGCGTTGCCGAACCACAGCACCACGAACAGGATCGCCGAAGCGAGGCAAATTCGCAGCAGACGCGCAAACGCCGGCGGCGTCGGCTTGTAAGCGCCGCGGGCAATCAGCGTGCGGATCATCAGCAACACGTTCACCCAGGCGGCGATGGACGTCGCGATGGCGAGGCCCTGGAATCCAGGCATGCCCATAGCGCGCAGACCGAAGAAGATCGCCGCGCCAAGCACGATATTGATGACCATCGAGGTGATGGCGTAGCGCATCGGCGCCTTCGTATCTTCGCGCGCGAAAAAGGCCGGTGCGTAGATTTTTGCCAACACAAACGCCGGCACGCCCCAACCATAATGGATGAGCGCGAGCGCCGCGTTCTGGGCGTCAGCCGCTGTGAACTCGCCACGCGAATAGAGGCCGTCAATCAGATAGAACGGGATCGCGAGCATCGCCGCGGCGGCCGGCAGCGTGAACGCCATCGAGAGCGCGACCGCTTCATCGAGCGCGCCGCGAGCGCCGGGCTCATCGCCCTCCTGCACCAAGCGCGAAAGCCTCGGCAGCATCGCGACGCCGACGGCGATGCCGATGAGGCCAAGCGGCAATTGGTAGAGACGATCAGCGACGTTGAGATAGGTGATCGCGCCTTCTTCGAATGAAGCCAGCGCTTGGCTGACCATAACGTTGATCTGCAACGCGCCGCCGGCGATCGCCGCGGGCGCGGCGAGGACGAAGAGACGCTTTACTTCGGGTGTCAGGCGCGGAAATGGGAAACTGAGCTTGGCGCCTGAGCGATGTGCGCCCCACCAAACCCAGAGCGCTTGCAACACACCGGATATCGATACGGCGACGATGGCGGCAAGTCCCGCGCGCTCCGGCGTATCGTGGACGAGCCATAGCGCGACGAGCTGGCAAAGATTGAACAGGATCGGCGCGGCGGCGGCGGCGAAGAAACGGCCGTGTGCATTGAGAACGCCGGAGAACAATGTCGCCGCCGACATGGCGATGAGGTACGGCATCGCCAGTTGAGTCAGCAGAGTTGCGAGCTGGAATGTCTCGGGATCATCGATGTAGCCGGCGAAAAGCGCGCGGTTGATCCAGCTCATGAAGAAGATGGCGACGGCGCTGAGCAGGCCGGTCATCAGCAGCAGCACGGAGAGCGCTTGCGACGCCATGCGGTTCGCGGCTTCCTCGCCCTCGGCGGCGAGCATCTTCGAATAGACCGGGACGAAGGCTTGGCTGAACGCGCCCTCGGCAAACAAGCGGCGGAAGAGATTTGGGAAGCGCAGCGCCGCGAAGAACGCGTCCGCCACGGGACCGGCGCCAAGCGCCGCCGCCAGCGCCACATCGCGCACGAAGCCAAACAGGCGCGAGATCAGGGTCAAGCCGCCGATGACGGCGGTGTTGCGGGCGAGGCTCATGCGGGCGGGCGACTCAATCTGAGATGCATTGGGCGTAGCGCGCCGTTAGCGCGCCGTCGAGGCGCGGGCCACAGCGAGCGGCGCTTTGGCGGGATCGGCGGGCGCCGCGGGCTCCGCAGCCCGCAAAACGTCCTCCAATTTGGCGCGCACAGAGGCGATGCGGCGCGGATTGGCGATTTGGCCACCGCCCTCCTCTTCCTGGACGTAGAAAACATCCGATGCTCGTTCGCCATACGTATCGATGTGGGCGCTGGCGATCGAGACCTTCGCGACCGCGCAGACGTGCGCGAGATCGGCAAGCAGGCCTAAGCGGTCGCGGCCTGAGGCTTCGATAACGGTGGCGTGGGGTGTGATGGCGTTGTCGATAC